>Ga0307374_10001417_pt1 | contig 44419 bp, 41 predicted proteins | sample OX3MG_FD_202532 | JGI IMG/M metagenome (GOLD analysis project Ga0307374, IMG submission 202532) | Soil microbial communities from Risofladan, Vaasa, Finland - OX-3 | ecosystem: Environmental > Terrestrial > Soil > Coastal area > Acid sulfate soil | place: Finland: Risofladan, Vaasa | collected...
GGGCGGCCGCCCGGGCCGCGCCGAGAGTAGCCAAGGTTCTCCGCCACTGTGAGGTGGGGAAAGAGCATCGCCGCCTGGCGGAGCAGGCCGACCCGGCGCTCGGGGATGGGGACCTGGAGCCGGGGCGGGGCGGTGCGGGAGAGCACCCGCGGCCCCAGTCGCACCAGCCCGCGGCGGAGCGGAACCACCCCGGCGATCGCCTCCAGCACGGTGGTCTTGCCCGCCCCGGAGGGCCCGTGCACCGCCAGCCGCTGGCCGGGGTCGACGCGAAGGTCGGCGAGGACCGGGAAGGTGCGCCGGGCGACCTCAATCTCGGCGACGAGCACGGGCGCTCCAGAGGTAGGCGAGGACGGGAAGCGGCAGGGCCACCACCACCAGGAGGAGCGCGAACGGCAGCGCGGACCCGAGGCCCGTCTCCTGCAGCGAGGTCCAGATCTGGAGCGGGAGCCCGAAGGGATGGTAGGCCACGATGATCACGGCGCCGAAGGCCCCGATCGCGCGCGCCCAGGTGATCGCGAGGGCGCTGGCGAGCCCGGGGGCCGCCAGCGGGAGGGTGACCCGCCGCCAGCGGCGAAAGGGGTGATCGCCGAGCAGCTCCGCCTCCACCTCGAGATCGCGGTCGACGGCGGCCACCGCCGCCTGCACCCCGAGCACGTAGTAGGGGGCCGCCTCGTAGACCTCGGCGATCACGACCGCGAGGAACGTGTTGGTGGCGGAGAGCCCGAGGTGCCCCAGCAGCTGGCCGATCGGGGTGTTGGGGCCCACCATGAACACCAGCAGCAGTCCGATCACGAGCGGGGGCATGAGCAGGGGGCCGAGCAGGCCCACCTCGATCAGGCGGCCCGCCGGGAGCCGATCGCGGGCCAACAGCCACCCCAGCGGGGTGCCCCCGAGCACGATCACGCCGAGCGCCAGGCCGCTGGCCCCGAGCGAGACCCACAGGGGGTCGAGCGCCCCCGGGGCGCCCAGGGTCCGGTCCACCGCCGCCGGCGAGCTGTGGGCGATCAGGGTGGCCAGCGGGCCGAGCAGCGCCGCCCAGACCAGCAGCGCCGCGCCGACCGCCAGACCGGTCTGCGGGCCAGCCCACCGCCGGCGGGCGGCCGCGGCCGCCCGGCTAGCCGCCGGCCACCGCCCGGACCGCGGCGGGAGCGGCCGCCCGGTCCCCCACGATCCGCTCGGGGAGCAGGGTGTACCCGGCCCGCCGGTAGAGGGCGCGGCCGGGGCCCGAGAGGACGTAGCGGACGAAGCCGACCGCGGCCGCCTGGTCCCGCCCCCGCAGCACCGTGATGTCGATCACCAGCGGCGCCCCGCGGACCACCGTGCCGTCGGCCAGGCGGAGGCTGGCACGGTGGTAGAGGACGGCGTCGGCCGGGTTGCCGAAGTCGATCGCGGCGGGCAGGGTGATGAACGGGAGGTGGAGCTGGACGGCCTGTGAGCGGAAGGCGCTGGCCGCGTCCAGCTGCCCCGCCTGCAGGCGCGCCTCCAAGGAGGCCTCCGCGAAGATCTGGGCCTGGGGGTGGCGGCCCCCGAGGTCGGCCACGCTGGTCCCAGGGGGGAGGTGGAACCGCTGCTGCGCGAGCTCGAGCATGAGCACGAACGCCTGCCCCTGGGGGTCCGTCTCGGGGTCGGTCCGGCCCAGCAGGAAGCCGGGGCGGGCGAGCAGGCGGAACAGCTGCGCGATCGGCTGAGCGCCGCGCGCGATCGCGCCCAGGGCCGCGGCGTAGCGGCTGCGCGGGTTGTAGGCGATCACGATCGGGCTGGCGGCCAGCTCGACATACCAGCGCGTGAACCGCGGCTCCACCGTGGCGATCGGCGCTCCCCCCACCGTCATGAGGACGTTGGGGGCGATCTCGCCCGACCGGATCTCCTGCACCAAGGCATCGGACTCGCCGGCCCGGCCCTGGTAGGCGTACCCGCTAGCCCGGGTGAAGGCCGGCCCCACCTGGGTGTCGTTGACGAGAGCGAGGGACGCGGCGTAGGCGACGTCAGCGGTGCCCGAGCGGCTCGCCCGAGCGGCCACCGGCGCGATCGGGAGCAGAGCGGCCCCGCTGGCGGCCGCCAGCGCCACCACGACCCCACTCCAGCGGCGCCGTCCCCCCCCTCCCCCCATCATCCCGCGCTCACCCGGCATGCGCCGCCCTCCTCTCCCATCGGCAGCAAGGCCCACTTGCCTCGAGCAAGTGTAACTTTCCAGAGCGCGGGTGGACCACGCTCTCCGCCGGCCCCGGGCGACCGGGGTCCGGGCACCCCGCCCCCGCACCGAGAGCCGGTCAGTCGTGCCGGTTGTCTCCCGGGGCGCAGAGCTCGTCGATCCGGGCCGCCAGGCGGAAGTCGTTGCGGGAGAGAGCGGCGATGGCGTGGGTGATGCAGTCGATCGTCACCCGGCCCCATTCGACCGTGAGGGTGGGATGGTGACCCACCGCCTCGGCGAGCAGAGCGATCCGGGTCGCCAGCGTGAACGCGTCGGCGAAGGTGGCCGCCGGGACGGTGCGCAGGAGGTGGCCGTCGCTGACCCGCCACCCCCGGGCCAGCTGCCGCAGCAGCGCGGCGTGCTCCATCTCCGCGAGCGGCGCGGTCGCCCCGGTGCAGGCGACACACTGCTCGCGGGCCAACCTCAACGTCACGCTCCCGCGCCCAGCACCCCGCAGCGCTCCAGGATCCGTCTCGCGATCGCCAGGCTGCCGGCGTAGGTGGCGTCCATCCCCCGGTAGGAGAGGCCGCGAGCGCCGAGCGTGCGCGCCTGCGTGTAGGGGGTGTCCGAGGCGTAGTGGATCAGCCCGATCTCCAGCGCGGGGCGGGTCAGGTCGACCTGCTGCCCGGTGGGGAACCGCTGCGCCTCGCCGGCCTCGAAGAGCGCCCCGAGGTAGGGGCCCGCCTCCATCTCGACCACCGTGTAGGCGTCGCGGTAGTAGAACTCGAGGTAGGCCCGGTTCTGCAGGAAGGTGCTGAGCACGGTGACCGCCCGCTGGCGGTCGAGCACCGATCCCATCCGCATGAACGGCGCGACCTCCGCAAAGCTGAAGCAGTTGTCGATCCAGTACGTGTTGCCGCTGTGCTCGTCGTGGACCACGTCGGCGATCATGACGTCCCCCACATCGGCGTTGAGGGTGGCCGCCTTGCCCAGGATGTAGACGCCGGCCACGTGCTCGTTGGCCTCCAGCACCTGGCGCAGGATGTGGTACCCGGCCTGGCCCAGCGGGTACTGGATGTTGACGACCACCGCCGGGCAGCGGGAGAGCCGCTCCCCGTGGGCCGGGGCCAGGCCCAGGCGGGGGTCGAGGCGGGCGGGGTCGAGGCGGTTGAGCACGATCACCTGAGCGGCGACGCTGGTCCCGGTGTCGGACGCCAGGTGGAGGATGCCCCGCTCGCGCTCGGTGCGGTCGCGGGCGGCGCGGGCCACGGGATCGCGGGCGAACCAGCGCCGCGCCGCGTAGTAGCGGAAGTTCTCCAGCGACCCCCGCGACTCGGGCCGGCGCAGGTCCGACTGGATCGCCTGGAGCTCGCCGTCCCCCGACCCCTGCGCCCACAGGTCGATCTCCTCCGCCCGGTCGTGGGCCACCCCCGAGAGCAGGTTGACCAGCGCGTGGGCATTGCTGCTGACGAAGTAGACCGGCCGACCCTCCAGCCCCTCGCGACTCAAGGTGGCGCCGATGGGAGCCCACCAGGCGCGGGTCGCCCGGGCATACCCGACCTGCGAGCCACCCAGCAGCTGGATTCCGACGTCGAGGGGTCGGGCCGCGACCGTGCGCAGCCAGCTGGGAAAGTCCCCCCCGAACACGTCCTCGAGCCGGGCCCAGTCGTCGTCGGCGATCCCGAGCGCGGTGCGGGCGGCCGCCATCCCCTGCGCCGGGTCGACCTCGTGACCGGGCGGGCGCAGGCCGACCAAAGCGCGGTGGGCCTTGTTCCACTCGACCTGGAGAGCGACCAGGGTGGGGACCAAATCGTCCACGTCCGAGCTGCTCGCCAGCGCGACCGCCAGGGTGCCGCTGGCGACGTCCCACCACCAGCGCCGACGACGTCCCGCGGCGGCCACCACCGGCCAGTCCTCCACCGCCAGCTCGAGGGCGGTGTGGAACTGGCTCGCCGATTGGCCCATCACCACCCGCCGGAGCGCGGCGGTGACCGGGGGCAGGCGGCGGAGCGCGTAGAGCAGCGCGCCGGAGTCGATCTCGGGCGCGTCGGCCAGCGCGTGCAGCGACGACCGCATCCCCCGGTGCGCCGACTCCAGCACCCGCAGGCGGAGCTCGCCCGAGGAGCGCAGCACCGTCCGGTAGGTGCGGGTGTAGAGCTCGACCGCCTCGCGGCCGCCCCCCGGCCACGTCTCCGCTGCGCCGATGCCCATGCCCGCTGATCGTACGCCGCGGGCACCGCCGCCCTGGGCTACATCGCTCCCGCCGCCACCTGGAGGCCCCCGTCGAGGATCATGACGGTGCCGGGGATCCAGCTGGCGGCCGGGCTCAGGAGGAAGACCCCGGCAGCGGCGACATCGGTCGACTCCCCAAGACGGCCAAGCGGGTAGCGGGCGGCCACCTCGGACTCCCGCCCCTGGTAGAGGACGCGCGAGAAGTCGGTGCGCACCACCGCCGGCGCCACCTGCCGCCCGATGCCGTGGGACCCACCCGTGATCAGCACCACGCGGCCCTCCATCGACCGGTCCACCGCCGCCGCGCTCATGCGGCGCCGACCGCCGCCCAGACGATCCGGGCGGTCTCCACCGGATTGGCGAGATCGGGGTGGGTCGGGGTCACGCGCACCGTGAACCCGTACGGCCCCGCCCGGTCGCAGATGAAGCGTCCCCGGTAGCGCGCCGGCTCGGTCGCGTCCGGGTGATCCTCGGGCCCCATCAGGGTCCGTCCCGGCGCATCGATCTCGCCGGCATCGGTGATCGGGCCATGGACGAGCTCGACCCGCAGCTCGTCCCGCCGCAGCCCCCCGAGCACGACCTCGGCCAGCACCTCGGCGCCGGCTCCGAGCGCCGGCGGATGGTCCGGCCCGGTGACCGCCGCGATCCGCACGCCGGGCCAGGCGGCCGCCACCTTCGCCTTCCAGCCCGCCAGCTCACGCGCCACCGCAAAGTCGGCGGCGGCCAGGCGCTCCCCGCGGCGGGCGGCGGGCGCGTAGCTGGTGTGGACGTAGGTGCGCACCATCCGGGCGGCGGTCACGAAGGGACCGAGCACTGTGAGCGCGTGCCGGATCCGCGCGATCCAGGCGGTCGGGATCCCCTCGCCGTCGCGCTCGTAGAAGAGCGGGACGATCCGATCCTCCAGCAGCGCGAAGAGCTCCTCCGCCTCGCGCCGGTCACGCGCGGGCGGCTCCAGCTCAGGGTCCGCCGACGGGATCGCCCAGCCGTCCTCGCCGTCGTAGCACTCGTCCCACCAGCCGTCGCGAATCGAGCAGTTGAGGGCGCCGCTGAGGGCCGCCTTCTCGCCGCTGGTGCCGCACGCCTCGAACGGGCGGCGCGGCGTGTTCAGCCACACATCCGCCCCCTGGTAGAGCGCGCGGGCCAGGTCGATGCCATAGTCCTCGCAGAACACGATGCGGTGGCGCCAGCGCGGGTCGGACGCGAACTGGACCAGCTCGCGGATGAGGCGTTTGCCAGTCTCATCGGCGGGATGGGCCTTGCCCGCGAAGATCAGCTGCACCGGCCGGCGCGGGTCGGTCAGCAGCCGCCCCAGCCGGTCGGGGTCGCACAGCAGCAGGGTGGCGCGCTTGTACTCCGCCACCCGCCGGGCGAATCCGATGGTGCAGACGCCGGGGTCGAGCGCCTGCTCGCACCAGCCGAGGGTGCTGTCCTCCGCGCCGCGCGCAACCTGGCTCGCGCGCAACCGCCGGCGCACCGCGGCGACCAGGCGCTGGCGGCCCGCCTCCCGCACCGCCCACAGCTGCTGGTCGGAGATGGTGGCGACCGCGCCCCAGCGGTCGGCCGGCGCCTGGTCCCAGTCGGAGCCGAGATGGGCGCTGAGGAGGCGGTCGACGTCGTCCGCCACCCAGGTGCGGGGATGCACGCCGTTGGTGATCCCGTCGATCGGCACCTCCGCCTCGGGCACCCCCGGCCACAGGCCTGCGAACAAACGGCGACTCACCCCCTGGTGGAGCCGGGACACGGCATTGGCATGGCCGGCCAGGCGAAGCCCCATCACCGCCATGTTGAACGGCGCCTCATCGGGCTCGTCGGGATAATGTCCCAGCGCCATCAGCCGCGCGAACGGGATCCCGCACGCCTCCGCCAGCGGCGCGAAGTGGCGCCCCATCAGGTCCACCGGGAACCGGTCGATGCCGGCGGGCACGGGGGTGTGGGTCGTGAACACCGTGGATCCCCGGGCGGCCTCCACCGCCTCGTCGAAGTTGAGCCCGCCGCTCACGACCAGCTCCCGGATCCGTTCCAACCCCAGAAATCCTGCGTGGCCCTCATTGGTGTGGTACACGGCCGGGGTCTCGCCCGCCGCGCGCAGGGCGCGGATCCCGCCCACCCCGAGGAGGATCTCCTGTCCCAGGCGGTGCTCGATGTCACCCCCGTAGAGGCGGTCGGTGAGGCGCCGTAGCTCCGGCGGATTGTCGGCCACATCCGTGTCCAGCAGGTAGAGGGAGGCGCGTCCGATCAGCGCCCGCCAGACCTGTGCCACCAGCCGCCGACCCGCCAGCTCCACGGTCACCTCCAGACCGGCGACCGGCCGCAGCCCCAGCAGGTCGGGGTCGAAGGCGACGTACCGCTCGTGCTGCCAGCCGGAGCGGTCGAGCTCCTGGCGAAAGTAGCCCTCCGCGTAGAGGAGCCCGACCCCGACCAGGGGGACCCCGAGATCGCTGGCTGCCTTGAGGTGATCCCCGGCGAGCACCCCGAGCCCGCCCGAGTACTGCGGCAGTGCCTCGCTGATGCCGAACTCGGGCGAGAAGTAGGCGATCGTGCCCAGCCCCGGCGGCCCCTCCGCCTGGAACCAGCGGGGATCGCGGCGGTAGGCGTCGAGGGCATCGGCCTCGGCGGCCACCCGGGCGACATAGCTGGGATCGATCGCCAGCCGCTCCAGCCGCTCGCGCCCGGCCCGAGCCAGGGCCAGGATCGGGTTCACTGCGCCATCGACCCCGCGCAGGCTGCCCCCGCCATTGGCGTGGACCTCCACCGCCTCATCGACGAGTGGCCGGAAGAGCTCGCGAGCGGCCCCATGCCAGGTCCAGCGGAGATTGTCGGCGAGATCTTGGAGCCGGGCCAGCGGCGCAGGGAGCTTGGGGTGGACGGTGAACTGGCTGACAGGACGCATGGCTCCAGACGGTAGCGCCTCCAGGCCGAGGCCCGACCCGACGGCCAAGCGCCGGACCGACCGACCCCGGTCCCGCGACCGCGACGCGCCGCCACGCCCCTGACCCTCCCCCCCGGCCGGGGGGGCCAGCCGAACCAGCTCCCCAGGCCCCCTTGGGCGAGCGGATCGACGAGCCCGGGCGAGCCGCCCGTCCCTATCCCACCGCCGCCCGCCCGTCCGCGCGGGGGTCGCTGCCCGCTTGGAATCTGCCCTCGTGGTCGCGGCAGAGCACCTGGGCATGCCCGACCCCCTCGTCCAGGTCTCCCAGCCGGCGGACGCCGAAACCGGCCCGTCTGACCGCGGCGGTGACCGAGTCGGGGACGAGGCCCTCGGCGAAGATCGTGTCCGCACCCGGCTCCCCATCCTCTCCGCCGAGGCCGCCAACCACCCATCGGGGCAGCGTGACCGCCGCCTGGGGCGCCTGGGCGCGGTCCAGCAGGGCCATCAGCAGGCTCGCGTGGATTTGGGGGTGGGCGCTTCCGCCCATGGTGCCGGCCGCCACGCCGATGCGGCCGCCGGTGCGCACCAGCACCGGCATCAGGGTGTGGGCGGGACGACGGCCGGGGGCGAGCGCGTTGGGATGGCCGGGATCGAGCACGAAGGAGGCGCCGCGGTTCTGGGCGATGATCCCGGTCGCCGGCTCCCGGATCCCCGAGCCGAACGCTCCGTAGAGGCTGTGGATCAGGGACACGGTGGTGCCGTCACCGTCGGCGGCCACCACCGCGACCGTGTCGCCGTGGCGGGGATCTGGGGCGGGCGCCCCGGCGCCGGCCGATCCCGCCGCCAGCTGGTCCAGGTGGCCCGAGCTGAGCTGCGCGACGGCCAGGTCGGGGCCGGTGCGAGGGTCGCACAGGAGGCGGTCGCGCTCGGCGGTGACCGCCGCGAACAGACTCGCGAGCCGGGCGGCGTCACCGCCCAGGTGATCCCGGTCCAAGTTGAGCCGCTCGACCACCGCCAGGATCGCCAGCAAAAGACACCCCTGGGAGGTGGGGGGAGCGGTGAGCACCTCGGCGTCGCCATAGGCACCCGCGAGAGGGGGGGTGCGCTCGCCCCGGTGCGTCGCCAGGTCCGTCTCCGCCAGGGCCGCGCCCCGGGCTCGCAGGCCGACAACGAGGCGCTCGCCGATCGCCCCGCGATACAGCGCCGCCGGGCCGTCCGCGGCCAGCTGCTCCAGGGTCGACGCCAGCGCCGGATCGTGGACGGTCTCGCCCCGGGCGAGCGGGCGCCCGTCGCGGCAGTACACCGCCCGCAGGCCCGGGTCGCTCAGAACCATCCCGGCCTGGTCGTGGAGCGCCCGGGCCAGCGAGGGTGCGACAGGCAGCCCCGACCGCGCCAGCCGCGCGGCGGGAGCCAGGGCGGCGCCCAGCCCGAGCCGAGCCCCGAGCCCCTCCAGCATCCCCCAGGCGTCCACCGCCCCGGGTACCGTGATCGTCGAGGGGCCGTGGGAGGGCATCACCTTTGCCTCAGCCCGGATCCGCTCGAGATCGAGCGACGCGGGCGCGGCTCCGCTTCCGTTGATCGACACCACCTCGCCCGAGGGCAGCCCGACCAGCGCGAAGAGATCGCCGCCCACCCCGGTCATGTGCGGGTACGCGACGCTGAGGGCGGCGCTGGCCGCCAGGGCCGCGTCGATGGCGTTGCCGCCCACCCGAAAGGCCTCCCGCCCCGCCGCGGTGGCGGCCCCGTGCGGGGTGGCGAGGGCGAATCGGTCGCCGGTGGGTGCGCCCGCTTGACAGGCCACGAGCCGGAGTCTAGCGTGGACGTGAACCTTGCAGGTGTACGGGAGGGATTGGCGCCCGTCGCGCTGGTCGGAGGGTCGCGCGGGACCCCCGCCAGGGTGCGGTCCGGCCCCGGCCGATCGCCTGCTATCGTTCACCACCAGCGAGCCCTGTACGGGAGCCTTGCGTGGCCCGGGTGCCGCTCGGCCGAGCCGGCTGTCAGCGGGCCGGCGGGGCCGAGTCCGGACGCCAAAGGAGAGCGGGCACGGGGCTGAGGTCGCCAGCTGAGGTCCGCGTCACTCTGAGGGGGTCCCCCATGGCCGTCGTCACCCGCACCGACACCCGCCGCTCCCAGGAGATGTTCTCCCGCATCACCCGGAGCATCGCCGGGGGCGAGAGCTCCTACGCGCGCCTCAGGTCCGGGATCGAGCTCTGCATCGAGCGCAGCCAGGGCGCCCGCATGTGGGACGTCGACGGCAACCAGTACCTCGACTACTGCCTGGGGTACGGTCCCCTGCTGTTCGGGCACCACCCCGAGGACATCGTGGCGGCGGTGGTGGAGCAAATCACCCAGCGCGGCTACCACTTCAGCTTCCCCCACCGGCTCGACTACGAGGTCGGGGAGCGGCTGCAGCGAATGGTGCCATCGATGGAGCTGATGCGGTTCGCGTGCTCCGGCACCGAGGCCACGATGGCGGCGATGCGGCTGGCCCGCGGCTACACCAGTCGCGAGAAGATCATCAAGTTCGAGGGCGCCTATCACGGCTGGAGCGACATCCACTACATCAGCGCCCACCCCACCGTGGGAGCGGCCGCCTCGGGACTGCACCGCGCGCCCCGCTCCGTCCCCGACACCGCCGGCATCCCCGCCGCCATCGCCGACACCGTCATCGTCCAGCCCTTCAACGACCTGGAGGTGCTGGAGCGCACCCTGCGCACGCGCGGCTTCGAGATCGCCGCCGTGCTGATCGAGCCGGCGCTGGCGAACTGCGGCATCATCCCGCCGCTGCCCGGGTACCTGGAGGGCGTGCGACGCCTGACCGAGGAGCACGGGGTGCTGCTGATCTTCGACGAGGTGATGACCGGGTTCCGGGTCGCGCCCGGGGGCGCCCAGGAGCACTTCGGGATCCGGCCGGACCTGTCCACCTTCGCCAAGGTGCTGGGCGGCGGGTTCCCGGTGGCGGCCTTCGGCGGGCGCGCGGATGTGATGGAGCTGGAGGCCACCGGCGAGGTGATGCACGGGGGCACCTACAGCGCCAGCCCGCTGGTGCTGGCCGCCGCCAAGGCGGTGCTGGATCGGATCGAGCGCGACCGCGACACGATGTACCCCTACCTCAACCGCCTCACCCAGCGCCTGCAGGACGGGCTGCTGGGGGTGGTGCGCGCGGCCGGCTACCCCAGCCTGGTGCAGGGGGTGGGACCGTTCTTCCAGCTCTTCTTCCTGGACCGTCCCCGGGAGCGGCTGGTCGACTACCGCGACGCGATGGGGCACTCCCGCCATGACGTGTACGCGGCCTTCCATGAGGCGATGCAGCAGCGCGGGATCTACTTCCACCCCGGCCAGTCGGAGCGCTGGTTCCTCAGCACCGAGCACACGGAGGCGGACGTCGACCAGACCGTGGCGGCGGCGGCGGACTCGATCGCGGAGGTGGCGCGCCAGCTGCCGCCCACGAGCGCGGCCGCCTGACCCCAAGACATCTGAGCGGGACGGTGCGAGGCGGTGGGGCGAACATCCACGCGGAAGGAGGCCAGACCATGGTGATGACGGCACGGGAGTTGGACCCGCGGGTGCAGGCGTTCCTGGGCGGGGGGCCCAAGCGCCTCCTGATCGACGGCGCCTTCGTGGAGGCGAGCTCCGGCAAGACATTCGCCACCCACAACCCCGCCACCGGCGAGCGGTTGGCGGAGGTGGCGGAGGGGGATGCGGCCGACATCGACAAGGCGGTGCAGGCGGCCCGGCGCGCCTTCGACGGCGGACCCTGGTCGCGGATCACGCCGGCGGAGCGCTCCAAGCTGCTCTGGCGGCTCGCCGATCTCATCGAGGAGCGCAGCGAGCTCTTCGCCCAGCTGGAGACGCTCGACAACGGCAAGCCCCTCACGGTCGCTCGCCGCGACGACGTCGGCGGCACCATCGACTACTTCCGCTACTACGCGGGCTGGCCCACCAAGATCGAGGGGGCGACGGTCCCGGTCAGCGTCGCCGACACCTTCGCCTACACGCTGCGCCAGCCGGTGGGCGTGTGCGGCCAGATCGTGCCCTGGAACTACCCCCTCATGATGGCCGCCTGGAAGGTGGCTCCGGCGCTGGCGGCGGGCTGCACGGTGGTGCTCAAGCCGGCGGAGCAGACCCCGCTCTCGGCGCTGGTCCTGGGCGAGCTCTGCCTGGAGGCGGGGATCCCCGCCGGGGTCGTCAATGTCGTGACCGGCTACGGCGAGACCGCCGGGGCCGCCCTCGCCGCCCACCCCAAGGTGGACAAGATCGCGTTCACCGGGTCCAGCGAGGTGGGCCGGCTGATCCTGCGGGCCGCGAGCCAGAGCAACCTCAAGAAGGTGAGCTTGGAGCTCGGGGGCAAGAGCCCGAACATCGTCTTCGCCGACGCCGACCTGGACGCGGCCCGGGAGGGGGCGGCGGCCGGCATCTTCTACAACATGGGCCAGGACTGCACCGCCGGGTCACGGGTGTTCGTCGAGGGACGGGTGTATGACGAGGTCGCCCAGTTCATTGCGGACCAGGCCGCCAAGCTCACCGTCGGACCCGGCCTCGACGAGGCCACCGAGATCGGCCCGCTGGTCAGCCAGGATCAGCTCGACAAGGTGCTCGGGTACATCCAGCTCGGCCCCACCGAGGGCGCCCGAGTGCTCAGCGGCGGCGGCCGTGCCGATGGCCCAGACCTCGCTCGGGGATTCTTCGTGAAGCCGACCGTGCTGGCGGATGCCCGCAACGAGATGCGGATCGCGCAGGAGGAGATCTTCGGTCCGGTCGTCAGCGTCATCCCCTTCCGCGACGTTGAGGACGTCATCCGACAGGGCAACGACATCGCCTACGGCCTGGGCGCCGGGATCTGGACCCAGAACCTCGCCAAGGCGCACAAGGTCGCGGCTGCGATCAAGGCGGGAACGGTGTGGGTCAACACCTATGGCGCCACCGACCCGGCCTTGCCGTTCGGGGGATTCAAAGAGAGCGGCCACGGTCGGGAGATGGGCTTTGAGGCGATCCATCTCTACACCGAGGTCAAGAGCGTCTGGGTCAACCTCGGCGAGAGCTGAGCAGCGGGGTCAGGGTCCCTCCGCCGGGGATGGACCCTGACCCGGTACCCCGGCGGGGGCTCCCGGGCCGGTGGCGGTGCTGCTGATCCACCCGCCGCCGGCCCAAGAGCTCCCACGAATCTCGAGCGCATCCGCGCCGGGGCCCGGTCACCCGCCCTCCCGTTGGCTCGTCAGTCACCCGGCCAGAGGACCCCGCCCGGGGTCTGCCGCCGATTCGAGCTGGGCGATCGCTGTCGGGGGCGGCCCGCGACGACGCTCTCAGATCGCAGCGGCGCACGGCGCCGGTGTCCGGATCAAGGTCTCGACCGCGAGGTCGTAGCTGCCGGGCCGGTGGACTTCCTGCTGCCAGCGCCGCACCGGAGCGGGGACCGATTGGTCCGTGACCACGACGTGTCGCCCATGTCGCCTAGGGGCGGCGACCGAGTTGGAGAAGGCTGGGAACAGGGACGGGATCAACCGGCCGGCCCACGACGCTCCCCGCCCGGGCGCAATCCCATCCCCGGCCGATACCGCGGCGGGGTCACCCGCCGGGCGAACAGGTCCATCCCGAGGCTCAGCCGCGGCCGGTCGGCCGGGGACGGGATGACGTCGATGACGCTCGACGGCCCCGAGTGGGGCGCCCCGTTCCAGATGACGACCCCCCCGAGCGCTCGGCTCCCGGCCTCGATGAGCTCATCCCACCGCCGACGGGCCACGACCACCCTCACGCTCTCTGGGACGCACCCCTAGGCTGGCAGGAGGCGGCCCGGGCCCGCCGCCCGCACCCGCGTGGGGCCCCGCGGCCGATCCCCCGCCACCGAGGTCGTTTCCATGTCGAGCCCGCCGTGACGCTCCCGCCCGCGCCCCGCTGCGGGTTCGACCACGTCTCGCTGGGCGTCAAGTCGATCGCGGCCGAGCTGCCCGAGTTTGCGGGCCGGCTGGGAGGGCGGATCCTGCCGGGCGGGGTGGAGGCTAGCTTTCGCGGGCTCCAACTCCGCTACGCCGGCGGCGGCACGGTCGAGCTGCTGGAGCCGCTCGCGGGCGAGGCGCACGGGTTCCTGCAGCGCTTTCTCGACCGGCGCGGTCCCGGCCCCCACCACCTGACGTTCACCGTCGACGACCTCTCCGTCGCCCTGGAGCGTGCCCGCGCCCTCGGGTGGCACCCGGTTGCGGTGGACCGCGGGCACCCACTCTGGCAGGAGGCCTTCCTGCACCCGCGCGAAGCCCTCGGCACCACGATCCAGCTGGCCCAGGCGGGGTGGCCCGGGATGGAGTGGGCCGCCGCCGTCGCGCCCCCGCTGCGCTTCACGCTCCCGGGTCCGGCGCCCGCGGCGCCGGCTCGGCTCGAGCGCGTCGATCACCTGGTGCCGACCCTGCAGCAGGGCCTGCGGCTCTACCGGGACCTGCTGGGTGGGGTGGTGGTGGGCTCCTCCGGGGCGGACTCCGAGCGGGGGAGCCAGACCCCCGTGGTCGACGTGGTCTTCGCCGGCGGGCGGGTCCACCTGGTGGCGAGCGGGACGGCCGACTCCTCCCCCACCGCAGGGATCCGCGGGCTCCACTTCACCCTGCCGGCCGCCGCGGCGGGGGCGCGCGAGCGGGGGGACGCCCGGCAGCTGATCACCGCCGCCGGGACCCCACTGCACCTAGCGCACGCCTGAGGGCCGGCCCAGCCGGGGTCACCGAGGCGCTGGTCGCGTCGGTGACCGTCCGCGCGGCCGGGGAGCCGGATCCGGGCGGACGACTCGGGTGGGGCGTCCCCACGCGCCCAGCTGAGCCCCGTCGGGGCTCAGCCGGGCGCGCCCTGGTCGGGCGGTGAGGGCGGCGGCGCGGGGTCCGTCACCCGCTGGAGCAGCGCGCGGACATGGTCCTGCGGGTCCTCGCCATGCATGCCGATCTGAACCAGCACGTGCAGCCGCGACCCGTCGCGACGGTAGCGGCGGCGCACCGCCGTGACCGCCAGCCCGCTGGGCTCAGGGTGGACTGCCACCGCGGCGAGGTCGATCCCGAGGTCGCTGAGCGGACCGCGGTCGATCTCCACGATTCCGGCCGCCTGGACCAGGATCAGCTCCGCCTCACGGTCGCCGAGCGGCCGGATGAACCCCACCTCGGTATGGAGCGGAGCCGGGGGCTCGCCGCTCCAGGTCTCCTGGCGGTAGCGGAGCAGCGGGCGCCCGTCGCAGCTGACCGTGAGCCTCTCCCGGTACCGCAGCGGGGGATCTGACACCCAAAGGCCCGCTCCCCACCCCTCCCACACCCCCACCAGGAACTCCAGGGGGGCGAGCCCGGCCGGGAGGGCCGGGAGGGCCGGCGGGCCGGCGCGGGGCGCCAGGTCGGACACGCCCGCGACCATACCGGGTCGCGGGCGGGCTGCGCGCGCTCGCTACGATGGCGGGGTGCCGACCGAGCCGTCCCCCGCCCCCCGGCCGAGGCGGGCGAGCCACGACCTCCAGCCGCCGGCGGCGCTGCTGGAGTTCCTCGCAACCGGGTGGGACGAGTCGCCGGGCCCGCTCCCCGACCCGCTGCCCGCCGCGGCCGCGCATGCCGCCCGGCGCCAGCGGCTGTCGGCACAGTTCCCCGGCCTCCTGCTGGTGATCCCGGCGGGGGTGGAGCGGGTGCGCGCGAATGACACCGTGTTCCGCTACCGTCCCGGCACCGACTTCCTCCACCTGGTCGGCGAGGCCGAGCCCGGCGACGTGCTGGTGCTGGCGCCGCGCCCTGACGGCGGCCACGACGCGGTCCTGCACACCCAGCCCGAGGTCGACCACCAGCGGCCGGACTTCTTCACCGACCGCGCCCGCGGCGCCTTCTGGGTGGGCGCCCCGCGCGGGTTGCGCGCCGCCGGGGCGCGCCTCCGGCTGGAGGCGCGCCCGCTGGCGGAGCTGCCCCTGATCCTGGGCCGCCATGACCGGGGAGCGGTCCTGCGCGGGCTCGACCCCGAGGTGGACCGACTGGCCCAGGACCTCGCCGGGCCGGAGCCGGAGCTGAGAGCCGCCTGCTCGGAGCTGCGCCTGGTCAAGGACGCCGGCGAGATCGAGGAACTGCAGCGGGCGTGCGACCTCACCACCTTGGCCTTCGAGGACGTGGCGCGCGACCTCGACCGGATGCGCTCGGAGCGGGATGTGGAGGTGACCTTCTTCGCCCGCGCCCGGCGGGAGGGCCACGACACCGGCTACCTCACCATCGCCGCCGCCGGCACCCACGCGACGGTGCTGCACTGGAGCCGCAACGACGGAGCGGTGCGGCCCGGGGACCTGCTCCTGCTCGACGCCGGAGTGGAGACCCCGGGCCACTACACAGCTGACGTCACCCGCACCCTGCCGGTGGGCGGCCGCTTCACGCACGCCCAGCGCGAGGTCTACACCCTGGTCTTCCAGGCGCAGCAGGCGGCGCTGGAGGCGGTGCGGCCCGGGGCGCGGTTCCGTGATCCCCACCAGCGGGCGATGGAGGTGCTGGCGCGGGGCCTGGAGCGGATGGGGCTGCTGCCGGAGCCGGCCGAGCAGGCGCTGCGCGAGGATCGGCAGCTCTACAAGCGCTACACCCTGCACAGCGTGAGCCACTGGCTCGGGCTCGACGTGCACGACTGTGCCCACGCCCGCGAGAGCGCCGGGACCACCTGCGAGCTGGAGCCGGGGATGGTCCTCACGGTAGAGCCGGGGCTCTACTTCCAGCCCGACGACCTCACCGTGCCCGAGGCCTACCGCGGCATCGGGGTGCGCATCGAGGATGACGTGCTCGTGACCGAGCAGGGGCACCGGGTGCTCTCGGCCGCGCTGCCCACCCACCCCGACCAGCTGGAAGCGTGGATGGCACGGCTGCGGGGGAAGCCGGCCGACTGACGCCTTCGGTTACGATCCGGCGGCACCGTGTCCTCCCCTGCGTCTCCGACCGCGGTCCCGTCGCCATCCACCCGCTGGGAGTGTGATCTCGCCGTGGTGGGCGGGTGCGGCCACGTCGGGCTGCCCCTGGCGCTGGCGCTCGCCGAGACGGGCGCCCGCGTGGTGGCCTACGATCGCGACGCCCAGGTGGTGGCGCAGGTGGCGGCGGGGCGGATGCCGTTCCGCGAGCAGGGCGCCCCCGAACTGCTCACCCGGGCCCTCGCCCAGGGCCGGCTGACGGTCACCGACGACCCCACCCAGGTGGCCACCGCCGAGCACGTGGTGGTGGTGATCGGCACCCCCATCGACGAGCATCTCAACCCGCAGACGCTGGCGCTGCCGCGTGCGATCGCGGAACTGGCACCCCAGCTCCGCGACGGCCAGCTGCTGGTGCTGCGGAGCACCGTCTACCCCGGCGTCACCCGGCTAGTGGAGCGACGGGTGGCCGAGCTGGGGCTGGCGGTCGACGTGGCCTTCTGCCCGGAGCGGATCGCCGAAGGCCGAGCTCTGGAGGAGCTGAGCTCGCTCCCCCAGATCGTGGCCGCGCGCACGCCGGCGGCGCGGCGACGGGCGGCGGGGCTCTTCCGCCGGCTGACCGCCGCGATCGTGGAGCTGGAGCCGGAGGAGGCCGAGCTGGCCAAGCTCTTCACCAACACCTGGCGCTACATCAAGTTCGCCACCGCCAACCAGCTCTACATGATCGCCAACGACTTCGGGCTCGACTACGAGCGGATCCGGCACGCCGCCGCCCAGGACTATCCGCGGGCGGCGGACCTCCCCGGGGCGGGCTTCACCGCCGGGCCCTGCCTGTTCAAGGACACGATGCAGTTGGCCGCCTTCAACAACAACCAGTTCGCCCTCGGCCACGCCAGCATGCTGGTGAACGAGGGACTCCCGCTCTACCTGGTGGCCCGCCTCGAGCGGAGGTTCGACCTCAGCTGCTCGACCGTCGGCATCCTCGGGATGGCCTTCAAGCCGGAGTCGGACGACACCCGCTCCAGCCTCAGCTACAAGCTCCGCCGGATCCTCCAGTTCCGGGCCCGAGCGGTCCTGTGCACCGACCCCTACGTCGCCACCGACCCCTCCCTGCTGCCGCTGGAGCAGGTGCTGGCTGGGGCCGACCTGCTGGTGGTCGCCACCCCCCACGAGGTCTACCGCACGCTCGCGACCGACCGCCCCGTGATCGACGTCACCGGGCGTCTCGGCCGCGGGGTGCTGGTATGAACCCGCGGGTGTCGGTGGTCATCCCGGCCCACCTCGAGGGCGAGCGGATCGGCACCTGCCTCGACCGGATCTTCGAGGCGGTGACGCTGCCGACCGAGGTGGTGGTGGTCTGGGATGCGCCCGAGGACCCCACCGCGGCAGCGGTCGGAGCCTACCCCGTGGGCGAGCCCCGCCTGCGGGGGATCTGCAACCATCCCCAAAGGGGGCCGGCGGCGGCGATCCGGCGCGGGATCCAGGAGGCGCGGGCGGACGTGGTGGTGGTGACGATGGCGGACGGCAGCGACGATCCCCAGCAGATCGACCCCCTGGCCCGGCTGGTGGAGCGCGGGGTGGTGATCGCCGCCGCCTCGCGCTACATGCGCGGCGGGCAGCAGGTGGGGGGCCCACGGCTCAAGGGCTGGATGTCGCGGCTCGCCGGGGTGAGCCTGCACCTGGTCGGCCGGGTCGGCACCCACGACGCCACCAACTCCTTCAAGGCCTATCGACGCGCGTTCCTGCTGGAGGCGCAGGTGGAGTCGGACGCCGGCTTCGAGATGGGGCTCGAGATGGTGGCGAAGGCGCGCCGGCTGCGGCGCCCAGTGGCCGAGCTCCCCACCATCTGGCTGGATCGCGCCGGCGGCCAATCCCACTTCCAGGTGCGCGCCTGGATCCCCCGCTACCTGCACTGGTACTGGTATGCCCTGCGACCGGTGCGCTCCCCGCGGCGCCGGTCCCGGCGCGGGCGACCGTGAGCACGGCGCCCCCCCTGACGGTGCTGGTCACCGGCGCCTCCGGCTTCATCGGCGGCTACGTGGTGGCCGAGCTGCTGCGTCAGGGGCACACCGTCATCGGCCTCGACGACCACTCCAAGTACGGACGCGTGGCCCGCTCCTACGACGACCACCCCGGCTATCGCCTGGTCGAGGGCGACGCCCGCGACCCCGAGCTGATGGCGCGCCTGCTGGAGGGATGCGACCACTGCATCGCCGGCGCCGCGATGATCGGGGGGATCGCCTACTTCCACACCTACGCCTACGACCTGCTCGCCAGCAACGAGCGCATCATCGCCGCCACCTGCGACGCCGCCATCGCCGCCCATCGCACCGGGCGGCTGCGCAAGCTGACCGTGCTCAGCTCGTCGATGGTCTACGAGTCGGCCCCCGACTGGCCCTCCGCGGAGGGCCAGGAGCTGACCATCCCGCCGCCCCGCTCCTCGTACGGATTCCAAAAGCTGGCGGTCGAGGTCTTCGCCCGGGCCGCCTATCAGCAGCACCAGCTCCCGTACACGATCATCCGGCCCTTCAACTGCGTCGGCATCGGCGAGGGCCGGGCCCGGGGCGATGTCGAGATCGCCAGCGGGAACGTGCGGCTGGCGATGAGCCACGTCGTCCCCGACCTGGTCCAGAAGGTGTGCAAGGGGCAGGACCCGCTCCACCTGCTGGGAGACGGCTCCCAGGTGCGCCACTACACCTATGGGGGCGACCTCGCCCGCGGCATCTGCCTCAGCCTGGAGCACGAGGGAGCGTGGCAGGAGGACTTCAACCTCTCCACCGATCGCGGCACCACCGTGCTGGAGCTGGCCGAGCTGATCTGGCATCGCATCCGAGGCGCGGACCAGCCGCTGCGGTGGGTGGCCGACCCGCCCTTCCCCCACGACGTCCAGCGCCGTGTCCCGGCGACTGACAAGGCGAGCCGCGTGCTCGGGTTCCGTGCCACCACCTCGCTGGCGACCATGCTCGACGAGGTGATCCCCTGGGTGGCCCGCCAGGTCGAACAGGGGACGATCTGAGGGGGCGCCTGGCGGCGGCGGTCAGCCGCGGGCTGGCGGGCGTCGCGATCGCGGCCCCAGCCGCCGCCACGGTGTGGTTCTGGCACCGGCTCGCGGTCGACGTCCCCTTCGAGGATGACTGGTCGTCGGTCTCGCTGCTGCGCCGCGTCGACGCCGGGCGCCTCACCCTGGGAGCGCTCTGGGCCCAGCACAACGAGAATCGGATGCTGCTGCCCCGGCTGATCCTGCTGGCGCTCGCCCGTCCTACCCGCGCCGACACCCGCTGGGAGATGCTGCTGGGGATCGGCTTGCTCCTGATCGCGGCCGCGATCCTGGCCCGGCTCGCGGTCCGGCCCCCGCGCCGCTCGTGGTGGTGGGCGGTGCCCCCGGTCGCCGCCCTGTGCAGCTGGGTCCAGGCGGAGAACCTGCTCTGGGGCTTCCAGTTCCCCTGGTACATGATCCTGGCGGCCTTGCTGGGGATCTGCTGGCTGCTCGGCCGCGACCCCGTCCCCTGGGGGGCGTGGACCGGGGCCGGGGCACTGGCGCTGGCGGCCTCGTTCTCATCCCTCCAGGGGCTCTTCCTGTGGCCCTGCGGCCTGCTCCTGCTGATGGGGCGGGGGAGCGGGCGGGCGCAGCGGCGAGCCTGGCTGGGCCTCGGCGCCCTCGCCACCTTGGTCTACTTCGCAGGCTACCGGACGGTCTCCGACGGCCACTCCGGCGTGCTCGCCCAGAACGACCCGGTGGGCGCCGTCCGCTACCTGCTGGAGGCGGTGGGCAGCGTGGTGGTGGGCCCGATGGGGCCCACCCAGCTGCTGGGCGCGGGGATCCTGCTGGCCGCGCTGGGGGTCGGGGTCGGGTGGCTGCGGAGCGACTGGCGCGACCCCGACCTGCTGGTGCCGATGGCCCTCATGGGATTCGCCGCCCTCTTCGACCTGGCTCTGGTGGAGGGACGGCTCGGACTCGGCGTGGCCCAGGCGGCGAGCTCGCGGTACACCAGCTACGACCTCCTGTGGCTGGTCGGCGTCTGGCTCGGCCTGGTCGCCTTGGGCGGGCGCCACAGGTGGGGTCGGGGCGGCTGGCGCGGACGGAGCCTCCAGCTGGCGGCGGCGGTGGGGTGCGGCGCGCTCCTCATCCAGGTCGGCCTCGCCTACCCCTCGGGCTGGGCCGCCGGCCGCAGCATCGCGCTCCGGCGCCTCGAGGCGGTCGAGATCGTGGCGGCCTATCCCGCCGTCTCCCGCCCGCTGGTCCGCGCCTACCTCTACCCGGCCCCGCGGCTGCTCCGGTCCGACATCCGCTTCCTGCGAGAGCGGCACCTTGGCCTGTTCGCCGGCCGCGGCCCCGACCGGGCGACCGGGGTGGTTCCCGGGGGAATCCCCGGCCGGCTGCTGCCGCTGCCCCCGACCTTGGCCCGCCTGGTGGCCCAGACCGATCGGGCGCAGGCGGCCTGGAGCGTCCTCTCGACGCTGGTGGACAAGCTCGCCTGGGTGCGGCGCCGATTCGTGGCCGTCCCCACGGGGTACCCCGTGCGCCTGCTGCGATGGGCCACCGGCCCGGGCCTCGGCCACCGCGAGGTCGCCCTCTACCTGGCCCCGGTCCGACGAGAGCTCGACCGCCTGCTCTCAGCCCTGGTCCGCTGAGGACCTTGGGGGCAGGGGAGCCGGATCTTCTGCGCCCCCCACCTCAGCCCTCGGGGACCGGATCCAGCAGGAGCAGCTCCTGCTGGATCCACCCCAAGGCGTGGAGGGCGGCGTACGGGGGGCGCGTGTGATCCTCGGGGCTGAGGGCGGCCTCCCAGCCGTCCGCGGCGATCCCGATCTCCCCCGCGAGCGCGATCCGCAGGAGGTTGAGGGCGCGCAACCACACCTCCACCTCGCCCGGGGCGAGGCGGCTCACCGGGCCGGGCTCCTGGAGCAGGCGCCGGACGGTCGCGAGGGCTCCCGCCCGGGCCAGCTCCAGGTCGGGACCGGCCAGGCGCCGGTACTCCTGCTCCAGCTCCGCCAGGTCGGGGTAGGCGGGGGGGGCGACGCGGGGGGAGCGGGCGACCAGGGGCTCCAGCCGGTCGAGCAGCGAGCCGAGGGCGGCGCGCTCGTCGCGATCCAGCTCCAGCTCGGCCCCCGCCTCTCCGTCGCTGCGGTGGCGGATCGCCGCCATCGGTCAGCGCCGGGCCACGGTCGCCTGGAGCCCGTGGGCGTGGAGCTGGGCGACCGCGATCTCGGCCCGCTCCCGAGGCCCGCTGGCCACCACCGCCCGCCCCTCGGTGTGCACCTGGAGCATCAGGCGGGTGGCGGTGGGCTGGTCGTAGCCGAAGATCCGGCGGAGCACGAAGACGACGTACGACATGAGGGTGACCGGGTCGTTCCAGACCACCACTTCCCAGGGCTGGTCGCGCTCGGCCCTGCGCCCGTCCGCGGGGGAGCGGGTCCGCTCGGGGGCGATCACACGCTCAGCCATGCCCCTACCGTAGCGCGCCGGCGCCGGACCCGGGACCGGCCGCGATCAGTCCGCCAGGGCGGGAGCGACCAGCCGCTCGTCGGCCAGCAGCCACCGCTCCAGCCACCGCTGCCCCAGGGTGAAGAGCAGGACCACCGCCACCGCCCCGACCACCGCCACCAGCAACCCGACGTAGCTGATGAGGTCGGTGTACTTGCCGAAGGTGCGGCCGATCAGGAAGGCGACCAGGCTGTACGAGCTGGCCCAGGCCACCCCCCCGGCGAGGTTGTAGGCGACGAAGCTGCGCCAGCGATAGTGGGAGAGGCCGGCCACGAACGAGACTGTGATCCGCAGCGCCGCGATGAAGCGCGCGATCACGACCGCCTTGCCGCCGTGGCGCGCGAAGAAGCGCTGGGCGAGGTGGACCCACCGGCCCAGGAAGGGCAGCCGGGGCAGCAGCCGCTCCAGCACCCAGGTGCCGGCGTAGCGACCGATCGCGTAGCCGCAGTTGTCCCCGATGACGGCGCCGGCGACCCCGGCGAGGATCACCAATCCGATGTTCAGGTGCCCGGCTCCGGCCCAGACCGCGCCCGCGATCATCACGGTGTCTCCCGGGAACGGCACCCCCAGACACTCCGCCCCGACCGCCAGGAAGATGACGAGGTACCCGTAGGTGTGGACGAGGTGGAAGAGGGTGGCGTCCGACGGCACCCCCGCAGTCTAGGGAGGCCGATGGTCCGGCGGGGGCCGCGATCGGATCCCCCGCCGGAGGCAAGTGGGCGGGGCCGGGCGGTGGCGGCGTGTACCCTGCCGGGGATGGACTGCCCCGCGTCCCGCGCCGCCGCGATCGTGGGCCTGGCCCTGGCGTCCGCGCTCGCCGTCGCCGGCTGCGGCCCGGGCCCGCTCAACTCCCCGTCGACCGGGACCGGCTGCTCGCTCACGGTGACCCTGCCGGTTCGGGGCGGTCACCCGATGCTGGCGGTGGTGGCCCGGGTGGGAGTCCGCGCGGCGCGCTTGGACCAGCCCAGCAACACCCTGTCGATCCCCTGCGGCCTCGTCGCCCGGCTCGACGCCGCCAGCGCCCCGCCGGGGGGGCCGACGCTCACGGGCTGGAGCTTGGCGGGGCGGCTCAGGCGCCGGCCCGCGATCACCGTCGTCATCGACGGCCTGATCACCGCCACCGCCGAGGTCCGGCTCCCCTCCCCCGGGTCGCCGCCGACGTCGCTCCCGTTGGTGACACCCCCGCCGGGACCCACCCCCGGCTGATCACGGTCGGCGGGACCTCGAGCATCGCCGCCCCGCCGTCCCGCCCGGGACGGCGGGGCGGACTCCCCTGAGAGCCATGTCCACCCCCCCCACCATCCTGCCGACCCGGATCGACGAGGGGTGGGCTCCGGGGATCCGCTACCGGATCGCCGGGGAGCTGGTGCCGGTGCTCCACTGCATCCTCGACGGGTCGGTGCCGCTGTTCTTCGAGCACCATCTCGTGCTCTGGAAGGATCCCCAGGTCGGGGTCACGCTGCGCCCGATGCGGGGAGCGGTGCGGCGGATCGTGCTGGGGATGCCGGTGTTCCTCACCCAGGGCCGCGGTCCGGGGTCGATCGCCCTCTCGAGGGATGCCCCCGGCCATGTCTTCCCGGTCCCGCTCGCCCGCGGCGAGGCCGTGCTGGTGCGCGAGCACCAGTTCCTCGCTGCCAGCGGCAGCCTGCGATTCACCCCGCGGCGGATCCGCGGGCTCACCAACAACCTGTTCGGCGGCAACGGCCTGTGGCTCGACCGCTTCGAGGCCCGCGACGCCGACGGGGTGGTCTGGCTCCACGGCTACGGCAACGTCTTCGAGAAGGAGCTGCAGGCGGGCGAGGCGATCGACGTCGAGCCCGGCGGCTGGGTGTACATGGACCCCAGCGTGCGGATGCGCCCCCAGGTGTATGGGCTGCGCACCGGGATCTTCGGCGGCGGCGGCCGGCTGGTCTTCAACCGCTTCGAGGGACCGGGACGGGTGGGGATCCAGTCCCTGTACGTCCACCTGCCCACCAGCGAGTAGGTCCGGGGGCCCCGACCCGGGCTCACGCCGCCCGGCGGTGGATCGAGACCTGGTAGTCGCTCCCGGGCGCGAAGGGATCCCGCTCCCAGGTGGCGAAGCGCTGCTCGAGCTCCAGCCCGGCGGCGCGGCAGATGGCGTCGTACCGGGCGCAGTCGAGCCCCGCCGCCACCAGCTGGAACCCCGCCACCAGGCGGCCGCCGGGAGCGAGGTGGCGGGCGAGGTTGGCGACCACCGCCGCCTCGCTGCCCGGATCCACGAAGAGCAGCACGTTGCCGGCGCACACGACGCAGGCGAAAAGGCGGGGCGCGCAGCCGTCCGCCGGCGCCTCCGCCGGCCGCTTGGGGGGGACGTCCGAGACGGTCAGGGTGGCCAGGTCGCCGAGGATGAAGGGGAGGTGGGGCGCCGTCTCGCGCGCCCGCTGGAGCATGAGCGGGTCGCGGTCGACGCCCACCACGACGATCCCGCGACGATCCAGCTCGGCCGCCACCCGACCGGTGCCGCAGCCGGCGTCGAGCACGGTGGCGGGGGCGAGGAGGGCGATCAGGGCCGCCTCGCCGTGGACGTCGGCCCCGGCGGCGGCCCGGGCCGCGAAGGCGGCGTCGTAGTCGGCGCCGCGGCGGCCGGGATACGGGAGCCGCGCGCCGGTCACGAGACGGGCCCTCGGCCGGCCGGCCGAGGGCCCGGGCGGGCGAGGGTTGCCGGGAGGGCCGCCTCCACCACCTCGCGGGGGACGGCGGCGGGACGCCCGTCGCGCAGCCGCACCCAGACCCACTCGGTGTGAACCTCGGCCAGCAGCCGGTCGTCCAGGCCCCGGCGGACCTCGGTGCGGCGAGTGCCGCGCACCCCCCCGACCGCCTCCACCCGGACCGTGAGCACGACCTCGTCGCCATAGACGGCGGGGTGGTGGTAGGTGATCGCCTGCCGATGGATCACCCAGGCACCGCCCTTGGCGGTGGTCCAGGCCGGCCCGAATCCGGCCAGGTCCGCGTGCTCGATGGCGATCTCCTCCGCCCAGTTGAGGTACACAGCGTTGTTGACATGGCCGTTGCGGTCGCACTCGTAGTGGCGCACCCGCCAGCGGGCGCTGTGCAGGAGCGGGTCGGTCACAGCCACCTCGCGATTATCCGCGCCCGGCTCAGCCCGAGAGCCGGCGCAGAGCTGCACCCCCGGCGGCGTCGTCGCCGAGCCCGAGCACCACCCCGCACATGATCAGCACCGAGGCCACCACGTCGAGGAAGATCCCGGCCTCGACGATGAAGGGGAAATTCGCCGCCAGGGTGACGGCGCCCAGCACCACCCCGTTCTCGATGATGAGCCACCCGATCAGCTGGGCCACCGCGTGCCGGCGCACCACCATGACCAGCCCGCCGAGCAGGATCACCGCGGTCGCAACCGGAATCGCGGGGACCGTCCCCACTCCCGGGGGGAGCAGGTCGCGGCCGATCACAAGATAGGCGAGCGCGGTGAGGACCGCCCCCAGGATCAAGGAGACCCCGAGGCCGGCGGCGAGGCCACCGTCGCGCTGCAGCCTCAACCGGTCCAAAAGGAATCGGCGGATCGCTGAGGGGATGGCGATCGCCTTGATGACGAGGGTGAGGCCGGCGAGCACCCAGAGCCCGCGGTCACCGGTGCGGACCGCCACCGTGGCGACGGCGACCGCCAGCACCAGCGACTGGATGCCGTAGTAGGTGACGTAGCGCGCGAACAGCTTGGAGCCGAGGCAGGCGAACGCGCTGACCAGGATCAGCACCGCGGCGAGGTCGAGCACCACGCCCGCGGGCGTGGTCGGCGCCAGCGTCGCGACCCCCGCAGGCACCGTGTTCGCCTCAGCGCCCGGCCGCGACGTAGGCGACCAGGATCGTGAGGAACACCAGCAGCAGGTACCAGTTGACATCACCGGACTGGATCCAGCCCAGCCCGCGTGCCGCCCGCTCCACCGCCGCCACCAGCGGCTGGTAGAGGAACCGCTGGTAGACCGGCAGCAGGCGAAAGCCATAGTGCACCGGGCCGGACCGTCCCGCCGGGTCGTCCGAGGCGCGCTCGAGGTCGCGATGCGGCCGGTACAGGTCCTCGAAGGTCACCCCCACCGGGTTGGCGAGGGTGGTGGCGGTGTACTGCATCCGCGGCCGGAAGCGCAGGATGCCACCGGCCCAGACCGGCACGGTGCGGGTGGCGGCGCGCGGCCGGGCCAGCCGGAGGATGAGGAGGGGAACGCCCAGCAGCCCCACCAGAGCCAAAGCAAGGTAGGTGGGCGAGAGCGAACTGAAGCCGGGGTGGGCCGGGATCAGGGTCAGGCCGGGGACGAGCAGGCGGGGCAGGATGACGATGCCGACGGTTCGTCGGACCACGGCGGCGAGCCCGATCAGCACCAGCGGCGCGCCCAGCGCGAGAGCGCAGCAGACCCCGGCCAGGATCGCGCCCGCAAGCACCGGCTGACCCCGCTCGCTGGCACGGCCGGCCGCTCCGCTCCGCGCCATCCCGAGGAACGGGATCCCGTAGGCGCGGGCGAAGGCGTTGATTGCCAGACCCCCGGCCAGCGCCAGCACCGCGCCGGCCGCGACGATGAGGACGGCGGCCAGGTGACTGGAGAGCCGGAAGCCCTGGAAGAGGCCCTGGAAGATGAGCCACTCCCCGACGAACCCGTTGAGGGGCGGGAGGGCCGCCAGGGCGAGGGTGCCGATCAACGCAATCACGGCCGTCCGCGGCATCCGCCGGGCCAGGCCCCCGAGGCGGTCGAGGTCGCGCAGGCCGGTGGCCCGCTCGACCGTGCCCGCGGTGAGGAAGAGCAGCGCCTTGGCGGTCCCGTGGTTGAGGACGTGATAGAGGCCGGCGATCAGCAGGAGCGCCCCCAGGCCCGGCTGGCCCAGGCTGAGGAAGGTCATCGCGGCCCCCAACGCGGTGACCGCGATGCCCACGTTCTCGATCGTCGAGTAGGCGAGGAATCGCTTCCAGTCCCGCTCCATCAGCGCGTAGAGGACACCCAGCACGGCCGAGGTCGCGCCCAGGCTCATGGTCAGCAGCCCCCACCAGGCGGGACCGTGGGAAAGGAGGCGAAATCCCACCAGCGCGATCCCGTAGACCCCCATCTGGGCCGTGACCGCGCTGAGCACCGCGGAGCCATCGGCCGGGGGTGCGGGGTCGGCCTCGGGGATGGAGAGGTGGAGCGGGACCAGTCCGGCCTTGAAGCCGAAGCCGATCAGCGCCAGCACGAAGGCGGCGCCGCGCCATCCGCTCCCGATCGTGGCCGAGCGCGCCGCGATCACCTGGAAGTCCAGGCTGTGGGCCTGGGTCGCCAGCAGCAGGAGCGCTGCCGTCAGGCAGACGAAGCCCGCCTCCCCCAGCGCGACGAAGAGGAAGCCCCCCCAGGCGGCCTCGCGACGATCGTGGTGGCGCCAGACCACAAAGGTGGCGGCGAGCGTCATCGACTCCCAGGCGACCAGGAAGGCGGTCACCGTGGCGGCGCAGAGGGTAGCGAGCGTGAAGAGCGCGGTGAGAGCGAGCGCCGCAAGGTACGCTGAGCTGGCGAGCGAGCGCGCGTGGGCGCGCGCGCCCCAGACGGCGGCGGTCAGGGCCACCAGGCCGAGGAGCGTGAGGAAGGTCGCTCCCAAGGCGGTCACCCGGTAGGCCACCGGTCCCACCAGCTGGTTGCCCAGAGCCAGGCTCTCGCTCGAGCCGGCGACCACCCCCACCAGCCCGGCGCCGAGGGCAGCGAGCCCGCCCAACCCGATCAGCCCGGCCTGGAGCGACACCGCCGGGCGCCGCCCGCCCGCCAGCACCAGCCCGGCGGCGCCGAGCCACGCCGCCGCTGCCGCGCCCGCCAATCCCAGCGCCACCGTCGCCATCAGGCCGTCTTCCCGGGGGCCGGCGGGGGCGCTGTCATAAATCGGGCCGGGTTCACCCGAGCCGCGAGCCGTCCGGTGGCGACCAGCAGGCCGTGCAGGAGCGCGATCGGGCTGGGCGGGCAGCCGGGGATCACCACGTCCACCGGGATGAGCTCCTGGATGCTGCCGTGGGTGAGGATGTCGGGGCCGAGCACGCCGCCCAGCGGACAGGCCCCCACCGCGACCACCACCTTGGGATCGGGCATCGCCTGATAGGTGAGCCGCAGGGCGTGGTCCATTCCCACGGCGCCCGGTCCCGTCACCATCAGCAGATCCGCGTGGCGCGGGGTGGGGGTGAAGAAGAAGCCCAGGCGGGTGAGGTCGTAATGGGGCGCCAGCAGCATCCGAATCTCGGACTCACAGGCGGCGCAGGAGCCGGTGTCGATGGTGCGGATGTGCAAGCTGCGTCCGAAGGTGCGCCCGACCTCGTCGCGCAGACGAGCCGCCAGCTCGGCCTCGGTCACCCGGGCGACCCCCCGATCGGGATCCGCACCAGCGTCCCGCGGGGGCCGGGCGTGCTGAGCTCGATGCAGGAGCTGGAACGGGACCCGGTGCCGGCGACCTCCAGGCACCGGCCGCAGGCGGTGCAGCGCCCCAGGTCCAGCACCAGGTCGCCCGCGTCCAGCCACAGCGCCCGGCTCGGGCAGACGCTGGCGACCGCATTCGCCAGCGGGACGGTGAGCGCCCCCGGATCGAAGGCGGGGGGAGCGGGCAGGTCGGCGGTCCACGGGTCGTGGCCACGCGGGTACCGTGTGGTCACAACCCGGCGGCGGATGCCGCGCAGGAACCAGGCGGCCATCAGCGGGCGAACCCCGCCACCGTCTGCCAGAAGCTGGCCTCGATGATGGCCACGTCGGTGAAGACGTTGCGGGAGCGGAGCGCGTCGTCGAAGGCGCGCCAGTTCCGCACCGGCGCCGGTCGCAGCCGGGCCCAGGCGATCCGGCCCGAGGGATCCAGCGCGACCGCCGCCAGGGCCTCGCCCCGGGCCGACTCGGCCCAGCCCAGTGCCAGCTCGTCCGCGGGGACGCTCGCGCCCCGGGGGAGCGGAGCAGCGGTCGCCGCCTGGGCATCCCGCTCGATCCCGGCCTGGCACAGGATCTGCAGCAGACATGCCGATTGCTCGACCTCCTCCCGCATCACCTCGATCCGGCTGAGCACGTCGCCGCGGTGCCGCAGCGGGATCGCGGCGGGGACCAGCGCGCCCGGCTCGGGGTGGTCCCGGCGGGCGTCGACGTCGCGGCCGCAGGCGCGGGCCACCGGTCCCACCAGCCCCAGCCGCGCGGCCGCCTCCGCCGACACGATCCCGGCCGCCTCCAGCCGGTCCAGGTGCGAATTGGTACGGAGCAGGGCGCGGGTCACGTCGCGAAAGCCGTCGAGGACGGCCCCCAGCTCGGCGCCGAGACGGCCCAGGTCGGGCCAGCGGCGGACCCCCCCGGGGGCGAGGACGTTGAAGAGGTAGCGGTGCCCGACCACGGCCGCGTTCAGGCGCAGCAGCCGCTCCAGCACCTGTTCGGCCTGAGCCTGCCCGACCCCGAGCCCGGTCGCCTGGCACACCGCCGCCACCGCCGCGGCGTGGTTGAAGCAGCGCTCCAGCTCCAGCGCCACCTGGCGTGCCCGGCTGGCCGCGAGACTGACCGTCCAGCCCGCCGCGCGCTCCACCGCCCGGCAGAAGGCGAGGCCGTTGCCGACCGCGGTGAGCCCGTCCAGACGCTCGACCTGGAAGAGGGCACGGTCCGGGGTGAGGCCGGTCAGCCGCCGCTCGATCCCGCGGTGCTTGTGCCAGAGGAGCAGAAAGCTGTCCAGCAGCTCCTCACCGGTCGTGACCAGGCCCAGGTAGAGCGACTCCTGCGCCACCCCGCGCACCGGTCCCACCGGGAACTCGAATGCCTCGCCGACCACCACATGGGGCGCGTGCAGGTCGGCGGGCCGTCCCATCCCCCAGCTCCCCCCGCGCAGCGGTCGCTCGCCGGCCGCGGTCGGCGGCAGCAGGATCCGGTTGAGTGGCGTGCCGCCGCGGGGGCGGATCCCCCACTGCTCGTAGAGCTCGCACTCCTCCACGAAGGCGGCGGGGGCGAGCTGGGAGAGCTGCGGGTACTCCTGCGCCTGCACCGGGCTGGCGAGGACGACGTAGCGATTCCAGCGGTCGAGCGCCACCACCACCCGCAGGCCGACCGGGGTGGTCACCTCACTGTCGGCCTCCGGTCCCGGCGCCGGCGACCCGCCGCTTGCGCCGGGGCTCGCGGCTGGTGCCGCCTGCTGCTCGACCGCGAAGAGATCGGCCAGACGCGCGCCGGGCAGCGCCATCAGCTGCGCCAGGGTGGCCTGCAGCCGGTGCGGGGGCACGGCCACCAGCGTCACCCGGTCGTGGGTCCGGACCACCTTTGCCCCCGAGAGTCGGCGCAGCAACTCCTCCCCGTCGGCAGGGGGCGCGTCGCTCTCCGCCGGCGTCACCGGACCAGCCCGGCCGACTCGACCAGCAGGCGGCTCAACGCCCCCGGGATGACCAGGCCCAGCACCAGCAGTCCAGCCAGGCCGAGCACCAGCGGAAGCCCCGCCACCCAGGCCGGCCCCAGCTCGGCGCGCCCCACGCCGACCCCACTCGGGCGCGGCCCGAGCACCATCTCCGTGATGGTGCGCACGAACGCGATGAACACCACCGCCAGCAGCAGCAGCAGCAGCCCGGCGAGCCAGGGGTCGTGTCCCGCGAAGCCGGCCCGCACGATCGTGAGCTCGCTCACGAACAGCCCGAACGGGGGCGAGCCGACGATGGCGAAGGCGCCCAGCAGGAGCGCCGCCCCGGTCAGCGGCAGCAGCGCCAGTGCGCCCGTGACCCGCTCCGAACGGCGCGTCCGGTAGCCGAGCAGGATGCCCCCGCTGGCGAGGAAGAGCACGGTCTTGCCGAGAGCGTGGTTGAGGGTGTGGAGGAGCGCGCCGTACACGCCCAGCAGCCCGCCGAAGCCGAGCCCGACGGCGATGATCCCCATGTGCTCCACCGAGGAGTACGCCAGCAGCCGCTTGTAATCCCCGCGGCGGACGATGAACACGGCCCCGACCCCGATGGAGAGGAACCCGAAGATCAGCAGGACCCGGCCCGCATAGGCGCTGGCGCGCCCGGCGCTGGCGATCGCGAGGAAGCGGATGATCGCGTACATGCCAAGGTTGAGCAGGGCCCCCGAGAGCATCGCGCTGACCGGGCTGGGCGCCTCGGAATGGGCGTCGGGCAGCCAGGTGTGCATCGGTGCCAGTCCCACCTTGGTGCCGTAGCCCACCACCGCCAAGACGAAGCCGAGCCGGAGCGCGGCCGGCCGCAGGCCGGCGGCGTGGTCGAAGAGGAAGGGCCAGGTGAGGTGCTGGCCGGCCGAGCCGGGCAGGGTGCTGGCGGCGCTGTAGACGAACAGCGTCCCCACCAGGGCGATGGTCACTCCCAGGGCACTCACGATGACGTACTTCCACGCCGCCTCCAGCGCGGTGGGACGGCCCTCGATCGCCACCATCACGACGCTGGAGAGCGCGCTCAGCTCGACCAGCACGAAGAGCAGTCCGAGGTTGCCGGTCTCGCAGGCGGCCAGCATGGTCGAGCCGAAGACACCGAAGAACACCCACGCCAACCGGATCCGGATCGGGCTGAACTCCGCCCTCCCCCGGGGAGCGGCGAGATAGGCAGCCATCCCCCAGCTGGCGAGCAGGATCACCAGCGCCAACGTGAGCAGAAAGAAGGCACTGAGATGGTCGACGTAGAGGAGCGACCCCAGTCCGTGGACCGGCCCCCCGGTGGCCACGCGCACGGCAAGAGCCACCGCGGCAGCCATCGACCCCGCCCCTCCAACCACGGTCGCGGCGCCGGCGCGCCGGATCCCGAGGTTGAGGAGCCCAGCCCCGCTGCCCACCAGCGGGAAGGCCACCGCCGCGATCGCCAGCCAGATTCCCGTGCTCACCGGCCGATCACGTACGAGCTGGTGATCCCCACCAGGGACAGCAGAAACGCAGCCCCGATGAACTCGGCGATTCGGAAGAACCGGAGTTTGGCGAAGGAGCTGTCGATGACCACGATGACGGCACCGCAGACCACCAGTTTGCCCAGCAGCGCGAGCGTCCCCGTCACCCCCCCGGCAAGGCTATCGGCCGACCCCAGCCCCCAGGGGATGACGAAGACGTTCATGAAGATCGCCGACAGGAGCAGGAACTTCATCCAGGCTCCCCACTTGACCAGGGCGTACTCGCGGCCGGAGTACTCCAGCACCCGACTCTCCTCGATCATCGAGATCTCGATGCTCCCGCTGGGATTGTCGATCGGGATGCGCCCGTTCTCGACCAGCACCAGCAGGAAGAAGCTGAGTGCGCCCAGCAGGTGAGTGGGCAGCACGTAGGCGGCTGGTGACTGCGCGATCACATGATTCATGCGATAGGGGTTGTCGGAGGCGGAGAGGATTCCGACGGTGAAGAACACGAGGATCAGAGCGGGCTCGGACAGGCTCCCGATCCAGGTGGTCCGGCTCGCCCCCATCCCGCCCGCCGGGCTGGCGGTGTCAAGCGCCCCCAGCGAGAGGGCGAAGCTAGCCAGGCCGAGCACGAAGGCCCCCCCGATCAGGTCGGCCAGAAAGGCCAGCGGCAGAGGCTGATCGGTGATGATCGGCACGATGGTGGAAACCAGCAGGTAGCAGCTGAAGGCGGCAATCGGCGCGCCCCGGAACACGAAGGACGTGTGCTCGGAGATCGCGCTGCCCTTGCCGAGCCACTTGCGCAGGTCGCGGTACGGCTGCCAGATGCTCGGTCCGCGCTTGCTCTGGACCCGCGCCTCAGCCCAGGCGATCGCTCCCACGTACAGCGGCGAGCAGGCCACGACCACCAGCGTCTGCAGCACCTGGAGGGCGAAGGCCACAGCATCCTCCGAAACGGGAGACGGTTTCGACTCGGGTGAGTGTAGAAGCCATCAGCCGAGTCCGAGGATTGGACTGCGGCGTACGCGAGCCTCATCGCGACCTGAGCACCTTATACCCACCCCCGCACGCGGCTGTCAAGGCGCGCGGGACCGCGACGACGCAGCGGCGCGGCCGGGATGGTGACTCACCCGCGTGCACCACGGCCCACGGCGGCGGGCGCACACCACCAGCTGTCGGCCGCGGCCCGCCCCGCGAGGCCAGCCCGGCGGGGCGGACCCCAAGCCCTCGCCGCCCGCGCGCGGCGGGCGACGGACGCCCGGCCCCGGATCCCGATCACCGGACCCGCCCTGCCGTGGTCGACCACTGTCCCAGCTCGGAGGCAGCACCGGCCGCCGCGTCTAGAATCAGACCGCAGGCGCGGGGGCCAGAGGGCCACGGGACGCCCCGTCCCGGTCGCACCGACGGCACCGTCGGCACCGTCGGCACCGTCGGCGGGAGGTAGGTCCCCCCACCCCTCGGAGGTGCGCGTGCCCAAGGCTCCCCCGCCAGCCGGCTTCGAGACGGACCTCGAGTCGGTGCCCGAGCGCCTCGCTCGTCAAGACCGGCTCGAGCCCGACGAGCTGAGGCAGGTCTGGTCGATGCTGGACGGGGGCGCGATCATGGTGGCGGACGTGCGCCATCAGCTGTGGCGCAGCTGGGGGCTGTGCCGTCGCCACAGCTGGGTGTTCGCCGCCATGGAGATCGAGTGCCTGGGCGGTCAGCCACGGGCCTCAACTGTCCTCTACGAGGACCTCGTCGCCCGTGGCGCCCGGATCACCGATCGAGCCGGCCGACTCCCCTGGAGGCTGGGACGGCGCGCACTCCAGCGACGCGCCGCCTGCCTCACCTGCGAGTTCGTGCAGATGGTGCACCGGCTGGGGGAGGGCCGTTACCTCATCTCCTGGGACCGGGACGCCCGGACGACCCGGCGGATGCAGCGGCTAACGCGCACCATCGAGCTGATCGCCGCCGCCGAGCCCGCCTGGCGCGGGCGCGCCTGCCCGAGATGCTTGGGGGGAGACGGTCCCCTCTGCCGGCCCCACCTGGTCGAGACAGCACCCACCCCTCGCGAGCACCGCCACACCGTCGAGGCGCTGGACGATCTGGCGATTCGGGTCGCGCGCCTGGGACGCTCGATGACGTGGCAGGGGCCGCCGGCCGGCCCCGACGACAGATCCTCCTGGGTGGAGGCGCTGGGGTGGGCCGGGGGCTGGTCGGACGCCCAGGAAATCGTGGCATGACCCGACCTCAGCTACCCCCAACCGGGAATCCCGTGACCTCGCTGCGCCTCACCAAGCTGCATGGGTGCGGCAACGACTTCCTCGTCCTCATCGACCGCGCCCGCCACCGGCCGCTCGATCGCCGCTGGGCGCGCGCGCTCTGCGACCGCCACGAGGGAGTGGGGGCGGACGGGGTCCTCACCGCGCTCGCGCCGACCCAGGGCGGCGACGTGCGCCTGGTGATCCAGAACGCCGACGGAACCCGAGCGAGGATGAGCGGAAATGGGGTGCGCTGCCTGGCGGCGGCGCTGGTGGAGTCGGGTCTCGCCGAGCCGGGGGAGGTTGTGGTGGAGACCGACGCGGGTGCCCGCCGTGTCCGAGTCGATCCGACTGCGGCCTCCGAGTGGACCACCAGCGTCGAGATGGGCAAGGTTCGGCTCGGCAGCGAGTGCCTGACCACCAGGTCCAGATGGCGGTCCCGGACCGCGGTGCTCGGCAACCGCCACCTCGTGGTCCTCGTGGACAGCCTCGACACTGTCGACATCGACGCCATCGGCCCCCAGCTGGCACGCGAGGCCGGCGACGTCAATATCGAGTGGGTCGCGGCCGATGCGGCCGGCGACGGGATCGAAATACTGGTGTGGGAGCGGGGGGTGGGCGTGACCCGAGCGTGCGGCACCGGCAGCTGCGCCGCCGCCGCCGCTGCGCGGGGATGGGGGATGGCCGGGGACGATGTCCGCGTGCGCAATCCCGGTGGCACGCTCCGGGTCGAGCTCCGCGGTCCAGGGCCCGAGCGAATCGACGCCCGCCTGACCGGCCCGGTCCAGCTGGTGGCCCACATCGAGGTCGACCCTCGCAGGCTGCACGCCTGGACCACAGGCCCCAGGGCATCCGGACGGAGCGGGTGAAGCAGCCTCGGCAAAACCCGGCGGAAGCGTCCCACGCTCACCGTCGAGGCCAGGCGATTGATCGCCCCCGCTGCCCACCGGCTGGCACAGACACCCCACCCCGAGCGCCCGCTGGGGTGTCGAGGTGGCTCTCCCCCGCCCCGAGCCCCTGGCGCGCCTCGGGCGCTCGAAGAGCGCGTGGTGCCCAGGGTAGAATCCCAGGGCGCCCGAGCCGACGGTCGATCTGGAGGACGAGCCGAGGTGGTCGACAGAGCTGGATACTACCGCTTCCCCGCCCTCCACGGCGACACGGTCGCGTTTGCATGCGAGGATGATCTGTGGCTGGTGAGTCTTGGATGCTCCCCTGCGCACCGGCTGACCGCCGGGGTGGCCCCGGCCTCGCGGCCGGCATTCTCACCGACCGGCGACCAGATCGCCTTCGTGGGGATGGACGAGGGGCCGACCGAAATCTACGTCATCGACGCGGACGGCGGGGAGCCGTCGCGTCTCACGTTCCAGGGCGCCACCTGCGTGGGAGCGACCTGGTCGCGGGACGGCACGTCGATCGTGTATCCGACCAACTCCAGCAGGCCATTTCGCGCAGACATGTGGCTGAACTCGGTGAGCCCGCAGGGAGGACTCCCCCGCCAGCTGCCCCTGGGGCCCGCCACCAGCGTGGCCTTCGGCACCGCCGGCGGCACCGTGCTGGGACGCCATGGACTGCGGGAGGCGGCCTGGTGGAAGCGCTACCGCGGCGGAACCCTCGGGACTCTGTGGATCGACCCCACAGGAGCCGGTCGGTTTGAGAAGCTGATCGAGCTGGTGGGAAACCTATCGAGCCCCTGCTGGATCGGGTCACGCGTCTTCTTTCTGTCCGACCATGAGGGAGTCGGCAACGTCTACTCCTGCACCGTCAGCGGCGCGGATCTGACCCGGCACACGGACCACCAAGAGTTCTACGCTCGCAACCTCTCAGGCGACGGCATCCGGCTGGTGTATCACTCCGGCGGCGATCTGTACCTGCTGGACCCGGCAGCGGACCGCTGCCGCCGGCTGGAGATCGCGATCATCAGCTCGCGTACGCAACGCAGTCGTCGCTTTGTGAGCGCCGCTCGCTACCTCGACGAGGCCAGGCTGTCGCCCGATGGGTCCGGCCTGGCGTTGATCGCCCGCGGCAAGGCCTTCACCTTGTCGCACTGGGATGGCCCGGTGACCCAGCACGGTGCACGCGATGGGGTTCGCTACCGAAAGCTGACCGAGCTTCACGATCGCCAGCGACTGGTCGCCCTCGCCGGAGACCAGCACGAGCACGAGGGGCTGCTCCTGCTCACAGCAGCGGAAGCCCGGCCACCTCAGCTGGCGGGTGATCTCGACCTGGGTCAGGTGGTGGAGCTGGAGGCGGCTCCGCACGCGGATCTGCTGGCCGTCACCAATCACCGTAGCGAGCTGCTGGAGGTCGACCTGCGCCCACCCACGCCATCGGCACGAGTGCTGGATCGCAGCCGCTTCGGCCCGGTCCAGGGAATCGCCTGGTCCCCGGATGGAAAGTGGCTGGCTTACGGACTGCCGACCGGTCCCCATGTGTGCGCCATCAGGCTCTGCGAGGTGGCCAGCGGCGCACTCACCTGGGCGACCGATCCAGTGCTCGTCGACCGCAGCCCGGCTTTCGATCCCGAGGGGAAATACCTCTATTTCATCGGCTGTCGGGACTTCGATCCGGTCTACGACCAACTCCACTTTGATCTGGGTTTCCCCAAGGGGACGCGCCCCTACCTCATCCCCCTGCAGCGCGGCGCGCGCTCGCCCTTCTCGCCCGAGCCCTCGGCGCCCGGGCAGGACCGCGACGCCGGGCGCGCGGCCGACGGCGCGCCCTCGACCCCGATTCCCGAGATCCACCTCGACGGGATCACCGACCGACTGCTCTCGTTTCCGATCCCCGAGGGTCGGTATGGCCGAGTCGGAGCGACTCGGGGCCGGATCCTGTTCTCCTCATTCCCGATCGAGGGCGCGAGCGACCAGCAGCTGTTCCCCGACGAGCCCACCGCCAAGGGAACCCTGAAGGCCTTCACATTCGCCACCCAGAGGGAGTCGATCGTGGCCGAGGAGATCACCGACTTCTCGGTCGGTCGGGACGGCAGGACGGTGCTCTATCGCTCCCGCGACCGGTTGCGGGTGCTGCGAGAGGGAACGATCCCCGCGGAGGTTGCCCTCACGGGGTCGTCCGGACCTGGCCAGTCGGGGCAGGCGCCCGGGCCGGAGTCCGGTTGGGTGGATCTGGATCGCGTCAAGGTGTCGGTGCGGCCGACCACCGAGTGGCGGCAGATGTTTCGCGAAGCCTGGCGCCTCCAGCGTGACCACTTCTGGGCTCAGGACCTGTCCGGAATCGACTGGAGCGGCGCCTACGCTCGCTACGTGGGGCTGATCGACCGGGTGACCACCCGATCGGAACTGTCCGATCTGATCTTGGAGCTGCTGGGCGAACTGGGCACCTCCCACGCCTACGAGATGGGAGGCGAGTATCGCCGCGGACCGGATTACAAGCTGGGCTTTCTCGGGGTGGACTGGGAGCAGCGGGAGGGATCCGCCGAGTATCGGATCGGTCGCCTCGTGCATGGCGACAGCTGGAGTCAGGCGGCAACCTCTCCGCTCGGATCCTCGGGCGCGGGGCTGGTCCCAGGAGATGTCGTGCTCTCCATCAATGGACAGCTGGTGAGTGGCGGCCTCAGCCCGGGCGAGCTGCTGGTCGGCCAGGCGGGCGCCGACGTCAGCGTGACCGTGCGCCGAGCCGCCGGCGAGACCTCGACGGTGTCGGCCCGGACTCTGGCTGACGAACGGCCGGGGCGCTATCGAGATTGGGTGGAGGCCAACCGCAAAGCCGTCCACTCGCTCACCTCAGGGCGGGTGGGATACGTGCACGTGCCGGACATGATGGCCCTGGGATACGGAGAGTTTCATCGCGGCTTCCTTCTCGAGTACGACCGTGACGCGCTGATCATCGACGTCCGCTTCAACCGAGGCGGCCACGTGTCGCAGCTCCTGCTGGAGAAGCTGGCGCGCCGGCGGATCGGATACTCGCATCCCCGTTGGGGTCAGCCCGAGCCGTACCCGGAGCTCTCTCCCGCGGGTCCGCTGGTGGCCCTCACCAACGAGCAGGCCGGGTCGGACGGCGACATCTTCTGCCACGGCTTCAAGCTGATGCGGCTGGGGCCCCTGGTGGGGACCCGCACCTGGGGCGGGGTGGTCGGGATCGACCCGCACCAGCGGCTGGCGGACGGCACCGTCACCACCCAGCCTGAGTTCTCCTTCAACTTCGATGATGTGGGGTGGGGCGTCGAGAACCACGGTGCGGTCCCGGACATCGAGGTCGACAACGCGCCGCAGGACTACGCCCGCGAAGCCGACCCGCAGCTCGAGCGTGCGGTCGCGGTGGCTCAGGAGCTGCTGGCGGCGCATCCCCCCCACCGCCCGCATGCGGGCGCGCGACCAGATCTGGCCGCCCCCCGGCTGCCGGAGCGCGCGGCTCGCCGGTAGGCGGTCGCGGGGTTGGCTGCGGCTCGGCTGACGATGACGACCGGGGCCGCTGGACGTCTCCCGCGCACCGGGGTCACAGTGGGCGCAGGACATTTGACGGTCTCGCTGTCAGGGGTGGAGACGAGCCCCCAGCAAGTTGGCGCGGGTCGGGCCGCGCTGTCGATCAGGCTCCGACCGGGTGATCGATCCTGTCGGGTGGGCCTGCTCATCGCTCGCGCCGCAGCCAAGGGTCCGCGCGGGTCAGTCAGCTGACTCCCCCTGACCCGGAACTGGCTCAGCTCCCATCCAGCTGGCCGGCGCCACAGGACCCCCGTGCCGGATCCCCTCCGGTCCCCCCCAGACCCGAGAGTGAGCCGCGGTCGCACGCGAGACCCCAGCTGCTAACGATCTGGCTTGGTGAGGGTACGAGAGGGCCGTGCCAGCACCAGTACACTCCGCGTCTCGTGCGTGCCAACGTCATGACGAGCCGGACCTCTCCCGATAGCTGATGCTCGGCCCACCGGTGTGAGGTGGTGACGCGAGGCCGCACTAATCCAATGGGCCCACCGGGACGTCGCTCGCCCGGCCGGCCCCGCCTTGGAATCCTGCCGGGACGATCGCGGCGGGCGTCCAGTTGGCGCTGGGCAAGGTCGGCATCTGCGGGCGCGTGCGTGCCATCGAGCGTGGGTGGTGCCACGGCTGCGCGTGGGTGCTTCTGACGTGGGCCTCGCTCAGTGTCGAGCGGTGGCCGCGGAAGAGCTCCAAACCATCGGGATCACCGCGCCAAAGATCCACCACGTCCTGGATTCCGTGCTGCCCCGGATTCCGCGGCATGGCCGCCCGGCGCTCGCCGGGATTTGTCGATGACACCACAGCCATGCCACAGGCTCCCTCCCCCTATCGCGTCGCGGCTGCGTGGGCTCATGTGTCCCTCTGCGCATGCAGCACTGGAGGACTGGAGGTCTGGGATTCGTGCGGAGGGACGGGGATTCGAACCCCGGAGGGCGGTGAAGCCCCAGCGGTTTTCAAGACCGCCGCAATCAACCACTCTGCCATCCCTCCAGGGGTCGATTTGAGATCAAGTCATCCGGCTCGCCGCCGTGGCCTCCGAGAGTTTGATCCACCCACTGATCCAACCTCGGGAATCCGCGGGTGCCGCAGCATCGCTTTGAGGGCATCGGCGGCTTCCTGGTGCATCGCCATGGCCCAGTGAGAATACCGATCCAGGGTGATCGCCACCGTGGCGTGCCCCAGGAGATCCGCGACGACCTTGGGCTGCACCCCTGGTCGAGGAGAAGGGTCGCCGCCGTGTGTCGGAGATCGTGGAAGCGGATCGCGGGGAGGCCGGCGCGCTGGCCGAGGTGGCCCCAGTCCGCCCGAACCCCGTTGGCGTCCAGGGGGCACCCGTGGCTCCGGCGACCACCCAGTCGCCCGGCAGCCAGCGATCCCGGGCCACCAGCCGGGCCGCGACCTGGGTCGCCGGGCGCCGGCTCAGGGCGACGAGGGCTGTCGGGGTGAGGCGGACCTGCCGGCGCGACCGGGCCGGCTTCGGCTCCCCTCACACCAGCCCGGAGTCGGGCACCCGCTGCAGCGTGCCCGTCACCGCCAGGGTCCCGCGTCCCATGTCCGCGTCCCGCCACCCCAGGGCCAGCAGCTCGCCCTGACGCATCCCCGTGGTGACCGCCAGGAGCGGCAGGGCGCCGCCCTCCGCGTCCTCAGTTGGAGCGGCCCAGCCCCGGTGGACGTCGTCCGAGCTGAGGACCTGCGTGTCGGTTCGAGCCATCCGGGGCGGGGTCGGCAGGCTGGTGACGTTCCGCGTCACGCGTCCCTGGCGAACTGCGGCCCCGGGCGCGCGCTGCAGCACCCTGTGGACGTGGTGGACGGTGGTGGGGCTCGACCCGGCCGCCAGCCGCTCGGCGTAGCGGGCCTCCAACTGGGCGGGCTGGAGGCGGCCCAGCCGGAGCCGGCCCACGGCGGGGATGAGGTGACCGCGACCCAGCTCCCAGTACCGAGTCCAGGTGCGGGGCCGCAGGGTCGGCCGGATCCTGGACCGCCAGCTCTCTCGCCTCGCGACCACCGTGTCCCGACCGCCGGGCACCGTCGCCCCCGGTGTCCCGGTGCGGGAGGGCCGCCGTCAGCCGCCGGCCCGCCGCCGCCCGGGCGTGGGCGTAGACCCGCTGGCGGCGACCGTCGGTCCCGGTGATCGCTGCGACCCACAGGCCATCGGCCCGCCGGTAGATCGTCCCCTCTCCGTTGGCGCGCTTTCGGGCACGGGGACGGGGCGAGGGGTCAGCGGGCATCGCCCGGAAGCGGAGGCCCTGGCCGCCGACCAGGGCATGGGAGCGCCCGCATTCCCCTCAATTGAACAGCGCCCCGCCGCGGGCCCCATGCTCCCAGTTGACCCGGGAGACGATCTCGTGCCCATCCCCGCCGATTGGGGCCAGCCCCCTCGAGACGCTGCAGGCGGTGCGCGCCCCGATCGCGTCTGGACAGGCAGTGTCGTGACGGTGCCCCGTGCCGGAGGCCGCACCCGCATCGCTGGCTCAGGCAACCCGTGGCGACCGGCGGCGGGAGGGACCCCCCTAGACTTCCCGATCGTGACCGCCTGGTTGCGCGTTCAGGGTCATCGTCTTCGTGCCGGGCCGATGCGCGCCCTGCGCTGGGTGACCGGCGGTTGGGCCCACGCCACAGAGCAGGACGGGGCTGACGATGCGCCCCTCGCGCTCGGCATCGACTGGGACAGCAAGCCCACAGATTAGGTTGCCACGCTGCATCGCGAGATGGCGACCGGGATGGGGTTTCAGCTCAATGAGTTGGCGGGCTTCGATCAGAAGGTCTCGCTGCTCTTGACGACGATTGGGGTTCTGCTTGGGCTGGGGTTGTCCGGCGCGAGCCACCTGGGGCCGAGCGGCCTGGCGCCCGCGGCATTCTATGCGGGTCTCCTGGCACTGCTGGTGGGACTGGTCAGCGCCATCGCCGGTTACCGACCACGCCGGGTTGAATTCACCCCGGCACCGCTCGGGATCTGCCCCGGGCTGGTCGACGCCAGCGCCAGCCTCCTGCTGGGCATCGAGATCGACGGCATGGAGGTGGCCTTCAAGGCGAACATGGGGGTCCGGGAGATCAAGCTGGCCTATCTCCACCTGACGCTGCGGCTGCTGGTGGTCGGCGCTGCCCTGCTGGCTCTTGGGTACGGGATTGGCGTCTCGGGTACACTGCGCTGAGCATGAGCCAGCACCCGACGTCGGCCCCGGGGCCAGCTCCAACGGCTAGAGAGCTGCAGCGGTCCTTGACTCCCGAGCAAGAGCAGGCCGCTCAAATGCGCCGCGAGCAAGTGCGCCAAGCGATCGGGGTCGTCGACAAGGGGCTGCGGCCGCTCTCTCCGGGCGAGTTTGAGAAGCAACTCGCCCGCCAGACCGTGCAGGAGCGCCGAGAGCCGTAGGCGGGGACCTCCCGCCCTGCAACCGGTCGCCGGCCCACCCGGCATCCTCTCACCCGCCCCGGGCTGGGGTCGCCGGTCCTTGGTCGACCCGCCACTCACCGCAGGGTCCCGCCCCTGTCGCTGCGGACTTGCTCGAATGCCGCCTCCGTCCTGATCGCTGCTTTCGGGTGTGAACCGCGGCGATTGTCCGAATTCTGTCCAGGGACGTCGTCTACGCTCGGTACATGAACGCCGCCGACCGGATCACGTCAGGCCTCAGGCCGGTCGCCTCCACCGCGATCCCACCACGGGAGGAGCGAGGGAAACCACAGAGGGTTCTCGCGGCGGAGCCAGGCACGCCGGCTGTGGAGCCGCCCGGACTCAAGCTGTTGGTTTCCATCCGCGAGGCATCGGGCGCGCTGTCGATTAGTCGGGCACAGCTTTACTAGGCCGCCAGTTTGTTACGGGACTCTACACGAGTTGATGTAGCGGAGATCGGGAGCGCGAAAGAACCCGAGCACGAGGTCGCGTGTGGCCTGGAGGCGAGCGACCCCCGACTCGATGACCGCCCTCATCTCGTCGATCGTGCGCGCGGCGGAGCGGCCGACGCGATCGTGATGAAGTAGGGCGCTGGCGCGCTACGGCTGATGGTCGACGAACCGGGTCCGGCAGTTCCCCGCCGGGGCGTACACCGCCAGAACCTGGCCGCCCGTCTCCAGCACCCCCTTCCCACACCCGGCGTGAGGTTCTGCCTCACCGGGCGTTCCCCCGGACAGTCGACCACTTGCATTCCGCCGTGCCAGGGCGTTGGCAAGTGGTCCCAGCGACCGGTGCACCGTATGAGCCTGATCCCTTGCGGGAGCGGGGACTGACCCTTCTACTATTGAGACTCGCCCGGTCTTTCTCGGCCAAGCTGGGCGCGCGCGAACGGAGACCCCGGACCCGCGAGTCGCGGTCCACGTTTGCCGGCAGCATCCACCGGCCCCGCTGGGCAGGCTTCACGGAGACCGCCATCTGGAGTGTCCCCGAGGGGTCGTCACCGCTGGCGCAGCCCTGGCCAGCCCCGGCAATCGCTAAGAACCACGACATGGACGGGCGCTGACAAGCTCCATAGTCCGGCCGCGGGTGGACCGCTATCGTGCTCGCCGGCACTCGGTCGCATCGACCTCTCCGCGCAGGGGGCGGCAGCCTGAAAGGCGGCCCACCGCAGAGTCGGCCCTGGCGTCCACACTTTCCCCTTGACAGATCAATATATTGCCGAGATACTTGCGATGTGCCAGCCGCTGTGCTCCTCACCCGTCTCAGCGACCAGGCGTACGGCCACCTCCGCGACCTTATCGTGAGCTTGGAACTTGAGCCAGGTTCTCTGATTGCTGAACGCGAGACCATGGCCGCCCTCGGAGTAGGCAGGACGCCCCTCCGGGAGGCTCTCCATCGGCTCGCCCACGATGGCCTGGTCGAGGTCGTTCCCCGTCGAGGACACTTCGTCTCGCAGGTCAGCCTCACGGATCTGACCCACGTCTTTGAGCTGCGGCAAGCCATCGAGGGACTATCTGCCCGCCTCGCCGCACGCCGAGCCACGGGCAGCGACCGGGCAGCCCTCGGGGCTCTCCTCCGAGACGCTCGTCAGCTGATGAACGAGCCAGACAGTGCGGCGCACCTGGAACTCGATCGACGTTTTCATGGGCTTGTCGCCGACGCCTCGCGGAATGGGTACATCCGGGAGGACGTTGAAAGACTCTTCGCCCTGAGCGTTCGGATCCAGCGTCTTTCCGGTGTTCCCATCACGACGATCGAGCACGAGCTCACCAACTACGAAGGCGTCGTTTCTGCCATCGACGATGGCGACCCGGACTCGGCGGAGAGTTGGATGTGTCGGCACCTCGATCCGTCCGACCCGGACCTACACCTCCGCCATACTGGATCCCCATGATCGCCAACTCTCGATGACAGCGGCACGGATCGCCGTCGCACAGATGGCGGCATCGGAGGACAAGGCCATCAACCGCGATGTCGTCACCCGACTCTGCACGCGTGCCGGAGAAGGTGGCGCCGCTCTCTGTATCCTTCCCGAAGAGTCGATGGTGAGTCTCTACAGTGGAGCACAGCCAGCCGACACTGCCGAGCCACTCGGGGGACCATTCGTCTCCCTCCTCGGCGCCCTTGCCGCCAAGTACGGCATGGTGATCGTGGCTGGCATACACGAGAGCGCCACTGAGGGAGCGCGGGCATACAACACCATCGTGGTCGTCGGATCGACCGGGCAGGTTACCCACCGCTACCACAAGATCCACCTCTACGATGCATTCGGCTATCGCGAGTCCGAGCAGATCATTCCGGGAAGCGGTCCTTTGGTCACGTTCGACGTCGCGCCGTTCCGACTCGGAGTTCTCAACTGCTACGATCTTCGATTTCCCGAGTTGACACGCGTGCTCGTCGATGCCGGCGCTGATGTGCTGGTGGTTCCCGCCGCCTGGCAGGCAGGTCGGCTCAAGGAGGATCATTGGCGCACGCTCGTCCGGGCCCGAGCCATTGAGAACTCGAGCTGGGTCCTGGCCGCTGGCCAGTCCGGCGACCACTGCATCGGCCAGAGCATGATCGTGGACCCTCTGGGCATCGTCCGCGGGCAGCTTGGAGAAGAGCGCGAAGGTGTCCTGATTGAGGAGATCGATACAGAGCGACTTGCCCTCGCTCGCCGCCTCCTTCCGGGCCTGCAGCAGCGAAGGTTTCGAGTCGACCACCAAGTGCGGCCGATCGGTGAGGGCGCTGGCCCCTCAGCGGCGGCCCCGACGGCGACCTTCGACCGTCCGATTGAGACTACCGTCCGCTAGAGCCACGACAGCTACGTAGGAGGGGATTACATGAGGCAGTCGCTGACGCGACCAAGAGATGGACGATCACATTTTATGCTGATCCGGGGCCGCTGGACTCAGGGCGTGGTGCTCGCGGCAGCGATCGCGATTGGCCTTGCGAGTACTTCCGCGGTCACCGCGCGCACCAGTGCG
>Ga0307374_10001420_pt1 | contig 44349 bp, 30 predicted proteins | sample OX3MG_FD_202532 | JGI IMG/M metagenome (GOLD analysis project Ga0307374, IMG submission 202532) | Soil microbial communities from Risofladan, Vaasa, Finland - OX-3 | ecosystem: Environmental > Terrestrial > Soil > Coastal area > Acid sulfate soil | place: Finland: Risofladan, Vaasa | collected...
TCGGCCGGTTCGAGGAGTACGGGGCCCGGTTCCTGTTGATCGACGGAGCCAACCCCGGCTCGGGCGAGCTCTTCGACTGGAGGTTGGCGGAAGGGGTCGTCGACCCGGACCGGCTGATCGTCTCGGGTGGCCTGGACGCCACCAATGTGGGTCGGGCCATCGCCCACCTGCACCCCTGGGGAGTCGACGTCTCGAGCGGGGTGGAGTCGTCGCCCGGTTCCAAGGACCCCGGGAAGCTCCGGGACTTCATCGCCGCCGTCCGGCAGGCCGACCAGGATCTCCTGGAGTCGGCGGACGGAATTGCCGGCCCCGGTGCCGGCCCCCCCGGCCCAACCGGCGACGACGATGCCGGTGCCGGCCTGTTCGATTGGCAGGACGATTGAGTCGGTCGGCGACTGGCTCGGGTGCGCCAGCTGACTCGGATCTGATCATGGGCGACCCCGGCCCCACCGGGCGGTTCGGTGAGTTCGGCGGCCGGTTCGTCCCCGAATCGCTGGTGCCCGCCTGCATGGAGTTGGAGGCCGCCTTTCGCCAGGCCTGGGTCGACCCGGCGTTCCGAAGGGAGCTCGACGGCCTGCTCCACTCCTACGGCGGCCGGCCCACCCCGGTGACCGAGTGCGAGCGGCTGTCCGAGGAGCTGGGCGTCCGGGTGCTGCTCAAGCGCGAGGACCTCGCCCACACCGGCTCGCACAAGATCAACAATGTGGTCGGACAGGCCCTCCTGGCCCGCCGGATGGGTAAGAAGCGCCTGATCGCCGAGACCGGTGCCGGCCAGCATGGGGTGGCCACCGCCACCGCCGCGGCGTTGTTCGGGATGGAGTGCGTGGTCTACATGGGGGCCGTCGATATCGAGCGCCAGGCCCTCAATGTCTTCCGGATGGAGCTGCTCGGATCCGAGGTCCGATCGGTGGAGAGTGGCAGCCGCACCTTGAAGGACGCGGTGAACGAAGCGCTGCGGGACTGGGTGGCGTCGGTCGACACCACCCATTACTGCCTGGGCTCGGTGATGGGCCCCCATCCGTACCCCTGGATGGTGCGGGAGCTGCAGCGGGTGGTGGGGGAGGAGGCCCGCGAACAGTGTCGCCTGCTCCTCGGCGGCAGGGACCCTGACGCGGTGGTGGCGTGTGCCGGGGGCGGATCCAATGCTGCCGGGACCTTCGCCGGGTTCGCCGATCAGACCTCGTCGGCGCTGATCGGGGTGGAGGCGATCGGCGGCGCGGCGATGGACACCGGGATCCCGGGAATCCTCCACGGGATGCGCTCGAACCTCATGCAGGACGAGGCCGGACAGATCCTCGAAGCCGTGTCGATCTCCGCCGGGCTCGACTACCCGGGGATCGGCCCGGAGCACGCACATCTGGCCGCCATCGGCCGGGCCCGGTACGAAACCGCCGACGACACCGAAGTGGTGGAAGCCTTCCAACGGCTGTCCCGGACCGAAGGGATCATCCCCGCCCTCGAGTCGGCCCACGCCCTGGCCTGGGTGATCCGGGTGGCCGGGACCGAGGCACTGCCCACCGGGTCGACGGTGCTGATCACCTTGTCGGGGCGCGGGGACAAGGACGTGGCCCAAGTCCGGGACATCCTGCGCTCGGGGAAGGCGACCCCCCGATGAGCGTCGAGCCGGCGGCGCCCGAGCGGGGCGTACTGGAGACGACCTTGCGGGACCGTCGCCAGCAGGGGAACAAGCTGCTGGTTCCCTACATCACCGGGGGGATGGACGACGAGTGGCTGGTGGCGGTGGAAGCGGTGGCCGGGGCCGGGGCCGATGCCATCGAGATCGGCATCCCGTTCTCCGACCCGATGATCGACGGCCCGGTCGTCCAGGAGGCGTCGCTCCGAGCCCTGGGCCGGGGGACCACCCCGGACGGCATCCTGGCTGACCTCGGGCGCCTCGAGATCGGGATCCCGTTGGTGGTCATGACCTACTACAACCTCATCTTCCGGGCCGGCCATCAACGCATCGCCGGTTTGATGGCCGAGTCGGGGGTAACCGGGGCGATCATTCCCGATCTCCCGCTCGAGGAGTTGGAGCCATGGGCCACGGCCGCCGACGAGGCCGGGATCGCCACTGTGCTGCTGGTGGCTCCCTCCTCGCCGCCGGATCGGACCGACGCCATCTGCCGACGTTCCCGGGGCTTCGTCTACGGGGTCGGGCGGATGGGGGTCACCGGGGAGCAGTCGACGTTGGCGGGTTCGGCCCGCGAGGTTGCCGAACGGGTCACCGCGGTGACGGAACTGCCGGTCTGCATCGGGATCGGGGTCTCGACCCCCGAACAGGCGGCCACGGTCTGCGAGGTAGCCGATGGGGTGGTGGTGGGCTCGGCGCTGGTCAGGCGGCTGCTCGAAGGTCACGGCCCGGTCGGGGCGGCCAAGTTCGTCTCCTCGCTGCGCCATGCCCTCGACGGGTAGACCGAGTGCTCATGTGGAAGGTGACTCTCTCGGACGAGACCCGGCTCAATGAGGCTTGGGCCGAAGCGTCCGGTAGAGCGCCCGCAGTGTGGGCGTCCGCCGTTGGGTCTCGCTCCGCTCGGCCAGCCTGCGGGTGATGATCTCGCGACGCTCCTGGAGGTCCCGGAAGGTGATCGACTCCGACCCGTCGGTGATCCCCATGGCCGCCCGGTAGCCCTCGAGGTCGAGAGGCCGGTCGGTCAGCTCCATCCCCACGTCACGGGCGATCTGTTCGCCGTGTCGTTCGGTGAAATAGGTCACGATGGCCACGATCTCACCCAGGATGTCCACGTCGGGGGCCATGGTGGCCATGGCCCCGTTGAGGAACAGCATGTTCTTCACGAACAGCATCAGCTCCTTGGGGAGCTTGGCGCCGTAGCCGAGGAGCGCCTTGGTGATCTCGCGGATCTCGCCCACCATCTCGTCAGCGGTGAGGGAGGTCGGATCGATGGGCGGCCGGTCGAGACCCAGGTCCTTGATCACCGCGGACACGTCGATGTCCGCGGGTAACGCCCCGAGGTCCCGCCATGCCTCGATCTGCGGTTCCAGCGAGTTGGAGGTGGCGCCGACCTGCATCCGGAGGAAGGCCAGTCGTTTGCGCTGGTTGAGCCGGCCGGTGATCCCGAAGTCGAGCAGGGCGATGGTGCCGTCCCGTTGGACCAGCATGTTGCCGCCGTGCAGGTCCCCGTGGAAGACGCCGTAGAGAAGCGCCCCCTCCAGAAACGAGATGAGGGCGGCCCGGAGGACCGCGGCAGTGTCCACCCCGGCGGCCCGCATGCCGGCGGCATCGTTCCAGGAATAACCCCGAAGTTGTTCCATCACCAGCACCCGACGGGTGACCAGGTGAGGGTGGGGACGGGGCACCACGATCGAACGCTGGCCGGTCCCGATCAGTACTGAGGCGATATCGAGCATGTTCTGGGCTTCGAGGCGGAAATCGAGCTCCTCGACGACGGTCTCGGCGAACAACTCCACCAGTGCCGGGGGATTGGTCAGCGCGGCGATGGGGATGCGGCCCACCAACATCGGGGCGATCCACGACAGGATGGCGATATCGAGGTGGAATTGGGCCCTGGCCTGCCGGCGTTGGACCTTGACGACCACCCGTTCCCCGGTCCGCAGGGTGGCCGCGTGCACCTGGGCGATGGACGCCGAGGCGATCGGCACCCGGTCGAAGGAGGTGAACACCTCGGCGAGCGGCTTGCCGAGATCTTCCTCGATGGTGCGCCGGACGGTGGTGAACGACTCCGCCGGCACCCGGTCACGCAGGAGCCGGAACTCGTTTACCAGCTCCTCGGGAAAGATGCCTTCACCCGACGACAGCAGTTGGCCGAGCTTGATGTAGGTCGGCCCCAGTCGCTCGAAGGCCGGCCGCAGCCGCCGGGACAGCCCGGAGCGGGAATTGTCGGTGCCCCGGTCATGGGCCGACCAGCCGAGGAGGGCCCGGCCCAGTCGGTATCCGACGGTCATCACCCTCAGCCCGGGAGGCAGGCGGTGCGGCTCGAGCAGCTGTCGGGCCTCCCGGGCCGAGTTGGCTCGGATGACGTCGATGTCGCCGATGTCCGCGCAGCGCCAGGACATGGATTCGGGCTCGACGGTCCAAGGCCCGTGCGGGGTGAACGCGCCGATGGCGAGGTCGGGAGTCGTGGTGACCATGGGACTCCGACGGTAGCGGGTCGGCACGACCCGACGCCCATCGACCGTCGGCGGGGGAGCCGCCTACGGTGGGGAGATCACCAGGCAACCGTTGTGGCCGCCGAACCCGAACGAGTTGGACAGCACCGCACCCGGCTCCCAGGGCCGGGCCTCCCCGGCCACGATGTCGAGGTGGATGTCGGGGTCGGGCTGTTCGTAGCCGGAGGTCGGGGGGATCAACCGGTGGTCGATGCTCAACACCGCGGCCACGGCCTCGATGGCACCGGCGGCTCCCAATCCATGGCCGGTGATCCCCTTGGTGGAGGTGACCGGCAGGGCCTCGGCGCCGAACACCTTGGTGATGGCCTCGGCCTCGGCCTGGTCGTTGAGCGGAGTCGAAGTCCCGTGGGCGTTGATGTGGCCGATATCGCTCAGCGAGACATCGGCATCCTCCATGGCCATCACCATGCAGGTGACCGCGCCTACACCTCCGGGTACCGGCGCGGTGATGTGATGGGCGTCGGCGGTGCTGGCCGCTCCGGCCAGTTCGCCGTAGATGTGCGCCCCCCGGGCCATCGCGTGGTCCCACGCTTCCAGCACCAGCGCCCCGGCTCCCTCGGTGATCACGAAGCCGTCACGACGGGCGTCGAACGGACGGGAGATGCCGGTGGTCGAGAGGGCGGTCATGTTGGCGAAGGCGGCGATCCCCACCTCGGTCATGGCCGCCTCGGTCCCGCCGCCGATGGCCACGTCGAGACGACCGCTCGCCACCAGCCGGGCGGCGTACCCGATGCTGTGGGTGCCGGCGGCGCACGCCGTGACAATGGACTCCGACGGTCCGTGCCAGCCGGCCCGCATCGACACGTTGGCGGCCCCGGCGTTGGACATCATCATCGGGACCAGGCGGGGGGATACCCGACGGGCCCCCTTCTCCGCGTAGACCAGGACCTGGTTCTGCAACGATTCGAACCCGCCCACGCCGGTACCCATGATCACCCCGGCCCGGTCGGGGTCGACACCCAGGTCCCCGGCATCCTCCCGCGCCATCTCGGAGGCCGCCACCGCGAACTGGGCGAACCGGTCGATCTGCCGCACCTCTTTGGGCCCGAACCACCGCTCGGGGTCGAAGTCCGGGACCCGCCGCTCGCCCTCGGGCGGAGGACCGTTCAACCCGGCCCACAGCGCCTGGGGCCCGACACCGCAGCACGACACCACCCCGATGCCGGTGATGGCGACCCGCCGGCCGGCGATAGGTCCCTGGTCACCGATGCCGAGCAGCATCAGAGCTTGGCAGTGATCAGGTCGTACGCCTGACCGATCGTCTCGACGCCGTCGAGCTCGGTCTCCTCAACCGACACGTCGAAGGCCTCTTCGAGCGCCATCACCAGCTCGACAAGATCGAGGCTGTCGGCATCGAGGTCCTCGGCGAACCGGGCCTCCTTGGTCACCTTGTCCGCCGGCACCTGGAGGACCTCCACCGCACACTCGCGGAACTTCTCAAATGTCTCGTCGTTGCTCACCGGGTGGCTCCTTTGTTTCGGGTCGTTGTTCGAACTTGCGGGGTGTGGGTCGAAGTCACAGGCCCATGGCCAGACCGCCGTCGACCGGGAGCACCGCCCCGGTGATGTAGCCGGCGTCCTCGGAGGTGAGGAATCCAATCACCGCGGCGATCTCTTCGGGTCGGGCGATCCGACCCATCGGGATCTGTGTGGCAAATGCCGTCGTCCGCTCTTCCCCGAGTTCGGCGAGCATATCCGTCTCCACCAGCCCGGGGACAACGACGTTCACGGTAATGGAGCGACTGGCCACCTCGGCGGCCAGGGATCGGGCCAGACCGACCAGGCCGGCCTTGGCCGCCGCGTAGTTGGCCTGGCCCGCGGATCCGATGAAGGCACTGACCGACGACACCATCACTACCCGGCCCCGGCGCTGCCGGATCATCTTGGCCACCGCCCGCTTGGACACCCGGAACACCCCGGTCAGGTTGGTGTCGATGACCTCGCTCCAGGCCTCCTCGCTCATCCGCAGAACGAGGGTGTCCCGGGTGATCCCGGCGTTGGCCACCAGCACCTCGACCGGGCCCCAGGCCTGTTCGACCGAGGTGAAGGCGGCCTCGACCTGGGCGGGATCGGTGACGTCGCACACCAGGGACAGGAACCGGTCGGTGGGGCCGGGATCGCCCTCGACCGCCCCGGACCGGGAGGTGACCGCCACCCGGTCGCCGCGGGCCAGGAACCACCGGGCACAGGCCAGCCCGATCCCGCGTGACCCCCCGGTGATCATCACGATCCGTCCGTCCGCGGCGTCCTCCTCGGCGGCGGTCACGAGGCACCGCCGGCCGTCCGGATCCAGGCCACCGGCTGGCCCTCACTCACCCGTTCGCCCCGCACCGCCAGCCATCGCACCAGAATCCCCTCGAACGGCGTCCGCACGTCGGTCACCCCGCCTACCGTACCCACCCGGTCACCCACCGCCACGACCGATCCCGGATCGTTGCCGCCGCCGCTCCCGGGAGCGGCATTGGCGGCGGCGAGTGCCGTGGTTTCCAGCGCGGCCAGTTCTACCTCGGGCTCGAACACCCCGGCCGAGGGACTGACGATCACCCGCTCGGACGTGTAGAGGTGCTCGCCCTGGTGTACCGGAGACGCCGCATTCCAGACTTCCGGGCCGGCCACCGTGTCCATCAGTTTGTCGAGATCGTCGGGAACCGCCACCGCCACTGCCCGGACGTCGGGGATGGTGCGGCGCACCAGCCCGGTCAACACCCCGCCGGGACCCAACTCGGCGATGGCGGTGGCCCCCCGCCCGGCCAGCGTCTCCAGGCTCTGGCGCCAGCGGACCGGGCTGGACAGCTGGGCCGACAGGAGGCCCGGCCAATCGGCCGGATCGGTGTGCACCCGGGAGTCGACGTTGGCGACCACCTGGACCTCGGGGGAGTGGAACTCGGCAGAGGCGAGCGCGTCGCGGAGCCGGGGTCGGGCCGAAAGCATCATCGGGGTGTGGAAGGCTCCCGACACCGGGATGGGAAGCACCTTGCGGGCCCCGAGCTCCTTGGCCTTCTCCCCGCCTTTGGCCACTCCTTCGACGGTGCCGGCGATCACCACCTGCCCGGGAGCGTTGAAATTCGCCACCCAGACCTCGTCCTCGGCCCGCTGGCAGGCCGACTCGGCGTCACCGTCGGCAATGCCGAGCAGGGCGGCCATGGTTCCCGGGCGTTCGTCGGCGGCCACTTGCATGGCCTCGCCGCGCTCGACCACCAGACGGGTCCCGTCGGCGAAGGAGAGGGCCCCGGACGCGACCAGGGCGCTGTACTCGCCGAGGCTGTGGCCGCCGCAAGCTCCGGGGAACAGGCCCAGGCGTTCCACCGCGTCCAACACGACCATGCTCATCACGAAGGTGGCCAGTTGGGCGTTGGCGGTCAGGGTCAGTTCCTCCATCGGGGCATCCAGCAAGAGCCGGCCAATGTCCCGACCTGCCAATTCGGTTGCTTCGGTAGCCACTTCCCACGAGGGGTGGTCGACCCAGGCGCGCCCCATTCCCGAACGCTGCGACCCCTGGCCGGGGAAGGTAAAGGCCAACACCTACGGGCTCCTCTCGGGTGGGTTCGAACCTTTCGACTCCGACGACGGGCCAAGTGTTACATGTCGGGGCGGGTCTCATCCCTACCCGTCGGTCACCTCTCCACGTCCCTGTCCGGTGCCCCGACCTGCTTGGTGCCCGGGGCGGGACTCGAACCCGCACGCCCTTTCGGACAATGGATTTTGAGTCCATCGCGTCTGCCATTCCGCCACCCGGGCCAATGGCGGACCAGCATATATCCCGCCCCGCCGGCCTCTCGGCGGTCGGGAACGACCGGTTCTTCGGCGCTCGGCGGTCGGAGCCGGCGAAACCGTAGGCTCCGGAGATGGTGCGTCCTGAGCCTCCGAGCGCCCGCCGATACGAGCCGTCCTGATGGTCCTCGGGGTCGACTCGGTTGCCGCCTGGTCGCAGCTCGGAGCCGATGCCGCCATCCGCCTCGACGGGGTGGAGATCCGCCTCGTCGAGCTCGAGCTCGTGCACCCGGTGCGGACTTCCCGCGGCGAGCACCGCCGTCGCCCGGTGGTGCTGGTGCGCCTGGTCGGCGACGACGGGGGCGTCCCGGTCGGGGGCTGGGGCGAATGCGCGGCGTTGGCCGATGCCACCTACGACCGCGAGGATGTGGACAGCGCCTTCTCCACCCTGGCGGAGACCCTCGGCCCGGCGCTGCTGTCCCTGGCCAAGGAAGGAATGCTCCCCTCGATCGGTGCGCTGGAGGCACTCCGATCCCTGGCACCCCGCGCGCCGCTGGCGTACGCCGCGCTGGAGATGGCCGTGGCCGATACCCACTTGCGGGCTACCGGGACCTCGTTCGCCGACCTGATGGGTGTCTCCCGGGACCAGGGCCCCGTCCCGGTGGGCGCGGTGGTGGGTGAGTCCGGCGGCGATCTCGCCGGGTTGCTCGAGCGGATCGATGCTCTGGTCGCCCAGGGGTACGCCCGCGTCAAGATGAAGATCGGCCGGGATGCCGACGTCGAACCGATCGGGGCAGTCCGCCGGGCCCACCCCGGACTGTTCCTCCAGGCCGATGGCAACGAGGACTACACCGAGGCGGACATCGACCATCTGGCCGAGCTCGACACCTATGCACTGGCCTGCCTCGAGCAGCCGTTCGCCCGGGGCGACCTCGGTGCCCACGCCCACCTGGCCCGACGGATCACCACCCCGGTCTGTCTCGACGAGAGTCTGGATTCTCCCCAGATGGTTCGCTCGGCCCTGGAGACGGGGGCCTGCTCGGTGGTGTGCGTGAAACCCTCACGGCTCGGGGGCTTCGGTCCCGCCCTCGAAGCGATCCGGTTCTGCGTGGCATCGTCGGTGCCGGTATGGATCGGTGGGATGTTCGAGACCGGCTTCGCCCGGGCCGCCAACATCACATTGGCAGCCGCGTCCGGCTCGCCGTGGCCCGGGGACCTGAGCCCCGCCGATTCCTACCTCCGCCAGGACCTGATCCCTGCAGCCGTGCCGGCCTACGACCCCCGGACGGTGGTTCCCGACCGGGCACCGGGGATGGGACCGGCCCTCGACCAGGCCACCGTCGACCGGCACACAGCCAGAATTGTGCATCTCGATGCCGGCCCCGGCTCCGGGTGAACGGTGGGTCCCGCCCGTGTCTACAATTGCCGACCCATGCATCGCTCAACCGTCGAACGTCGCCTCAAGGACGCCCATCAGCGGCTCGAGCGCGCCCGGGCGGAGCTCGCGGTCCTCGATGAGCAATTTGCTGTGGTCAGCGATATCGCCGACGACACCCGCCTCAAAGCCTTGGTGGCGGAAACACCGATAGCCTCCAAGGAACACGATGAGGCCAGTCGCCATGCCGCGGCGATGGGCCGGACCCGTGAAGCGTTGCGGGCCACCATCGTCGAACTCGAACAGCGACAGAATGACCTACTCGACCGCCTGGTGGTCGGGCCCAGTTGAACGAGCCCATCGTTCCCGGAGGAACGAGCAGTCTCACCGAGCAGGGCATCCCTCCGACAGGTTGGGAGAGAGGAGCAGATTGAGTATGAGCAGGCGCGTGGTCATTGCCGAGGACGAGGCCATCATCAGACTCGATCTCAAAGAGATCCTCGAGGCCGAGGGCTATGACGTGGTGGGGGAGACCGGTCGGGGCGACGAGGCGGTGGAACTGGTGCGGACCCACGCGCCGGACCTGGTGATACTCGACGTGAAGATGCCCGGTATCGACGGGCTGTCGGCGGCGCGGGGAGTCCGGGATCTGGGCATGAAGGTCGCGGTGCTGGTGCTCACCGCCTTCAGCCAGCGGAACCTCATCGATGAGGCCCGCGATGCCGGGGTCGCCGCGTATCTGGTGAAACCGTTCCAACGGAGTGAGTTGGTCCCGGCCATCGACCAAGCCATGGCCCGGTGCCAGCAGGAGTGGGCCATCGACGCGGAGACTCAGGCCTCCGATTCGGCCAACGGCCGCGGCTCGGAGCGGCCGGCGTCCGCCGAGGACAAGCTCGAGACTCGGCGCCTGGTGGACGGGGCGAAAGGGGTGTTGATGGAGCAGTTCGGCATGGCGGAGTCGGACGCTTTCGGGTTCATTCAGAAGACGGCCATGGGCACCCGGGCCCGGATGATCGACGTGGCCCGCCAGGTGCTCGAAGGATCGCTCGTCCCCTGACTCCGGACACTCCTACCGCCATGGCCAAGGACAACCCCACCGGCGGGGACACCGTCGGGCCGCTGTTGCTGCTGGACGGGATGTCGTTGGCGTTCAGGGCCTACTTCGCCCTCCCTCCCGATATGGCCACCACCGCGGGGGTGGTCACCAACGCCGTGCACGGGTTCTCCTCGATGCTGGTCAACCTGATCCGTGACCACGAACCGTCGGGCCTGGCCGTCGCCTTCGATCTGCCCGGGGGCACGTTCCGCGACGAGGTGGTCGAGGATTATAAGGCGGGCCGGGCCGATACCCCCAACGACCTCCTGCCGCAGTTCGACATGATCCGGTCGCTGCTCGGGGTGCTGGCCATCCCGGTGGTCGACGCCGTCGGCTACGAGGCGGACGACGTGATTGCCACCCTGGCCACCGAAGCCCGCGACCGCGGGCAGACGGTCATCATCGTCACCGGTGATCGGGATGCCTATCAACTGGTCGAGGACCCGTTCATCCGGGTGCTGTACAACCGGAGGGGAGTGAGCGACTACGTCCTCTATGACGAGGCGGGAATCGAGGACCGGACCGGGGTGAGGCCGGAAAAGTATCCGTTGCTGGCCTCGTTGCGAGGCGACCCCTCTGACAACCTGCCCGGGGTCCCCGGCGTGGGGGAGAAGACCGCGGCCAAACTGGTCAACGAGTACGGCGACCTCGACACGCTCTACGCCCATCTCGACGCCCTGTCGCCCAAACTGCGGGAGAACCTGGCCGCCAACCTCGAGCGGGTGCGGATGAATGCAGAGGTCATCCCGCTGATCCGCGACGTCCCCCTCGACACCACCATCGACCAGCTGAATCTGGGCGGATGGGATACCGAAGAAGCCCGGGCCCTCTTCGCCGAGTTCGAGTTGAAGACGGTGTGGCCCCGGTTGCAGACGGTGATGCACGAGGGTCTCCTGGGCCCGCCGCGCCCGGGCGGAGAAGCCAGCGTCGACGTGTCGGTCGCCAAGCCGGGCCACGCCGCAGCCCCGGTGGGCGCCCAGCCCCCTTGGTTGATCACCCCGGAGATCCTGGTCCCCGAAAACGCGGCCGCGGCGGCGGCCGGTCTGGAGACCATGGTGGCCGCCGCCCAGTTCGGGGCCGGGAACCTGGCCGTTTTCGCCCGATGGACCGGGGACCCGGGAAGATCGCCGCTGGCCGCCCTGGCCGTGACGCCCGAGGCGGGGCCCGACGACACCTACCCGGTGCTGTACCTCGCCGGACCCCGGATGCTCGACGACGCCAAGGTGATGGCCGCGCTGGCCGACGTCGTCGGCCCCGGAGGGATCGGGGTGGTGGGCCACGATGTCAAGGAATTGATGCGCTCCCTGTTGCCGGTGGGAGTGGATATCACCGGCCTGGTCATGGACACCGCGGTGGCCGCCTACCTCCTCGACTCGTCCATCGACCGCTATCACCTGGTCGATCTGGCCCGGCAGCAGTTGGGGGTGGAGGTGGACGACGGGTCATCCGGGCAGGGCAGTTTCGCGCTGGAAGACACCACTTCCGACACCGGCGGCGGGGGCTCCGGCGTCGACGCGGATGTGCTGCAGACAGCGCGACTGGTCTCGGTGGTGGCCCGCCTGCGCGCCCCGCTGGAGGAGGCTTTGGCCGACACCGGGGGCACCGCGCTCCTGCACGACATCGAATCACCGCTGGTGCGGGTACTGGCGCGCATGGAGGTCACCGGGGTCCCGGTGGACCGGGACGTGCTCTCCGAGATCACCGCCGGGCTGGCCGACGAGTGCCGCTCGTTGGAGGCGACGATCCAGGACCTGGCGGGTGAACCGTTCAAGGTGAACTCGGTCCCCCAACTCCGTTCAGTGCTCTATGAACGACTCGGCCTCACCCCCCTCCGGAAGACCAAGACCGGATTCTCCACCGACGCCCGCACCCTCGAGCAACTCCGGGGTCAGCACCCGATCATCGAAGCACTGCTCCGCTACCGGGAGGTGGAGAAGCTCCGGTCCACCTACGGGGAGAGCCTGGCTGCCGAGATCGCCGACGACGGACGGATCCATGCCACCTTCCGCCAGACGGTGGCGCGGACCGGACGGCTCTCCTCCGACCGGCCGAACCTCCACAACATCCCGGTCCGCACCGAGGAGGGCAGGCGATTCCGGCAGGCCTTCGTGCCCTCGGCCGGTCGCCGACTACTGGTCGCCGACTACGACCAGGTGGAGCTGCGGGCCATCGCCCACCTGTCGGGTGATCCGGGCCTGACCGCGGCGTTCGAGGCCGGGGAGGACATCCACCGCACGGTGGCGTCCCGGGTCTTCGGGGTCGACCGGGACAAGGTGACGATCGGTCAACGCTCGACGGCCAAGATGGTGTCCTACGGCTTGGCCTACGGCATGGAGGCCTACGGCTTGTCGCAACGACTCAACGTGCCGGTCGAAGAGGCGAAGGTCATTCTCGACGCCTTCTTCGAGGGGTTCCCCGCCGTCCACGACTATATGGAACGGACGGTGGCTGAAGCCCGGAAGACCGGCTACACGGTGACCGAGTTCGGCCGCCGCCGGCTCCTGCCGGACCTGCTCTCCAGCAACTACCAGGTCCGCCAAGGGGCAGAGCGCCAGGCCATGAACGCCGGGATCCAGGGGCTGGCCGCCGACCTGTTCAAGCTGGCGCTCATCCGGCTGGACGCCGCCCTGACCGAGGGAAAGTACGCCTCTGATCTGGTCTTGCAGGTGCACGACGAAGTCATCCTCGACGTCGATCCCGCCGAGGCGGAGGCAGTGGAGGAGCTCACCCGCCGGGCCCTCACCGGCGCGGCTGACCTGTCGGTCCCGTTGAAAGTGGCGATGGCCTGGGGTTCGTCGTGGGCGGAAGCCAAGGGAACCTGAGTCATCCCGGGCCGGGTGCGGCTGTCTTCGGGTAAGATTGCGTCCCGGTCACAACCTGGTGACCACTGACTTCACCCGCATGGTCGCCATCGGCGGCGCGGGACCTGTCCGGAAAGCGAGCTACCTACTTCATGTCCGACGTATTGGCAGTACCAGGCGGGCCGGCCCTCCTGTCCCCAGAGCACATGGGTCACTTCGATGAGAACGGGGTCTACATCCCCCGTCCGATCACCGAGAACGACCTCGGCGGAGCATCCCTCGAAGATGCCATGGCCGGAACCATCGTCGAGTTCGAGGACGGTGACCTGGTCCAGGGCACCGTGGTCAAGATCGACCGCGACGAAGTCCTCCTCGACATCGGCTTCAAGTCGGAGGGCGTGGTGCCGGTGCGCGAGCTCTCCATCCGCAACGACGTGGATCCATCGGAGATCGTGTCGCTGGGTGACTCCATCGAGGCCCTGGTCCTCACCAAGGAGGACAAGGAGGGTCGCCTGATCCTCTCCAAGAAGCGGGCCCAGTACGAGCGGGCCTGGGGCACCATCGAAAAGCTGAAGGAAGCCGACGAAGTGGTCACCGGACCGGTGATCGAGGTGGTCAAGGGCGGGCTCATCGTGGATATCGGGCTGCGGGGGTTCCTGCCGGCATCGTTGGTGGAGCTACGACGGGTGCGTGAGCTCCAGCCCTATGTCGGTCGCACCATCGAGGCAAAAATCATCGAGCTCGACCGGAACCGGAACAACGTGGTGCTGTCCCGGCGGGCATGGCTCGAGGAGACCCAGAAGGAGCAGCGGGGCGAGTTCCTCGAGAACCTCAAGCCGGGGGAGCGCCGCCGGGGCACGGTGTCGTCGGTGGTCAACTTCGGGGCCTTCGTCGACTTGGGCGGCATGGACGGCCTGGTCCACGTGTCGGAGCTGTCATGGAAGCACGTCGATCATCCTTCCTCGGTGGTGGCCGTGGGCGACGAGATCGACGTCGAGGTCCTCGACGTCGATCTGTCCAAGGAACGGATCAGCCTGTCGCTCAAGGCCACCCAGTCCGATCCCTGGCAGGAGTTCGCCAACTCCCACCAGATCGGCGAACTGGTCTACGGGCGGATCACCAAACTGGTGCCGTTCGGCTCGTTCGTCCAGGTCGGCGACGGCATCGAAGGCCTTGTCCATATTTCGGAGATGGCCGTGCACCATGTCGACCTGCCCGAGCAGGTGGTGGCCCCCGGCGAGGAGCTGTGGGTCAAGATCATCGACATCGACCTCCAGCGCCGCCGTATCAGCTTGTCCATCAAACAGGCCGCCGAGGGCGGTGAGGTGTCCGAGGAGTACCGCGAGGCGTTCGGCGAGCACGCCTACGATGCCGAGGGCAACTACATCGGCCCGTTCGAGTACACCGAGACGGAGTTCACTCCGGAGACCGAGGCGCAGGCGGCATGGGCCGATTTCGTCGCCGAGCCCGGAGCGGTCGAGACCCCCGGGTCCGGGACCGATCCCGCCGAGACTGCAACTGCCGGCGACCCGGCGACTGCGCAGCCCGAGATCGCGGTCACCGGGGACGGGGCGCCCGCGGCCGCTGAGGCAGCCCCTGCCCCTCCCGAACCTCCGACCGCCGAGTAACGCGACCGCCCGTTCAACCGGTGGCCGGGAGAACCCGGCCGTCTGAAGCCGCTGGGTCAGGCCGGTGCGGTGGCCTGCCCGACCGAGGTTTTGACCAGGGGGAAGTGGCAGGCCACCTGGTGGCCGGGGGAGATTTCCCGAAGCAACGGCTCCTCGTCGGTGCACCTCGGCTGCGCGTACGGGCACCGGGTTCGGAACCGGCATCCCGACGGGGGATTCAGCGGCGAGGGGAGCTCGCCGGTCAGTGCCTTGTGGGTGGACTGATGCTCGGGATCGGGCTCCGGGATCGAAGCCATCAAGGCCTCGGTGTAGGGATGGGCGGGTGACCGGTAGAGCTCGTCGGAGCCGGTGACTTCCACCAGCTTGCCCAGGTACATCACCGCGACCCGGTCGCTGACATTCTTGACCACGGCCAGATCATGGGCGATGAAGACCATGGTGAGCCCGAACTCTTCCTTGAGGTCGGCCAGCAGGTTCAGGATCTGGGCCTGGACGGAGACGTCGAGGGCCGATACCGGCTCGTCGCAGATGAGCAGCGAGGGCTTGGCCATCAGCGCCCGGGCGATGCTGATGCGTTGGCATTGGCCTCCGGAGAACTCCTGCGGCCTCCGGTCCCCGGCGGTCTCCGGATCGATCCCCACCGACTCGAGCATGGAACGGACCTTGGCGTCCCGTTCGCCCTTGGAGCCGATACCCCAAATCGCCAGCGGCTCGGCCACGATGTCCCGAATCCGGCGCCGGGGGTTGAGGGAGGAGATGGGATCCTGGAAGATCATCTGCATCTTGGTCCGGGTCCCCCGCAGCTCCTTCCCCGAGAGCTTGGTGAGGTCCTGACCGTTGAACCGGATCACCCCCGATGTCGCCTTCTGAACTTGGACCAGGGCACGACCGGTGGTGGTCTTCCCGCAGCCGGATTCGCCGACCAGCCCGAGAGTCTCGCCCTTCCTGACCTCGAAGCTGATGTCGGTAACCGCCTGCACCCGTTGGCGGCCACTCCGGAACTCGACGACCAGGTGCTCGACCTGCAGCACCGTGTCATTGGATGGTGAGGTGGGGAGGCCGTCAGTCGGAGCCGGGGTGCCGGGGGCGGTGTCGGTGGTCATGATGGCGGTGTCTCGAGGTTGGGCGACGGCGCGGTGGCGGGCGCCGGCGCCCCGTCCACCAGCGGGAACCAGCAGGCAAAGACATGGTCGGACGATGCCGCAGTGCGCAGCGGTGGGTCCGATTCCCGGCACTTGTCCTGGACATAGGGACACCGGGGTGCGAATCGACATCCCGGGGGAGGATGGATCAGGTCCGGCGGTCTTCCGGAGATGGCCTGGAGCCGGGTACCGCTCGGGTCGGCCAGCCGGGGGATGGAGTTCATCAACGCCCGGGTGTACGGCATCCGGGTGTGGGCGAACAGGGTGCGGGTCGGGGCTTTCTCGACGATGCGCCCGGCGTACATCACCGCGATCTGGTCGGCCCGCTTCGCCACCACGCCGAGGTCATGGGTGACCAGGATGACCGCCATGTGCCGCTCGCGCTGCATGGCCTGGAGGAGGTCGAGGATCTGGGCTTGCACCGAGACGTCAAGACCGGTGGTCGGTTCGTCGGCCAACACCAGCCGCGGTGCGCAGGCGAGAGCGATGGCGATCATCACCCGTTGCCGCATGCCCCCCGACAGCTGAAACGGGTACCAGCGGATCCGGTCTTCCGGGGAGGGAATGCCGACCGACCGGAGGAGCTCGACCGCGGTGGCGTTGGCCTCCTTCCTGTCCATGTCGAGGTGGAGGCGGAGCGAGTCGGTGATCTGGTTGCCGATCCGGACCACCGGGTTGAGTGCCGTCATCGGGTCCTGGAAGATCATGCTCATCTGGGCCCCCCACACCTGGCGGAGTTGGGCGGGCGCCATGGTGGTCATCTCGTGGCCGCTGAACTCTACGGTGCCGCTGCGGACGACGTCACGGACGGGGAGAAGCCCCATGATCGAGCGGGCCAGCACCGTCTTGCCCGATCCCGACTCGCCGACCACCCCCAGGGTGGTGCCGCGGTCGACGCTCAGCGACACCCCGTCGACCGCGTGCACGGTGCCCCGCCCGGTGCGGAACGAGGTGTGGAGGTCCTTGACCACCAGCAAGGGATCGGCGAAGTCGGTCACGTCGGGGAACTCAAGGGTCTTCTCGGCGACGCCGGCGGCAGTTCGGCCGCTCACAGCAGCCCTTCGCGGATGTCGAACCGCTGGCGCAGACGGTCACCGATCAGGTTGATGGACAGCAACAGCAGGAACATGGCCATCGCCGGCCACATCAGGATCAACGGGTTGGTGTTCAGATTTCCGTTCGAGGTTCCCTCGGCGATCAGGTTCCCCCACGACGGGGTGGGGAGCGCCACCGAGAGCCCGAGGAAGGCCAGCGATCCCTCCAGCACGATGACCCCGGCCACGGTGATCAGGCCGAAGGAGACCGCGGCCGGGACCACGTTGGGGAGGATCTCCCGGAAGATGATCCGGTTGCTGGAGGCCCCCAGAGTGCGGGCCGCCATCACAAAATCGCGGTTGGCGAACGACAGTGACGAGGCGCGCACCACCCGGAACATGATCGGGATGGTGCCGACCCCGATGATGATGGTGATCTTGGCCAGGGTCTGGCCCCAGAAGGCGACGATGGCGATGACCGCCACGATGGCCGGAAAGGCCAGGATCACAAACGAACCGGCATTGAAGGCGATGTCGAACGCGCCGCCCTTGAACCCGGAGATCAGCCCGAGGGTGCCGCCGATCAACAAGCCGATGCCGACGGCGGCGAAGCCCACCACCAGCGACACCCGGGAGCCGAAGATGATCCGGCTGAGCAGATCCCGGCCGAGCTCGTCGGTGCCCAGGAGGTGGTGGATATTCGGGCCGACATTGATGGCGGTGTAGTTCTGGAAGTTCGGGTTCGGAATCGGGAGGAGGTTGGCCAAGATGGCGCACAGGGCCACGATCGCCACCCAGGCCAGTGCGATCCAGAACAGTGGCCCCAAGGGCCGCTTGGCCAGGATGTCGTCGGGGGGGAGCGCCCCGCCGCTCATCGGCGAGGCGACCACGATCGGCGGGGTCTGGCCCGGCACCGTGCCGGCCAGCGTCCCGCCCAGGGTCGGAGAATGTGCCTTGTGCTCAGTCGGCATCGATCACTCCCGTGTCACTCGTGGATCGACCACCGTGAACAGGAAGTCGATGATGAATTGGAGCACCACATAGGCGATGGCCACCACCAGGGTGATGCCCTGGACGACCAGGTAGTCGCGTTGTTGCACGGCGGCGACGATGGAGAATCCCAGGCCGTCCATGGCGAAGAGGTACTCGACGATGAAGGTTCCGGCCAGCAGGGAGCCGATGTTGACCCCGGACACCGCCAGCAGTGAAAAGGTCGAGGGGCGGAACGCCTGCCGCCACATGATCCGGCGGTTGGACAGGCCCTTGGACCGGGCCATGGTGATGAAGTCCTCCTGCAGGGTCATGATCAGATCGGACCGGAGGAGCCGGTAGTAGACGGCGATCGAACCGGCGGTCAGCGCCAGGCCGGGGAGGATCATGTCGTGGAGGTTGGTCGCCGGATTCTGGGTGAAGGGGATGTACCCGGTGGCCGGGAACCAGTGGAGACCGACGGCGAAGACGGCGACGAAGATCGGCGCCAGCAGGAAGGGCGGGAGGGCCAGCAGGCCGAATGTCCCGGTGGTGGCCACATTGTCCAGCGGCCGATTGGGTCGCCGGGCGGTGATCAGGGCCAGCGGGATCGCCACCGCGAAGGCCACCACCTGGGAGATGATGATGAGTTCGAGGTCGATCGGAAATCCGGTGGTGATGATATGGGCGACCGTTTCGTGGGTGAGGTAGGACTGTCCGAGGTTGCCGTGGACGACGTTCCCGATCCAGATCCAGTACTGGTGGTAGAGCGGGAGGTTGAGGCCCAACTGATGGAGGAGGTTCTGCCGGTTGGCCGCGGTGGCGTTGACGCCCAGGATGATGGTGGTCGGGTCGCCGGGGAGCAGGTGGACCAGTAGGAACACCAGCACCGAGATGACGAACGAGATGACGACCAGCTGGGCCAGCCGCTTGACCAGGTACTTGAGCATCGAGCTTCGGAATTCGACCGGTGCCGGGTCGCTTACCCAGCCATCCAGATCTGGGTGGGAAAGAAGAAGCCCCATTGGAACGGAACTCCCGGGGCCCCGTCGGGGAGCACCGGGTTGGCGAAGTTCTGGACCCGGGCATCGCCGACTTCCGACCAGACGGTTTGACCCAACCAGATGTAGGGGATGTCGGTGGCGAGGCGTTCGTTCACGGTCTGATACGCCTTGATGCGGGACGCCGCATCCGGATTGGACCGGCCGGTCTGGAGGGCGGCCTCGATCTGGGGATCGGAGTTACGGGCGAAGTTCAACGTGATCTTTCCGGGGGCATTGGCGGTGGTGGTGCTCCACCACACGTAGTTGAGGTCGGGATCGGGGGCGACGAACTGTTCCCAGGTGAGAGCCTGGAAGCCACCTTCAATGGCGTCGGTGATGAGCTCGGCCTGTTCGATGGCCTTGACGGAGACATCGAAACCGGCCTGGTTCCACATCGACTGGAGGACCTGGGTCACCGTGACGATCCGCGGATCGGTGGTGCCGGTCAGCTGCAACGCGGCGGTGCCGTGCTGTGCCTTGTAAGCCGCCACCAACGCCTTGGCTCCGGGGAGATCGAAGGTCGGGTAGGTGGTGGGCGAGTAGTACTTGGACCCCTGGGGGAACAGCCCGGTGCTCGCTTTGGACAGACCGCCGCCGAAGATCTTGAGCACCTGGGCCTGGTCGGTGGCCTTGGCCAGCGCTTGCCGGATCCGGAGATCGTTGGTGGGGGCAGCGGCGCAGTTCAACATGATGAAATCCATGTCGGGCTCGCCGATCGTGTAGTTGAGCGTGTCGACCAGCTGAAACCCCGACACGCCGGTGAAACGGGTCACCGTCTTGGGGTCGGCCGACACGATCAGGTCCACCCCACCGGTCTTCAGGGTCGCCTCCCGTTGGGTGGTGTCGGGAATCGGCTTGAAGGTGATCGAATTGAGGTAGGGAAGTCCGCTCCGCCAGTAGTGGGGATTGCGGGTGGCAGAGAATTGTTGGTTCTGCTGCCAGTTCTCGTAGATGAACGGGCCGGTGCCGATCGGGTGGGGTATGGCGTTGGGCGACGCCGCCACCGCGTCGAGCATGGCCTGGCCGACCACGTAACCCACCTGGGTGGCCAAGCCGGCCGGAAACGCGACCAGCGGCTGGGAGCAGTTGTACACCAACGTCAGCGTCCCGGTGACGGTGGCCGACGCCACCGATTGCAGCGCGGGCCCGGTGAGGGCTGAAGCCTTCAAGGCGTCGAAGTTGTTCTTCACCACCGTGGCGGTCAGCGGGGAGCCATCGTGGAAGGTCACCCCGGGTCGGAGGGTCAGCGTCCAGACGGTGTAGGTCGAGTTCGGGGTGATGGATTGGGCCAGATACGGTTTGATGGTCCCGTCGGCGGCCTGGGCGGTCAGTGGATCGTAGATGGCGTTGGCATAGAGGTAACCGTTGTTGTCCCAGTGATTGTTGGGGGGGAAGAAGCCGTCGATCTCCGCGGTGGTCCCGATCACCACCGTCCCGCCCTTGGTGGGGGTGCCCTTGTTGACACCCGGCGTGCCGCCGCCGGTGGATCCCGAACCTGAGGGACTGGACGAGCACGCCTCCAGGCCGGCCGCGCCGGCCAGGATGATCCCGCCAGCGGCGGCTCCCCGGGACAGGAAGGCCCGCCGGTCCATCGGATCAGACACTGTCACGGCTGTCCCCCTTCATGTTGATACCCCCCGTATCCACCCCTGGTACTGCCGAAGACTGCCACAGGTGAGACCGGCTGGTGGGCAGGTTACTGCTCGTGACCGCGCCGGTGGAGGTCATCTTGGCCGAAACCGACACTCGGGTGCGAAGAATCCACCCGTGCGCCGGGCATGGGTACCATGCGGGCCATGGATATGGCTTCGACCGGGACCGCGCCTGCGACCCCGCCCGAAACCGAGGCGGACACCCACCGCACCGAAGATGACTTCCTGGCCGAGCCGGGCGCGGCCTCCGGTGCCTCGAAGGCCCCGACCACCGCCATCGACCCCGCGGCTGACCGGCCGTTCGGGTCGAGGACCACACTCTGGCTCGGAGCCGCGACCGCGGTCGTTCTCGTGGTGGCCCTGGTGCTGCGGTTCTGGACCCGCTCCGACCTCTGGCTCGACGAAGCCCTGACCGTCAATATCGCCAAGCAGCCGCTGCACACCCTGCCGTCCTACCTGAAGCGGGACGGCGCTCCGCCGCTCTTCTATGTGCTCCTCCATGGATGGATGGGGGTGTTCGGGGATTCCGACCTGGCGGTGAGATCGCTGTCGGGGGTGATCGGGGTGATCACGGTTCCCCTGGTGTGGCTGGCCGGGCGCCGGCTGGGCGGCCGCACCGCCGGCTGGGCCGCCATGTTGTTGGTGGCCACCTCGCCGTTCGCGGTCCGCTACGACACCGAGACCCGGATGTACGCGTTGGTCGCGCTGTTGACGGTGCTCGGGCTGCTGGCCGTGCAGCGGGTCTTGACCCGGCCGCGACCGGGCAACCTGCTGGCGCTGGCCGTCGTCACCGGCCTCCTCCTCTACAGCCACTACTGGGCGTTCTACCTGCTCGGCACGGCCTTTCTCTGGCTCGCCTGGGAGGCCTGGGGTGGCCGCCCCCAATGGCGGCGGCCGGCGCGCTCGGGCATGGTAGCCATGGCGGTGGGCGCACTGACCTTCGTCCCCTGGGTCCCGATCTTCCTCTACCAGTCGGCCCACACCGGCACCCCGTGGGCCACCCCGGCCAACTTCGCCGCCATGGTGAACGCGGTGGCGTCGTTCGCCGGCGGAGGGACCAACCAGGGCCGGGCTCTGGCCCTCGTCTACTTCTCCCTCATCGGCCTGGGCCTGTTCGGGGTGGCCACCGACCGGCGCCACATCGAACTGGATATCCGGACACGACCTCTCGGCCGACCCCTGGGATGGATCGTCTTGGGCACCCTGGTCGCCGCCATCGCCGGCGGGTTCCTCTCCAACAGTGCCTTCGATGCCCGCTACGCGTCGGTGGTGTTCGTCCCGGTGGTCCTGCTGGTCTCCATCGGGCTCACCACCTTCCTCGACCGGCGGGTGAGGAACAGCATCCTGGCGATCGCCATCATCGCCGGACTCGTCGCGGCGTTCGCCAACGTCACCACCAACCGAACCCAAGCCGGGAAGGTCGCGGCGGCCATGAGCACCCGGGCGCATCCTGGCGACGTGGTTGCCTACTGCCCGGATCAGCTGGGGCCGGCGGTGGACCGGTTGCTCCCAGCCGGCCGGTATCAACAGATCACCTTCCCGCGGGGGACGGGCCCGACGTTTGTCAATTGGGTCGACTATGCAGCCGCCTCCCACGCCGGGGTGCCGGCGACCTTCGCCGGTCGGCTCGAGTCGATGGCCGGTTCGAGCCACGACATCTTCATGGTGTGGGCTCCCGGCTACCAGACGTTCGGGACCAAGTGTGAGCAGATTGTCGACACCCTGCAGGGCGATCCCGGCTACCAGGTGCACAGCCTGGTGATCGGGAACGACGCCCAGTTCTACCAACCCATGTACCTCTACCAGTTCGTGCCGACGAAGCCTTGATCTCGAGGTGAAGCCCGGGACACGGATCTTGCCCGGATCAGCCCGCGACCCCTCGACCCCGGTGGGGGGGACGCCGGTGCGCCGGTTCGGCCGGGCGGTGGTACTGGTCCTCCCCGCCTGGGTGGCGGCCCGGGTGGTGGTGGCGGTGACGTTGGTGGTGGCCCACCTCACCGTGGCCCATCTGCGCCCGGGAAACGGCGCCGCCCTGCTGCGGGTCCATCAAGGCCTGTTGGGCTGGGACGCCGGCTGGTACCAGTCGATCGCCACCCACGGGTATGCGGCGTCGGGCCGGCAGTCGCTCCGATTCTTTCCGGCCTTCCCGATGGCCGGGCGGGTGCTCGGGTGGATCCCGGGCGTCAGCCCCGGCACCGGGCTGATCATCGCCGCCAACCTCTCTGCGCTGGCCGCCATGGCGGTGTTGTGGATCCTGGTCGATCGCGAGTTCGGCGACCGGGGCCTGGCCCGCCGGAGCGTGTGGCTGCTGGCGTTCGCCCCTCCGGCGTTCACCCTGGTGATGGCCTACGCCGAGGGAGCCCTCCTGCTCTGCGCCACCGTGGCCTTTCTGGCCATCCGTACCGGTCGATGGTGGTGGGCTGCCTGGGCCGGGCTGGTGGCCGGCGCGGTGCGCCCGATCGGGCTCCTCCTCGTCGTCCCGGTGCTGATCGAAGCGTGCCGCACCGGCCGAGCCGAGCGGTCGTTCCCCGCCGTCGCCTCCCGGATGGCGGCGGTGATCGCCCCGGCGGTCGGGGCAGGCGCCTATCTGGCCTGGGTCGGAAGCTCCTTCGGGGACGCCTTTCTCCCGTTCCGCCTCCAGGACCAACCCGGGCACCGGGGGGTCATCACCTCGCCGTTCGCCTCGATGTGGCACAACCTGGTGGCGGCCAGCCACGGTCATCACCTGGGCAGTGCCCTCCACGTCCCGTGGGTGGCGCTCTGCCTGATCCTCCTGGTGGTGGCGTTCCGTCGGCTTCCACTCTCCTATGCGGCGTTTGCCGCCGCGGTGCTGGTGGTCTCGGTCGCCTCTTCCAACCTCGACTCCTTCGAGCGGTATGCGCTCAGTGGGTTCCCACTGGTGATCGCCGCCTCCACCCTGACCTCCCGGCGGGGGGTCGAGCGAATTGTCCTGGTCCTGGCCGGCGTGGGTCTGGCCGGCTATGCACTCCTGGCCTTTTTGGGTGTCTTCGTTCCCTGACGGTTGGCCACCACCCGGAGGTCGAGAGGGTACTGTTTCTCAGAAACGTCAGGTGCGAGCCCGGGCCGCCACCTGCCCGGACGCCACCGCAGGCGAACGGGCACAGATCAGAAGGAACGGATTTCACCTCGTGGGACCACCGAAGGACAGCGCAATCGAGATCCCAACCGTCGGCCCCCCGTCCTCGCCTCCCGATCCGGTCGTGGTGGTCGGTGCCGGCCCGGCCGGGCTCACCGCCGCCTATCAACTGGTGACGTCCGGTGACCCGGTTCTCGTGGTGGAGAGCGACACCGTGGTCGGCGGTATCAGCCGAACCGTGGAACGGGACGGGTGGCGGTTCGATATCGGGGGTCACCGCTTCTTCACCAAGGTCACCCCGGTGCAGGCGTTCTGGCACCAGATCCTTCCCCCGGAGGACTTCCTCCTGCGCCCCCGGATGAGCCGGATCTTCTACGGCGGGAAGTACTACGACTACCCGATCAAATTGACCAATGCCCTCTCGAACCTGGGACTGGTCGAGGCCTTCCGGTGTGGGCTGTCGTTTCTCTGGGTACGGCTCCGTCCCCCCAAGGATCTTTCCACCCTGGAGGGCTACATCGTCTCCAATTACGGGTGGCGGCTGTACCGGCATTTCTTCAAGACCTACAACGAGAAGGTCTGGGGTGTCTCGGCCTCGGAGATCTCCGCGGACTGGGGTGCGCAGAGGATCAAAGGGATGTCGATGTGGAATGCGGTCTGGGAGCCGATTCGCGCATCGGTGGCCGGCAAGCGCCGCGACAAGTCCAAGCAGGTGACCAGTCTCATCGAGGAGTTCGAGTATCCGAAGTTCGGTCCCGGGATGATGTGGGAACGGTGCACCGAAAAGGTGACCGCCGGAGGTGGAGACGTCAGGATGGGCACCAGGGCCACCGCTGTCCACCTCGAGGGCGGCAAGGCGGTGGCGGTCAGTGTCACCGCCGACGGGGTGACGTCCCGGCTCCCCGCATCCCACGTGATCTCCTCCATGCCGTTCACCGAGCTGGCCCGGATGGTCGATCCTCCGGTGCCCGACGATGTCCGGGCCGCCGCCTCCGATCTCCACTACCGGGACTTCCTGACGGTGGCCCTGGTGATCCCCGAAGATCGGGGTTTCCCCGACAATTGGATCTACATCCATTCTCCTGACGTGCGGGTCGGCCGCATCCAGAACTTCGGGTCGTGGTCCCCGTACCTGGTGAAGGACGGGCGGACCTGTTTGGGCATGGAGTACTTCGTGTTCGAGGATGACGATCTCTGGTCGAGCAGCGATGACGAGCTGGTGGCGCTGGCCACCAAGGAGCTGGCCACCATCGGGCTGGTCGATCCATCCGACGTCGAAGCCGGGTACGTGGTCCGGATGCCCAAGGCCTACCCGGTCTATGACGACGTCTACCGAGACAATGTCGATGTGCTCCGCCACTGGTTCGAGGCGAACGCCCCCAACATCCACCCGGTGGGGCGGAACGGCATGCACAAATACAACAATCAGGACCACTCCATGTACACGGCCATGCTGACCGTCGAGAACATCCATGGGGCGCATCACGACATCTGGGCGGTCAACGTGGAAGAGGAGTACCACGAGGCGAAGGATGTCCGGATCGGGGCGGAACCGGTGGTGGCGGTGCAGAGCTCCGGCCGGGACGCGCCGATACTTCCACGGCGGACGACCAATGCCGGCAAGGCCTCCTCGTGACGGAACAGCATTGATCCGGACCTGATGAAACGGTCCCGGTGACGGCGAGCGGTCCCAGCAGCGGCGCGGTGGATTCCCCCGAAGAGGGTCACCCGTCCTCGCCGGGCTTCGGTGTGATGCTCGGAGATATCGACCTGGCGGTGGAGCCGCTGTCGGAATCGGTGTCGCTGGCGCCGGCGGTCGGCATCGCAGTGGGCGGCGGATCGATCATCTCCCTTCCCCACGACGAGCCGGGGGCCGGCGGCGGCCCGAGCGCCGAGTCGTTCCGGACCGGAATCGCCCAGGCCAGCCCGGTGGCCGTCGCCGGGTTGGTGGTCAACGCGGCGTCAGCCGTGGTGGTGGTGCTGGTGGCCCACCTGGTCACCGCCCGTTCCTACGGCGCCATCGCCCAGCTGCTGGGCCTCTTCTTCATCCTGTCCATGCCCGGATCGGCAGTGCTGGTCGGAGTGGTCCGACGGGTCACCGCCCTCCAGAAGATCGGGCAGGGGGACCGGGTCCATCGATGGGTGGCCAGCGCGCACCGTATCGTGCTGGCCGTCCTGATCATCGAGGTCGCGGTGGTGTGGTTGCTCCAGGGATGGATCGCCCATCAGCTGTCACTGCCCAACGACCAGGGGGTGCTGCCGATCCTGGCCGCGGCCGGCATCTGGATCCTGCTCAGCGTCGACCGGGGCCTGTTGCAGGCCCACCGCGACTACCGGGCCCTGGCCGTCAACCTGCTGATGGAGGGGGCGGTGAAGACGGTCTGTGTGATCGGGTTCGTCGCCGTGGGGATGGGGGTGTCGGGCTACGCGTTGGGCATCCTGGCCAGCGAGGTGGCGGCGACGGTGCACGCCCGCTGGCTGGCCTCCCGTGCCTGGCCGGCCCCCGCCCCGGCGGCCATGCCTGGCGTCTCGCCGACGATGAACGGGTCCCCGGCCTCCGGTGAAGTGGTCCGGCGGGTGCTGATCGCCGACGTCACCGCCGCGTTCGTCGGCCTGGCCCTCCTCGGCCTCCTGCAGAATGTCGATGTCATCTTGCTGGGGCGCCTGGACCACCGACAGGCCGGCGCCTACGCGGCCATCTCGGTGGCGTCCAAAGCGCTGGTGTTCGGGGCTCTGGCCCTGGGCGCCTATCTGCTGCCGGAGGCGACCATCCGGTGGAACGAGGGCGGGCACGCCGTCCGTCAGCTGGTGGTCACCCTCACCTTTTTGGCGGTCCCGGCCCTGCTGCTGCTGGGCATCGCCCTGTTCGTTCCCACCTGGTTCCTCTCCCTGATCTTCACGGCCAAACTCAGCTCGGCCGCCCCCGCCTTCGCCTACCTGGTGGTGGCCATGATCTTTCTCTGCATCTCGGTGCTGTTGACCAACTACCTGTTCGGAGTGGGCCGTCGTTGGATCGTCCTCCTCCTGCTGGCCGGGTCCATCGCCGGGGTGGCCTCGGTGGCCGGAGCCCACGGCCAGCCGGTGGCCACCGCCCGGGCGGATCTGATCGTCCAAGCCATCCTGGCCGCCGCCATGGTGGGTGCGTTCGTGATCATCCATCATCGCGAGCACGGGCACCGGTGGTTCCGGCACCGGGACCCGGTCGCCAGCGTCCGTCCCCTGCCCGAGGTCGGGGGGACGGCCTAGGGCCGGTCAGGAAATACCAGTACAATCGCTCTTTCCGGAACGGGGAGCGTCCGATCAGGGTGACGTGGACGGCGGGGATCTGGAAGAGTGTGGGGGATGAAGCGGATCGGGGGAGGCGGCGGCGAGGCGAATGAGGACGCCGGCGCCTTCGAGTTGGGTCAAGACTCCTTGATCGAGCCGGCCACCGGGGGACTCACCGGTTACTCCCCGTTCGATGAGCCGGGGCTCCGCCGCTTCGCCGACATGTCCCTTCACGAGATAGCCGCGGTGGGGGGTCTCCGGAGACTGGACGTGGTGGCCTGGCGTGACTTCGACGATCCCGAAGCCGGTGGCTCGGAGCTCCATGCCCATCAGATCTTGTCGGCGTGGGCCGAGGCGGGACTGGACATCACCCTGACCACCTCGTCGGTACCCGAGGCGCGGGCGGTGGCCCGACGGGGGGGCTACCGGGTGGTCCGCCGGGCCGGCCGGTACGCGGTCTTCCCCCGGACCCTGGTGTCGGGCGCCCTCGGCCGACTCGGAACCGGCGACGGCCTGGTCGAGGTCTGGAACGGCATGCCGTTCTTCTCCCCCCTCTGGGCCCGATGCCCGAGGATCACCTTCCTCCACCACGTCCATGCCGAGATGTGGAACATGGTCCTCCCGAGAGGGTTGGCCGCACTCGGGAACTCGATCGAACACCAGCTGGCGCCGGCTATCTACCGCCGGAGCCGGATCGTGACGCTCTCCTCGTCGTCCAAGACGGAGATCGTCGACCGACTTGGCATCCCCTCCGAGCGGGTGGTGGTGTGCCCCCCCGGGGTCGACAGCCGCTTTGCCCCCGGCGGTGAGAGATCGGATTCGCCGTTGGTGGTGGCCGTGGGTCGCCTGGTCCCGGTGAAACGATTTCAACTGATGATCGAAGCACTGGTGCGGGTGAAACGCCGTCATCCCGATCTGGTGGCGGTGATCGCCGGCGAGGGGTACGAACGCCCGATGCTCGAGGACCTGATCCGGGACCGGGATGCCGGGTCGTGGATCTCATTGCCCGGCTACATCGAGGACGACCGGCTGGTCGATCTCTACCGGGCCGCCTGGGTGGTGGCGTCGAGCTCCCTCCGCGAGGGGTGGGGCATGACGGTGACCGAGGCGGGCGCCTGTGGGACACCGTCGGTAGCCTCCCGGATCAGCGGTCACCGAGACGCGGTGATCGACGACCGGTCCGGGCTCCTGTTCGACGATGTCGACGGCATTGATGACGCCCTGGACGCGGTCATCTCCGACGAGATCCTCCGGAAGAGGCTGGGGATCGGAGCCTTCGAGCACGCTTCGCAGTTCACCTGGGACGCGGCGGCTCGAGGAGCACTGGCCGTCCTGGCTGCCGAAGCGCTGGCCAACCGCTAACCCGGAGGGTCGGTGGGGCCGTCGGACGACGGCGAACGCCAGCGCCGAACCACCTCCACGACGGCATCGGCTCCCAACAACACGACGCCGACCCAGGTGAGGGTGCTGGCCAGACCGAATTCGGACGGCCAGGATCCGCTGTCGGTGATGTGGGCCGAACCCTGGCGGGCCACCACGTAGACGCCGGCGGCCAGCACGCAGCCCACCGCGGCCAGGCCCAACAGGATCCGGAGTCGGGGAACCATCAGGGCGATCAGGGTGGCGGCCCCGACAATGACCCCGGTGACCGGGACGGTGATGACCCCGGCCACGATCCCGGTGACGACGCCCACCACCGACGCGAAGGCCGGAACGGGCCGGATGTCGGCGGCGATCGGGGCCGCCAGCCGGGGAGCATCGTCATCGGCAGGGGCGGCGTCCCGCCAGGATCCGAGGCGGCGGCGCCCTCGGGGGAGGAACAACAGGAACAGGCAGGCCAGAATGGCCAGCGCGGAGACCAGGAGGCCGATGTCGACCCGTCCCTGTGGAGCCCACCGGAGCCCGACGGTGACCACGCCGCGGTCAGGTGCCGCCCCCAAGCTGGCCGGGTCGACCCGCCAACCGTTGGCAAACCCGTCGATCAACTGGGGCGGGCCCAGGGAGTGCCCGTTGACGGTCGCCACCCACCCGGCGTTGATGCTCTGGCCCATCACCAGCTCGAACGGGGCAGTCCCGGCGGTCACGCCCGACACCCTCAGCTGCATGGCGGTGGAGGTGTGGGAGGTGACCGCCACCGTTGGCGGAGGTGACGGCGCGACGGGAGCGGCGGCCGGCGGGGTGCCCCCGGCGGCCGCCGATGTCAGTGCCAGCTGGTCGATGTCGAAGCCGGCGATCTGCCCGGGTGTCGAGGTGAGGGTGTGGTCGCCCGTACCCAGCGGCAGGCCGCCGGCGTCGGGCCCACATAGGGAGATGCCAAGGGGGTTGCCGGCCAGTGCGGTGGCCGACGGGCCGGCGACCGACACCCAGATCGGGGTGCCGTCCACCGCCACCAGATCGTTCCGGCAGGTTGAGGGGATGGTGGCCGGGACCGGAGCCGCGACCAGCCCGGGGATGCCGACCTCGGCGATGGCGATGGGCATGGCCAGCGGGGACTGGGAGTTGTAATTCACGGTCGTTTCGATGCGCACGGTGTCGAAGGTGATCCGGATGCTCTGGCCGGTCAACGGTTGCGGAAGGGAGAGCGGGACACTCACCACCGACCCCGGTATCCGGTTGTCGGCGATGGGCGGCAAGGTGAGGGTGGCCGACCCGCTGTCGGTGGCGACCGTGATCGAGGTCGGGACCGAGTGCTCGCCGTCGGCCACCACCTGGAGGTCCAGGTGGTCGAAGGAGAGGGGGGCCGGGAGGTTGTACTGCAACCACTCGCCAGCCTGATGGGCGACCCCGAATCCGGGTTCCCAGACGGTGGCCGGGTTGCCGTCGAGGGTGGCGATGGCCCCGGCGGAAAGATCACCCGGGAGCCGGCCCTTGGAGTAGGCCACGATCCCGGTGTGGTCGGCGCCTGGTCGGCCCACCAGTCGGTCGATCTCGTCATCCGGGGCCAGGGGAGAGATGCGGGCCGAACCCGTCACGGTGAACACCCGGGGGGTGGGAAGCCAGAAGGTCCGGGACAGGGCGGTCTCGGTGTCGGAACGTGGGGGCACTCCCGAGCTCCGCAGCCGGGTCATGAGCAGGGTCAGGTTGTCGGACGCCGAGGCGCTCCCGGCCGATCGCAGGAGATCCTGGGGGAGGGAGACCGTCTCGTGGACGGTGACCCCGGGCACCTGCACTTCGGCGAACCCCACCGAGCTGGCCGCCTGGGTGGCGCTGAGGAGTGGAGCCTGCCCGATGGCGTCGACAGTGATCCGGAGGGTGGAGAAGCGGCGGGAGGGAAACGAGATGGTCTGCCCGGCGGGGGAGCGCGACCCCGGGCCGAGATCGGCGGTGATGGGTCGGCGGCCGTCGAAGGTGAGGGTGACCTTGGTGATCCAGCGGTCGGGATCCCCGGTCTGGGGTTGGACCAGGGTCACCGTGGTGCTCGTCGCCGGTTTGGTCAGCACCATCTGCCACCATTGGCCGACCGGCGGCGCGAAGGAGTCGTCGAGCCAGGCGGTCTGGGTATTGCCGTCGAGGGCGGCGGCCGGGCGGACCTCGGGGAGGTAGGTGAACGACGACCCGTACGAGGAGGCGGTTACCGACGAGGCCCCATTGAACACGGTGGTGGTCTGGGCGTCGGCCGGAGCCTTGGGGAAGAGATCGAGGGGGGCGTCGCTCGGGTTGGTGGTGTCCGGGCCCTCGCTGCCGGTTTGGGTGTACCCGGTGTTGGCGGTCAGCGATGTCCACTCGAACGACTGCTTCCGATTGGTGTCAGTGACCACCAGGTTGGCCGGCTTTCCGAGGATGGTGTGCTGGAGGGCGGGGTGGGTGTCCAGCGATCCGGCGTAGAAGATGGCGGGGTTCCCCGACAGCAGCCCCACCGAGGCGGCGTTGACCAGACCGGTGGAGTTGCCGTCGACCACCAGCGGATCGGAGAGTGACTCGGCCCGGATCACCGGGCGCGGATTGTTGACGGTGTAGGAGACCAGGGGGGATGTCCACGGCTGGTTCGGCGGTCGGGCCAAGGCGGCCTCGTCCAGGTTGGCGATGGGTGACACGTTGGGTACCGGCGCGCCGTAGGACACCGGGCTCGAGAGGCCGGGCGGGGTGGCGGCCACACCGAGAGCGACCTGCTGCGGGTTCGGGATGTCGTAGCGCTCGTAGGCCTGGTCGTACTGGACCAGCACGTCACCCGCACTCATCAGCGCTGCCATCGGGGCCAGCGCGTTCCAGTCCTCGGTCCCCCCCTGCAACGGGGAGTCGACCGCCTGGAGAAGGTCGGCGGTCGGGAGGGATCCCATGATCTGCTGCTCGTGGGTGACAAAAGGACGGGTCAGCAGCCCGGGGAAGACGGTGTCGATGGTGTCTCCCCACCGGTAGGCGGCGAAGTCGTTGCCCGGCAGGGCGTAGACCCGGGTTCCCGGATGGGTCTTATTGAGGGCGTCGGCTGCCGCTTGCACATAGGCCGGCGGCTTGGCCGGCTGGGTGAACCCGTGGGCGATGATCGACCCGGTCCACAGCGGGGTGGAGGCGCCGGCGATGGCGGCGACCGCGAAGGCGCCCACCACCAGCCCGGTCCGGCGGACCCGCCGGGCGACCGCGGTCACCCCCGCGCCGAGGAGGATGGCCAGGCCCATGATGACCAGCGGGGAGGCCCGGTCGGTGGATCGCATGGCCAGACCCGCGGTGGTATCCACCATCACCGCTTTCAACAGGGAACCCACCCCGGAGGGACGGGTGAACGGGTAGGCGCCCACCGATAGCACCATGCCGACCACGATCACCAGGATGAAGTAGGCCCGATGGCGCCACTTCACCAGCGCGGCAGCCGCGATGGCCAGGATGGGAACCGCGAAGCTGAGACCCACCAGCCACAGATTCTGGGTGTAGGCCACCGATGCCTGGGTCCAGCTACCCACCCGGTCCGAACCGTAGAAGTACCAGTACCCGAGCCCACGGATGACTTCGGAGGCCAGCGACGTCGAGCTGGTCACCGGGACGGTCTCGGTGTACTTCAGGACATTGACCCCGTAGGCGGCTTCCACCTGCAGCCCGATGGCCCACCACAACGAGACGAGGGCGCTGAGGAGCCCGACCCGCCAGGCCACCCCCCACACCTGGCGCCAGGTGGCCTCCCGGGCGATGAGCACCGAGTAGAGCAGCCAGAGCACCGGGGCAATGCCCACGTAGAGAATGGAGCTGGCGTTGATGCCGCTCACCAGGGCCACCACCAGCGCGAACAGCGCCGGGTACTTCCAGCCTCCGCGCCGGAGGGCAACCATCACCAAGGCCACCAACCAGGGGAGCCCGGCCCAGGGCATCAGGATGGCCGAGATCCTCCCGGCGTATTGGAGGACGTACGGGGTGAACATGAAGCCGACCGATGCCACGTACCGGCCCGGACCGGTGAGCCCGACCACCCGGCACAGATACAGGGTCCCGGCACCGGCGGCGAACAACAGGACGCCCATCCACAATCGCTGCGCCACCCACAGCTGCACGTGGAGCTCGGCCAACACCCAGTAGAACGGCCCCATCGGGAGCAGGTAGCCGATGTTCTCGTGGGTCACGGTCCCGAGCGCCACCGAGGGGTCCCAGAGCGAGGTCGCCTGGCGGACGTACCGGCCCGGATCGAGGTAGAGGTACGTCTTGGTGTCGTCGCTCACCACCCCCGGTCGGGAGGCCAGCATCGGGATGAACGACAGGAGGGCGAGGGCCAGGTAGTCGACGGTCGTCCGCAACCGGCTGGGCGACCGCAACCGCCGGTAGAGGCCGGCGATCGGGCCTCGGGGGGCGCCCAACGGCGCGGCAGGGGAAGGTTCGGGATCCGACACGAGTGATCGGTAGTGTAAACAACCAGGGTGAGCCGGTTCGGTCAAGGCTGACGAGTGGTCGGCGATCGACTGACCAGGGATCAAGACCCGTGGAGCGAAGTGGTAATCGAATGAGCGACGGAATCCGGACCCCGGACGGGGGAGCAGGGGTCGAGGTGATCGGCAGCCGCTCCAAGCGGCTGACCGGGGAGCGCCCGATGGAGGGGGTGACCCCGGATTCGTTGCTGGCGCTCCACGCCGCCGGCTACCGGACGGTGATCGAACGCCTGGGGGCGGGCTCGGTGCTCGACGTCGGCTGCGGCCAGGGGTTCGAATCGGCCCGGTTTCTGGCCGACGACCGATCGGTGGTGGGTATCGACTACAACCACGATGCGGTGGCCTTCGCCCGTTCCCGGTGGGCCGGGAGCGGGCTCTCGGTCGGCCAGATGAACGCCCTCTCCCTGGGCCTGGCCGGGGCCAGGTTCGATTGGGCCTGCTCGTCCCATCTCATCGAGCACTTCGACGATCCCGAGGGCCACGTGCGCGAGCTGGCCCGGGTGCTCGCCGATGACGGCACCGCCTTCTTCCTCACTCCCAACGCCCCCGCCGACTTCGAGAACCCCTTCCATATCCACCTGTTCGAGCCGGACGAGCTGCGCGCCCTCCTCAGGCGCCACTTCCACCGGGTCACCGTGCAGGGCCTCGACCCGATCCCGGAGGTGAAGGCCGACTTCACCGCCCGCCGGGTGAAAGCCAACAAGGTGCTCCGGCTCGACGTGCTCAAGCTGCGGCACCGGATCCCCCGGGCCTGGTACATCGCCGCCTATACGCGGATGCTCCCGGTGGCCTACAAATTGATGGCCCGGGGGGACTCGGGCGGCATGACCGGGATCACCGCCGACGACTTCTCGGTCACCGACCAGCTCGACACCACCACCATGGTCCTGTTCGCGACCGGGTCCCATCCCCGCCGCGACGGCTGAACGGCGTCCTGGCGTGCTGGCTGTAGGGCTCACCGGCGGTATCGGGGCCGGGAAGTCGATGGTGGCCGACCTCCTGGTGGCCAAGGGGGCGGTGTTGCTCGACGCCGATCGGATCGCCCGCGAGGTGGTCGCCCCCGGAGGCCCGGCCTACCAGCCGATGGTCGACCGCTTCGGTCCCGGGATCCTCGACGCCGACGGGAAGATCGACCGCCCGGCGGTGGCTGCCATCGTGTTCGGCGACCCCGAGGCATTGGCCGATCTCAATGCCATCACCCATCCGGCCATCGGGGTGGCCATGATCGGGCGGAAGGACGAGTTCGCCGACACCGATCACATCGTCGTCCTCGACATCCCGCTGCTGAAACCGGTGCATCGGGAGACGCTCTCGCTGGCCGCCGTGGTGGTGGTGGACGCTCCGGTGGGCATCGCCCTCGATCGCCTGGTCAACCTGCGGGGGATGCCCAAGGAGGATGCCGAGGCCCGCATCGCCGCCCAGGTCGATCGGAAGACGCGGTTGGAAGGGGCGGACCTGGTGATCGACAACTCCGGTGACGAGCAGCACCTGGCCGCCGAGGTGGACCGGGTCTGGGACGAGCTGGTGAAACTCCGGGGCCAGGCCGAGGGGTGACGCGGCCGGCCGGCCTGAAATCGGGTGTCACACCCCCCCCTGTACCATCGACGGAGTGCCTGAATTCGAGGTCGTTTCCCCATTTCGCCCGTCCGGCGACCAGCCCGAGGCCATCAGGGACCTGGTGGCCGGGGTGACGCGCGGGGACCGGTATCAGACCTTGCTGGGGATCACCGGTTCGGGGAAGACCGCCACCATCGCCTGGACGGTGGAGGCGTTGCAGCGGCCGACCCTGATCATCGAGCCGAACAAGTCGCTGGCCGCCCAGCTGGCCTCCGAGCTCAAGGGCTTCTTCCCCCACAACCGGGTCGAATATTTCGTCTCCTACTACGACTACTACCAGCCCGAGGCCTACGTCCCCTCGTCGGACACCTATATCGAAAAGGACTCGTCGATCAACGACGAGATCGATCGGCTGCGTCACGCCACCACCTCGTCACTGTTGCTGCGGCGGGACACCATCGTGGTGGCCTCGGTCTCGTGCATCTACGGGCTCGGGTCCCCCGACGAGTACCGCAACCGGATCGTCGCCCTCAAACCCGGCGAGGTGCGCGACCAGCGGTCGCTGCTCCGACGCCTGGTCGACCTCCAGTACACCCGCAACGACCTGACCCTGTCCCGCGGCCAGTTCCGGGCCCGGGGCGACACGGTGGAGATCCATGCCGCCTACGAGGAGCAGGCGGTCCGGATCGAGTTCTTCGGCGACACCATCGAGCGGATCCGACCCTTCGACGTGATGACCGGGGAGATCGGGGAGGACCTCGAAGAGCTGGTGATCTTCGCCAAGACCCATTACGGCACCGGCGACGAGAAGATGCGGAAGGCCATCCTGGGGATCGAATCGGAGCTCCGCGAGCGACTGGTCGAGCTCGAGAAGGCCGGCAAGCTGCTGGAGAGCCAGCGCCTGCGGATGCGGACCGAGTACGACCTCGAGATGCTGGCGGAGACCGGGGTGTGTGCCGGGGTGGAGAACTACAGCCGCCATCTCGACGGCCGCCAGCCGGGGGAGGCGCCATTCACCCTGCTCGACTTCTTCCCCAAGGACTTCCTGGTGGTGCTCGACGAGAGCCACGTGGCGGTTCCCCAACTCCGGGGCCAGTTCGCCGGGGACCGGTCTCGCAAGGAGACGCTGGTCGACCACGGGTTCCGGCTGCCGTCGGCGGTGGACAACCGGCCGCTCCGGTTCGAGGAGTTCATCGAGCGCACCGGGCAGACCATCATGCTGTCGGCGACTCCGGGGCCGTGGGAGTTCGAGCACAGCGCCCAGGTGGTGGAGCAGGTGATCCGACCCACCGGCCTGCTCGACCCGGAAGTGGACATCCGGCCCACCACCGGTCAGATCGACGACCTCCGGGAGCGGATCGACGCCACCGTGGCCGACGGCTACCGGGTGCTGGTCACCACCCTGACCAAGAAGATGGCCGAGGACCTCACCGCCTATCTGGCCGAACACGGGGTGCGGGTCGAGTACCTCCACTCCGATGTGGACACCATGGCCCGGATCGAGCTGCTCCGGGAGCTGCGGATGGGGATGTTCGACGTGCTGGTCGGCATCAACCTGCTGCGGGAGGGCCTCGACCTCCCCGAGGTCGCGCTGGTGGCCATCCTCGATGCCGACAAGGAGGGCTTCCTGCGGTCGTCGTCCTCCCTCATCCAGACCATGGGGCGAGCCGCCCGCAACGTCAACGGGCGGGTGATCATGTACGCCGACACCGTGACCGAGTCGATGACCACCGCCATCGGGGAGACCCAGCGACGACGCGCCCGCCAGATCGCCTACAACCAAGCCCACGGCATCGACCCCCAGACCATCACCAAGGCGGTCTCCGACATCCTCCAGCGGGTCAGGAGCGACGGGAGGGAGGAAGAGGTCCTCAGCCCCGGTCGCGCCCGGCGGGCGGGAGCCCGCCGCGGCACCGAGCGGCGTCCCGGCGGTGTCGATCCCCGGGCGGCGGCGGCCGAGTTGGCCGGCGCCATCGGACCGGATGCTGATCAGCTCTCCGGCCTCATTCACGAGTTGGATCTGGAGATGCAGCGGGCGGCCGAGGAGTTGCGCTTCGAAGAGGCCGCGCTGCTCCGCGACGAGGTGGCCGAGCTCCGCGCCCTGCTGGTGAAGGACCCGGTCGACGGCTCGGCCGTCCTCCCCGGACAGACCGCCGACATCGATGTCCCGGCGGACGCGTGAGCGCCCGGGCCCGGTCAACCCACCGGTATCCTCACCGCCATGGCTGATCGTCTGGTGGTACGGGGCGCCCGCGAGCACAACCTCCAAGATGTATCCCTTGACCTGCCCCGGGACCGTTTGATCGTCTTCACCGGGCTGTCAGGCTCGGGAAAGTCCTCGCTGGCCTTCGACACCATTTACGCGGAAGGGCAGCGCCGGTACGTCGAGTCGTTGTCGGCATATGCACGGCAATTCCTCGGGCAGATGGACAAGCCCGACGTCGATTTCATCGAGGGGCTGTCCCCGGCCATCGCCATCGACCAGAAGTCCGCCTCCCGCAACCCCCGGTCCACGGTGGGGACGGTGACCGAGGTCTACGACTACCTCCGGCTGCTCTACGCCCGGATCGGCAAGCCCCACTGCCCGACCTGCGGGAGGCCGGTGGTCAGGCAGAGCCCCCAGCAGATCGTGGACCGGATCCTGGCCATGGACGAGGGGACCAGGTTCTTGGTGCTGGCTCCGGTGGTGCGAGGCCGGAAGGGGGAGTACAGCACGCTCCTCGATGACCTGGCCAAGCAGGGGTTCGCCCGGGTGCGGGTGGACGGGGAGACGGTCGAGCTGGCCGAGCGGTCCGAGGTGGACCTGGCCCGGTACGAGCAGCACACCATTGAAGTGGTGGTCGACCGGCTGGTCCGCCGGGACGACATCCGCCGGCGGTTGACCGAATCCCTGGAGGCGGCGTTGTCGCTGGCCGAGGGGGTGGCCGAGATCGTGGTCGTCGATGCCGACGGCACCGAAGAGGAGGCCATTACCTTCAGCCAGCACCTGGCCTGCACCCACTGCGGCACCAGCTTCGGGGACCTCTCGCCCCGAAACTTCTCCTTCAACTCGCCGTATGGCGCTTGCCCGACCTGTTCGGGGCTCGGCACCAAGTTCGAGGTGGATCCCGACCTGGTGGTACCCGACCCCACCAAGTCCCTGGCCGAAGGGGCCCTGGCGCCCTGGTCGGGAGCCCGGAGTGAGTACTTCACCCGGGTGGTCGCGGCCGCCGCGGAGTTGGGCGGCTTTTCAGTCGACGCCCCGTGGGAAAAGTTGACCAAGGCGGACAAGAAGATCGTCCTCTACGGCGCCGGCACCCGACAGGTGCATCTCAAGTACCGCAACCGGTACGGGCGCCAGCGTTCCTTCCACACCAGCTACGAGGGGATCGTCCCCTGGCTGCAGCGCCGTCACATCGAGGCGGACTCGGATTTCCTGCGCGACAACCTCGAGGGCTACCTGCGGGAGGTGCCCTGCCCGGTGTGCGGGGGCGCCCGACTGAAGCCCGAGTCCCTGGCTGTCACCGTCGGCGGCCTCTCCATCTTCGAGCTGTGTTCGCTGCCCATCGGACGGGCGGTCGACGAGGTGGTGTCGCTCGACCTGTCCGACCGTGACCACATGATCGCCGACAGGGTCTTCCGCGAAGTGCGGGAGCGGATGCAGTTCCTCCTCGATGTGGGACTCGACTACCTGACGCTGGCCCGATCGGCGGCCACCCTCTCGGGGGGCGAGGCCCAGCGGATCCGGTTGGCCAGCCAGATCGGCTCCGGGTTGGTCGGCGTGCTCTACGTGCTCGACGAGCCGTCGATCGGGCTGCACCAGCGGGACAACAAGCGGCTGATCACCACCCTCGACCGGCTACGCGACCTCGGCAACACGGTGATCGTGGTGGAGCACGACGAGGAGACCATCCGGGCGGCCGACCACGTCGTCGACGTCGGTCCCGGGGCCGGCGAACACGGCGGGCGGGTGGTCCATTCCGGTCCGGTCACCGGTCCGGATGGCCTCGAGGCCAATGCCGATTCGATCACCGGGCAGTACCTTTCCGGCGCCCTGAACATCCCGGTTCCGGCCATGCGCCGGCCGGGCAGCGGTGAACTGCTGGTGGTGGAAGGCGCACGCGAGCACAATTTGCACGATGTGGACGTCGAGTTTCCGCTGGGCTGTTTGGTCGCGGTCACCGGGGTGTCGGGATCGGGCAAGTCGACCCTGGTCAACGACATCCTGCTGCGGTCGCTGGCTCACCAGGTGCACCGGGCCAAAGCGGTCCCCGGCCTCCATCGGACCATTCGCGGGGTCGAGCACATCGACAAGGTGGTCGAGGTCGACCAGGCACCGATCGGCCGAACACCGAGATCCAACCCGGCCACCTACACCGGAGTCTTCGATCACATCCGCCGGTTGTTCAGCCTCACCCAGGAGGCGAAAGTCAGGGGTTACCTGCCCGGCCGTTTCTCGTTCAACGTGAAGGGGGGGCGGTGCGAGGCGTGTTCGGGGGACGGGACCATCCGGATCGAGATGCACTTCCTTCCCGACGTGTACGTACCGTGCGAGGTGTGCCACGGGGACCGCTACAACCGGGACACCCTGGAGGTCACCTTCCGGGGGAAGACCATCGCCGACGTCCTCGACCTGTCGTGTGAAGAGGCGCTGGCCTTCTTCGCCCATCAGCCGCCGATCGCCCGGCACATGCAGACTCTCGTCGACGTCGGCCTCGGGTACATCCGGTTGGGCCAACCGGCGCCCACCTTGTCGGGTGGCGAGGCCCAGCGGGTGAAGCTGTCGGCCGAGCTGAGCCGCCGGTCCACCGGCCACACCCTCTACGTCCTCGACGAGCCCACCACCGGACTGCACTTCGACGATGTGCGCAAGTTGCTCAACGTGCTCAGCCGGCTGGTCGACCAGGGGAACACCGTGATCGTGATCGAGCACAACCTCGACGTCATCAAGAGCGCCGACTGGATCATCGACCTCGGCCCCGAGGGTGGTGACCGGGGCGGATCGGTGGTGGCGGCGGGAACGCCCGAAGAGGTGGCGGCCGCGCCCGGGACCTATACCGGTGAGGTCCTGGCCCCGGTGTTGGGAATGGCCCGGGCAGGATCCTCCAAGCGGAAGCCCACGCGACCGGCGGCCAAGACGGCGGGCTCAGGCAACGGTTCGAGGGCTGGAGCCGGGTCCGGTGCTGCCGTCACCGCGGCCAAGGCCGGCCGGGCTGCTGCCTCGAAGGCCAGCAAGCCCAAGGTGGGGACCCGGCGCTGAGTGAGCGTCCGCCGTGACGGTCACACGGTGGCCAGCATCCGCTCGAGTGCCACCCGGGCCCAGCGGGCCGTGCCCTCGTCGACGGTGATGCGGTTGCGGACCTCGCCGGCCACCAGGCCCTCGAGGACCCAGGCCAGATGGGGTGCGTCGATCCGGAACATGGTCGAGCACGGGCAGACCAGCGGATCGAGGGAAACCACCGTCTTGTCGGGCGTCTCGTCATCCAGCCGCTTGACCAGGTGGATTTCGGTGCCGACCCCGATCACCGACCCCACGGGGGCATCGGCCACCGCCTGGATGATGAAGTCGGTCGATCCGACCTGATCGGCCACTTCCACCACATCGTGGGAACACTCGGGGTGGACGACCACCAGACCGCCGGGGTGCTCGGCCCGGAAGGCCTCGATGTGGACAGGCCGGAACCGCTGGTGGACCGAGCAGTGGCCTTGCCACAACAGCAGCGCCGCGGACTTGAGGGTGGAGTCGTCCAGACCTCCCCGCTCGAGGCGGGGGTTCCACACCCCCATGTCGCGGTGGTCGTAGCCGAGGTCGAAGCCGGTGTTGCGGCCAAGGTGCTGGTCGGGGAAGAAGAGGACCTGGTCGCCCTGGCCGGTCCCACGACGACCGGGCCCGCCTCCCAGTGCCCAGGTCAACACGGCGCGGGCATTGGAGGACGTGCACACCGACCCTCCGTGACGTCCGACGAACGCCTTCAGCGCCGCCGATGAGTTCATGTAGGTGACGGGTATCACCCGTTCGGTGTCGGTGACCGTGGCCAGGACATCCCACGCCTCCTCCACCGAGTCGATGTCGGCCATGTCGGCCATCGAGCAGCCGGCGTTGAGGTCGGGAAGGAGCACCTGCTGATGGTCCCCGGTGAGGATGTCGGCCGACTCGGCCATGAAGTGCACGCCGCAGAAAACCACGAACTCCGCCTCGGTCTGGGCGGCGGCGATCCGGGAGAGCCCGAACGAGTCGCCGCGGGCATCCGCCCACGCCATGACCTCGTCTCGCTGATAGTGATGGCCCAAAATGATCGACCGAGGACCCAGAGCCGCCTTGGCCTCCGCGATCCATGTCGTCAAATCATCGGGGTGCGCAGTGGTGTAACGCTCGGGGAGCGCCGTCTGGAGCCGAACCATGTCGTGTACTACCCCCTTGGGGAGGCGCTCCGGTAGTGGCCGGCGGGGACAGCCTGGTCGCCCATCCGCGGGGTTGTCGGCCCCGGAGCGGTATATGTCACCGGAAAACCAGGCCGGTGTCCCCTCAGTCTAGGCGGAATCGGCCAATTCGCGACGCACCCGGAAAGTGAACGGCTCCGACCGCCGGACACGGCACACTGTTGGCGTGGTTACCAGGCCAGTCACCGGAACCGTCCCTGACGCTCCCGGCTCCTATCAATTCGTCGATGCCCACGGCCGGATCATCTACGTGGGCAAGGCCAAATCAATCCGGCAGCGCCTCAATTCCTACTTCCAGGACCCGCTGGGGCTGGCCCCCCGCACCGCGCAGATGGTGGAGCACGCCGACCACGTCGAATGGATGGTGGTGGACAGCGAGGCGGAGGCGCTCCTCCTCGAGCACAACCTGATCAAGGAGTTCCAGCCCCGTTACAACGTCCGGCTCAAGGACGACAAGAGCTATCCGTGGCTGGCGGTGACGGTGAACGACGAATGGCCGCGCCCCGCCGTGGTCCGGGGGCGCAAGCGAAAGGGGGTCCAGTACTTCGGCCCGTATCCCAACGTGGGCGCCATCCGGGACACCCTGGATCTTCTTCTGCGGACCTATCCGGTCCGCACCTGTTCCGATGCCAAGTTCGGGCGCCATCAGCGTCTCGGTCGTCCGTGTCTGATGTACCACATCGAGCGTTGCGCGGGACCGTGTGTGGGACTTGTCGAACATGACGAGTACGACCAGCTGGTCGCCGATCTGATGGCCTTCCTGGGCGGCGACACCGGACCCCTCGAGCGGGGGCTGGAGTCGGCCATGAAGGAAGCCTCGTCGGCACTCGAGTTCGAGCGGGCGTCGGTGCTCCGGGACAAGCTGGAAGCCATCCGGGCGGCCGATGCCGTCCGCCAGATGGAGCTCGAACGGCCCGAGGACCTCGACGTCATCGGCTTGGCCGAGGACGAGCTGGAGGCAGCGGTCCAGGTCTTCCAGGTCCGGAAGGGAAAGGTGGTGGGTCGACTGGCCCTGTTCGTGGACAAAGTGGAGGAACTCACCCCCGCCCAGCTCATCGGCCGGATCCTGGTCGACGTCTACGCCGACTCCGTCTCCGGGGTGCCCAAGCAGGTGTTGGTACCGACCATGCCTGATGACGTGGAGGCGGTCTATGCCTATCTGGCCGAGCGTCGCGGTGGTCCGGTTGCCGTCCGGGTGCCGGTGCGGGGCCCGAAGCGGTCGTTGCAGGAGACCGTGACCCACAACGCCGAGGAAGCCTTTCTCCGGCATCGCCTGCACCGGACCTCCGACCACAACAGTCGTGCCCGGGCCCTCGAGTCACTCCAGCGCGAGCTGTCGCTGCCCGCCGCGCCGCTGCGGATCGAGTGCTACGACATGAGCCACCTGCAGGGCACCGACTACGTGGGCTCGATGGTGGTATTCGAGGACGGTCTGGCCAAGCGGAGCGACTACCGCCACTACAAGGTGGCCACCGTGGCCGGCAATGACGACTACGCGGCCATGGAGGAGGTGTTGACCCGGAGGTTGACCGCCCTGTTGGCCGAGGACAGCCCCGGAACGCCGGCCCAATCGGACCACAACGGCGCCGACGTCGCCACCGTCGCCCGGAGCAAGCGCCGCTTCGCCTATCCGCCGCAACTCCTGCTGCTCGACGGGGGATTGGGGCAGCTTCAGGTCGGGGTCAAGGTGCTCGAACGGCTGGGCCTCACCGATCGGGTGCCGATCGCCGCCCTGGCCAAGAGCTTCGAGGAGGTCTACCTGCCCGGCAGGTCGGATCCGCTCCGACTGCCCCGGCAATCGGAAGCTCTCTATCTCCTACAACGGCTCCGAGACGAAGCCCACCGCTTTGCCATCTCCTACCACCGCACCCTGCGGGGCAAGCGGATGATCGCCGGAGTGCTCGACGGCATCGAAGGGCTGGGACCCAAGCGACGTGCCCGCCTGCTCGACCAGTTCGGCGGTCTCGCCTCGCTCCGCAAGGCATCCAAGGAGGAACTGCTGTCGGTGTCATGGCTCCCGGCCACCGTCGGCGCCGCGGTGTTCGATCGCATCCACACCCCGATGTCCCCGAGCGGGGCGGCGCCCCAACGTGCAAAGGTAGATCTATGAGCGAGTACCTGGTGGTGACCGGTATGTCGGGCGCCGGTCGCTCCACCGCCGGGGCGACCCTCGAGGACATCGGCTGGTTCGTGATCGACAACATGCCCTCCGAGCTGATCTCCAAGGTCTCCGAACTGGTGGACGGCAGTGGCGCGGAGATGAAACGGGTGGCGTTCGTGGTCGGGCGCGGCGGGGGTGACCTCGACGATGTGCTGCCGGCGGTCGACGCCCTGAAGGCCGGGCGCAAACGGGTCCGGATCCTGTTCCTGGACGCCGCCGACGACGTGCTCATCCGCCGCTTCGAGGGAACCCGGAGGCGCCACCCGCAAGAGGCGCGAGGGGTCGAGGAGTCGATCAACGAGGAGCGGAAGCTCCTGAGTGACATCCGCAACCGAGCCGACCTGGTGGTCGATTCCGGCGAGCTGAATGTCAACCAGCTCCGGACCCGCCTGATGGAGGTGTTCAGCGAGGAGGATGCCGTCGGCACCATGCGCACCTCCATCCTGTCGTTCGGCTTCAAGTACGGGGTGCCGACCGACGTCGACCTCATGTTCGACTGCCGATTCCTCCCCAACCCCTACTGGGACGAGTCGCTGCGGCCCCACAGCGGGCTGGAGGAACCGGTACGCGACTTCGTCCTCTCCCGCCCGGAGACATCCGAGTTCCTGGAGAAACTGGACGGCCTCCTGGCCATGCTGGTCCCCGCCTACATCCGCGAGGGGAAGTCGTATCTCACCGTGGCCATGGGATGCACCGGCGGCCGTCACCGGTCGGTGGCGCTGGCCGAGGAGCTGGCCTCGCGTCTCGATGCCCACGGAATGACCACCACGGTGTTCCACCGGGACATCGAACGGTGAACGACTCCGACGACGAGCACCGCGGGCGACGCCGACCCCGGGTGGTGGCGCTCGGGGGCGGCCATGGGCTGGCGGCCACCCTTCGGTCGGTCCGGACCCTGACCGATTCCATCACCGCGGTGGTGTCGGTGGCCGACGACGGGGGATCCTCCGGTCGGCTCCGCGAGCTGATGCACATCCTGCCGCCGGGAGACCTCCGGAAGTGCCTGGTGGCCCTGGCTGAGCCGGACTCCTTGCTGGCCACTGCCTTTGCCTACCGGTTCAACGAAGGGGAACTGTCCGGTCACTCGTTGGGCAATCTGGTACTGGCCCGGCTGATGGAGGCCGCCGGCGACCCGATCCGCGGCCTCGACGAGGCGGCCCGGCTCCTCGGGGTCCGGGGCCGGGTGCTTCCGGCCACCACCGAGCTGGTGGTACTCAAGGCAGAAATCGAGGGCGGCTCGGTCTCCGGCCAGGTCGCGGTGATGGGGAACGACCATATTCGCCAGGTGTCGCTGGTCCCCGGCGATGCCGCGGCCCCGGGACCGGTGCTCGACGCGATCCGATCGGCAGATCTCATCGTGCTGGGTCCCGGATCGCTCTTCACCAGTGTGCTGGCAGCCATCGCG
>Ga0307374_10001422_pt1 | contig 44318 bp, 41 predicted proteins | sample OX3MG_FD_202532 | JGI IMG/M metagenome (GOLD analysis project Ga0307374, IMG submission 202532) | Soil microbial communities from Risofladan, Vaasa, Finland - OX-3 | ecosystem: Environmental > Terrestrial > Soil > Coastal area > Acid sulfate soil | place: Finland: Risofladan, Vaasa | collected...
TTGAAGGTCCCGCCACGATGCACTCCCACCAGACGGGGCGCAATCGGTCGTGCGGACGGCGGATCATAGGTTCGTCGTCCGGCCCCGGAAACGGCAGCGAAGCTTTGTCGAGACCCATGCGGCTGCTGGCACCTCCGGCCAGAATCAGCAGAGTGACGGGCGGCAGCTCCATCAGCTGTCGCCTTCCAACTCGGGCGGACTCAATTCGACCACGGCGCCCAGCCGCTCAGGGTGACTGTAGACGTTGCAGCTGCGGCCTCGGAGGAAGCCGATGAGGGTCACCCCCAGGGTCTCCGCGGTCAGGACCGCCATAGAGGAGGGCGCGGAGATAGACGCCACCACCCCGATCTGGGCGGCCGCCGCCTTTTGGACGATCTCAAAGCCCGCGCGTCCGCTCACGATCAGGCAGGCGTTGGAAAGCGGGAGGAGCCGCTCCAGCAAGGCTCTCCCGATCAGCTTGTCGACCGCATTGTGCCGGCCTACGTCCTCAGCCACCTTCATCTCCGTCGCCCCCCACGCAAGCAGCCCGGCGGCGTGGAGTCCACCGGTCGTCGTGAACACAGGCTGGGAGGCGGACAGGAGGTCCGGCAGACTGAAGAGGATCTCGCTGCCCCACACCATCCGCCCCTCGACCGGCTGGTGGAACTGGCGTATGGCTTCCATGGTCGTCGAGCCGCAGAGGCCGCACGCGCTGCTCGACGGGAGCGTTCGCTGCCAGCCGAGCCCCCCTTCGGGCAGAAGTGTTCGTAGGTGGACGTCCACCAGGTTCTCGCTCTCAGGCTCCTGTCGAATCTCCCAGCTGGTCGAGGGGAGCAGGGTCTGCCCGCTGGGGGCCAGCCGCACGAAGTCGATGTCTCCGGATTCCGAGATCACACCCTCCGCATGCAGTAGGCCCAAAGCCAGCTCGAGGTCGGCCCCCGGGGTGCGGAGCAGGATTGCCAAGGGGCTGCCGTTGACCATGAGCTGCAGAGCGTCCTCGCGAGCTACCTGGTCAGACGAGCTGCGGGCATCCCCAGAGTCGAACCGGGTGACCTCGAATCGCTGCTGCCCCCCGCGGATCCCCGGCGCTGACTCACGCATAGGGCCGATCGTAGCGCCACTCGCTGGCGGCTACTCGTCGTGAGGGCAGCTTCCGATCGGTTCTCCGTGATGGCAGCCGCAGTGGTCGACGGTCTCCTCGAGGATGAGGTCCCCGTCGGGGTAGCTGAGCCTGGGACCGAGAGCAGCCTCCCCGGGGGCGACCAGCCGGGCCCGTACGACGTAGCAGAGCCGACCTCCGCACGAGGTCGCTGCCAGCATGTTTGGGTTGCCGGCCCGGACCAGACGGTCCGCTGTGATCACCGATTCGACCCCGTCGATCCTTCGGTGGCCGACCGATGTGTAGTAGGACCCAGCGGAAAGTTCCATGGGCCTGCCGGGATCCCCATCCAGCGCTTTTCCGATCACGCCGGGGATTTCCTGCGCTCCTGTTTCGCTGACCCTGCGGGTCAGGGTTCCGGTCGTGTCATCACTCCTCACATCGACCCTGACCTGAGCCAGGAGAGGCCCCGCATCGATCTTCTCGGCGACGCGCTGAAAGCTGACCCCAGACTCCAGCTCGCCGTTGACGATGGCCCAGTAGATAGGTTCCGGGCCTCGATATCGTGGCAGCAGCGATGGGTGGACATTCACCCACCCCCTCTTGGGGAGCTGGAGCGCTCTCTGCCCGAGGATCTGATCGAAGCTGGCAACCACGAACAGATCGGTCCGCAATCGCTCCAAAGCCACGAGGGAGTCATAGTCATTGACCCTGGCCAGCCGCAGCAGGGGTACTCCGAGGTGATCGGCGAGCTGGCTCAGCGCATTCTCTCCGGCAATTGCCGGATTGGCGCCCAAGCTGGTCGCAATCCCCGCCAGCGAGACGCCGCTGCGGAGCAGGGACAGGAGGATCGCCAAGCTGTAGTCAGACGGAAAGCCGGCGAACCCGACTCGCGCTGGCTGATCGGTGCTAGTCGAAACCGGCGCCGGGGAGTCGGGAGAGAAGGGAATTCGCATGTCCGGTACCATCCGGAACTCCTCCTTCTCCCAAAGCCACTCCTCGACCCTGGCGATATAAGGGCTGGCGGGCGGTCGCGCTGAAGGGGATGGACTTGCCACTGAATGCCATGGTACCGGGGCGCCAGACGATGGATTCGGGCACACCGTCACCATTTCGTTGACCGCGCGCAACGCGGATGCGGTTCCCGGCTGTCACACTGCCCAGCAAATGTCAGTCGAAGGCAGGGTGGTGGGCTCGGGGAGTTCCGTCGCCCAAGGGATCGCCGACATGGCCCAGTCTTGGGTTCATCTGGCGCGGGACATGGCCCCACAGGTCCCCGAGCTTCCAGGGGTAATCCAGCAGCAGGTCTCGGCTCTCAACGGCACCGAGATCACCGAAGAACGCCTGAGCGAGGTGGCTCGGGCGATCACCAAGAGGGTGGATGACTCGGGCCATCCGGAGGTGGCGGCCACCCTGCTTCGTCGCATGGGGCGCGCCATGTACGAGCTCCTGCTCCTGCTGGCTACCCAGGAGGAGCTCCGCACCATGGGAATGTTGATGCAGGCGGCCGCCGCTCCTGCAACGAAGCCCGAAAATCTGCCCGCTCCCAAGACCACCCCCCCTCGCCCGGCGGTAGCTCCTCATGCGGACCCGACAATTCAGCAACGCACTCCTTCCACGGCGCAGCCGCCTGCCCAATCCGGTCCGCCCCCACTCTCGGTGACTGGGGCGATGGTCGCCACCGCGCCGGCGGCGGCCAAGCCGCTCGCTCCGCTTCCGCCCCGGGCCGCGAGCCCGACAGCGCCTACTCCGACCCAGGCAAACCCGGCCCACCGCGCCACCGCGCCGGCCGTGCCTCCTTCTGCGGAGCCGTCGCCGCCCTCGGAGCCGCGCGTCGAGGCGTATCAGCCAAGGGTTCCAGCGGCCTTCGCCAAGCCCGGCGAGCCGCCGAGCATCCCTGCTCCTCAGACTGCACGGCAGCTGGTCCAGCCGGCCCGACCCGAACCAGCAACGATCGCGGCGAACGAAGCAGCACCGGCAGCCAGCGCCGCGGTCGGACCGGCTGAGGCGGAGGAGGAGGCGGTCCTCTGGGGCTTCGACCCAGCCGCCCGCGAGGTTCCGGAAACCGTTCGCGCGAATCCTGAGACCCAGGTCATTGCGCCCGACGGCGACCAGCTGGAGCCGGCGCTGGCGGTGGAGTCGTCACCTGCGAACGGGGTCGCGGACTCTTCGTCCGGGCGGCCGGGCATCTTGGGCGTGGCCAGCCCCCACGGCTGGACCGTGCGACTGTCGCCTCGCGCGGCCCAGGAGAGGGATCGTCGGCTGGCCAAGCGGTTGATCGAGCTGCCTGCCCTGATCGAGGGGATCTCGACCCAGGTTCACGAACAGCGTCGCGCGGTCTCCGACCGTGGCATGGCCAAACAGGCCGTGCGGACCGCGGCCGAGCAGTCGGCCCCTACGGATCTCCAGACCGCCGGCAGTCGAATCGGCGACCTTTTGGAAGGGGGGCGCCTTCCCGACGCCGCGGCGCTCGCACTGCGCACAGCCGAGGCTTTCCCCGGCGCCGCCGCGGCGGAACTCGCGTGTCGGGCTGGCGAGGCGAGCCGAGATGCTAAGGACGACGAGTTGGCAACGCTCTGTTTCACGACCGCTGTGTTGGCCGCGCCGCCGTGCGAGTCCGCCTGCTGGCAGCTCGCCGGGATGGCGCTGGAGCAGCGCGACCCACGGCTGGCTCCGATCTGGATGGAGTTTCTGGCCCGACTGTTGCGGGTGCGAGGAGCGGATGAGGACGCCGTGGTCGTCTACCGGCAGCTACTGAACCTCACCCCGCGGCGCCAGGACGTTAGTGACATGCTGCGGCTCGCCTCTTTGACCGGTGTCCTACCCGACTGAGAGTCGGTCAGGGACGTCGGACCAGGCGGACCCGGCGTCTGGGTCGGATCCGGCCCTTCGCTTGCTTGGGGATGACGCTGATAGACCCATCGCTCTCCATCTCGACCAGCTCGCAGTCGCCGACCCCCGAGACCCCGTGCTCCCGCAGCGCCATGTCAGCCTCGCCGGCATCGATTCCCTCCTTCGCAAGAGATCCGGGGAGCCACTCGCCGGCGCTTGCGAGGACCCGTGGCGGGGATTCCAGGATCCTGCCCATCAGCCGGTTGTGCAGACGGCCCCAATTAACCCCCCAGTTGAGCACGAAGAGGGTGCCTATGATGAGCAGACCTCCCAGTAGTGAGCTGTCCGGACCGGTCATGGCTGGCTGGACCGCGTTGGCTACGAGCAGCACGAGCACCAGGTCGAAGATGGTCATCTGGCCCAGCTCCCGCTTCCCAAACACTCGTAGGGCGATCATCAGGACCAGATAGATTGAGGCGGATCGGAGGATGAGGTCCCATGGGGGGATCGCGAGATGAGTGAGGTCCACGGCTTCTCTCCTATTTGAACTAAGCGATGGGCGGCCCGTCCCGCCGCGACGTCGGTTTCAGCCATCCTGCGGCAATGACCCCTGCCTGTGGTCCGCGACCGTCGCCTCGCGGCCCGAGGACAGCTTCCTGCGCGTGCTTAGGCAGGGCGTCCGGTGACCCTGGTGATAGCTCACCGAGGCGGGCTGGGGGAGGCGCGGGAAAACTCCATTGAAGCTTTCGAGCAGGCGATCGGAGCGGGCGCCGACATGGTTGAGTTCGACGTGAGGAGGACCCTCGACGGGGAGCTCATCGTCTTCCACGACGAGCGTTGCGGCGGAATCCGGATATCAGAGTGGACCTCCGTGGGCGTCCGGTCCATCTGCGGCTTCTCACCAACCACCCTTGCAGAGGTCGTCCAAACGGCGGGACCCACGGTCGGGATGGATGTTGAGCTCAAAGAGGCCGGCTATGAGCTGGAGGCCCTGCGTCATCTCGCGCAGTTCAGAAGGTCCGGACTGGTAATCACCTCGTTCCGCTCCGAGGTCGTGAATGCGGTCGGTAGGATCGACCATGGCTGTCTGAGAGGACTCAGCGTGGGTGCCAGGTCACAATCCCTTTTGGCGATCGATGATGCGCTGGTCGCGACCGCATCCCATCTGGTGGCGCACCGCAGCTTAGTCAATAGGGCGCTGCTGCTCGGAGCCCAGGCGGCGGGGCTCACTTTACTGGTATGGACCGTGAACCGACGATCGGACCTCGTCAGAATTCTGGCTGAACCACTGATAGGAGGGGTCATCACCGACCGACCCGAACGGGCGCTGCGAATTCGGGATCCAGACTGAACGGATTCGAGTTTCCTGGGCTCGGGCATTGTGCTCCGAACAAGAGTTTGGTACATTTGTTCGATGAGAGAGACGAGCCGCTGGAATCCGGTGCCGGACAGGCTCCCGACCAGCTGGGGCCAGGTGGTGGACCGGGCCGACGTGCAGCAGCTTGTCGTCCTGGACCGGGTGCTTCCTGCGCGCGAGGCAGAATACGGAGTCGTTCCCGCATCCCTTCATGAAAGGGTGGTGCGCGGGTTGGCCCAGCGTGGGATGGAGGGGTTGTACACTCACCAGGCAGAGGCGGTCGAGGCTGCTCTGAGGGGCGTCAGCGTGGCGGTAGTCACCCCCACTGCGTCCGGCAAGTCTCTCTGCTATCTGCTACCGATCTTGGACGCCGTAGTTCGCGACCCCGATGCCACCGCTCTGATGCTGTTCCCCACCAAGGCACTGGCACAAGACCAGCTTCACGAACTTCGGCAGATGGGCGACGCTGTCGATCTCGACCTGAAGACCTTCACCTATGACGGTGACACCCCGCCTGGAGCCCGCGCTGCGCTGAGGCAGGGAGGGCAGGTGGTCCTCAGCAATCCCGACATGCTTCACAACGGCATCCTGCCTCATCACACCGCGTGGGTGAGGCTCTTCAGCGGCCTTCGGTACGTGGTCCTCGACGAGTTGCACACCTATCGAGGGGTCTTCGGGAGCCACGTCGCCAATGTGCTGCGCAGGTTGGATCGGATCTGCGCTTTCTATGGGTCGCGGCCAACCTACATCTGTTCCTCTGCCACTATCGCCAACCCTGGCGACCTAGCCGAGCGGCTGCTGGGGCGCCCGGTGGTGGTCGTTGACCGCAACGGCGCCCCCGCGCCGACCCGTCGCTTCGTCGTCCTTAACCCGCCCGTAGTGGAGCCGCGCCTGGGAATTCGACGCAGCGCGAGTCTGGAGGCTCGTCGGCTGGTGCCGCAGCTGGTGAGGGCCGGAGCACAGACCATCGTGTTCGGTCAGACCAGGCTTCAGGTCGAACTGCTGCTCAATTATCTCGAGCGCGAGGTGCTCAGCGATGGGCGCGGTCTTGGGGCACGGAAAAACGATTCAGTCAGGGCTTATCGGGGCGGCTACCTCCCCCTAGAGCGTCGAGCTATCGAGGCAGGCCTGAGATCTGGCGTGGTGCGCTGCGTGGTCGCCACCAGCGCCTTGGAGCTCGGCATTGACATCGGCAGGCTCGACGCGGCGGTCTTGGTCGGTTACCCCGGCACGATCGCGAGCCTGTGGCAGAGGGTGGGCCGAGCGGGACGGCGACAGGGAGCCGCTCTCCAGTTGCTGATCACTGGTGGCGGGCCCCTTGACCAGTTCCTTGCCAGGCATCCCGAGTACCTGCTGGACAGCTCTCCTGAGCGAGCCTTTGTGGACCCTGACAATCTCCTTGTCCTCGCCGGTCACCTGCAGGCCGCCATCTTCGAACTCCCACTTCCGGTTGGGGAGGCGTTCGGTGGGATCGATGTCGGCGGACTACTGGAGGTGTTGGAGGAGGACGGGCTGGTGCACCGTGCCAGCGCTAGCTGGCACTGGGCGGCAGACGCCTTTCCTGCCGACGCCATCAGCCTGCGCACATCCGCCTCCAGCAATGTGGTGATTATGGACACATCGGTCGACAGCGGGTCGCCCTCGCAGGGCCCGCAGGGTCCTTCGTCGGGCTCGTCAGGCGGACGCTCGGGCGTCGGAGCGAAGGTGGTTGGAGAGCTCGATGAGTGGTCCGCGCCGTTGCTCGTCCACGACGATGCCATTTACATGCACCAGGGCCGGCAGTACCACGTTGAGCGGCTCGACTGGGAGGAGCGGAAGGCCTACGTGCATCCGGTGTCGGTCGACTACTTCACCGACTCCGATTTAAGAGTCGGGCTACAGGTGTTGGACTGTATGGTCAGGCCGCTCGTAGATCCCCACGGAGGTACCGCACGAGCCCACGGGGAGGTGCGGGTGAGCGTCCTGGCAGCCGTGTACCGAAAGATTCGGCTGCTCACCCACGAGACGGTCGGCTCTGGTCCCATTAGGGTCCCCGAGCGTGACCTTCACACCACCGCCTATTGGTGTTCCTTCGATCCTGGAATCGCCCAGGGCCCTCCCGGTGCCGAAATGGGGCTGGACGCGATCGGGCACGCGCTGGGGCAGATAGCGTGCCTAATGGCCATGTGCGACCGTCGCGATCTGGGAGTTGTCACTCAGGTTCGCGCGGCCCTCTCCTCCTTTCCCACTCCGGGCCGCCCCTCGCCGTCCCTGGAGTTCCTGGTGGGGGAGCGGACCACCCCCGACGGAGCTCCGGGACCCACCGTCGCGGATGCTCCTTGCATTTTCATCTATGACATGCATCCCGGCGGAGTGGGGCTGAGCGCGCGTCTCTTCGACCTCCACGACGACCTGCTGCGCGGCGCCGCTTGCCTGCTCCGCGAGTGCGAGTGCCGTTCGGGCTGTCCGGGCTGCGTCGGCCCGATCGCCGGGGTGGAAGAAGGGGCCAAGGTGGCTGCCCTGCGGATCCTGGATGAGAGCGGATGGTGACCTCTGCTGTGCGCCTGAAGCTGTCGGCTCTCCAGGGCGATCCCGGGTTCCGGCTCGGTCCGCGCCGCCGCCACCTGCCGCCCCCGATGGGGTTGCAGATTGACGATCTGGACAGCCTGGAACGCCTGGCGGAGATGGGGTTCCAGTGGGACAGCCCGCGCGGGATCTTGGTTCGCCGGGTGGAGTTCCCGGTCAAGGCGCTCCATCTCTCCGTCGACCGGCTGGAGTGGCAGTCTCTTCGGGGACTCTCCGCCACGGTCCCGACGGGGGGACCGCTCTCGCTCCTGTCTTTCGATCTTGAGACGACTGGCTTGCAGCGTGGCACGGGCACCGTGCCATTCCTTTACGGTTGGGCGAGCCTGTCGGGTGATTGTGCCGCGGTTGTCCTGGAGCAGTGGCTTCTGCCGGATCTCGGCCAGGAGCAACCGCTGGTGCGGGCGGCGCTGGATCGGATGCGAGACGCGTCGCTCCTGATCACCTACAACGGATCCAGCTACGACCTCCCCATGCTCAAGTCCAGGATGGTGATGGCAGGGGTCGACCAAGCCTGGCCCGCGACACCGCATCTTGATCTGCTACCGGTAGTTCGGAGGCTCTTCCGTCACCGGATGGAGCGGTGCACGTTGCGCGCCGTGGAGCAGCGGCTCCTGCACCAGCAGCGGGAAGGAGACCTGCCCGGCCGAGAGGCTCCCGAGCGCTACTGGCGCTTCCTGGAGACCAGGGATCCCGAGCCGCTCCAGGATGTCATCAACCACAACCAACAGGACGTGCTCTCATTACTGGGCGTTCTCGAGCGGCTGGCGCGCCATTTGGAGCTGGACGGTCCGCTCCCCACTGATTGGCTGAGCCTGGGACGCTTCATCGAGGAGCGCGGAGATCTGGAGGGAGCTGGGGCTGCCTATCTACGGGCGGAGGCGGTCTCTCCTTCTCCCCTGGACCGCGCCGCGGCCTTGCGGCGCGGCCGTCTCCTACGCCGACAGGGGAGGTCGCTTGAGGCGATCGAGGTCTGGCGCACGATCTGGGAACGTTGGCAGGACCCCGAGGCAGCGGAGGCGATCTGCGTAGATCAGGAGCATCGCCAGCGTGATCTCGAGGCGGCCCTGCAGACCGCCAGGGCGGCGCTGCGGGAGGCGCCGGTGGGCTGGGATCAGCGATTCGCCAGACGCATATGGCGGCTCCAAGCCCGATTGGGGCCCTCCGCAGGAGCGTCGCCTCCACTGAGATCTCTCAATGTGGAAGGCGGGGTCGACCGACCGTGGGTGGGGTGGCTCCCTGGCGGCGAGTCCTATGAGGCCTGGCTAGCGCTCAGGCGGGGAAGGCGAGTGTCCGGAGTCCGTCGGGGACCGCAGTCCGAGGTCAGGGTCGGGTAGTGCTTTGGGCGGTCTCCCCTGCGGGGCCGGAAGTCTGAGCTCCATCAGACTGCGGAACCCCTCCTCCGCGGCCTGGCGTTGGAAGAGGAGCTTCAACCGGGTGAGAGGGTCAGCCATGGCCGCTTTCACCTCCAGCTCGGCCACCTCCCGCACCAGGCGCAGATCGGAGATCGAGGTGTTGGGGCCATCCAGCAGCTCCTTCACCAGCGCCATCGCCAGCAGGTCGTGGCGGCTGAAGTGCCGCCTGCCACTCGGGTCCCGAGATGGCTTCACAACCCCGAGCTGTTCCCAGTAGCGCAGGACCCTTGGGCTGACTCCTATCTGGCGGCTGGCGTCTGCGATCTGACGATCATCTGGCTCTGTATCTCCGGGGCTCATATCAGGCACACTCGAGCAGCGGTTTGGTGAGGCGGCGGAGTTCTACTGAACGCCGCCCCGGTCGCAAGATTCTGGCTACGGCGACTTACGACTCAGTCCATCATGCCGTCAGGAGGCCACAAGGCACAAGCCGGTGCTTTTCACGACCTGCCGGGATACTGGAATCGACGGGACCGGGACGGACTCCCTAACGCCCACCAAGAAGTATGGTGCCCGGGGAGTTTGAGGACGTTATCGCCTTCGGCGAGGAGATGCTGCTGGGGCGGTACCCTGGACCGCCCCTGATCGGCGCGGTGGGGTAAGCTGCTGTCTCCTTGGCCGTGGGCCAGTTGGTATCGGCCAGTCAGGCTGCGTGGCCCGCCGGCCGTGGCGCCCACGTCCGTAGCGGGCGCCCTGGGAGAAGTGGAGTACTCGGGTCCCACAACCCCTTAGGTCGACCGGCCGGTGTTCATCTCCTGGTGGCCACGCGCGAAGGGGCCGCTGCGGCCGGACAAACCATGAACGCATCCCCAGGTCATGGGTGTCACGATGGTCAAGCACGTGTTTGAGCACCCCTCGTACTCGGCCCACCTCTGCCATTGGTCGCCGCGCCCCCAGGCTTGGCTGACCGGGAATGCTCTCGTGAGGTCTTTGTGCGATGTTCGCCGCGGGCATCGGCTTCGGCAGACGCGGCGACACGGACCGCATGTCTGGTTCAGCTGGCCAGATGAGGACGAGGTCAAGAGTGGGCCAATTTGGCATGCCACGCCGACGATTCAGGGATGTCGGAGCGCTTGCAGGACCGCCTGGGTGACTTCGCCGGTACTAGCAGTCCCTCCGAGGTCTCTGGTTAGGAAATCTCCGGCCGACGTGACTTCCGCTACGGCTCGCTCTACCCGGTCGGCGGCGTCTGTCAGCCCGAGATGGCGCAGCATCAATCCACCTGTCAGGATCGCCCCCAACGGATTGGCGCGCTCCTGGCCGGCGATGTCCGGAGCGGACCCGTGGACCGGCTCAAACATGGATGGATGTTCGCCCGTAGGGTCGAGGTTGGCGCTTGCCGCCAGGCCGAGGCTGCCCTGCAAGGCAGCACCCAGATCCGTGAGGATGTCAGCAAACAGATTGGAGCCGACGACCACGTCGATGGAGTCCGGGTGAAGGACCATGCGCGCCGCCATCGCGTCCACGTGTACCCGCTCGATGGTCACGTCTGGAAACTCGCGGCCCCCAACCTCCGCCACGATCGCGTCCCACAGGACATAGCCGTAGCGGCTGGCATTCGACTTGGTCACGCTGATCAGCCTTCGGCGACGAAGGGAAGCTTGCTGAAAGGCGTAACGGGCGACCCGCTCAATGCCCACCCGAGTGAAGACGGAGACTTCCACAGCCAGTTCGTGCCGCTCACCCAGATGGACTCTCCCGCCTGCTCCTGAGTACTCGCCTTCGCTGTTCTCTCTGATGAACAGCATGTCTATTTCTGCGGACCCGCGCCCCGTTAGCGGTGACCGTATTCCGGGTAGCAGATTGACGGGGCGTAGGTTGACGTAGAGCTGGAACGCTTGGCGGATTGGCAACAGGAGGCCCCAGAGGGTGAGGTGATCGGGGACAGTTGGCCACCCCACGGCTCCAAGGTATATGGCGTCGCACCTTCCCAAAGTGTCCAGAGCGTTGGCGGGCATCATCTCGCCGTGGCGCTCGTAGAAGTCCGATCCCCACGGCAGTTCCTCGATCTCGAGCGTAGCGACTGCACCTAGTACGGAGAGCCCCGATGCGATCACCTCCTGCCCGACGCCATCGCCAGGGATAACAGCCACCCTCATCCGATGCCCTCCTTGGCCGTCGTGGTCTCGCCCGAGCTGGCTGAACTCCACCTGCTCGGAAATTGGCACCCGTCGCGAACGTCCCTGTCGCTGCGCGTGCTCGCGTGGGGTAGCCGCGACTGGTCAAGATCACCCTCGGCCGGCGCCCTGATCGCCTTTGAGCTGCTGTATCCCCATGGACTTGCTCGCGCCTCGACACGCCTGAGAGGATACGGTATCCAGTGCCCAAGCAGGAAGCCATTAACCTACGCATCGAGGCGAAACCCGCTCCGGGGCAGCCGAGTGGTCCGTCGCGAGGCGAGCCCAACCGTGGCGCGCTAGCTCCCCAGGCCCGGGAGCCCACCGATGAGTGAGCCACTTAGCGGGTTACTGGTCGTGAGCTTAGAGCAGGCGATCGCAGCCCCGTTGGCCACCCGGCATCTAGCTGACCTCGGCGCCAGGGTGGTGAAGGTGGAGCGCCCAGGTGAGGGTGACTTCGCCCGGCACTACGACGCCACGGTGAAGGGACAGTCCAGCCATTTCGTGTGGGCCAACCGTTCCAAGGAGTCGGTGGCGGTTGATTTCAAGACGGCCCGGGGCCGCGCGGTGTTGGAGAGGTTAGTAGCGCGCGCCGATGTTTTGGTCAGCAACCTGGCACCCGGCGCCATGGAGCGGCTGGGGATGGGAGCCTCGCGTCTGCGGGGTGACCATCCTCATCTCATCGTCTGCACGATCTCCGGTTATGGGACCACCGGCCCCTATGCCGCTCGCCGGGCCTATGACCTACTAGTTCAGTGCGAAGCGGGCTTGCTGGCGGTGACCGGGACCGAGGATGAACCCGCCAAGGTGGGCATCGCAATCGCCGACATCGCGGCTGCCATGTACGCTTATTCGGGAATTCTGGCCGCCCTAGTCGCACGTCAACGAACGGGCGAGGGGGCGACCCTGGATGTCTCCATGCTCGAGTCCCTTGTCGAGTGGATGGGCTTTCCGCTGTACTACGCGAGTTACGGGGGTAGAAGCCCGGCCCCCTCCGGTGCTCGGCACAGTGCGATCGCTCCGTACGGCCCGTTTTGCGTCAGAGATGGAGCACGGGTGTTCCTCGGGGTCCAAAATGACCGCGAGTGGCGTCGGCTCTGCTTGAGGGTCCTGCGGCGCCCAGAACTGCTAACTGACCCGCGCTTTGCCTCCAATCCGTCCCGCGTTGCCCACGCCGCCGAACTCCAGCTGATAATTGAGGCGGCGTTGGCCGGAGACCCGGTGGACAGGGTCCTGGAACGTCTGGACGACGCTGGGATCGCCTCGGCCCAGATGCGCACGGTCCACCAGGTGCTGGCGCATGAACAGCTGGCGGCCCGATTGCGATGGACCCAAGTTGACTCGCCGTCCGGTCCCATCTGGGCCCTACGTCCACCCGCGCTGGACCCGCTGTGGAGCGTTCCAATGAGACCGATCCCGTCGGTCGGCCAGCACACTGCGGCCATCATCGCGGAGCTGGGACTGGACCCAGACGACTATGCCCGCGACCAACCGGCACCGGGTCCCGTTTCCGACTGAGCGGCCCGCTGCACCTCCCATGCAGGCAGTTTTGGACCAATGCTTGACAAGTGGATCCAGTATCTCGTATACCGTCACCTGCAATCAGCAGGGGGGCCACTATGACACCGAATTCACCTCAACAAGTTCACTCAGCAACAGCCGGGCCCGGCCGATGGCCCTGGCCCGTCCCGCCCACCGGCAGGTTGGCGACAGCCCCGCTGGTGCGGGAAGCGGAAGTTGTGCACAGCCGTCGTGATCCGGCTTTCGGCCGGGCCAGGTCTTTTTGCCGCCAGCGATTGCTGAGCTATCAGCAGGAGGGAATGTCATGCACTTCACAGTGACGTCAAGATTCCGCGCAGGTGCGCTACTTGCCGTTGCGGCGGTCGCCATCGCTGGCTGTGGGGCGGCCACGACCGGAGCCAAAACGAAATCGACGCTGACCATTGGATTCTTGGGTGCCCTGACAGGTGCCCGAGCCAGCCTGGGGCAGGGAATGGAGCTGGGGGCCCAACTAGCGGTCAACGAGATCAACAAGAACGGCGGGGTGCTGGGTCACCCGGTGCAGATGGTAGCGCAGGACACGGCCTCAGATCCGGCCGACGCCATCTCGGCGGCCCAGTTCGAAATCGACTCGAACCATATCGTAGCTCTGATCGGCCCGACCGCCAACACCACCTCCGTGGTGCTTCCCCTGGCGACAAAGGCGGACATCCCGGAGTTGATGTTCGGCGGCGGAGCGGCCTTCGACAACGAGACCAGTCCCTACTTTTTCCGGATGTCGCCATCGGACACGGAGCAGGCCGAAGCGATGGTCTACTACGCCCACTCCAAGGGGTGGAACAAGGTGTCCTTGGTATTCGGAGCGGCAGCGGCCTCGCAATCGCTGGTGGCCCCCATCGAGGCCTCGATGCACAAGCTGCATATGACGGTCTTGAAGAACGTGTCGATCACCGCTGGCCAGTCCTCTTACAGCAGCGAGGTCCAGACTGTTTACGGCAGCCACCCCCAAGCCGTCATCGGCCAGTTCAACAACACCACCGCTGGCATCTTCTTCTCTGAGGCCGCAAACGCGGGCTTCACCTCGACCCCCTTTATCGGGACCAACTTGTGGTATTCGACGACCTGGGTCTCGGCGGTCGGTCCGAGCCTGGCGGGGGGACCGATCTACATCACCAACTCGAGCTCGACCGGGATGCTGGGCGCCGCGGAATTCATCAAGTTGCTGCAACAGAAGACCGGAAGTCCCATTCCCGCCAATGGCGAGGGGTTCATGTATGACGCGGTGATCACCTGGGCCCTGGGCGTGGACGCCGCTGGAAGCTGGAATATGCCCAAGGTGCGAGCCGGAATTCTGAAGGCGAGCAATCCCCCGGGCACCGCTTGCGGCGCATATAAAACTTGCTATGACCTTCTCAAGCAGGGCAAGAAGATCAACTGGGAAGGGTCCCAGAGCACGATCGATTTCAACCAATACGACAACGTGTTCGGCCCCTTCGCCGTACTCCATTACAGCAGTGGCAACTTCCAGACCCTGCTTACGTTGACGGCCCCGGCTATTCAGAAGGCATTCGCCGGGTGACCGCTATTCCCCAGCTGCGGAGCCGCTGGACCCAGCTCGTAAGTAGAAGTCCGAAGTGAGGCTCCAGTGAATCTGTTCGCTGAATCGGTCGGGTTCGGGATTGTCACGGCATCCGTCATCGCGCTGGCGGCGGTGGGACTGTCGCTCCAGGTGAGCGTGACCAACTTCATCAATTTCGCCTACGGCGACTTCATGACCTTCGGAGCCTACATCGCCTTCAGCGCCAACGCGGCGGGACTCAACTTCTTCCCGGCAGTGCTCGTGGGCGCTGCCGGGACCGGGCTCCTCGGGATGGCCTCCAATTGGATCGTGTTCCGGCCATTGGTAAAACGAAAGAGCCGCACCCTGGTGCTCCTGATTACGACCGTCGGACTCTCCTTCATCGTCCAGAACGTGATCGTGCTGATCTGGGGGTCTAGCGCCCAACGCTACACGGTCAGTCTGGGGAGGGCCTTGCATATCGGACCGTTCCTGTTCACCCCCGGCGATCTGATTCTGATCGGGGTAGCCTTCAGTCTGCTGGCATTGCTGCACATTTTTATGCAGTACACGAAGTTCGGGACCTCGCTCCGAGCCACCTCGAACAACGCTGATCTGGCGCAGGCCTGCGGCATTGACACGTCGCGGGTAGTGATGGGAACCTGGGCGATCTCGGGCTGCTTTTGTGCGATCGCGGGGGTAGGACTGGCCTTGGAGACCAATACCCTTCGCCCCACGGTCGGCTTCAACGAGCTCTTCGTGGTATTTGGAGCGATCATCCTCGGGGGCATCGGCCGGGTCTACGGAGCCATGCTGGGGGCGTTGATTATTGGCATCCTTACGGAGGTATCAGGAATGTTCGCCGATCCCGCCTACAAGGGCGCGATCGCCTTCGCAGTGGTGATTCTGGTGCTGTTGATCCGGCCCCAGGGTCTGTTGCCGTCGCGGGGCCGGTCGGCCTGAGTTCAGATGCTGTTCTTTATCGTCGACCTACTGGCCCTCGGTGCTATCAATTCGATCATGGCGGTTGGCCTCAATCTTCAATACGGTCAGGCCGGGATCCTCAATTTCACCTACTACACCTTCGTCGCCATCGGAGCGTATGTGGCGGCGGTTACGACCATGGGCAAACCGAAGGTGCCGCCATCGTTGGAGCAATACGTCTTGCAGTGGAATCTGCCCTGGCCGGTGGGCCTGTTGCTTGCGGGGCTGGTCGCGGGAGTGGCGGGCCTGCTCCTTGTGCTGCTGGTGATTCGCCGCCTCCGCAGTGACTACCTCGCCATCGTGACCGTGTCGGTCGGCTTCATCCTCTGGAACATCGTCACTAACGACATCCCCCTGTTTAACGGTGCCAACGGTCTCTTTAGTATTCCCTACATTCTGAACGGACAGACCGCGAGTGCCATCGAATACACGGTTGAAATTCTGGCCATCAGCCTGGTCATTCTGGCCGCCTGTGTGTGGGTTGCGAGGTCGATCTTCCGGTCCCCGTACGGGCGGGTGCTGCGAGCCATACGTGAGGATGAGGTGGTGGCAGCCAGTTTTGGCAAATCGCTGACTGGCAGTCGGGTCGGGGCATTCGTCATCGGCTGTGTCATGGGCGGGCTGGCCGGCGCTCTCTTGGTCTTCTACCTGACCGCTTGGAACCCCGCCGCCTTCCTCGCCGAGGAGTCATTCATCTTGATGGCCGCCATAGTGATCGGCGGTCCCGGTAATTACTGGGGCGCCGTCTTGGGCACATTCGTTTTCGTGGAGTTTCTCACCGAAATCGCCAGGTACTTTCCCAACGTGGGCAACGGCGACCTGATTGGAGCCGGGCGGGCGATCTTTATTGGGGTGGTCCTCATCGCCGTGGTCCGCTTCCGTCCGGAAGGTCTGGTCCCAGAGCGTTGGCTGCATTGGTATGGCCGACCCGGTGCCGGCGCGGGTCCCGCCGGACCGCTTCGCTCGTGGCGGCGGCGGCGGTCGCCGCAGCTGAGCGCCGGGGACGCACAGGGCACCGCCGATGCTTGAGCTAGCCGACATTGAATTCGCGTACGGTGGCAGCAAGGCCGTGGCAGGGTGCTCCTTCACGGTGGCGGACGGGCTGGCTACCGGCTTGATCGGGCCCAACGGCGCTGGCAAGTCGACCCTCATTGAGGTTATCGCCGGCGGCTTGGCGCCAGACTGTGGCCGAGTCGTCTTCAACGGTGTGGAGATTCAGGGCCTTGGCCGCGCGGCTGTGGCCCGGGCCGGCATCATTCGGACTTTCCAGACGACCCGTGAACTCGCCCATCTACCAGTCTTGGAGAACGTGGTGGTGGCCGCACCGGATCAGTTGGGCGAGAGCTTGTTCGCAAGCCTGTTTCTGCGGCGGCGGTGGGCTGCTCAGGAGGCAGTCCTGCGCGAGCGAGCTGAGGAGCTACTGGACTGGGTTGGCCTCAGTAAGTTGAGGTCGGAGCCGGCAGGAAGCCTGTCCGGAGGGCAGCGCCGCCTGCTCGAGATCGCGCGCGCCCTGATGGCGCAACCGAAACTGCTCTTACTCGATGAGCCAAGCGCCGGAGTCTATCCGGCCGTGCGGCAGCTGATCGCTGAGAGGATTAGGGCGATCGTCGGCCAGGGGATCACCGTGCTGGTGATCGCCCACAACATGGCCTTCCTCGGCGAGGTGGCAGACGACGTGGTAGTCATGGCGGAGGGTCGCGTCTTGGCCAGGGGGGCCCTGGAGGAGGTCCGTCGGGATCAGCTGGTCGTGGCGGCCTACCTTGGTGGTGGACAGATGAGAGGTACCTCATGACCGCAACGGACGCCGCTCAGGTGGATCTGGTCGCTTCGGGTATCACTGCGGGCTACGGCGGGCCCCCGGTTCTGGACAGCGTCGGGGTGCAGGTCGAGCGCGGCACGGTGTCGGTCGTGTTGGGCCCGAACGGCGCCGGCAAGTCCACCCTGGCGAAGGCAATCATGGGCCTCATCCCAACATTGAAGGGAGAGGTAACCCTGCGGGGCCGTTCGGTCACGGGCGTACCACCGCATAAGCTGGTCCGCCAGGGCCTCGGTTACCTGCCCCAACTGGCCAATGTGTTTGACGAACTTACCGCGCTGGAGAACCTCCGCATGGGGGCATTCAGCTTCAAGGGAGATATCTCAGAGCGCCTGGACCGCGTCTTTGCGCTCTTTCCCGACCTGACCGGCGATCAGCGCAAGAAGGCGGGCCAGCTGTCCGGTGGCCAGCAACGGATGCTGGCGCTGGCGCGGCTGCTGATGACCGATCCGCTGGTAGCGATACTGGATGAGCCCACCGCAGGGCTGTCGCCCATCTACGGCGATCGGGTGTGGGAGCAGATTGTCGAGGTTGCCCGATCGGGAGTGGGGCTGCTGATCGTCGAGCAGAACGCCCAGGTTGCTCTGGAGCATGCCGACTACGCGTACTTCTTGGCTGATGGTAGGAACGTGTTGTCCGGGCCCGTCAGCGAGCTGGCCGGGAGCCCGGAGGTGGAGGCCATCCTGGTCGGCTGAGGACTTCGCTAAGCGACGACATCGAGAGAGTCTGGTCATTTCAAGAGCAAGGAGAGAGCGCATGGGAGTCACAGAGGAGGTCGCCAAGTTCGCCAGCGATTTGAACTGGGACATGCTGCCGTCGGGGGTCACAGCGATCGCAGTGGATCACATGACCGACGCGTGGGGTGTGATGTTGGCCGGAAGTGAAGCGGATTCCGGTCTAATCTTGCGGAGCGTGCTGGGAGTCGGACGGTCGGGAGCGGTTCCGATAGTCGGTACGGGCTATCGCGCATCAGTAGTGGATGCTGCTTTGCTTAACGGGACCGCTGGGCACGCGCTTGACTACGATGACACGCAGCTGTCCACGTCGGCACAGGCAGTGTATGGGCTGCTCACCCACCCGTCGGTACCGGTCCTGTCTGCGGTTTCGGCTGTCGGGTGCATGCGGCCGACTACAGGTCGCCAACTTGTGGTCGCCTACGTGGCGGGAGTCGAAGTGGCCTGCCGGGTGGCGGACGCGATGGACAGTCGTCACTACCAGGATGGATTTCACACCACTGGTACTGCCGGCGCCATCGGTGCGGGTGCGGCGGCCGGCAATCTCCTCGGCTTGGCCCCAGGAGCCATGGCAACCTGCCTTGGCATAGCTGCGTCCCAGAGCGCTGGGCTGCGAGAAAACTTCGGAACCATGACCAAGCCCTTGCATTCCGGTAGGGCTGCGCAGAGTGGAGTCCTTGCGGCGCTACTAGCGGAGGCCGGCTTCACCGCCAGTCGGGAAATCCTGGAGGCGCCACGCGGCTTCCTCAAGGCTGCGGCCGGCGGGTTTGATCAGAGCAAACTCGCGGACCGCATCGGTCGACCATTCTTCCTTGAGAGTCCCGGAGTCTCGATAAAGCCATACCCGTCAGGCTCGTTATCACATCCGGCGCAGGACCTCATTCTGGAGATCGTCGGCCGAGAACACCTCGCGCCAGAGGAGATTGATCGTGTTGAGGTTGGAACCAATTCGAATGTCTTGAATGCCTTGATCCATCACCGGCCGAAGACGGGCCTCGAGGGCAAGTTCAGTCTGGAGTACTGCATCGCAACCGGTGTGGTCAGACGGCGAGCTGGTCTCGCTGACTTCACGGATGTCGCTGTCTGTGACCCATCGGTTCAAGCCTTTTTGCCCAAGGTCGAGGTTGTCGTCGATCCAGACTTGGAGGCTCTCGGTTTTCAGCACGTACGCACTCGAGTGACGGTCACCTGCGTGGACGGGCGCCGGTTTGAGGGGACCGCGGCGTGGGCCCGAGGCTATCCGCAGACGCCGCTTAGCGAGTCGGAGCTGGAGACCAAGTTCCTCGACTGCGCAGCGACAGTGTTGCCGGCTGACCGATCTCAGCTCGCCTGGAGCGCAGTTCGGGCGGTGACGGAAGCCGTATCAGCGGCCGGGATCATGGAGGTGTTGAAGCCTTGAACGCACCGATGAGGATGGACGATAGCGAAGGCTTGGCGGCGTCTGAGACGGACGATTCGGTCCTCTCAGATCTAGTCGCGCTGGCGCGGTCGGTTACCTACCAACGAATGACCCCGGACGAGCGCCACGGCGTCAAGCGACTGCTGCTCGACTCTCTGGGATGCGCCCTCGGCGCCTTTAGCGCTCATGCCTGCGTGGTGGCTCGGACTCTGGCCGCTGGAGCGGTGGTCCCCGCTGGGTGTACTTTGATCGGCGACCCGTGCCGTCCCCATGGCGACTTCGCCGCCTTCGCCAACGGCGTTATGGTGCGCTATTTAGACTTCAATGACACTCATGCCAGTCCGCAGGGGGTGGGTCACCCGAGTGACTATATTCCCGCTGTGCTCGCGGCGGCTGAAGAGGCTGGCTCAAGTATGGCGGACGTGATCCAAGGGATTGCGGTCGCTTACGAGGTATTCGCCCGCTTCACCGATGCCACCCATCTCGGTGTCGAGGGTTGGGACCACGTGCTCTGTGGTGATGTTGCCAGCGCCCTGGCTGTCGGAGTCGTCTGGGGGTTGGACGACGAGCAGTTGAGCCACGCTGCGAGTTTGGCCCTGACCCCAAACTTCGGTCTCCAAGCGACGCGTCTTGGTCAGCTCTCAATGTGGAAGGGCTGCGCCAGCGCCAACGCTTGTCGCAATGGGCTTTTCGCAGCTCGCCTGGCTCGCGAAGGTCTGTCGGGACCGGCGGCCCCGTTCCTCGGTCGAGGTGGGATGGAAGCGGTCCTGAGCATGAATGTTCTTCGTGACGTCCTCCGGTCCGATGGTTCTCCTCTGGCCGTGGGCAGAAGCAACATAAAGCACTACCCGGCGGGCTACTTCTCGCAGGGAGCGATCCAACTTGCTTGCGAGCTGGCTGGCCGACTTACATCAGAGGACGTCATCACCGGCGTAGAGGTGGGCACCTTTGCCTATGGTCTGCAGGTCATGGCGGGCGACCAAGCCAAGTGGCACCCCGCCACTCGTGAGTCGGCCGACCACAGCATTCCCTATGTGGTCGCCAGCGCCCTGGTGCGTGGCGACTTGAATGTGGAGCATTTCTCTTCCGAGGCGCTCAGCGACCCAGCGATCGCCCGGGTACTTGAGTGCCTCACAGTTCACGTGGACCCCGAGTGCGCTGCTGCCTGGCCTGATGACGTGATGACGAAGATTCGAGTCACGACCTCCTCGGGGGAGGTCGAGGAGGGGGTCATCAGCGCCTACCGAGGGCACGCAACCAACCCAATGACAGATTCTGAGATAGAGGAGAAGGTGGCTGCTCTGGCTGCGACGAGGCTTTCAGCGGGCCAAATGGACAGGCTGTTCAAGGCAGTTTGGCAGCTGGAGGAGATGCCCGGTATCGGAGCCGTGCTCCAGCTAACTCATCCGGTGTGAACCGCTCCGGGTCGACCACGCTTCTCGTTGACCAGGAGGTCGACCCCGGCCTCTTCGCCTTCCAGATGGCTGGTCACCACGGCCAGCGCGCTGGTGACATGGCTCCGAATTAGTTTGGCCGCTTTCTGGGCATCTCGAGCCTCGATTGCGTCCACTAACCCCGCGTGCTCGTGGGTGACTTGATGGTGACGCTCGGACTTCCCCAAAGTCAATTCCCGATACCTTTGGGCCTGGGCCCACACCTGCTCTAGGACGAGCGACAGGATACTGCTGTGGGCGCTTTCGAAGAGGGCATTGTGGAACACCATGGAGGCGCGAACGACCTTCCCCAGGGCGCCACTGGCGGCTGCAGACTCCTGGGTGTGGACCGCCCTCCGAAGACTTGCCAGGTCCTCCGGCGTCGCCCGTTCCACCGCAAGTTCGACGGCGACGGTTTCGAGCAGATCTCGAAGTCGGTATACGTCTCGGGCATGGGCGAGCGACAGAGACGACACCCACAATCCCCGCCCTGAGCTGCCCTCTACCAGGCCTTCCAGCTGGAGCCGGCGGAGGGCGTCACGGACCGGCATCCGGCTTACTCCCAGCTCCTTCGCAAGGACTGCCTCCGAGAGCCGCTGCCCCGGCGGGTAGATGTGGGAGACAATCCGTTTTCGGGCGAGTTCGTACACCTGATCCTGCAGGTAGCTACGGCTTATGGCGGCCACGCGCAACTCCTAATTCGGTTTCAGTCACCGCATACGGTATCCCTATTACCGCCCTCAATGCCAGTCCGGCCCCTAGAATTCTCAATATCAGCCTACACCAGCTAGATTCCAGGTGGCCCTCACGCTTGGATGACTTCGTCTGTCTAGCTCTGCGCGACCTGGGCAGAGGTTGGCGGCTCGGTGCCGGCAGGCTTGGCCACCTTCGGCACTGACGAGCGGGCTGTCTGGCAAGTCTGGCGCCTTCCGGGTCCCGAGAACCTGACCGCCAGAGCAGTGTTGGCACTTTTGGGCAGGGTGTTAGGGATCAGCAAAAGTGCAGGGTTCTGGTCACGAATAGTGCAGAGTTCCCTGGCGGCGAAAGTCATCTAACCACAGCTGGCCCTGCCTTGCGAGTCGTGGGTTCCTGGTGAGCTCGCATCCGGTAGCGGTGGCCCCGGATATTGAGCACGGTGGCGTCGTGCAGGAAACGGTGGCGGGCGACATGAGCAAGTCCTTGGCCACAGAGCGGAGCGACCCCAGTTCCACCGACGCAAGGTCGCACTGTAACCCGGTGGCGGCAGGTTCACCCAACTAGAGGTGGCCTGGGTTCCTAGGCGTCGTGGGGACGCCAATCGTACGGTGACGAATTTGGCGACCGACCCCAATGGGAGCCAGGTGCGCGCCTCTACCGGGGTGCCGTCGCCGCGCTTTTCCAACCGCTATCGTGGGCTGTGGCGCCGCCGGGTTGACTACAGCGCCGGTCGCAACCCTTCCATGGAGTCGAAGCGGTAGACCCAGAGAAGACGTTCCTTGAGGCCGCGCATTGGCCGCTTCGACTCCATGGTGCCCCCGGACTCCCGCACCTACGCTGGGCTGCTCTGGATCCACAGGACGCCCAGCTCGCCTGGAAAGTACCGCGAGCCGTGCTCGAATCCAAGCGTCGCCGCCTGATAGCCACACCGGGAGCCAGCTTCCCGAGGCGTTCCCTCCGTTGGTCATACCCCAGGACATGCGGTGTCGGCCATGCCGGTGACGCGGGACGACATCCGCAGCCACCAATGGGTCGTCTTGGCCCCTGGCCAGGGGAGCGTCCCTGATGATGTGATTCACTCATATACGGTAGATGGCCACTATTAAGGAGTGCAGGAAACAGTTACACTTGACACAGTTATGTTAGCTACGATCCTACTTCTGTCGCTCTTTGCGGTCACTGCCGTGGCCGTCATGACCAGGCTCCTGGGAGTCTCCGAGGGCTGGTGGGCGATGGTGGCGGCCGCGGTCGCCGTCTTGACCGGACTAGTCAGCGTCAGTGCTGCCTGGGCGAGCCTGGGCCAGACCGTGGATGTCCTGTTGTTCTTTGGGGGGCTCGTGGTCCTGACTGCCGTGCTCAGCCGGGCTGGCGCGATCGAGGTCGTGTTGGATCGGATGGAGGGGTGGAGTGGTGCCAGCGCGCGCCGAATGTTGCTGGCAACCATCCTGGTCACAGCTCTCATCACGGCGGTCTTCTCCAACGACGCGGCAGCTCTGCTCATCACCCCGGCTCTAATCGGTCGACTCAGGAGTCGCCGCTTGCCTGTCGCACCGTTCCTGGTGGCGGTCGCGATCGTTGCCAATTCGGCGTCATTACTCCTGCCCGGCAGCAACCCGGTCAACCTCCTGATCCTGGATCGGAATCATCTCCCACTTGGGGGCTACATCCTTCACGTGACACCAGTCGCGCTTCTAGGGCTGGTGGTGGCGAGTGCAGCGCTGGCCGCGCTGAGCTGGCGTTCCCTCGGCACTCGGAGCCCAGCGCCGAAGGTCAAGAGACCCCGGGCGGCGGCTACTCTGGGCCCACTGGTCGCCATTCTCGTCGGGTTGGCAGCCGCTGACACAGCAGCGGTCATCATGGGGTTCCCGCTGGGGCCGCCAACCGTGATCGCCGCTCTGGCGGCACTTATAACGTATTCGCGGCGGGAAAGGAGTAGCCCGTTGGTTACCCTCGCCAAAGTCCGCTGGTCTCTGTTGCCGCTGGTGATGGGTTTCGCCATCCTGGCCGCCGGGTTGGAGCAATCCCATCTGCTGGGGTCGCTCTTCGCAGGTGCGGCGGGCCAATCCGGTGGGCTAGGGTCCCACCTGAGGGTCGGGGCCTTGACCGCCATTCTGGCAGCAGCGTTGAACAACCTGCCAGCTGCCTTTCTGGTCAGCTCTGGTCTAACCGCAGCCCACCACCTCGCGGCGCTCACCATTCCTGTCATCGCGGGAGCCGATCTTGGACCCAACCTGGCTCCCGCCGGTTCTTTGTCCACGATTCTCATCTTCTCGGCGGCGAGGAAGCACGGAGAAAGGGCGCCATGGCGCGGCTTTTGGCGGGTGGGGTGGGCGGCTGGCGGAGCCGGGCTAATCTCAACTCTGGTGCTGGCAGCGCTTGTCCGGTGAGGGCCGCACGTGGGGCCCGAACACGTTTTCAGAACCGCTGACTGTGTACGGCGCCGAACAGCATCAGACCTTTGAAGGTGCATGCCGTTCATCGGCTATCATTTCCCCTACCGCCTGATTTGGTTCCCGGAGGGGGCACAGGAGCTTCCTCCGCGGGGTCTGATCATGCCGCGGGAGTGGCGCAGTGGTAGCGCGTCTCCTTGCCAAGGAGAAGGTCGCGGGTTCGAATCCCGTCTCCCGCTCCACGAAGAGCGCTCGACTTGGGCTCACGGGGCCGGGTGCGCCGAAGTCCCGATCCCGAAGATCTCCACCTGGTGCTAGGGGCTCCGCCATCCGTGAGGATCTAGTCGCTGGCGGTCCCTAGCCGCGCATCCCCCCTTGCGGATAAAGGCGGACGTCGCCTGGGCGCAATCCTACCAAGTGCCCAGAGTAGGGTAGTACGTGTTTGTCATGCACCCCCCAAAATGCGCCAAGTCCCGATCCGTGAGCTCAACCAGCACACAGCTGACGTCTTGGCCCGGGTCGAGCGGGTGGGGATCACCCGGCAATGGCACCCGGGTGGCGATTATCGAACCCGCTGAGCCCAACCCTCTCAGCGGGCTCATCGAGTCCGGAGACCTGCGCCCTGGACTAGCTCCGCTGCCCTTGTTCTCGGACTCTGACGTGTCTGAGGCGGCGGATTCCGTCGGGCTGGAAGCGATCCTGGAGGACCGGTACGGGACAGCTCGATGGTGAGGCGACGGTGATCTACCTCGATACGTCCGGAGCGATGAAATTGGTTCGATCGTAAGCGTACAGCGGCCACCTATCCCGCTGGCTCAGGGAGAGGCCAGGGATCCCGGTCATCTCCTCTGTGCTAATTGAGGTGGAACTGATGCGTGCCACCTGGCGCAGCGCTCCAGAAAGAACGGCTCAGGCGGCAGCCGTGCTCCGGGGCATCGGCGTGGTCACGTTGTCACCATCGGTGGTCGCCCGCCGAGCCTAGGCCTACACCAACCCCGATCTGAGGTCTCTGGACGCCATCCATCGAGCAAGCGCGGAGCACATCGTGTCCGTCACCCATGAGGTGCTCGAGGCATTTGTCGCGTACGACCCAGTGCCGCCTGTTGGCGGCGTTCCAAGCGGGGCTACCGGCTATCGCTCCTGGCGTGACATGAGGGACGAGGGACCCCGTGGCTCCAGAGCTCCGATGCCCGCGCAGTAGGGTCCGCAGTGGGTGCTCGACGCTGGCAGTAACGCGGGCAAGAGGGCCCAGTCGCCTGCTGCAACGCTAGTGGCGCTTGGGCTAAGTCTCGTCGGGGTATGGGAAGGTGGCGAAGTTGGCATTTCGTGAAGAGATGAGGAGTGCGGCGCCGGTAGTCAGATCTCGTCTCCTCCTGTGGCCAGAATCGTAGTGGGATCGTCGATTCCAGTGCCCGCTGGTCCGCTCGCCAGCAGGGTATCCATGGCCGCTTTGAGCAGCGCCTCCAACCCCGCGGTGGCGTCCTCATGGTGAAACTGAGGGCGCCACTGCGAGTCCGTCAGGGAATCGCTCACCGCAAACGCGGTTGCGAAATCGAGCCCCCTGAACTGGGCGACCGCCGCCAGCGCCGCCGCCTCCATCTCCACTGTCAGCACCCCTTCCGACCGGTAGTGACGCAACTCCTCCAGTGTCTCCCGATACGGGGTATCGATGGTCCATGTGGTGCCGACCCGATGGGCGACCCCGGCTGCGCTCAGGCGTTCGACCAGTGAGGCGGTCAGGCCAGCGGACGGGAAGGAATACCTTCCTGGCTCGACGTAGTGGTGCGACACCCCCTCATCCCTGATGGCGCGTTCGCAGAGGACGACATCGCCGATTCGGAGATCAGGCTGCAGCGTACCGGCGTACCCGATGGCGATGAATCTCCTCGGACCCGAGGCGGCGATGTCCTCTAACCGATTGGTGGCAGCCGGCGATCCCACTCCGAAGCCGCCGGTGATCCCGACCAATCCGCCTTCAGTCTCCAGAACATGGAAGTCCCCCAAGGCCGAGCTCGGTGAATCCAGACGGTGCCAGCCGCCGCTGCTCACGATCTGTCGGAAGAAGCTGTTTTGGAAGGTGAGGATCACTCCGGCCAGCTGCAGGACCTTCGGCTATCAACCCAACGGCACTGCTCAGGTCGCCCGGCGGGGCAAGGCGGCAACCCGCCTGGTGCTTCGCCTGACCAGGGAACAGTGGTCTGAGCAAAGCCACGTGCAGGTTGCGCTCGAAGGGCTGGAGCCATGCCTGGCGTTGATGGGTTTGACTCCTCCGTAAGCGATCCCAGGATCAGGGGACCGGTAGCGGCGCCTCCCGCGCCCGGAGGAATTCCTCGTCCAGTTGCCGTGCCCTTATCGCTCGCTCCGCTTCCTCCAGGCCATCCTGGTAGATTCGCCGCAGGTCAGGGGGGAGGTCAGTCTTTGCGAACTGAGAGCGGATGGCAGCGATCAGCTCCGGGTGAGGGGGGAGTGACGGGAAGAACCAATAGCTGAGATCCCGGCTGTACTCCTGACCGCGAATTCGCCTCAAGCGGTCCACCGCCTCGAAGAACCTGGGAATGTAGGGCACGACCAGATCGTCGCGCCGTATCCCCCGGAAGCTCCTGCCCACCCAGATTGCGGCTTCCACCGTGGCGGCGTCATCCTCGGTTAGGAACTTGAACACCGACTCCTTGGCTTCAGCGGAAGGCATGGCCGCCCTTGCTGCCAACGCCCGCACCTTCCCTGTCGAGGTTGGGTCCGCCTTGCCCATCCTGTCCACGGCGTCAAGTCCGGCGGCGCCTCTGGCGGCCAGCGCGCTCACCAGACGCCATCGTAACTCCAGGTCGAGCACGACGCCGGTCGGCAGACCCTCCTCGTGGAGCATCCCCTGACAGCGCTGAATTTGCTGCTCGGTGATGGCTGCGGAGATGAACGCCCTCAGCCAGGCGATCCGCGCTGAGCTAGCCTGCTCGGTGCGCTCCAGCGCTCCCCAGCAGATCTCCGCCAGTTGCGCTTCGAGGTCGTCTCCAGTGGCAGTCGCGCCGTACGAGGCGAGTGCCATCCTCGCCCCCCCCAGGACCACCGGGATGAGGGACTCGTCTGTCTCCCGGGCGAGATGGCGGACCACCATCTGGACATAGGTGGTCGCGGGCAACTCAGCGTCTCTGACCATATCCCAGGCGGAGTCCCACAGCACCGCTCTCGCGAGCGGATCGTTGATCTCGCTGAGATGCTCCTCCGCGGTCGCTAGGGAGACAGGGTCGAGTCGAACCTTGGCGTAGGTGAGGGCCCCTTCGTTCGGCAGCAGCAGTGGCGGTCGCCGCTCCCCGATGAGCTGGGGGATCTCCGTTCGCGGCCCATCCACATCGACCTCCACGGTGCGGTGTCGCTCCAGATGGCCGTCAAGCCAGTCGTAGAGACCGAGCCCGATGCGGTGTGGTCGCAAAGTCGGTTGGGTTGCGCTTGCGGACTGGGCCACGACGGCGCTGGTGATGGTCGCTCCGATTCCCTCTCCTGAGGTCTCCAGCTCGCTGCGCAGTGTGTTGATCCCCACTGTCTCCAGCCAAGCCCGGCTCCAGGATGCGACGTCCCGGTGGGAGCTCTCCTCCAACGCCCGCACCAAGTCCTTCAGCTCGGCGTTTCCGCCGCGGTGGGACTCCAAGTGGGAGTGGATTGCCTGAAAGAAAGCGTCCTCGCCCACCCAGGCTGCCAGCTGGCGGAGGACCGCCGCCCCTTTCTGGTAGGTGATCCTGTCGAAGTTGAGGTGAACCGCCTCCGCATCGGGGACCTCAGTCACCACCGGGTGAGAAGTCAGGTGCTGATCCTCCTCCACTGCCAGCTCTTTGAATGCGGTCGCCCAGTAGGTCCACGCGTCCTCAAAGCTGGTGGCTCGGTCCTCGGCGATTGCCGCCATGAAGGTCGCGAAACTCTCGTTCAGCCACAGGTCGTCCCACCAGCGCAGGGTCACCAGGTCGCCGAACCACATGTGGGCCATCTCGTGGAGGATCACCTCGGCACGCAGCGAACGCTCCCTGGTGGAGGGCTGGCCACGGTAGATCATTCGATCGGTGATGGTGACGCACCCGGGCGACTCCATGGCGCCGTTGACCTTCTCTAGGCAGAAGACCTGGTCGTACTTGGAGAAGGGGTAGGGGATGCCGTAGAGCTCCGCGTAGAAATCCAGGCCCTGGCCGGTGATCTCGAAGATGTCGGGAGCGGCCTTCTCCAGGTCCTGCGCCAGGGAGAGCGGCGCGTAGAGGCCAACCTCGATCCCGTGGTGCTCATGGCGCACCGCGTGGAGCCGGCCCGCGGCGATCCCCAGGACGTATGGAGACAGCGGCATGGTCGGAGGGAAGTCCCACCATCGGGCGCCCTCCGCATCTGCTGCGGCCCCAGCCCGCCCGGCCTCGGCCGAGACCACGGTCCAGTCCTGCGGGACCCTGACCCGCAGCTGAAATGTGCCCTTCAGGTCCGGCTGGTCGAAGCACGGGAATACTCGGTGCGCGTCCGATGGCTCAAGGTCGGTGTACAGGTACCGCTCCCGGTCGGAGGGGTCCACTGCGAGGTGCAGCCCCAGGCCGGTGCGGTGGTACGAGGAGCTTCCGCGTACCTCGAGCACGTTGTGCTCCTGCAGCTCGGGGAGGTGGATGCGCTGGTCGGCGAGGACGGTCAGATCGAGAGCCTTCCCCTGCCACCTGATCTCGTCTACGGACTCTAGCTGGCAGTCGGCGAAGGTCCGGGCACCCGGGACCCCTTCAAACTCGATTCGCACCGAGAAGCTGTAGTGGTCCGAGGGCTCTGAGCAGTCGAGTTCCAGCCAATAAGCGCAGTTCTTGATGACCGACGCCCTGGCCGCGGCCTCCGACTTGGTGAGAGAGACGGTTGCTTCGTTCACCAGCCCTAGTTTAAGGGGCAGGTGAGGACCGCTCTGTGCTCGACTACGGTTGGCCGAGGTCGTAGGTGACGTCGGCGACTGCGAAGTCGGACTGTCCCAGCAGAGCCGACTTGATGTGGAAGGCCCGATGGTTGTGGAGCAGCTGGTTCCACCAGTGCCGGGTGACCAGCTCTGGCAAGACCACGGTGCACAGCGCCTGCCGGTGGCTCTCGCGGTACACGTGCAGGTAGCGCAGCACCGGCTGGACCACTGTCCGGTAGGGGGAGACGACCGTCGCCAGCTCGGGGCGCGGGTTCCCTCCGTCGTGGCCCAGATGCAGGTCGATCCACGAAGACCAGCTTTCGGCCAGCATCCTGGCCTCGATATTGGGCTCGAGCCCGATGTCATTGCCGCCAGCGCCGGTCTCGCCCTCCATGCCGCCGGGATGGTCCTGGGGTTGACCGGTAGCGACGTGGATGGCGATCACCTCGTCCGCGATCGACTGGGCATAGCTGAGAGCGCGCATGGTCAGAACATCGAGGCCGGAGACGGGTACGAGCGCCACTCGCCGGCGCGCACCAGTGATCTCCTCGGTCCTGGTGTGGCCGTCCGATGCCGCGGGAAAGCTGGCGACCACCACGCCGCGCCGCCTGAGCAGGGAGAGCTTCAACCGCAAGGAGCCCGGTCTCCGCAGCAGGTCGAGGTTTCCCGCGCTGGTGACGTATTCCGGCACCATGACCGTGATCACCTGGTCGCGGACATCGTCCTGCATCTCGTCGAGCAACCCGAGCAAAGCCCGCGTGCCGCGCGTGGCGGGACGGGTCCTAATCTCAATCCTGAGCTCCGGCCGATCCCCCATCTCCCTCCTTGCTCGCTCCCCAACAACCCGGATCTGCTCTTCGACCGAGAGGTCGCCGCTGAGGTTGAGAACCACGATCGGGTGGCCCAGTGTCGCGGCGTAGAGCAGAGCCCGTTCGGTTGGAGAGTCCATCTGCCGGACCGGCACAACGGTGCTACGCGCCCTCAGCAACGGGATCGGGTCCGTCTCCCTCTGGAGCTTGCTCCGCACCTTCTGGTAGTGGCGGCTGACCGACCAGAAGTAGGCGACCAGCAGCGGCACGATGATCAGGATCACCCAAGCTCCCAACGGGAACTTGACCACCAGCACAATCATGTCGACCAGCAATGTCGCGGCCGCCCCGAGACCGTTGATGAAGACGTTGCGGCGCCAATGCGGGCCCCTGGTCTTGAACCCGTACCGGACCAGGGCCGACTGGGCCAGGGTGAAGGCGGTGAACACTCCGATGGCGTAGAGGTTGATCAGGCGGTCGGTGTTCGCCCCGAACAGAACCAGCACGGCGACCGAGATCGCGGTCAGGAAGAAGATCGCAGCGGAGTACACGAGGCGGTCCCCGAAGGCGCCGAGACGGTGGGGGAGGCGATCGTCACGAGCTAGGAAGGCGCACAGCCGAGGGAAGCCGTTGAAGCTGGCGTTGGCCGCCAGGATGAGCACCAACATGGTCGCGAACTGGATGAGGTAGAAGAAGATTCGGCCCGGTCCGGAGAAGACATCGGCCGCGATCTGTGCCAGCACGGTGGGGCTGCCCGAGGGGTGCGGCGCAGCGCCGTACATGATGTCCAAGATGGTGACCCCTAGGAAGAGAACCACCAGGGTGGCCCCCAGCAGGGCCAGGGTGCGAGCCGCGTTGCGGCCCTGCGGCGCACGGAAGCTGCGCACGCTGTTGGAGACCGCCTCTATCCCGGTCATGGAGGAGCAGCCGGAGGCGAAGGCGGTCAGTACCAGAAAGGGCGTCAGTACCTCGGCTGGGTGCGGGATTGGGGGATACACACCGTAGGCGTGGTGCACGGCGCCGGTCAGTCCTCGAACCAGGCCGACCGCGATCAGCGCCACCATGGCGAAGACGAAGAGGTAGGTGGGGGCGGAAAAGAGGGCACCAGCCTCACGGATGCCGCGCAGGTTTCCGGCACACAGCAGCAAGGCCAGGACGATGGCCAAAGGCAGCCGCAAGTCGGTGATCACGGGAAAGGCGGAGGCCAGGGCGTCGGCTCCCGAGGAGACGCTCACCGAGACGGTAAGGATGTAATCGATGAGAAGAGCGGCTGCCGCTACCATCGCCGGCCACCGTCCCAGGTGGTCCCGGGCGACCGCGTAGGAGCCACCATCCGCCTGCCGGGTGAGCACGAGCTGCCGGTAGGAGAGCACGACCAGGACCATCAGCACCGCGATGGCGATCGCGATCGGGAGCTCGAACGCGAAGGCTCCCACCCCCGCCAGGGCGAGCACCGAAAGACCGGCCTCGGGCCCGTAGGCCACCGAGGACAGCGCGTCCGACGCCAGGGTTGGGAGCGCCTTCCAAACCGGCAGCCGCTCACCCTCCATGGCGGCGGTAGGCAGGCGACGCCCCACGAACGCTCGCTTGAGCAAGAAGGAGAAGCGTGAGAGTCCCTCGGTCGGCTCATCCGCTCTCTCCGTCGCCACCAGCACCCCGTGGGCGCCGCGCCGGAAGGACCCAAGGTCTTCGCGCTTGATCACCACATAGCGATTCCCGGGCAGGCTGCCTGCCTGGGGAAGGCGCTGCTCCACGTCGGGAGCCCCACCGGACTCCGGGATGTTGCGCGGTCCCGCGGGAGAGATTGGGGGCTGCTCCCCGGGATCCTTGCTGCTCAAGTGGTCGGTTGCCTCGCGAGGTTTGCTGGAACGGAGGTGCCGGCTGAGTCTGACCAGTCGAGAGCCCGCCCTGCAACTCCTCTATGGTTCCAGAAGCTCAATTTGGGCCAGCAAGAGGTGGCGTCACCGTGGCGCTAAGGTGGGGAGAATGTCTGACGTGAGATCGAATGGAGGATCCGCCCGGGCCGAAGCGGGACCAGGCACCGCACTCCCCCGCGCAGCCGATTTCCAGCGTTTCGTCTTCGTGATGGGGGCTGTGGTGATCAGCCTGGCGCTGGAGGTGAACCGGGCCAACGGGCTGTCTTGGTTGTTCCTTGTGCTCGGGTCGGCGGCCTATGTGGAGTTGCTGGTCACCGAGGGTGGCAGGCTCCTGCGCTCACCGAAGAGCTTCCTCGGATCGCTCGGAGACGTCCGCAAGGCGCTGGGAAGCCTGACTTTTGGGGTGGCAACTCTGGTCTTGGCGGCCAGGTTCACGACCCTTGGAGTCGCCTGGCTCGGAGCTGTGCTCTTCTGCCTCGGCGGGGCGGTGGCTGTGATCTGCGCCTATCTCCTCCCCGCCGTTCTCCTCCTCAAGCCGTTCCAGCTCGATCGACTGAGGCGCGCAGGAGGGTTGATTTTCCTCTGGCCGGTCTCCCTTGAGGCGACGGGGGCCGCGGCCTCGACGGTCTCGATCTCCTCGCACTTTGAGTCATCGCCGCTGGCGATTGTGGCCCTTGCCACGTGGGGGGTCGGGCTGCTCCTTTACCTGCTCCTGCTGGCGTTGCTCCTCGGCCAGTTCCTTTCCGCAGACTTCGCGCTGCGGAATCTCGGACCCTCCTATTGGGTCACGATGGGGGCAGCCGCCCTCTCTAGCCTGGGTGCCGCCCTGATCGCAATCGACCCCCAGACCAAAGTGGGGTTGGGCAAGGCCCTTGCCGAGGTCGCCCCGGCGGCCGGCCTGCTGCTCTGGGTTCTCGCGACCGCACTGGTGCCGTTGGTGATTGGCCTCAGCTTGGCTCGGACGGCCCGGCGCCAGCTTTTGGTCGGAGCGCCCAAGGAGCTCTGGGTGGCTGTCTTCCCGGCGGGGGTGTACTCCCTGGCCAGCCACACCCTTGGGGTGGCGACGGGGACTCCCTGGCTGCAGGGAGTGGGGTGGATTGCGCTCTGGTTCGCCGTGGGGGTTTTCCTGATCGAGCTCGGCCGGGGGGTTCTGATGCGGTTGCTTCCCACCAATTAGGATGACGACGCGCCAGCGCGTCGGCGGCCCGCCAAGCCATAGGGGGGAGATGTGGTCAACGGAATTGAGATCGTTTCGGTCCCGGTTGCGGATGTCGACAACGCCAAGTCCTTCTATCGGGATGTGCTTGGCCCGATCGAAATCGCCGATGTCGTTGTCCCCGGCGGGATGAGGTGGGTCCAGCTCGCCCCGCCCGCTGGCGGTCCCTCGATCACATTGACCACCTGGTTTCCGACCATGCCCGCTGGTAGTCTGCGCGGGTTGGTGCTTCGGGTGGACACCGTGGAGGCCGCCGCCGAGCGACTCAGCGCGCTTGTGATCGGGTGTCCAAGTGGGATCGAGCAGGCGCCGCGGGGCCGTTTCCTGCAGATTGAGGACCCCGACGGCAACGGGCTGATTCTTCGGGAGCCAGCTGTTCCGACCCAGCCCACCCCCTAGGCGTCTGGGAACGTTGGCGGTGGCCCGGGCCACGGGGTGCCCGGGGCAGGACTATTCTTCGATGCTGCTGGATGCGAACCGCGGAATTCCTTCCAAGTGGAGACCGCTGCCTCAGCCATGTTGCTGACCAGCACCACCACTCACACACCGGCCACCGATCTTGGCCACCTCCTGCACAAGCAGCCGGGGTCGGTGCAGAGTCTCCCGGTCGCCGGTGGTCAAGCCCATATCTTTTACTCCCGGGCTGAACCCGATCGCGCTGATCAGAGGGCGGAGCGCAGCCGCTCCCGAAGCATTTGGGATTGGTCAGTGCATCAACGATCGACCCTACGCCGCCTCCGCCCTCTTGGTGGTCGCCATGCGGCGGGGGTTCGCCACGGCGCTGGCGGGTCGTAGTCGGGAGCGGCCAGCCCTCGCGGAGACGGCGATCCACCTTGAATGCGACTGCCGGCTCTGCCTCGGAATCTGGCGGTAGGCTCCGCTCAAGAGAACTCGCTGGAAGCCGGCATCAGCTGGTGGGAGGGTCTGACAGACCCTGGCGGTGAGGGGATGGTGGTCCAGCCGCTGCGCAACCTGACACTCGGCCGGCTGGGCGTGGTGCAGTCAGGACTCGGGGGGAGGGGCAGGGAATACCCTCGCCTCGTCTACGGACCTGATGACCTGGAGCCGACCAATCTTGAGCGGCTGCGTAGCAGAGCCGTGGGCCGAAAGCGCTCGCGGACGCGTCGGGAATACGCGCTCGGCCTGCAAGCGCTTCGTCTCTTGTCAAAAGTGGCTCCTCTGTGGCAGCGATACCTGTGGGTTTTCGCCATCTTGGCGTTGGAGTCAGACGCTGTGGACCCCCGGCTCTGACCAGTCGCAACGATGCCTTGCGAGGTGGTCAGCGTGGCCGTGCGCTAAGACAGCTCCGAACCCGACGCTCATGCTGCCAACCCGGCCGCATCAGTACCCGGATGATCCCGACGACGACGTAGGGGAGGGGCTGGCGGCGACCGAGATGGCAGCGGTGGCCACGTACCACTCCCCCAAGACCCCTTCCCCGTGGCTCTGGTCTGGTCCGGTGTCCACCGAGTAGGTGTATAGGGGGTGGCCGTTGTACTCCACCTGATTGCCGTTAGCGCCGTTGAAGAGGGTGAAGGTCCCACTGGTCCCACTGGGGGCCGCCACAGTCGAGGCAGAGGTGGTGAGAGCGGGCCAGATCGTCGCGCAGCTCCCCGTGCAGGCGACCTTCTGAGGTGAATCCTTAGTGAAGTAGTACAGGGTTCTACCGGCAGAGTTGGTCAGAACGGTCTCCGGAGTTCCGTTGACACTGACGGTGGCTGTCTTCACCACGGCGCCGGTCGTAGGGGGCGTGGTGGAAGTGGACCGCGGGGGAGTTGACGTAGCCGGTCCGCACCCGGCGAGCAGCAGCGCCAGGGCAAGCGGAGGGGCGGCGATCAAAAGACGGATCTGGTGGTGAGTGGTGTTTGAACGGGGAGAGCTGAGAAGCGAAGAGATAGGGAGGTGGTGATTCCGCTGGGTCAAAGTGGGGCCCTCCACAGCTGGGTCAGAAAGCGTGCTCCTTAAGTGAGTAACGGGCGACCCGGCGGAGTGGTTCACCTGCCAGTCCCGACCGGAGCCGGCAGCCCGGCAGAGACCGAGGCCGAGACGGCCAACATGGCGCGATAGTCGGCAGGGCCGATCCCTCTCGGGCGGCCCATGATCTAGGTACAGCTGCTCGCCAGTATCGCCGCCGCCGACCGGGCGCGCGGCATCTGGCTCATCATGGCTGGCAGCAACATCGCGGGACTGCTCCGTTCGGGTGCTGGAGCCCTCCGCTTGAGTTGGCATGGCACTCTGGTGCTGGTTTCCCTGCCCGGGTCCCCGAGGCATCTCGGTCCGCAGCTGCGGGCGGGATCCTGACGGGCCGCCTACCTCGGGCCGGACCGGTCTCGTCACAACTCGGTCGGGTGCTTCAGGCGGATGGGTCCAGTATTTCCACCACCCCGCCTTGTAGCTGGGCCCATCGGACACGATCCCTGCCCGACCGCTTGGCGGCGTACATCGCGGCGTCGGCGGTGTCCAGGAGTTCGCGCGGGTCCAGCCGGCCTGCCCTCGGGCTCGCGACCCCAATGGACACGGTGATCGCGCATGGTGTGGAGGCGTCGGCGATTCGTCGGCGGATATCGTCGGCGACGCTCCCCGCCTGTTGCGGATCGGTATCTGGTAGCAGGACCACGAACTCATCCCCGCCGCAGCGGGCGGCGAAGTCACTCTGGCGCAGCCGCTGACGCAGGACGGCCGCTACCTGCTGGAGGATCTGGTCGCCGACGGCATGACCGAGGCTGTCGTTGACATCCTTGAAGTGGTCGATGTCGCAGAAGAGGACCGAATAGGGACCCCATGCCCGTGCGAGCCGAGCCAGGTCCCGAGCGAGTGTCTGCTCCAGCGCGTGCCGGTTGTTGAGACCGGTGAGCGAGTCGGTGAGCGCCAGCTCCTCAATGTACTGGTACAGCTTTGCTCTAGAGATCGCTGCCGCGCACTGGTCAGCAAACAGCTCCAAGGCGCGCACGGTGCTCGGTGTCGGGTAGCGCCGGTCTCGTGGCCGGTCGAGGGAGATCAGCCCCAGCAACTGGCCACGGCTGAGCTCAAGTGGAATGGTCAACGAGTCCAGCGGATGCCACTGGCCCCGGTGCCAGTCGTGCTGGAGCTCCGGAACTGTCAGGGCGGTGTCCAGGATCGAGTTCGTCGGCATCTGGTGTTTGCGGTGGTCGAATAGGTAGGAGCGCCCGACCTTCATGGACGGCTGCATCATTGGACGGTAGTCGGCCAGGGAGACGGGGGTCGCGTGCATGCGGGCGGCGTCTTCCGGGCCCACCCCGACGATCGCGGTTGGCAGCAGAAGTTGGGTCTCCGTCTCCAGGATGTAGATCGCGACCGCCTCAAACCCCCCGGCCTCAGCCAGGATCACCGCGATCTGCTGGAGCACCTCGTCGAGGCTAAGCGCCTGGTGCATGCTTGCGCCGGCCTCCAGCAGGCCTCTGATCAGCTGTCTCTCTCGCGAGGTCGCGCGGGCGCTTGGTCTCGAACCCGGCCGATGCTCCGCAGCAGCAGACGGGATCAGCCGAGCGAGGCGATCGGCCACGACCGATGCCAGCATGAGCTCCGCCTCCGAGTTCCCTGGCGCGGCATCTTTGCTCATCTCCAAAACGAGGATCGCTGGAGGCGCCGTTTGGGGCTGGCCGACCCAAAGATACCGCCGTAGGATCGAGGCCTCGTCGGTAGTGGTGAGCTTCGGCGACTTCGCCACTCTGGCGTCGGTCCAGTCGAGATGTCGGTCCAGTCGAGATAGGGATAGTCCCGTGGCCGGGTAGGCCTTTCGGCAGTTTCGGGCGGACTCAGCTCGGAGACTGCAACCGCGGTTGACCGAAAGCACCTTGACCGTCCGGTATCCACTCCCACTGTGGCTTGGCCGTGATACACCCCGTCCTGATCCAGGACGAGCAGACCCACCCTCATTGCCCCCAGGGCCTCTCCGGCTGCCGCCAGGAGGGCTGATCGTCGGGAGGCGGTGAGCGCTTCTCCTTGAGTCGGTCTCCAGGCCGCCAGAAACGAGTTCAACCTGTCCGCGACGCCGGCTGATGATGAGGCAACTTGCGGGAGCACGACCGATCGCCGCAGTCGGGATGCTGATCGGTCGGTCGGAGGCGCGTGCGCCGGCGGTGAAGGTTTTTCCATCATTAGCTGCTCGGGTTCAGACGCTAAGCGGCGTCGCAACGGGCCCGATCATAGGCGCGCTCATGATCAGGCGAACTTACAGGTTGGGCGCGTAGTCTGATCGCACGCTGCAGGCTCGGTACCGGCCGGTTACCTCGCCGTCATCGCAGTCAAGATCCGCCTGGGGCGATCCCGGGCCGGACAGCCATTGCCGTGCCCCTCATGCAGGGCAGGTTGCTCCACCCCACGGTGGGTCTTCCGGGTGTGGGGCCAGCGACGCAGGGGACTTCCCGTTCTGACCCACCACCTGCCGGTGGAGGTGCGATCACTCTGAATATCGAGTAGTCGAAGAACTTGGGGCCGGAGTCACCGGGCCGTCCTTGACTTGCCATTATCATCGAGACCGTGAACACACTACTTCCGTCCACCTCCGCCCAGCTGAGGGAGCTTGCAGCTTCAAACCAACGTCGGCACCGCCTGCCGAGCCTGGTGATGACCGTCTCTACAGGGGGGCAGATCATCGACTCGGTGGCCTTGGGCCAAGCCGATCTGACCGGTCCCGTCCCGGCTGGAGTTGACGTTCAATATCGAATCGGCTCTCTAACCAAGACCCTGACAGCCGTCGCCGTGATGCAGCTGGTGGGGGAGGGGCGACTGGAGCTGAACGACACCCTCGGCAGCGTTTGGCCCAACGCTCCTCATCCGCAGCTGACTATCGGGGCACTGATGAGGCACAGCTCCGGCCTTCAGCGAGAGCCGGTGGGGGAGGTGTGGGAGAGTCTCGAGGCGCCGTCGTATGAGGAGCTCGCCGTGACGGCCGGTCAGGCACGGCACCTTTACCCAGAGGACACCTGGTGGCACTACTCCAATCTTGGGTTTGCGCTCCTCGGAGGGTTGGTGGCCCGTCTACGAGGTGACAGCTGGGAGAGCCAGGTCAAGGAGCGGATACTGCAACCCTTGGGCATGTCACGCACGACCGTGGCCCCCGAGTCGCCTGCCGCCCAGGGGTACTCCGTCAGCCCCTACTCCGACCATGTGACGCCGGAACTGCCGGTCGACATTCGGGGGCTGGCCCCGGCCGGTCAGCTTTGGAGCACCGCAAGCGACCTCGCTCGTTGGGTGAGCTTTCTACTCCGCGGCCACCCGGATGTCCTGTCCAAGGAGGTCCTCGAATTCATGCGCTTCCCCAGGAGCATGCTCGACCTTGAGCAGTGGACTGCTGGTTATGGAACCGGGCTGATGCTGTTGCGCGGGCGGACCTCCGTAGCAGTCGGTCACACCGGCGGCATTCAGGGCTTTCTGGCAGCCGCCTTCGGATCCGTCCGGTTGGGGACAGAGGTTGTGATTTTGACGAATACCTCGTCCGGACCCAAGGTGACCAGCATGGCGGTCGAGGCGCTCGACCTGATCGCCGGTGACCTAGAGGAGCGGCCAATCTGGAAACCGGCCGAGGCCCCGCCCGCCGCGGTGGCCCCAATCCTGGGCCACTGGTGGTCCGAGTGGAGTGAGTGGATCTTTCAGTGGCGGGACGGACAGCTCCAGGGGCTCCCGGTCGACGCACCAGTTGGCACTGGGCTCGAGCGATACCGACAGTTGGCGGACGACCTCTTCGTGACTGTGGAAGGGCCCGAGCGAGGCGAGGAGCTCCGGGTCATACGCGGGCCGGGGGGCTCGGTGGTGAAGATGTACCGGTCGACCTACCTCTTTACACGACTACCGGAGTCCGCTGGCCTCGACTCCACGGGGTAGCCGCACGGTGTCCGGTCACGCGCGCCGCAACGGCCTCCGGACGCTAGCTCCGGCCAAGGCCCCCCCGGCCGCCGACACCCTTTGGCCTGACCGAGCCTGCTTTGCGTAATCCAACCGCGGGCGGGCGGATCATGAGCATCGCTCGGTCCGTGGCCATCGCTGCTGTGCGCTGTCCCTCGGGACCGGGTACGGCCGGGCCGATGGAGCGACCAGCCAATACCCGGAGCTCCTTTTCGGTCGACGATTCCGCAGTTCGCTGGGGCGAGCCCCTCGGCGGCGCCGCGGCGCCGGATAGCGCAGTGTCGAGACCAGGTGGGGAGGTGAGAGATTGGACGGCCAAACGGTGACGGTCGAAGGCGGTAATCATCCCGTGGATGCCGCGACTGCCGCCGCTGAAGCGCAGGCTGCGGCACTCGTCGCCGGGGTCGTGATCACCGACGTGCTGGATGTGACCGGCGCTCGCAGGGTCAATCAGCTGGCGGAAGGCGTCTGGGGCCCGGCGGTTGGGACCGCAGTGGATCTGGTCACAGCGCTGGCGCACGCCGGGGGCGTGGCTCTGCTCGCTGAGCGGGACATGGGAGGACAGGAAAGAGCCGATGTCGGCTTCGCTCTGGGCTTTTTAGGTTGGTCCGATGAGCTCCACCTGCACTCCCACCAGGTCGGCGTGGCCCCGGGGTTTCGGGGTCAAGGCGTCGGTCTTGCGCTCAAGCTGGCGCAACGGGAGGCCTGCCTGGAGCACGACGTCACCTTGATGCGTTGGACCTTCGACCCTCTGCTGGCCGCCAACGCCCACTTCAACCTGGCCCGCCTTGGTGCTATCGGCACCGCCTTTTTATCTGACTTCTATGGGCAGATGGCGGACGCGATCAACGCTGGCGACCGAAGTGACCGACTCGAGGTTTCATGGCGGTTGGACCGTGCGCTGCCTCCCAGTCACTCGGTTTCCCTCCCGATCCTCGAAATCGCAGTCTTGGAAGCCGATCAAGAGGGGTGGCCCCACCTGACCAAGGAGCCCCTGCGCCCGGGTGCCTCAATTGCGATCCCCGGCAACTACTCGGAGCTGCGGGAGCTGGAAGATCCGCGCGCGCCGGCCTGGCGGCGAGCAGTCGGAGAGACGTTGGCAGTCGCGTTTGCGGCAGGGCTGACAGTGACTGGGTTCCGAGCGTCGCGGTATCTGCTGGCGGAGCTGGCTCCGGGCTGACTTGGGGGCGGTGCTGTTGCCTCTCGGCCCACTTTCGGGGCGCCCGATCAAGATCCGACGTGGGACGGAGAGGGCAACGGACGGAGGGTTGCCGGCTGCCGTGTCCCAGCGCTGTCCGCCTTTGGGCCTGTCCGGGAAAACGATTGCGCCCGAGCGCCCGGGGATGCTATAGTCCGGCGACCAGAAGGGCACATGGGTCCGTTATTTTATGCACCGGCTGACTTCAGGGGGCACACAGAGTATGCAATTAGTCGTTCCGGTTACCCGCAAGCACCTGGCGGTCATGGCCACGGTTGGGTTTGCGCTGGTGCTTTCCGCCTGCAGCGGTACCGCTAGTTCGGGCTCTACCAGTCACTCCGGCGGTACCGTTACCTTCGCCCAGGAAGTTGGCGCGCCACCGACTTATATCTTCCCGATGGAGGACGGCGCCAACTCCGGGAACAACAACATCACCTACCTTCAGCCGTTGATGTGGCGGCCACTGTACTGGTTCGGACACAGCAATTCTCAGGCGCCGACGATCAACTACTCTCTCAGCCTTGCCAAGGCACCGGTCTGGAGCAATGGTGGAAAGACTGTGACCATGAACCTGCTTCACTATCAATGGTCCAACGGGACCGTTGTGACGACCCGGGACATCGAGTTCTGGATGAACCTCCTGAAGGCGAATGAGCTGAACTTTGTCGGCTACGCCCCCGGCTGGTGGTTGGACGAGGTGAGCAGCATCAACTACTCCTCGCCGACCCAATTCAGCATCACCTTTAACGGCGTGTACAGCCAGACCTGGCTGATGGACAACGGGCTCTCGGAGATAACCCCGATTCCGCAAGCGGCCTGGGACAAGACCTCCGCGGGTGGCGCTGTCGGCAACTATGACCGCACCACCGCTGGCGCGGTCTCGGTCTACAACTACCTCAACGCCCAGTCCAACTCGCTGCCCACCTGGGACACCAATCCTCTCTGGCAGATTGTGGACGGCCCCTTCAAGATCGCTCCCAACAATGGGTTTGATCCCACGACGGGGTATCTCGCGATGGTGCCCAACCACAGCTACTCGGGTCCGGTCAAGCCCAAGATCTCCCGGTTGGAGGAGCTCCCGTTCTCGAGTGACGCCGCTGAGATAGATGCGGTGCTGGCCGGGCGGGTTGACTATGGCTATGTGCCCTTCACAGATCTCAGTCTCGAGGGCCACTTGAAGTCGCTGGGCAACCGGATTGCGCCTTGGCTTGACTGGGGATTCACGTCTGTCGGCCTCACGTTCCCCGACCCTACGGCAGGCCCGCTGCTTGATCAGCTCTACATTCGCCAAGCGATGCAGCAGCTGATTAACCAACCCCAATACATCAAGCAGATCTTCGGCGGCAACGCCAGTCCCACATATGGCCCGGTGCCGGTGTACCCGAAGACTCAGTATCTGACCAGCTTTGTGGGCAACAACCCGCTGCCCTACAGTCCGACCGCCGCCAAGAGCCGCCTCACAAGTCACGGCTGGACGGTGGTCCCCAACGGCACTTCGACCTGCCAGAGTCCCGGCACCGGCGCTGGAGAGTGCGGCGCCGGGATCGCCCAAGGGGCTCAACTGACTCTGAACATGCTCTATGTCAGCGGGAACCCGGACTACACCAACGAGATGGAAGCGATGCAGAGCAGCTTCTCGACTGTGGGGATCCAGTTGCAGCTCAAGTCGGCTCCATTCGATTCGGTCCTCACGCAAGCTTATTCGTGTAACCCGGCCACGGGTCAGGGGTGTAGCACTGCCCTGGGCTACCTGGGGTCGCCAAACTGGACCTACGTGCCCACCTACTACCCAAGCGGTGACCCCCTCCTGGTCGACAGCGGCATTGTCTACAATGGCCAGCCGGCGTTCGTGACTCAGGCTCTCAAGCTGGTTGCCCTCAGCCACCAGCAGCCGGGGCTGCCGGGGCTGTACCAATACGAGAACTACATGGCTACCGAGCTGCCGTACCTGTGGATGCCGAACGCCGACTATCAGATCTCGGTGATCAGCAATAAGCTCAGCGGGGTGGTGGCGCAAGACACGACCGGCCATATCTATCCTGAAAACTGGACCTTGGGCGGCTGATTGCTGGCCGCTGTTGGGATGGCGCCGTGCCCCGGGCCGATACCGGGGGGCGCCATCCCATGAAAGGGTGGACGCGGGTGGTCATCTTCACTTGGGAGCCAAGGACGGTCCGGATGTGCCGTCTATCGATGTGATGAACCTGGGTCGAACTTGGGTCGAACTTGACCTCTCCGCTCTCGAGGCCAACGTCCGCGACTTCGTCTCCGAGTTGGCGCCAGTCCCGCTGATGGCGGTGGTTAAGGCTAACGCCTACGGCCACGGCGCCACCCTGGTGGCGCGCTGCGCTCTGGCGAGCGGTGCTTCGTGGTTGGCCACAGCCACAGTGACGGAGGCAGCGCAACTGCGGGCAGACGGAATCAATGCCCCATGTCTCGTGCTCGGTTACACCCCTCCATCTCACGTCCTGGAGGCTGTCCGCCTAGACCTGGACCTCACTGTCTTCGATCTCGATGTTATCGCCGCACTTGAAGATGCCGGGGCGCGGGAGGGGTGCCAGGCGAAGGCCCACCTCAAGGTCGACACCGGGATGACGCGCCTAGGGATCCTGCCGGAGGAGGTGGCCGGATTCGTGGCCGCGGCGCGAACGAAGTCGCACGTATCCCTCGACGGCATCTTCACCCACTTGCGCAAGGGTCAGGATCGGGAGTCCTCCGCGGAACAGCTAGACCGCTTCGAGGCGGCCGTCCGTGCAGCGGAAGGAGTGGGGCACACCTTCCGGCTGCGGCATGCGGCCAACAGCGCAGCCTGGCACCATCTGCCGGAGGCTCGGCTAGACCTGGTCCGAAGTGGTGGCGAGATTCTGGGTTTGAGCACCGCTGACAAGCGGCGGCGGCGGCCGGTGCTCACCTTCAAAAGCACGGTCGCGCAGCTCCACACGGTGGAGGCGGGTACGTCTGTCGGGTATGGGGATTCCTTTCGGAGCGGTACACGAATGCGGGTCGCGACCATCGCGGTCGGCTATGGCGATGGCCTGCGACGTGGCCCTGGAACCTGGGAATCAGTGCTGATCCGGGGGCGGAGGCATCCTCTGATTGGCGACGTGTCCATGGACATGGCGGCGGTGGACGTCTCGACTGACCCCAGCATCGCGGCCGGGGATCAGGTCGTTCTTGTGGGTCGCCAAAGGGGCCAGGAGATCACCGTAGACGAGCTGGCTCAGCGGCTGGGAACAATCAACTATGAGGTGGTCACCGGCATCATGGCGCGGGTCCCGCGCACCGGCACCCGTTCGTGAAGGCGGTCAGGCCGACGACTCTCGATCGCCTGTCCTTAGGGCTATTCGAAATGGGGAAGCGCAGACCCAGCGGCCGTTGCTGTCCCCGCTGTGCGCATGCTTTCCCCGTGATGGGATGGGCCCGACAGCCAGTTCGACCCGGCTAAAATAGGCTCCCTAATGACTCGAGCTCCCGAGCAACCATGAGGGCGTTTCTGTTCCGGCGCGCGGTGCAAGCGGTGGTGGTGTTGCTGGGGGTCTCCATCGTGGCCTTCATTCTTCTCCACCTCCTGCCCGGAGGTCCCGCGCGCGCCGAGTTGGGGCTACGTGCTACCCCCGGGCAGATCCGCGCTTTTGATCTGCGCTACGGGCTTCTCCAGCCGCTTCCGGTGCAGTATTTGGACTGGCTGAACCAGTTGATCCACGGCAACCTGGGGTTCTCCTACAAGCAAAACCAAACCGTCGACGCGCTACTGGCCAACAACATTCCCCGCACCCTGCTACTAGTCGGGGTGGCCACCCTCCTGGCCCTCATCATCGCCATCCCGATGGGCCTATATCAGGCGGTGCGCCGCAACAAGCCAGAGGACTATGTGCTGACTGGGATGTCCTTTCTCTTCTATTCCATGCCCAGCTTCTTTCTCGGGATCATCCTGATCGTCCTGTTCAGCGATGTGCTCCCGTGGCTACCATCCACGGGACCGACGTCGCAGGCGCCGCTTTGGGACCAGATCCCTAACCTATTGCTGCCGATGCTGACGCTGACCCTGGTCACCTTGGCGCTTTTTAGCCGGTACATGCGGTCCTCGGTGATCGAGAGTCTCATTCAAGACTACATTCGCACCGCCACCGCCAAGGGGCTGAGTCGGCGCGAGATCCTGTTTCGACACGTCCTGCGTAACGCCCTGCTGCCAATCGTCACTCTCATTGGCCTGAGCTTGCCGGGAATCCTCAGTGGAGCCCTCATCGTCGAGTCCTTGTTCAACTATCCCGGGATGGGCCTGCTATTCTGGAACGCCGCGATCACGGACGACTTTCCGGTCATGCTGGGCACCACCATCGTGGTCGGCGTAGCCGTCGTGCTGGGATCCCTGCTGGCCGATGTCCTCTACGCGGTTCTCGATCCCCGGGTGCGAATCACATGAGCGCAGCCTACTTCGGACTTTCCTTGAGGCGCTGGGCGTGATTGAATTCCCACTAGCGTCGCAATCGGAGGCGGACTTGGAAGGTCCAGAAGCCAGCGACGGCTCCAGCCACGGGAGTGCCTTCAGGATGGCGCTGGCGGTGTTCGTGGAGAACCGCCTGGCCGT
>Ga0307374_10001425_pt1 | contig 44246 bp, 52 predicted proteins | sample OX3MG_FD_202532 | JGI IMG/M metagenome (GOLD analysis project Ga0307374, IMG submission 202532) | Soil microbial communities from Risofladan, Vaasa, Finland - OX-3 | ecosystem: Environmental > Terrestrial > Soil > Coastal area > Acid sulfate soil | place: Finland: Risofladan, Vaasa | collected...
AAGGAGGACCACGAGCGGCGTCATCGGAAGCAACCTCGTCGGGCAGCTCTTGTAATGCGTGAACCTGAGCGGCTCCATTCGAGCCTGCTTCCGGTGGCAGGCCTACCCGTAGCTGTCGAATCGGCATCCATACGCGACGAGAAGAAGACTGAAGGCGAGATCGCTTCGTCGCTGAAGTACCCGAAGAGTTCGCACGGGATCGTATTCCCATTCATTGTTCGGGACCATCGACTGTGGACATTTTCACGTCTTCGCCAGAACCAGCACCCGTTTCAGCCAGTGATCGACTCGGACATCGAAGAGATCGACCTAATTGACTTGGCCTCAACCGAGGAGGGTCACCGGCGAGTAGTCGCTCTGCTAAATCGCGCGCTCGGCCGTCACCTCGGAATGCGAGGCATCCGCTTTGACCGCGAACACCAGCGCTACTGGTTCATGGCGAACCGCGATTACGACACAGGCGAAATCTCCGGCCGTTCTTACCGGTACACCACGAAGACCGGGCGGAGTCAGGAAAAGCCGGTCGTTCACCATGCTCATCGCCGCACCGGGGAACCAAAAAATGAGTGGTATCACGAGGCTGCACGCCTACGTTTCGAACGCTTCGGATCAGCGTGGTTTCTCACTGTGCGTCCCGAGTTCCACATAACGATTGATGGCGTGCAACCTCTACCTTCTCATCGCATCGGTAGGAAGGTAACGCGGAAGAAGAGCCACATTTACAACGATGGCTATCTCGATCGCCTCTGGTTTTGGAAGGAATTTCTCTCCGGTGGCGGTCCTCGTCTCGCCATCAAGGCGGGTGAGCAATCCATCCTTGTCGATGCCATCTACGCCACAACAGAGGTGATATGGCCGGGAGTTCCTGGTGACGTCCTTGACGTAAAGAACGACCAGGCAAACGAAACGTTGTTCACGATCGCTGATCTCATGGATGAAGAAGGCGACGAGGACTGGTGGGACGACGACGATGAGGCCGATGCGTCATGACCAGCCGTCCGCGCTTCGTTGCCCCGCCCACTAATCACATCTCGACACAGTGGCTCGCTGAGCCCCAGCTCTCGTTCAACCAGGGCGGCGTGCACGACGATCCCAAGACTGGCGTGACGCTTTATGGACCAGTCGGAATGTCGAACGGCACCCACCGAGAACAGGTCCATGTCGGCTTTATCGGCACGGATGCTGGCGTCCACCGAGCACGAGAATTGTTGGAGGATTACTGCGCCGGCGTGGCTGGAGACGAGAACATCACGCCCTTCCCGGGCTGTGACAAGTCGACTGGCTACCGATGCCAGCTTGAGTTTTCCGACAAAACCACGCAGGCACTCACGACAAACGAACTCCGCGATGTCGTTGACACGAAGAAGTCCCGGGATCGATTCGAGAGTGCTCTTGCGTTGTTCGATGACAAATTCCGGATTGTGACCAACCGAGATGTCCCACTCGACTACGTCATGGTTGTCATTCCTGATGATCTCTATAAGCGTGCTCGAGCGACCGACTATCGCGATGGTGGACCCGTGCACCGCGATCTGCGCCGTGCCTTTAAGTCCCACGCGATGGTGCGTGAGCGACCAACGCAGCTCATTCGCGAGTCGACGATCCTTCGTCCAGATGCCGCCGCGCGCAATTTGGATCATCCTGCGACGGTCGCATGGAATCTCTTTACGGGTTTGTACTTCAAGGCGGGCGGTACCCCTTGGGCGCCGACCGACATGGCGCCCGGGTCTTGTTTCATCGGTATCAGTTTTTACCGGCCGCTCGGTGACGCGAGTCACATGCGTGCCGCTGTTGCGCAAGCCTTCGATGAGCTCGGTAACGGATGGGTTCTCCGCGGCGATGAATTCCCCTGGAACGAGAGTCGCGACGGGCGGGAACCTCATCTGCCGGCAGATCTAGCCACTGATCTGATCGAAAGATCGGTAAAGCGCTATCGGGACGAGCTCAATACCTTGCCGAGTCGAATTGTGGTTCACAAACAGAGTCGTTACTCCGAAGAGGAACGACGAGGCTTCGGCGACGCCGTCCGAGCGCAGCTCGGAAGCAGCGCATCGTTCGACCTTGTGGGTCTCCGTCGAACGAGCGATGTGCGATTGTTCCGCGAAGGGACGTATCCACCTCTTCGCGGCACTCTTGCCCAGGTCGGTGGCCGCTCATTCCTTTATTCAACTGGGTTTCTTCCGCATGTCGGAAAGTACCCTCACGGTCACGTACCCGCGCCTATTGAGATCATCGACCACTACGGCGACTCCGACCCTCGTAGAATCTTTGAAGAGGTGCTCGCGCTGACCAAGCTCAATTGGAATTCGGCTGGATATGCGGAGACAATGCCGATCACGCTTCGTTTCTCTCGGCTCGTCGGAGATGTGCTCAGAGAAGTTCCTCCCAACCGGACGCCACACCCGCGCTACGCGTTCTATATGTGATGGGGTCGGGCCACAAGGGTCGAACAGTCGGCTACGACTCATATATGTCGTCCGCGACACTTCTTCTTCTCACGGGACTACCCGGCTCGGGAAAAACGAGCTTGGCCCGCGGCGCTGCAGTTGATCTTGAGGCGCCAGTCATTGGTCACGACTGGGTGATGGCAGGACTGAAGGGACACGCAACCGTCTGGGCGGAAATGGGCAAACTCGATCATGTCGGATTTCGCTCGGTGGGTTGGACAGTCATGTGGAACCTTGCACTCGCACAGCTACGAGAGGGCCGATGGGTGGTCCTAGATGGTGTCGCGAGGAGTCCGGAGGTGACTGGCACGCGTGACATCGCCAAACAAGCCGACTGCGCATCCTTCGTTGTTCTGTGCTCGATATCCGATCCCGAAGTTCACCGAGAAAGGGTCCTCGGAAGAGAGCGAGCAATTCCAAATTGGCCCGAACTTTCTTGGAAGGAAGTTGAAGGCTCGCGTTCCCACTGGGAGCCGCCAAACGATGTCAACCTTGTGCTCGACGCGCTTGATCCGTTTGAGAGAAATTTGGCCTCTTTGAGGTCGAGCCTTGTGGCACACAAGCCCACTTAGGTCTCGTCTGAGTTCGACTGATCAATTGGGCCTTTGGTGAGCGAACGCGGAACCGGTTGCCAACCGAGTTGACTTGCAACGGTCGCGAAGTTGCCGTCGTGAGCGAATCGATCAGCGACATCGATCGTGGCCACGCCGATCCGCGAGAGAAGTAACGCCTTCAGTATCCATTCAAGAGCCTGAAACGTGCGGTAAAGACGGTCGAGGTCGCCCCCTCGGACGAGCCCGCCGCCGTGCGAAGGTCGATTGCGACCGTTGGAAACCTCTAGCGCGAAGGCTGAGGCGTCCGCCGGAGCCATCGGAAGCCCGGCCTCCACGGCGAAGCCGACCAGTTCGAGCACGCGGACGCGCAGCGACAGCTGATTTGCATTGCTCAACACGCCCATTGCCCAGTCGCGGGTTTGCTTCGGCGTGTCGGGATTGATCGCCGCTTCGACACGGGTGCGATGCTCACTGGGATCGAGACTCGGGTGATCCCACAACTGCTTGTGCAAACCTTCGGCCGCCTGCGCGATGTTTGTCACGCGGTGATCCTCAAAGACGAACGGCGCGTAGGCAGAGGAAAGAAGGCGCGCGAGCACCTGCCTTAGGTCCTCTCGCTGGCTCAACCAATCGCGAACCGCGCGTGGCGCGTCCTTCACTAGCGCCAGCGGGAACAGCTGATCGCGCGTCGATATCGAATCATCGGAAGGAGGAAGACTGTCTCCTAGCAACCACATGTGAAGGTCAAGGGGGTGGTTCCAACCAGGGCCACCCGCTGCTATCCATGTGAAGCGGTTTGGACTGCCGGACAAAAAGCTCACAAGGTCGCGGAGCGGGCCGAGCCAACGGTCGATCGCCTCGAAGATCGACACCGGCTCCGTTAGGCGTATCTCCCACATAGCGACAAGCTCGGCCGATGCCTTTGGGCTTGAGATTCTCGCTGTCGCGCGGGTGAACAGTCGTATCTCGACGCCGTCATCCACAGACTCGAAGAGCCGAGACTCCGGAAAGTGGAGCACCAGCGCGCCGTCGTTTTTTTGGGGCCGAATGTGTGTAGGGGTCGCCCAGTCCCAAAGGTGGTCGGTCGTGAAGAGAAGGTTGTTGAACTTAAGGTCCGCCTCCTGAACTCGGGCACCCTGGATCGCGTACCGGAAGGACCATGGCTGGTTGGCTGGCACATTGGCGAAGAGACCACCCACCTCGGCAAGTGTGACCGCACCGATCCCATCCACCTCGCCGAAGAGCACCGGGTAATCGCGGGGTTCGAGTGTTGCGTCGACGATCACGACTCCGGATGGCTTGACGGCCAGCGGGGGAGGCGGTTCGAACTGCTCGCTCACCTCGAGTTGCTGTCTCGTGCCGAAGTGCGCAGTTCCCCGCACTTGGCGATCGGGGTGCTCAGGGAGCCACCAAACACCCGGCCACTCCACATCGGGTGCAGGCATCTCAGGTCCTAACGAGGTCTCGGCAGTTCAATCCCTGGAGGCATCTCAACTGTGACGTTAAGCATGTTCCACGATTGGATCAGCGTTACAGAGAACATGAGCGCGCTCAGCTCCTCGTCGGAGAATGCACTACGGGCCGCGTCCCACGTTGCGGCTTCCACACGCCCACCGTCTCCAATTCGGACCATCTCCTCGACCAGTGCCAACGCCGCGCGCTCTTCTATCGTGAAGTCATCTGATTCGCGCCAACCCGCCAACAAGTCGAGCTTGGTCTGCTCGACACCATGCTTTCGTGCGCCGTCCGCGTGCATCGCAAGGCAGAACGCGCATCCATTGATCTGGCTCGCTCGAATCTCGACAAGCGCACGGACCTCGGGGTCGAGGGCCCCTTTCGCTAGATGTCGCGCTAGTTCGAAGAGGTGCCCATACGCAGTGGAGTCGGCCTCGTACGGATTGAAACGCATCGTTTGGACGGTACTCCGGCGCACGGGCCCGAAGGCGGACCCCGAATTGCGAGCCGCGAAGGAGCAGCGCTTGCCTGGCGTCGAGAATTAGAGCCTTCGTCAGTGGAAGTAGGCCCCTGCGGAATCGATCAGTCATGCATGTGTCGCCCATCCCGCGTTTTGACGCGCTCGTCACTTGCCTTAACGTGGGTCGCTGCTGTCATCCTGGCGCCTCCCGGAGTCTCGCCATCGATGCGCGGATGTGTGGGTCGCGGCGGTACATGTACTCCTGTTGGAGAACTCGGAAGAGACTTGACACGATGAAGTAGACGTTCACCGCTGCTGGGATCGCGATGTAGATGATCGCGAAGATGATCGGGAAGAGCCTCTGAATCTTCTGCATCTGCGGGTTCGCTGCCGTCGGGTTACGCCCCGAGAGCTGTTTCATCTGGATGTACTGAAGGGCGATCGCGACGAGGATCAGTGCGATCAACGGCAGCCTTGTGCCGAAAGAGAGCCCAGTCGTTCGAACGGAGTCGGCAAGGTTGATGCCGAAAGACTGCAAGGCTCCATGCCCATGGGCTACCGCGTGGTAGAGCTTGCTCGACGAGCTGACGTATCGAGGAAGCGGGATGACATGACCGTGTTGTGTCACCGTATGGATTAAGCCTTTGATCGTGTCGTAGAGAATGATGAAGATCGGAAACTGCAAGAACATCGTTAGGCAGCCGCCGGTTGGCGAGACCCCGTTTTCTTGGTAGAGCGCCATCATCTCCTCGTTCAGACGTTGCCGCGACTCCTGCCGCTCCGCGACGCTCGCCGACGGCTTTGACTTGAAGCGCGTCTGAATTCGCTTCAACTCGGGAGCGAGCAACTGCATCTTCATCATCGATCGCGTACCGCGGAGGGTGATGGGATACACGACGATCATCACGGCGATTGTGAGGAGTGCGATGGCGAACACGTAATTAGGAACGAGTGCGAAAAACGTAGCGAGTAGCCACGCAAAAAGGATGAAGAACGGATGAGCGGCTTGGCTCACCAGAGAGGTAAGTGAAGAAAAGAACACGATGTTCTCCTGTCTGTCTCGAATTGAATGGGCCGGAGAGCGATCCCGTGGGATCACTCTCGCCACTCAACGTCGAGGTTGAGACAGAAGAACTAAACGGGAGACTGCAAGCGCCGGGCTACTTGCAGTTCGGTGAGAAATGGAGCTGGCAAATCCGGCGAGACCGTTGACGTGCAAAAGATTCGAGCTCGCAGGGAGCACGCGCGACGACGCGATGACCGATGTGGCTAATGCGATTGCGGCAATCAGTAGAACGACGTGTGCAGCGTCTGGCTGCAGCACGACGGCAGAGCCAAGAGCTAGACAGCTCGCCGCAATCATTCGTCCAAGCACAACTACAACTGTAATGACTGTGACCGCGATGCGCACTGCGGGCACGAACCCTCGCTCGACGGTCGTAGCTCGTGGTTCGCGGGGCATGGGCGAGCACTACGCGCGTCGGGCAAAGGTCCTGCGAGCTCTGTCTTGGGCGCTCGGACCATTGGCAAGGAAATCTCGATCGCCAGGCCGTCGGCGGCTGAGCAACCCATACTGTTACTACCTCCGGCAGACATTGACTGAGTTCGACATGACAGAGCCCGACAAATCCGTTGCGTTAGCAATTTTGCTTGACGAGATTGGTGCTTGCGCAAGAGGTGAGCTGCCTTTGCCAGATAGGGGTCAGTTGGCCGAGTGGCTCGTCCTGTTGAATCGACTCGGTGGCTCCGACCGAGCCAACGATTGAGACGGACAGCGAGACGATTGACAGAGCACAACCCGCGGGAGGACCTGCTTGATGGGTGACCTCGGTTGCCGCCTGCGACCCGTTAGCTGGCAGCGGACAGCAGCCCCGCGCAAGGCGTTCGGATGGGGGGTTGGCGGTGGAGAGCAATTGACGATCCGCGTGAAGGATTTGCGAGCGCGAGCTGCGGCGTTGGCGTCAAGGGGCTCGGGGCCTTCGGCGGCAATTTGTCATCAGCGGAGCAACCCACACTCTTGTTACCTCCGGCATCGCTCCATTTCTTTCACATCGAGCACTGGCTTGGATCGGGAGTTCCGACGCTGTAGAACTGCTGCGTGCCGCGTCGTCGGGAGGGGGGTGAACTTCCCGCTGTGGGTCCATCGCCGATTGCAGTCGCTTGTGGTATAGCGCGATACGACAGGCCCGATTTCGGTGGACGCAATGGACAACTCGCCTAACGGAGGACCACGTCAGCGATTTATAGGCATCTACCTGGACTTTTCCCATCACCTTGCCAAGGTGATGGTTGGCGGGTTCACCCGTATTGACGTCGCAGCCACCAATACGTAAGTCCGCAGAGAGCGATCGCAGCCACAAGGAACACCCCCATCTCGGCCCACTGGAACGGCCAGAAGCGGCTGCCCGGTTGATAGGCGACGAGCGTGTGAATCGTTCTCGAGAGCTTGTCGACACAGTTGTTGAACAGAGTCACTCCAGTATTTCCCGCCGCCGTTTTCGGGCCCGTAGGAGGAGGTTGTGGGGCCTGATTGAAGAACGCCGGACACGCGTTAAGCAGATAGTGGCCCGTCGGTGCGTGTCCGGCCTTGTTCACTGCCTCCGTCGAGTAGACCCACCCGTTCGGAACAGTCACCCCTGGGGGATTAAAGGCCTCGGTTGTGGCCACGGGGGAGAAGGAGACACCCCCTTCGTTGATCGGAAGCGGGACGGACTCATACACCGGTAAGGCAAAGTTCGGCCGAATCCAGTAAGTGACCGCGAGGCGCATGCCGACGAATCCCGCAAGCGTCGCGCCCATTGCCGGAACCGTTCGGCGCAACAGCGCGCCCGCGGTCGCGCCGAGCGCGAAGGCGAACGCGGCATATCCGATTGGGGCGACTCCGTGGTAGCCGAAGCTGGACAGGCCGAAGCGGTTCATGTTCACCGCGTCGATCGGGCTCATCCACCAGTCGACCATCCATGCCACCAACCCGCCGATCATCATCGCGGCGAGGCCGACGATCCCGAGCTTCACCGCGAGCCAGCGCCGCAGGGTGACGCTCTGCGTCCACGAGAGGCGAAAGAGGCCCGACTCGACTTCGCGGGCGATGAGGGGTGCGCCGTAGAAAATCCCGATCAGCGCGGGCGCAACCATCGCGATGAGTGGCAGAGCGTGCTGCAGCGGATTGTCGACGGTGAGCACCGGGTTCGGCGTCGATGAACAGGAGTGTGCTCTTCGGCAGGCGGTTTGGAATGCGTCGTTCACGTTGACGATGTGAATCCTGGTGACGAGAAGTAGGACGCCAAGGGCGATGGCGAGCGCGAGGCCGACGATCCCCTCGGTTCTGAATTCACGCAGCGCCAGGCGGATCACGAGCGGACTCCCAACTTCGGGCGACGGTCTTGGGTCGCGGCTCCGGTCATGTACGCAAGGACGAGGTCTTCGAGGTCCAGCTGCTCGACCGTCCATGCGGGATCGAGGATGGGCTCGTCGGTACGGACGACGATCGTGCTCTGACGGTCGGTGTGACTCTCGTCGATGAGCTCCTGGTCGCGTGGAAGCGCGGCGCGGTCATGGCGAGGTCCGGTCAGTCGGTGGTGTGAAGCCAGCAGCTCCTCGATCTCGCCAGCGACCTGAACGCGGGAGTCGACGACCACGACGAGGTAGTCACAGACTCGCTCGAGATCGGCTACAAGATGCGAGGAGAGGATCACACTCGTGCCGGAGTCGGCAACGACTGCGATCACGCCCTGGAGGAACTCGCGTCGTGCAAGGGGATCGAGGCTGGCAACCGGCTCGTCGAGCACCAACAACTCCGGACGTTTGGCGATCGCGAGCGTGAGCGCGAGCTGCGCGCGCTGACCACCCGAGAGCTTGCCGGCCTTCTGGTGGAGATCGAGTCCGAGGCTCTCGATTCGCTCCGCGGCGAGCTGCACGTCGAAGTTCGGGTTCATCCACCTGCCGAAGCGCAAGTGATCGGTAATCGAGAACCCGGCGCGGGTCGGGGTGTCTTGGGCGACGAATCCGACGCGGGCGAGCTGGGTTGACGTGGTGCCGGGTTTGCCTCCGAGTACGGAGATCGACCCGGCGCTCGGTTGCAAGAGGCCGACAGAAAGGTGGAGCAGCGTGGTCTTCCCAGCGCCGTTCGGGCCGACGAGCCCGACGACTTTGCCGTCGGGGATCGAAAGTGTGCAGTCCGAGAGCGCCCACTTGCGTCCGTAGCGCTTGCCGAGGCCGTTCGCCTCGATGAACGCGGTCACGCTACGTCCTCCGCGGCGGAGGACCGAAGGCACTCCTTGTAGAGGGCGTCGATACTTTCATCGTCGAGGCCAGCGCGTCGCGCTTGTGCCACCCAACGTTGCAAACTCTGGCGGAGTGGTCCGTGCGACGCGAGTGAGTCGTCGCTGAGTGTCGCTGATACAAAGACGCCGATACCGGGCCGGGCCGCGACGAGACCGAGGAGCTCTAGCTCCTTGTAGGCCTTCGACACCGTGTTCGGGTTGATTGTGAGGCTTGTCGCCGCCTCTTTCACGGTGGGCAGCTGGTCACCCACGGCCAAGAGTCCGAGTCGGAGCGCATGACGGACTTGTTGGACGACTTGTTGATACGGCGCCATGCCGGAGCGTGCGTCGAGATGAAATTCGATCATTCTGTCTCCAGGTATCCTAGGAACCTAGTAAACCATGGACCACGTATGAGACCCTGTCAAGTCGCGCTGGGTAGAGCAATCTGACTCCACCACAGAGTATTGACTGCACATATACACTCAGCGTATGCTCTCAGGTATGAGTGTACCTATGGCCCTTCTCGGGCTCCTCGATCGTGAACCAAGCCACGGCTACGACCTAAAGCGCGACTACGACGCGTTCTTTGGCCGAGAACGCCCCCTTCCTTACGGCCAGGTCTACGCGACCCTTGCCAGACTCACGAGGGACGGAAAGGCAGTCGTCGGCGACGCGGAGCCGGGAGCCGGTCCCGATCGGAAGCGCTACACCATCTCTGAGACCGGCAAGGACGAGGTCGAAACGTGGCTTGCTGAGCCAATCCCGGCGGAACCGCATTTTCAGACCGATCTTTTCGTGAAGGTCGTGCTCTCCCTCATGCTCGGTCGCCGAGCAGAGGAGTACCTCGATCTCCAGCGGGCCGCCCACCTTGCTCGGATGCGCGAGCTCACCGACGTCAAGCAGAAGGGCGGCGTCGTCGACACGCTCCTCGCCGATCACGGACTCTTCCATCTCGAAGCTGATCTGCGATGGATCGACCTCACCGAAGCACGGCTCGTGGCGTTGGCGGAAGCGGTAGCGGCATGAGCGCGATCAACGCGTCATCCGCAGTCGTCGCCGGAAGCACGATCTGCGAGGCGCGCAACGTCGTACTCTCTTTCGGCGAGACACCAGCGCTGCGCGGCGCCGATCTGTCCGTAAGACGCGGCGAGGTCCTTTCCGTGATGGGCCCGAGCGGCTCAGGCAAGTCGACGTTGCTCCACTGTCTGGCGGGAATCCTCGTTCCGGACTCCGGCGAGGTCACCTTTGACGGTCAGCGCCTCGCCGCGATGAGAGAAGAACAACGAAGTCGGCTACGACGCGACCGTTTCGGCTTCGTCTTCCAGTTCGGCCAGCTCGTTCCCGAGCTCACCGCTGAGGAGAACATCGCGCTGCCACTCCTTCTTGGCGGAATGCGACGCGGCGAAGCGTTGGCAAGCGCGCGGACTTGGTTCGAACGACTTGAACTCGATGGCTTGGAACGACATCGCGCCGGCGAGATGTCGGGTGGACAAGCGCAGCGCGTCGCCCTCGCACGCGGTCTCGTCGCCCATCCGGACGTGTTGTTCGCAGACGAACCAACAGGATCGCTCGATTCGCTGACCGGTGAGTTGGTGATGAGCTTGATGACGACCTCGGCGCGAGCGGAAGGGACCACCGTGGTCCTCGTTACGCACGAGCCGCGCGTTGCGGCCTACGCAGATCGCGAAGTGATCGTGCGCGACGGCAAGGTCACCGCAGCTGTGGGCGCGTCGCGGTGATTCGCCTCGGTCTTCGACTGACGTTCGGCAGTGGGCGCGAGTCCGCGCTGCGCGTCCTTGTCACCGCCGTAGCCGTCGCCCTCGGCGTCGGTCTGCTTCTCGCCGCGCTGGCTGGAGTCAATGGGCTACAAGCCCAGACCGATCGTGGCGCGTGGCTCGATACTTCAGCTCAATCAGCGCCACCAGCTCCCGCATCCGGCGGGCTGTGGTGGCTGTCCAGCACCGACGAGTTCGGCAGCCAGGCGATCGACCGCGTCGACGTTGCCGCTGCCGGATGGAATGCTCCGGTGCCGCCGGGGATTGCCCACCTGCCCGGACCAGGCGAGTACGACGCGTCGCCGGCCTTGACGGCTCTTCTTCGGTCCGAGCCGGCGAAGGAGTTGCGCGACCGGTACCCGGGACGAGAGATCGGCACTATCGGTGCGGCTGGACTTCCATCCCCGAACTCGTTGATCATCGTCGTCGGCCACACCGCGCGCCAGCTCTCGCAGGTCCCCGGGGCCGTTGAGGTGGGAGCGATCCAGCGCGCGCCGGCCAACTGCTACGCCTGTCAGAACCCCATCGGGAGTGGACCCGATCTGCAGTGGATTCTCGCCGCCGTCGCCGTGTTCCTAATGCTGCCGGTGCTCATCTTGATCGCGACCGCGAGCCGGCTGTCAGCGGCGCGGCGCGAGCAGCGTTTCGCAGCGATGCGGCTCGTCGGTGCCACGCCACGTCAGATTTCGGTGGTCTCCGCGGTGGAGGCAGTGGTCGCAGCGATCGCGGGTGTCGCGGTCGGCTTCACACTGTTCTTCGTATTCCGACCGCTGCTTTATCACGTGCCCTTTACCGGAGCGCCCTTCTCGCAAGGCGACCTCTCGTTGCACGGTATCGATATCGTGCTCGCTGTGATCGGCGTACCGATCGCCGCGGTCGTGTCGGCGCGAATTGCTCTCCGCAAGGTCCAGATATCGCCGCTCGGCGTGAACCGTCGGGCGTTGCCCCGCCCGCCGCGAATCGTACGGATCATCCCGCTCCTCGGTGGCATCGCCGTCCTCGCGTACTTCGACGCGCACGGCAAGCCGGGCAGCAATGGCGGCCAGCTTCTCGAGTTGCTCGTTGGATTCGTGCTCCTCGTTGTGGGGCTGGTTCTCGCCGGACCATGGTTCACGACCGCTGGTTCGCGACTGCTGGTGAAACGGGCGAATCGTCCCGCCACGCTTGTCGCCGGTCGCCGGCTCCTCGACAATCCGAAAGCTGCGTTCCGGTTTATCAGTGGACTCGTGATCGCCCTTTTCGTTGCGAGCGCTTTGATCGGAGCACTCAGCTCCATCGCCACATTTAGTAGCGCAGGCGGAGGAAGCGCGGGAAAGGACACGCTCGCTGACACGTTTTGCAGCTTCTCGACGTCGAACTGTCCGGCCTCCACCCAAGTCCCCTCAATTTCAGGTCAGGTCCTTGCCGAACTCCGTTCGACGCCTGGTGTGGGAGCCGTGACGGTTGTTCACGAGAACCCATCCGACGGTGCATTCCGAGGTGCGCTCGGGAATTCGTTCGGGGTCGTTGCGTGCGACCAGCTGGTGAAAACTCCCGCGATCGGCAAGTGTGCTCGAGGCACGACGGTTGCAAGCATCGGCTACTTCCTTTCCAACATCCTTGGCCACCGCTCGAACGCGGCAACGGCGGTCTGGCCCTCCGCGGACCTGTCCAGCGAAAGTGCTGCGCGTCTTCCGGTTGATGCGGTCGTCGTCGCAACGACCGGGTCCTCGAGTGCGATTGAACGGGTATGAACCACACTCGAACGGACCTTTCCCTTCCAAGGGACACCGGTCACCGTCGAGGCGGCCGATCCGTCGAACGCGCGCCTGCTCACAATGATCCAGGACATGACCGACGTGATGATTGTTGCGAGCCTCATCATCGCGGCCTGCAGCCTCGCCGTGAACATCGTCGCCGGGTTGGGCGAGCGCAAGCGTCCGTTCAGCTTGCTCAGGCTCACCGGTGTTCCTACCGCGCTGTTACATCGTGTCGTCGCGCTGGAGAGTGCACTACCGCTCTTGCTGGTCGCCGCGGTATCGATCGTGGTCGGTCTGTTGTCTGCCGCCCTGTATCTCCACTCTCAGGTAGGCATCGCATTCAGCTTCCCTGGAATTGGGTACTGGGCGACCGTCCTCGGTGGACTAGCGGCGTCGCTCGCGATCATCGCCTCGACCTTCCCGATCATCAATCGCATTACCGGACCTGAGGTCGCCAGAAATGCGTGAACGAAGTGGTTCCTTTCGTCGACTGTCGTGGATACTGCTCGCCTCCTTGGTTGCTTCGGTCTCCTTGGCCGGCTGTGACCTCTCATCGCCCACGGGACCTCCCGGTCCGACCGGGACTGTGACTGGCACGCTCCAGGCTGTAGGTGGACCTTCCGGCGCGGGCCCGCGGGCCCTCAGCGGACAAGTCACCCTCTATGGGCCGAGAGGAAAAAATGCCAGCATTACTGTCGGCGCCAATGGTCGATTCTCGGTACCGGCAACTGCGGGTACCTATACAGTCTCCGGGCAGAGTTCGCAGTACAAAGGTGGGACCGCTGACTGCCACGCTGCTGGACCGGTCACCGTGACCAAAGGCGCCACGGCCAAGGTAGAGGTTGACTGCCAAGAGAAGTAGCGAGACTCGCAGGATTAGGGGTGCATCACCTTGGCGAAAAAATGCCGACCGCACCGTGGTATAGCGCGATACGACAGGGCTGATCTGGGTGGACGCAATGGACGAGTCGCCAGACAGAACCGCACGTAAACGATTTATAGCGATCTACCTGGACGTATCCTATCACCTTGCCAAGGTGAAGTTATCCATCCGATATCTGCGAGCGATACCGAAGCTCGCCCACCACTCGTCTCCTCCTCTCAGTGGTTGGTCAGCTTGAACCGACACGCCGTCGCCGCGCGAGAGAACTGGGACGACTGATCGTCGAACCCCCGCGGGAAGGCCAGGATTACCCCGTCACGGTCGGACACATACTCGAAGCCCGCCATGTCGGACGGCATCGACGTCGTTGGGTCGGGAAAGTCGGAGATGCCCTGTTGACGCATGCACCGCGAGACCTGGAGCATCTGAGCAAGTGCCGCCGATGAGGGATGCGTCGTCGATCCAGGGCTAGGTAGGCCGCCGACGAGCTTCTGGCAGGTGGTCTGCGCCGACTTGAACGCGGTCGATTGCGGGTTGACTCCAGCGCCGAAAGAGAAGCCTCCGCTGGCGTCCGGATCGGGGAAGTCGGGCACGCCATGCGATCGCATGCACTCCGCATAGGCAAGCCCTGCGCTCGAATTCGATCCGGCTCGTGCCGCGGTGGCCGTCGTCGAAGTCGACCCGACGTTCGCAATACCTGGGGAAGCTGGTCCGCCGCCGCACGCGGACAGCCCGAACCCCACTCCGATCATCACGCCGAGTACGGCAATAGTCACCCGCGTTCGAGCCGGCAGGGTTTGAACTGCTTTCGAGCCTGTTCGGTTGCCGCTTCCAGCGCGTTCCTCATGCCGGTTCATTCGCTGGCGAGACCAAGGTTGCTGGGCTGGTACTTCTCGCAGGCCCTGCCTGCGACTTGGAAACGTGGCGATTCCGGACCGAATCCGGCGGCCTGAATGGAATGAATGCTGATAGCGCCGTTGCTGCCGGGGTCCGGAAAATCGAGGAGCCCGTGGGCACGCATGCAGCGCGCCCACTGCAATGCCTGCGCCTGGTTGTGTTGTCGCGCGGCCGGAGTGACTTGACCGCCGCGAGGAAGCAGGTGCTGACAGATCCTGTTTGCGCGGACGTAGCGCGCATTGCCTGGGCTGAGATCGCTGTTTGGCCCCGGATGGAGTCCCTTGATGTTGAAGGTGCCGTTGTTTCCGGGATCGGGCATGTCCGTGATGCCATTGGAACGCATGCACATGGCGTAGGCGACCGCCTTGTCGTACGGCGACCCGCTGCTGGAGGAGGCATTGCTCAGGGTGGTGGATGTCGTCGAGGTCGACCCAGTGCTTGCGACACCAGGGGATGCCGATCCATTGCCGCATGCTGAGGCGAGCAGGCCGACGCCGCCAAGAACGAAGACGATCGAGGCCACTCGAGCAGACACCGAGCGCTGGCGCCGGCTCGGTCCGTAAGTAAATCGACGACAGGTCACTTGGAATTACTTCCAGGCACGAGGGTCTCGCACGTCTTCTGCGCGCGCTGGAACTGGGGAGAGCTGGGGTCGACGCCAGCGAGATGCACAACGCCGGGATTGGTCGGATTGGGGTCGGGGAAGTCGGGCACGCCATGGCCGCGCATACACCGAGCAAACTTCAAAGCCTTAGTAAGAGCCTGCTGTTTCTGTGCAGGTGTCGGTACGCCGCCGGGGAGGAGGTGCCGGCAGGTCTTGTCGGCAGAAACGTACTGCGGTGACATCCGATCGATGCCGCTCGACACGGGCGCGCCGCCCTTTCCTCCCGTAGCGAAGTTGACGTTGAGGGTGCCGTTGGCCGCGGGGTCAGGGAAGCCCGGCTCGTCGTGTGAACGCATGCAATTGACGTAGGCGAGCGCGGCCTGGTACTTCGCAGTGTTGCCACCATTTCCCGCGGTCGGGGACGACGACGCCTGCGTGGTGGAGGTGGTCGAGCCAACGTTCGCGATCCCGGGCGCCGCTGCTCCACCACAGGCTCCGGTGATGAGGCCAAGGCTCGCCATCACAAAGACGAACGCGACAACGCGGCCAGGCGTTGGAAGCTGGCGATTCGTGCCGATGCCGTTGGGGGATCGAGTCTCAACTTTTCCATCGATGGCACCTTTAGAGCGATTCTTGTGCTTGTGGTCGTGAATTTGGGTCTTCTCCAAGGTCGGGCGAGACCAGTTGTAAGAGATGGAAGGTCACAGCACGGTCACAGTTGTGACCGTGCTGTGACCTTCGTCCTGGCACCGTCTAGGTCATGAGGATTGCGAGCCAGCGCCGTCCCATTGGGCACGACTCCTGCAACGCTTGTTACCGAGATACGCGAACAGAGAGCCGACGACGATGAGAGTGCTGGTAGCGGAGGATCACGAGCAGTTGGCACGGGCGGTCGCAACCGGGCTCCGCCGCTATGGGATGTCCGTCGACGTGGTGCTGGACGGTGACGACGCCCTCGCGCGTCTCCGCACCAACCGTTACGACGTGGTGGTGTTGGACCGGGACCTCCCTGGGGTACACGGCGACGACATCTGCCGCAGCCTCGCCGAAGAACGATCTGAAAGCCGGGTACTGATGCTCACCGCAGCGAGCTCGGTGCGCGACCGGGTCGAAGGGCTGGGTTTGGGCGCTGACGACTACCTTCCGAAGCCGTTCGACTTCACCGAGATGGTTGCCCGCGTGCAGGCGCTCGGCCGTCGCCCCGGTGCGCCGAAGCCGGAACGTCTCGGCTATCGCGACCTGACCCTCGACCCGGAACGGCATCTCGCCGTCCGCGGCGGACGACATCTCACGCTCAGCCCGAAGGAGTTCGCCGTGTTGGAATGCTTGCTCACCAGCGAAGGAAGTCCGGTCTCCGCGGAGGAACTGCTCGAACGCGTGTGGGACCAAGCGACCGACCCGTTCACCACCACGGTGAAAGCAACCATCAACCGGCTGCGCGCCAAGCTAGGTGATCCTCCGATCATCGAGACCGTCCGCGAGGCCGGCTATCGGATCGCAGGCCAGTAATGGACGTTGTGCGACGCCGGCTCAGGCGACCTTTGTGGCTACGACTGCCGCGTCGCACCACTCGGTTCCGGCTCACTGCTCTTTGCGGTGGGCTCTTTCTCCTCTCGGGCATCGCGTTGCTTGTCGCGACCAACGCCCTTTTCGAACGGGCGACCGAATACAAATCGCCTTCGTTGCCGAAGATCCCCAAGCCAGCATCGATACAGAATCTTCAGCTCTTGCCGGGCGCAACGCTCCACCTTCCCCAGAATGCGTATGGCCTTTCGCAGGCTCAACAGACCCTGACGCACGCTCAGAATGAGCTCGCACGGACCAAACCTTCATCGCTCAAATTGGTCGGGCAGGGTCCCTTTGCACAGGTCCAGAGTCAGCTGACGCAGGCACAGCATCAACTTGCGCAGGGTCGGAATCAGCTCACACAGGCCGTCCATAAACTCGCACAGATTGGGCCGGCCCAGGCCACACAGCGCGCACTCGATTCGCACCAGCTACTCGTGAACTCGGGGATTGCACTCGCCATCGTGGCCGTCCTCGCCCTGCTCGCAGGCTGGCTCGTCGCTGGCAGAATGCTGCGACCCGTCAGGACCATCACCCGCACGGCGCGAAGAATCTCCTCCACCAACCTGCACGAACGTCTGGACCTTCGCGGACCGGATGACGAACTGAAGGAACTCGGGGATACCCTCGACGACCTCTTTGGGCGTCTCGACGCGGCGTTCGACGCACAACGGCACTTCGTCGCGAACGCCTCCCACGAGCTTCGCACTCCGCTGACCGTTGAGCGGACCCTCTTGCAGGTTGCGCTCGACGACCCGGAGACGACGATTGAGAGTTGGCGTTCGACTGCGGAAGAGGTGCTCACCTCGAATGACGAGCAGGAACGGTTGATCGAAGCACTCCTCACTCTCGCCAGCAGTGAGAGCGGGCTGAACGAACGTGAACCGATCGACCTCGCCACCGTTGTTGGTGCGACTCTTGCCAATCTCAAGCCCGACGCCGACCGGCGAGGAATCCAGGTCCACGACAACTCGACGCCCGCGTCCCTCGATGGCGACCCGTTGCTCGTCGAACGCCTCGTCGCCAACCTGCTCGCCAACGCCGTCCGCCACAACATCGTCGATGGACGCGTCGACGTAGTGACAGAGATGAAGAAGGGCAAGGCCGTGTTGTCGATCACGAACACTGGACCCGTCATTTCCGCATCGGAAGTCGACCGCCTGTTTCAAGCATTTCAACGCCTCGACCGACGGCGCACACATCACAATGACGGGCATGGTCTCGGTCTCTCGATTGTCCGAGCGATCGCAACTGCACACGGCGCGACCGTTGTCGCTCAGCCCTTAGCTGACGGTGGAGTTTTCATCGAAGTCGCCTTCCCTCGAGCAGCCCACGCGCAACGCGGCGACGAAACAACAGACGACAAACGGTCGCCCATCAAGATCATCAGGCGCGGTGTGCGGGCGCAGAAAGCATCATCCGCGTCAAAGACGCTGGAGCGCTAGGACTGAACCGTCACGTATCACTTCGATGGGTGCACTCGGAGTGGTGAAGACGAGGGGCGGGTAGCTGGGCCGTGACGCACAGCCCTCCACCGGCCCGGGGGATGAGGGTGAGGGTTCCGTCGTGTGCTTGGGCGATGCTCTTGACGATTGCCAGGCCGAGACCAACACCTGCGTGGTCGGTGCGTACGCGTTCGGTGCCGCGTTGAAACGGCTCGACAAGCGTGGAAACCACTGCTGGGGTGAGTGTCGCGCCCGTGTTCTCGACGGTTAGCACCACGCTCTTGGGGCCAATGCTGGTCGTGATCCACACGATTCCGTGCTCGCCCAGATTGTGGACGATCGCGTTGTGCACGAGGTTCGTCGTCAACTGCAGCAGGAGAGCGTGTGAACCGAGCGCGGGTGTTATGTCGCCGAAGGTCTCGATGGCGACGCCGCGCGCTTCTGCGAGGGGGAGGAGCATCTCGGTGGCTTCTTCTGCGATCAAAGAAAGGTCGACATCTTCTCGGGTAAAGGACTGCTGGTCGGCGCGGCTGAGCAGAAGCAGTGCTTCAGTGAGGGTGATTGCTCGGGTGTTGACGACCTGGAGGCGCTCAACGAGCTCATCGGTATCGCGGTCCGGATCGTTGCGGGCGACCTCGAGAAGTGTCTGGGTGATGGCCAGCGGAGTACGCAATTCGTGGGAAGCGTTGGCTGCGAATCTCTGCTGTTCAGCGCTGTGCGTTTCGAGTCGGGCGAGCATTGCGTCGAAGGCGTCGGCGAGTTCGCGGAACTCATCTCTGCGGCCCGGCAGCCGGATTCGGTGGGAGAGCGATCCGGTTGTTGCCGTGCGTGTGGCGGCTGTGATGCGAGTGAGGGGGGCGAGCATCCGGCCGGCGAGCAGCCACCCTCCGAGGAGACCGAATACGAGCAGGAGTACCAACACAGCAGCTGCCCTCGGAGCGAAAACGTGCAGGAGGTTGGACCGGATGGGGAAAACACCATGAATGGTGGTGGGCGTGAGCAGCTTGTCGGGGACGTAGCGCAGAAGGAACACCCACACCGCCGCGAGCAGCAAGGCACCAGCGACCATGATGAAACCGGCGTAGCTGAGGGTGAGTTTGAGGCGAACGGTCAAACCGGGCGCTCTATCCATGGTCTCCTCCCTTAAGTTCGGTGTTTGGTTGAGTGTCGATGCGGTACCCGACGCCGGCCACGGTGGCAATGACCCAGGGTTCGCCGAGGCGTTTGCGCAGTGCCGAAACCGTGATGCGCACGGCGTTCGTGAACGGGTCTGCGTTCTCGTCCCAGGCCTGTTCCAGTAACTCTTCGGCGCTGACGACACCGCCTTCGGCAGCGACGAGAACTTCCAGCACCGCGAACTGCTTCCGGGTGAGCGCGACGTAGCGGTCGTCCCGGTAGACCTCGCGACGGAACGGATCGAGACGTAGGCCTGCGATCTCTCGCACAGGCGGCCGGTGGTGGCCGCGTCTGCGGTCGAGGGCTCTCAGCCGGAGCACGAGCTCTCGGAGAGCGAAGGGTTTGGTGAGGTAGTCGTCGGCGCCGAGTTCGAATCCGGAGGCCTTGTCGTCGAGCCGGTCGGCGGCGGTGAGCATGAGGATCGGCATGCCGCTGCCAGAAGCGACGATGCGTCTGGCGATCTCGTCGCCGGACGGCCCTGGGACGTCGCGGTCGAGGACGACGATGTCGTAGGCATTGATGTCCAGCAGTTCAAGCGCCGCGTCACCGTCACCGGCGATGTCGGCGGCGATCGCTTCCAGGCGCAGGCCGTCGCGGATGGCCGCTGCCATATAGGGCTCGTCCTCGACGATCAATACACGCACGATCCGATGCTAAAGAACCGTCACATATCGGTGCCGTATCGAAAAGCACATACGTGCTGGCAACACGGAGGTGTGTTGACTGCAGGCATGACCTACGGCGACCGGCAGAAGTAGCAGGTGAAAGTTCTTCGGGATCGACAACGAGAAGGCCGAGTTTTGTCGCACAGAAGAGTCGTGCGACTACCGCGCCTGTGGGCAGTCGCGGCTGTGGCCCTGGGAGTCACCGCCGCCGGCTGCTCGGGCGGACCGACGGTCCCGAACGTTGCCTCGCAGCCGACCACCACCGTCGGTTCGGCGGGAGGATCGGCATCGGCGGGGGCGTCGTCCCTCGCCGATGCCGTGGCCTACTCCCAGTGCATACGGAGCCACGGCGTCTCGAATTTCCCCGACCCGGTGAAGACCCCCGATGGAGGCTACGGGTACAGGACCAAGGGTGTTGACCCGAACTCAGCCGCGTTCCAAGCGGCCCTACAGGCCTGCAAGGCATTGCCGTCGCCGTGGAACTCCATCGGCCAGCAGCTCTCCCCAATCCAACAGCGGGCGTGGCTGAACTGGGCCAAATGCATCCGCACCCATGGCCAGCCCACCTTTCCCGACCCGACGTTCTCGGGCAGCGAAGTGCGCGACTCAGGGCTCGCGTTGAACTCGCCGCAGTTGCAGTCGTCGGTGAACGCCTGCAAGTCGCAGAGGCCATCCAGCGGTGGCCTCGGCGGGTGACCGGCAGGACCACTGTTGCATCCGGGCTGCCCTGTGGGGTGGCGGCCGACCGAGGGCAGTGGCTTGACAAGGTCGCAAGTCACAGCCAGGTCACAAGTGTGACGTGACTGTGACCTTCCGTTTCGTACAACCCATACATCAACGGTTCGAGCCATGGCACCACGTGAAAAGAGCACATGAGAGAGATCGAAGACCACACTCACAGCGTTCACGACGCTGCATGTCGCATGGGTGGAGCACCCCTGATCGAGTTGACTCCCGTCGTCGTTAGCCCGGTGTTAGCGCAACTGTCGTACAAGTCCTCCGCAGACAACGACGCGACGGAGGAACTTGATGACTACGGAGGTATGCGACACTCCGGCCGGGCACCGCATCCGCCGGCAACGTGTCCGGAGCGGTCTGGCTGTCGCCGCTGTCGTTGCGCTTGCCATATCTGCCTCCGCGTGTGGCGGAGGCGGGGGCTCGCCTGGGGTGGCGAGTCTTGGCCCTACGACCACAACGTCACCTGCTGGTGCGGCTCAGGGTGGCAACAAGGCGACGGACTACGTCGACGCCGTCAAATACGCCCAATGCATGCGAACGAAAGGGATCGCGAACTTTCCCGATCCCAACAGCAACGGCAACTTCATCCAACAGCGGGGTGCGCTGAACGGCCAGAAAGTCGATACCGGGTCATCCGCTTACCGAAAGGCGGACGCGAGCTGTTCTCATCTGCTCCCGAACGGCGGCCAGCTGACCCCAGCCGAACAGCAGCAGATGCTCGCCAACGCGCTGAAACTCGTGCAGTGTCTCCGTTCGCACGGGTTCCCGAATATGGCCGATCCGTCGACAAGCGGAGGTGGGGTCGCCATTCGCTTTCCGGGCGGCGCGGGTCCGAATTCGCCCACTTTCCAAAAGGCGATGACGACGTGCCGGAAGATCGTCCCCGCCCTCCCATGACCGTCTGCACCATTCGCCACGCATCCCGCCGGCCTCGGCCGTAGTCCAGGAAGGTTCGAGTCACCATGAGCAGTAAGCCGCACAATTCAGACCATCCGACGCGCTTTCCGCGTTTGCTTGGCACGCCGAGGCGCCGCGTCCTGACCGGCGGTTTGGCCGTGGTAGTCGCGGCTGGCGTCGTGCTCGTCGCGACTGACCCGTTCGGGAGCTCGACGCCGTCGAGCGCCGGGGTGAGCGACAACGCATATCCCACCTCGACGACGACGGTGAAAGAGCAGGACCTCTCCTCCCAGACGAGTGTCAGCGCGACCCTCGGCTACGCCGGGACCTACACGGTGTCGCTTCCGAGTGGAACGGCGGCCGCGACCGTCACGGGGGACGAACAGACGGTGGCAACCGACCAGACGAAGGTCGCGAACGACAAGACGGCGCTCGTCGCGGCCAAGGTCAGCGCGACCCCGACGAACCACTCGACACTCCTCGCAGCCGAGCAGACCGTCTCCGCCGACGAGGCTGCGGTGAAGGCAGCGAAGTTGCAGCTCGCCTCCGACGAACAACTGGGCTGCCCGGCGAGCTCTTCCTCCACGGTCACGACCGCGATCGGCGGCAGTTCACCTTCGTCCGGCTCGTCGTCGCCGTCGGCCTCAACTTCCAGCTCGTCTTCGTCAAGCTCGTCTCCGTCCTCGACGGGTTCCAGCTCATCGGGCAACACTGGCACGGGATCGAAAGCGCACCTCACCGCCCTTGTCATGCCGGCCGTCGCCACTGCGAGCGCGCCGAGTGCGTCGACCGGAACGATCGACAACACCACCAACACCTCGACGACTGTGATGGGCACGGTCAACCCCGGCGGGGCCGACACGACGTACTTCTTCCAGTACGGAACGAGCGCCAACTACGGGCAGTCCACCGCATCTTCTGACGCCGGGTCAGGAAGCGTCGACGTCGCCGCGTCCGCGACCCTCTCCGGTCTCACACCCGGAGCGACCTACCACTATCGGCTTGTCGCGAAAAACTCGGACGGCACCGACTACGGCCAGGACGGGACCTTCACGACCAACGCCGCGCCACTCGCGACGACCGGCAGCGCGACGCCGATCTCGGCGACCGCGGAGTCGCTCGGCGGCACGGTGACATCGAACGGAGCCGACACCACCTACTACTTCGAGTGGGGGACGTCGTCGTCATTTGGCCACACGACGCCGATCACCGACGCCGGTGCGGGTGCATCGGCAGCCTCCGAGACGGCGACGATCACTGGTCTCACGCCCGGTGTGACCTACGACTTCGCGCTCGTCGCCCAGAGCGCGCTCGGGACCTCGACCGGCCAGACCGTCCAGTTCCAAGCCGCCGCGTCATCGTGTGTCGCGGAGCGGCAGGTGATCACCGAAGACGAAACCGCGCTCACCGAGGCCAAGGATGAGTTGCAGATCGACCGGCTCGGAGCGGGCTCGACCGTCGCGACGGCACAGCAGACCCTGACGAGCGACGAGGCGACCCTCGCTGCGGCGAAGAGCGCGCTGGCGAGCGATCAGTCCAATGCGGCCAACCCGAACACGACCTTCACTTCGGTGCCAATAGCCGGGAAGGTGATCAGCCGGGGTCAATCCGTCTACGCGCTTGACGGCCAGCCCGTTCCCCTCCTCTATGGCACGACCACTCTCTACCGAGCGCTCTACCTCGGTGTCAGCAACGGTCCCGATGTCCTCGAGCTTGAACAGAACCTTGGCGCGCTCGGCTTCGAGCAGAGCGGCGCCTCCGCGCACTTCTCCGCCGCGACCGAATCCGCCGTCGAGGCGTGGCAACGTGTCCTCGGCGTTCCCGCGACGGGCATCGTCGCCCTCGGCGACGTGGTCGTCGAGCCTGGCCCGATCGACGTGAACACCGTGACCGCGACATCGGGCAGCCAAGCGAGTGCGGGGACGGCGGTGCTCACCGCGACCTCGACGACCCGCGAGGTGACGATTAGTCTCAGTGCCGACCAGCAGTCTGAGGTGAAGGTCGGCGACCCTGTTGTGGTCACGTTGCCGGATAGCTCAACGACGCCGGGCGTCGTTTCCTCGGTCGGCACGGTTGCCACGGTGCCATCCTCGAGTAATCAAGGCGGCGGCAGCTCGACGCCCACGATCACGGTCGAGGTGACACTTAGCGACCCGAAGGCGACGGGAGACCTCGTCCAGGCACCCGTGCAGGTCGCGATCACCAACGGCAGCGTGAAGGACGCGCTTGTGGTCCCGGTCGACGCGTTGCTCGCCCTCTCGTCGGGGGGCTACGCGATAGAGGAGGTCGGCTCGGGTGTGTCGCACCACCTCGTCTCGGTCTCCCTCGGACTCTTCGACGACGCGGACGGTCTCGTCCAGGTGACCGGCTCGGGGGTCGCTGCGGGCCAGAAGGTCGTGGTGCCGAACACGTGAGCGGTGACTTTGGAGAGGTCAGCGACGTGCGTATCCTCGATACCGCGCCGCTTTCGCCCGTGCGAATCGAGGATGGGACTGCGGAGATCGCGGCGGTCCGACGCCGCCCGGACGGGCCATTTCCCGTCCTCGAGATGGACGACGTCAGGAAGACGTATCCCTCAGAGCCGCCCGTCGAGGCGCTGCGTGGCGTCAGCTTCAGCGTCGAGGAGGGCGAGCTCGTCGCGATCGTCGGGCCATCCGGCTCCGGAAAGACCACGCTCCTCCACCTGATGGGGACCCTCGACCGACCGACCAGTGGCGCGGTGCGTATCACCGGCGTCGACGTCGCCACACTCTCGGACCGGGAGCTCTCGGCGCTGCGCGCAACGCGGATCGGCTTTGTTTTTCAACAGTTCTTTCTTTCCGAACACGCGAGCGCGCTCGAGAACGTCGCCGATGGCCTCCTCTATGCGGGGGTCGCGCTCGACGAACGACGCGCCCGCGCTGCCGAGGCGCTCCGCAAGGTCGGACTCGCGCATCGCGGTGCCGCTCGGCCCACACAGCTCTCCGGTGGGGAGCGCCAACGAGTGGCTATCGCCCGCGCCCTCGTCGGCAGCCCGGCAATCGTCCTCGCCGACGAGCCGACGGGCAACCTCGACAGCGCGAACAGCCAGGCGATCCTCGCGCTGTTGGAGGAACTGAACGCCGAGGGCGCGACCATCATCGTCATCACCCATGAGCGGGAGATCGCAGCGCGCCTTCCCCGCGAGCTGTCGATCCTCGATGGGCTGATCGTGGATGATCAGACGCGGGGAGTAGGGCGGTGATGAAAGCGCCCGAGATCGAGGCGCGCCCGCTTCGTCCCTCAGACCTCGGCAGGATCGCCATTGTCGGGCTCCGGACTCGAAAGCTCCGCGCCTCGCTCTCCGCGCTCGGGATCGCTATCGGCGTTGCCGCGATCGTCGCCGTTCTGGGCCTCTCGTCCTCTTCAGAGTCCGGTCTTCTCGCCGAGATCAACGCGCTCGGCACCAATCTGTTGACCGTCACAAACGGGCAGAGCCTGTTCGGCCAGACTGCGGAGCTGCCGGTCGTGGCACCCGCGATGATCGGCCGGATCGGCCCCGTCTATGCGGTCCAGTACACGGGATCGGTGACGGCGAACGTCTTTCGAAGTCCGCTCATCCCCTCGATCGACACGAACGCGCTCTCCGTCGACGCGACGAGTCTCGGCCTACCCTCCGCTGTCGACACGTCGGTCGCGAAGGGAAAGTTCCTCAACGCGGCGACCGCTACCGAGCCGGTCTGCGTGCTCGGCGCGGCCGCCGCACAGCGGCTCGGCATCGACCACGTCTACTCCGGCGAGCGCATCTGGCTCGACAACATGTGGTTCTACGTCGCCGGAATCTTGAAACCGGCACCTCTCACCCCCGAGATCGACTCAGAGGTTCTCGTCGGCTTTTCCGCTGCCGAGAAGTACCTCGGATTCGACGGCCATCCTTCGGAGATTTACCTAAAGGCTGAGACGAGCCAGGTCGCAGCTGTCGACTCGGTTCTCGCCGCGACAGCGAACCCGGAGGCCCCCAACGAGGTCGACGTCTCCCAGCCCTCCTCGGCCCTCGTCGCACAGGCCGACGCGCAGTCGGCGTTGAACGGCCTCTTCCTCGGCCTCGGTGCGGTCGCACTCCTGGTCGGCGCCGTGGGCGTGGCGAACATCATGGTCATCTCTGTCCTTGAGCGCCGAAGTGAGATCGGTCTTCGTCGCGCTCTCGGCGCGACGCGCGGCCACATCCTCACCCAGTTCCTCTCCGAGGCGATCCTCCTTTCGCTCCTCGGCGGGGCGGTTGGCATCCTCCTCGGGGTGATCTCGACGGCGGTCTACGCGTCTACGAAGCACTGGGGAGTCGTTATCCCTCCCCTCGCATGGGGTGGCGGGATCGGCGCCTCGATCGTCATCGGCGCGATCGCCGGCCTGTGGCCAGCGCTCCGAGCGGCGCGGCTTTCGCCAACTGAGGCCTTGTGGAGCGTGTGACGGAGCGACATCAGAGCAGACTGCAGGGACTTTGATCCTGCTGATGCTCGGCAGCGGGATGCTCTGCCACTCTGGTTCCGCTCGGGACCGCGCGATGGGGTGTTAGCCCCACGTAAGCGGGCTCGGAGGAGACTTTGCATCAGGACACGACCTTGCCGGGTCGGGCCAGATGTGAAGGAAGGGCAATTCATGGACGAGGAAGCACCGATCGTCGAACCCGCCGGCGCTCCAGGGCGTAGGACCCGTGTCAAGACCGGTCGTCGGCGGGCGAACGGATCGGGGCCCCGACGACGCCGAACGGTGCGTCTCCGCCTCACCGCGATCTACGGAGCACTCTTTCTCCTCGCCGGTGCAGCACTGCTCACCGTCACGGGATTGCTCTGGAACAATGCAACGAGCGGGGAACGACCGATCAGCGAGACGGTCCCGGTCCGAATCCTCCAGCTGGTGCGGCCCGCTTGGGTCGCCGTGGGCAACAGCGGGCCTCAGACTGCAATCATTCACGCCGCGACGAACGCGGCGGCGGAGGCACACCGGCCGGTCTTGTTGCCAGCGCCGAGTGCGACCTCGATCCATGCCGTCCTCGGACAACTCCAGGTCGTCGCGCGCAATCAGCACAGTGCGGACCTCCGGCAGCTGTTGCTCTACTCCGGTATAGCCCTCGCCGTCATCGCGCTCTTGACGATTTCACTGAGTTGGGTGACCGCAGGACGCGTCCTTCGCCCGATCCGCACGATCAATGCTCGGACCCGCGAAATCACTGCGTCGAACTTGCACGATCGTCTCGCACTCGAGGGTCCTGCTGATGAGCTCGGCGAGCTGGGAGAAACGATCGACCAACTTCTGGAGCGGCTCGAGCGCTCGTTCGACGCGCAGCGTCAGTTCGTCGCCAACGCCTCGCACGAGCTGCGGACCCCACTGGCAACGATGCGCGCGTCGCTCGACGTCGCGCTCGCCAAGCCCGGCCCGATCCCGCCGCCGATGGGTGTCCTGGCTGAGCGGCTAGGTGCCGAGCTCGACCATGTGGACGATCTTCTCGACAGCTTTCTCGCGCTCGCTCGTGCACAACGAGGACCCGATGACGCCAGCGAGACGATCCGGCTCGACGATCTCGTCATTGAAGCAATCGAGCGCCGCACGGACGAAATCGCGCAACGCTCGATCGACGTTCGGAAGCAGCTCGCGCCTGGAGCGCTCGTAGAGGGGGATGGAACCCTGCTCAGAAGGCTGGTCGAGAACCTGATCGATAACGCTGTGCGGCACAACGAGTCGCACGGTTATCTCGTGGTGCGAAGCGATGTCGACGACGAAGTCGCCCGTCTCGTCGTCGAGAACGGTGGACCAGTGCTCGACTCCGGCGCGGTGGCAGCGCTTGGCAAGCCGTTCCGCCGACTTGGTGCAGAACGAACGGGCTCAGAGAACGGCTTCGGCCTCGGACTTTCGATCGTGACCGCCATCGCTGAGACCCACGGTGGCGCGGTCCGCTTCATCGCTCAGCGGGAGGGTGGACTGAGCGTCACTGTTGAGCTCCCCCTCGCGCAGCGGTTGGTGGTCGGGTCGCCCGCATGAGAATCCTCGTCGTCGAGGACTCTCGCCCGCTCGCGAACGTCATCGCCGAAGGGCTGAGGGATCAAGGTATGGCCGTCGACGTCGCCTACGACGGCAACGACGCCACGACCAAGCTCGACGTGAACACCTACAACGTCGTGCTCCTCGACCGTGATCTTCCGGGTATCCACGGGGATGCGCTGTGCGAACTAATCCTTGAGCGCGAGCAGCGCTCCATGATCCTGATGCTGACTGCCGCAGGCACGCCGGGTGAACGGGTGAGCGGCCTCGGCCTCGGCGCCGATGATTATCTGGCGAAGCCGTTTCACTTCCCCGAGCTGGTGCTGCGCATCCGGGCGCTCGCTCGCCGACAGCCCGATGCTCGCGATCGCGTCTATCGCTCCGGCGACCTCGAGCTCGACCAGCTCCGCCGCACCGTGAGTCGTGGTGGTCAACGGGTCGAACTCGCGACGAAGGAGTTCGGCGTGCTCGAAGCGCTGATGCGAACAGAGGGCGCGGTGCTCTCTGCGGAGGCACTCCTCGACGAGGTCTGGGACGAGCACGCCGACCCGTTCACGAACACCGTGCTTGTCACGATTAGTCGCCTTCGCAAGAAGCTCGGCGAGCCGCCAGTCATCGAGACCGTGCCGAACGCCGGCTACCGGATCGCCGGGCCAGATCACGATATGCCGAGCGAGCCCCAGGACGAAGGGCCACTTCGGTGAGGAGGATGACCCGGGAGGGTCAGCTAAGGGCGATCCGTAGCTCGTCTCGTCGTGCTCGATTGTCCCGAGTCGTCCCGATCGTCCTCGTAGCGACCGGCTTTCTCGTCGCTGGGTGCGGAGGTGGGTCCTCTCCTGGTGTCGTCAGCTTGGGGTCGACAACCACGACAATCGCGACCGGCGGCGCGGCGCCGAGGGGTTCGTCTGGGACGGTGTCGCAACACCTCCAATATGCAAAGTGCATGCAGACCCATGGCGTTCCGCAATTCCCCGAACCCGGCGGGAACGTCGACTCGTTCGCCGCCATGCAGAAGCTCGATCCGAACTCGCCACAGTTCCAGAAGGCCGAAAAGTCGTGCCAGGGGCTCCTGCCGAAGACCACACCGGCGTCACCCGCCGAGCGCGAGAAGGTCGAGGCCGAAGCGCTGAAGTTCGCCCATTGCATGCAGACGCATGGAATGCCGAGCTGGCCGGACCCGACTTCGCGGGGGTACATGGTGGCACCGGTTGGCGCGGCGGCTCAATCGCAGTCGTACCTGCGTGCGGCGAAGGCGTGTAAGGACCTGCTCCCGAGCGGATAAGGCACGTTCGCGACGCTCGTGCGAAGTGAACTCCGATGGCGATGTCGGTCAGCGCGGACAATACGCTCGCAGAGGTCAGGGCCTGTGGTGAGTACCCCTTGACGGAAGCGTCGGCTTGGCCTAATCTACAACCGGATGGTTGTACGAGATGCTCTCACCGATGACGACGTGGACCGGATTTTCGGTGCGCTAGCGGACCGGACGCGCCGGGACATCCTCACTCGAGCGATTGAACGCGTGCAGTCCGTCTCGGCCCTCGCTCGTCAGTACGACATGAGCTTCGCCGCAGTGCAAAAGCACGTCGCAGTTCTCGAACGCGCCGCGCTCATCGTGAAGGAAGCGCACGGAAGGGAACAGCTCGTGCACGCGAACCGTCCCACCATCGCGCGGGCGATCGCACTGCTCGATCAGTACGAGCAGCTGTGGATCGACCGCGCCAACCAGATCGCCGCCATCCTCGATTCGGAAGGAGAAGTGCAATGACTGTCATCAGCACCGTGAAGGACCCGGAGAACCTCACACTCACGATCGTCGCGGAGTTCGACGCGCCGCCCGACCGGGTGTGGGACGTATGGGAAAACCCCCGCAAGCTCGAACAGTGGTGGGGACCACCGACGTGGCCGGCCACCTTCACCCGTCACGACTTTGTTGTCGGCGGAGAGTCTCGCTACCACATGACCGGACCGACCGGAGAGACGCACGCCGGCTTTTGGCAGATGACCGCCATCGACAAGCCGACACGAATCGAGTTCATCAACGGGCTCGCCGGACCCGATGGTGAGCCTGTTCCCTCGATGCCGGCGATGTCCGGTTCCGTGATCTTCGAAGAGCTCGGTGCGCGAACTCGGATGACTGCTGTCACCAATTTCCTCGACGCGGCGCAGATGGACACGATGCTCGCGATGGGCATGGCCGAGGGCATGACCTTGGCGGTCGGTCAGATCGACGAGTTACTCACGACAGCTGTGGTCTGAGCGCGCCCTAATAGAAGGAGAGTCAGTGATGACCGTGCAGTCCCCGCCGTGGCCAAATCAAGGACCGGCGTCGTACTTTCCATCGATCGAGAAGAAGTACGGCCGTTCGATCGCCGAGTGGCAAAAGATCATCAGCGAGTGCAGCCTCGACAAGCACATGGCGATCGTCGCGCACCTCAAGTCCGAGTACGAGATGGGCCATGGACATGCGAACGCGCTCGTTGGCTGGACGCTCGCCGGCAACACCGCCGCGCCGTGAGGAGGCAACGCTGACAGTGCGAACACGATCAACGGAAGAAGGCATCGCTGCGTACGTCGCGGAGATTCCAGCAGAGCATCGCCCGCTTTTCGATCGGATCCATCGTTTGATTCTCGAGTCGTGTCCCGACGTGGAAGTCGGTATCGCTTACAAATGCCGAGCTACGTGGTTGGGGGTCGTCGTCTTCACGTCGGCGTCTGGATGCATAGAGTTTCGATCTACGGCTGGAAGGCAAGCGGAGATGGTGGGTTCACGAGTCGCCATCCAGAGCTTCGAACGAGCACAGGAACGATCAGAATCCCGAGTGATCGGGCACATGAGATCGCTGACGACGAACTTCGCAAGTTAATTTGCGCAGCCCTGACTGTTGACGACGTGAATATTCAAGAAATGAGTTAGCAATAACGACCAACGCATTTGGGTCGCCCGATCAACGAAGGGGTAAATGCCATCGAGACCATCAACTTGGGTAAAGGGGACGGACTGCCGCCGGTGGATTGGGCCGGGATCGTGGCGAAGCTCGACGAGGGATCAAGCCCGGCTCCCGACGCGCACAACGCGCGCACGACGTGGCTCGTCACAATCAATGAGGACAACAGCCCGCATGTGACTGCGGTCGGTGCCGTTTGGGTGGACGGTGCATTTTGGTTTCAGACCGGGGCGGGCACACGGAAAGGCCACAACGCCGCGCGTGATCCGCGCTGCTCGATTGCGGTGTCGATCCGCGACGCAGACGTTGTCATCGAGGGTGGCGCAACGCGCGTGACCGATCCCGTCTTAGTGGCCCGTGTCGCGAAAGCGTGGGCGGATGGTGGTTGGCCGGTAGAACCCGACGAGAGTGGGACCGGCATCACAGCGCCCTTCAATGCGCCGTCGCAGGGACCGCCGCCGTGGGACGTGTATCGCATTGAGCCGCGCTCGGCGACTGTCGTGTTGGGCGTCGAGCCGGGCGGCCTGACTCGATTTAGATTCTGACGCTGACCGAGTCGAACGGCGGATACCCATCGAGATAGGAGGCTTGTATGGCTCGATTCACCCAGCAGACAAAGCTGATCGCGAAGGAGGGCTGTGCCGCCGCGCTTCTAAAAAAGTTCATCGAAGCGGCTCAAATCCAACAAGCCAACTCGGCGTGCGAGTTGATGCTCGCCGGAATATCCACCTCCGAACCTGACGCCGTCTACGTCTTTGAGGTATGGAGCAGTGAGAAGGAGTGGGAACAAGCCCGGGCGAGCGATGCGATCACTAAATGGTCAAAAGGGATGCCAGAACTTGTGGCCGAATGGCCCAACAGCATCACGCTTGATTCGATTGGTGGCAAGGGCATCTGAAGATGCGATGTACGCGAACGCCATGAAGGACTGACGTTCAACTGTCCTGTGTGTCGTGGAACGGCGGGGAGTAACACACTGCGACGAGCAATCCCTCGGGGCTCAACAGCCGAGCAGTGATCTGGCCCCAAGGCTCCGTGCGGGCATTGTGGATCAGCCGATGGCCCTTGGCACTTAGTTCAGCGGCTGCTGCGGAGACGTCAGCCACCTCGAACTCGATACTGGCTTGGGGAACAGGGAACTCGGCGGGCCATTCGGTGGTGCCGAAACAGGCGGTCGAGGCTTCCGAAAGCGGCCACAGGCCGAAGTGCTTGGTCCCTTCAAGTGTGTGGGTGAACACGTAGTCGCCCTCTTCTCCTTCGAAGGAGAGGCCCAAGGCGTCGCAGTAGAACGATCGAGAGGCATCAGCATCCCTCACGATGGGGGCAATGCTCGTTACAAACTGGACGTTCATCGAATCACCTCCGTGATTACATGCTCCACGCGTGCGCCTTCTCCTTATACCCGCCAGCCGGGTTATACATGGGGACGGAACCGGCCCGGCCGGTTCGACGCGAGGTCCATGGCCCCGCACGTCTTCAAGGTGAGGGCGGCGAGCGACGGGTCATGAGGTAACCAGTTCGGCAAGGTGGGCAAGGGAGTTGCTGAGATGCTCCGGAGAAAACGGTGGGAATCCGGCGCCCTCCTGGAGGAAGTGTTCCCGGATGGAGTCCGGGACTGCTGACCAGTCATAGGAGAGCGTGACGGTGGTGTTCGAGGTTCCGGTCGGTGTGAGGTCGTAGCGCCAGGTCCAACCACCGAAGGCGAGTGTGCCGTCGCCGGAGTCGTAGCCCGGCGTCCAGCCGATGGCATATGGCGGATCGAACACCTCGACCCGATTGGCCATCTCGTAGTTTCCGTTCGGGTGGTCGGGATGGTACATGGACATCCGGAAAATCTGCCCGGCGGCGGTCAACGGCTTGTTGTCCGGGGAATCGCGGACCCAGCCGGTGCCATCGATCGCGGCGTGCTTCGCTGGATCGGTCAGGACGGCGAAGACGGCCTCCGCCGGAGCGTTGATAACCGTGGTCGCGCTGACAATGTCGTCGGTCACGCGGCTACCTCCTCACGAGCTGAGCTTGCCATCCACGTCATCTTTTGTACCCGACGTAGCTTTTATTTGCCAGGTGAGGGTCGCCGGTTCGAATCCGGTCGTCCGCTCCAAAGAAAGTCCAGCTAGATAGTGTTCCGAGCACTCGTTTTTTGTGCCCGAGCGACCGCCGTGCCCATCGCTTGTCCATAGCATCTCCGCATCTTCTCTACCTGTGGTCGGCAGCGCCAGCAACATCGCCACGGCCTTCTCGGGTCGGCTCAGGGTTCTCCCCGATTGTCCCGCGCTCCGCATTGAGCGACCATACATACCCAGTTGTATACGGTCGCGCGAGGATGGCTCGGGCGCCCGTGAGCGCCCACTGATCGCGAGCGCGCAGTGGTCGATGCGTAGATGAACGACGGAGGCTTCCTTTTGAACACGATGACGCGCGGTAACGAGCACCGGGCCGGCGATAGCGAGTGGGCCGTCGAGACCCATGGGTTGACGAAGCGCTTCGGGCCGAATGTCGCGGTGAATAACGTGGAGCTTCGCGTTCCGAGAGGTTGTGCCTTCGGTTATCTCGGGCCGAACGGCGCGGGTAAGACCACGCTCATTCGTGTGTTGCTTGGTCTCACCCACGCCAACGCAGGCACGATGTCCCTTCTTGGGTTTGATGTACCGAAACACCGTGATCTCGCGTTGTCGCGGGTCGGCGCCATCGTTGACGAGCCGCGCTTTCACTCCCATCTCACCGGGAGGCAGAACCTCGAACTGTTTGCCGCCCACCGAGAGCCCGCTGCGAGAGAGCGCATCGGACCGGCTCTCGAGCGCGTCGGTATGTCGCATCGCGCGAACGACAAAGTGTCTAAGTACTCGATGGGTATGCGCCAGCGTCTAGGGGTGGCCACTTGCTTACTTGGTGATCCGGAACTCCTGATCCTCGACGAACCAATGAACGGCCTTGACCCCGCGGGGATGCACGACATGAGAGACATGATCTCCGCACTCGTTGCCGAAGGCCGCACGGTCATGTTGTCTTCTCATCTCCTCGATGAGGTGGAAAGAACCTGCGACGCAGTCGCGATCGTGGATCAAGGGAGAGTGATCCGTCAGGGTTCAATCTCCGAGTTGCTCTCGGGCGCAGCGGTGATCCTTCAGGTCGAGTGTTCCGATAACGAGAAGGCGAACACCGTGCTCGGCTCGGGCAACCTCAGTGTGCAGGTCACCAGCGGGCCTTCGGGGCTCGACATCACACTGCCGGCGGGAGCTGGCCGCGACTTGATCGCAGAGGTCGCCCGCGTATTGATGAGCAACGGAGTTGACCTGTACCGACTGCAACCAACGCAGACATCGCTCGAGTCGTGGTTCCTTGAAGTGACGAGTCGTTTGGGAGAGGCGCAATGATGACCTCGTCTGGAACAACGCGGGTTGTAAGGGTAGAGACTGGGCCGCCGCCGAACGACCACCGGGGCTCGTGGTTACCGAACGGAGCCATGATCACCAAGCGATTCATGGAGCTACGGCGTCGGCGTGGACTGATGATCGCGCTCGCTGTTGTGACGATCGGGCTACCGTCGATCTTCCTCATCGTCCGGCTTCTCGCGCACGCCTTTGCGCCAAAGAGCTATGGCCCTGCGGGCGGCTACGACATTTTCACGAGCCTTGTCTCCGGCGTGCTGTTCATCTTCGGTTTCATCGTCGCAGCCGCCTTGGGTTGCACGGCTGGCTCTATCGACCTCCAAGAAGGAGTATTTCGCCACCTTGTGGTGACCGGTCGTTCACGAGTAGCGACCTACTTTGCCCGAATCCCTGCAGGACTTGCGATCGTTGTGTCGTTCGTCGCCATTGGCTACGGAATCGTTTGTCTCGTCTGTTCCTTTGCAGCACCGACGGTCCTCAGTTACGACGGGGTCAACGTGCCGGCAGGGCTGTCCCAGCGAGCACTGGACACTTGGGCATCGAGCCACGCAGAGGAAGTCATCTGTCGTTTCAACTTTGGCTTCGAGAATGGTCCTCCATCGGCGTCATTTTCCTCCGTGGTCCAAAACGTCCCTTGCAATAATGGCCAGGGCCGGCACATCAAGATTGTTGGTCCGCCAGGTTCGCAGGGCTCCTCGTCGCAACCCACCCAAGCCGAGATTCGTTCTGCTGCGGTCACGATCGCCAATTTGGACTATTCCGATTACTCGAAACAGTTCCTTTCCCCGTCTGATTCTTTGATGATCAGGACTGGGTTATGGATAGAGCTGGAGGCGGCCGTCGGCTTTATCGTTGGCCTCGGACTCGGGTCTCTTACAGGGCAACGGACGATCTCGGTCATTTTGATGATCGTCCTTGAGGTGATCCTCACGCCGATCTTTCTCCGTGCGCATATCCCTCACATGATCAATCTCCAACGATCGGTCGTGGGAGTCGCGACCGACCACCTCGGACCGAGTTCAATTCCGATTGCTGGTGGAGGAGGTCAAAACGACCAGGCAAACCTGATCTCAGAAACTCGGGCGTGGGCGGCGATTGTCGTGGCTGCCTGGGTGGTGGCGTGGACCGCGCTTGGCGCTTGGCGGATGGTATCTCGAGACACGTAGCAGTGAAACATTGCCGTCGAGCGCGTGATCTCGAGGAAAGGGAGAGTGCAATGCGCCGAGCAGTGTCTGAATATCGCAGTCGGTTGAGTGGTATGACCCGAGAGGCAGCCGTAATTGGTGTGATCGCTCTGATCGTGTGCGTGTCGATAGCGGTGATCGGACCCGATGACTCGATAGCTGCAACTCATACGACCGATGCATCGAACTCGGTGTGCGCACCCTCTGTCGTCGACGGCACGATTCCGTCTTGGGCGAGTGCCGGCTTCACTCCGAGCAACTACCGCATGCACTATGAACTTGGCAGCTCTCGCCAGATTGTGGCCTTGCTCTGGAAGTTCCCGCTGCTTTCACCGCCTGCGAAAAACGTTGCCAACAAGATTTTGTGGGTATCGCATGTTGCGACCAACGGGTCGACGTTGCTCATTAGTGCCCAACGAATCGTTCGGAGTCAGCCCGTCGGGTCGATCGTCCACCGGAACGTTGTTGGCGGCCCAGGTCCGTCTCAGCTCAATCTTCCTGCTTCCGGCTGTTGGCACCTCGACCTGCGTTGGTCGGGACATGCCGACAGCTTGGACCTGCAGTACGTCGCACCTCCGACCGGCCACTCTTGACGCCACATCGCTTGGTGAGGCCGTGCTTCGGGCGCGTCCGATCTTCGCCTACTCGCGCGTGAGCGAAATCGCGAGGTCCGGCTTGAAGATCGACGCGACGTAGCGCGGCCAGAGCATCGCTCCATGGCACCGAAAGGACACGACGGATTCATCAGCCGCGTCGAACCGGCGTGGTTGGCTTGAGTACCTTCCTGCTCGTAGTCGGAGACTGTGAGCTCCGGGCTCAAGCGGGATCTCCACTTCACCGTGCCACTCGATCGAGCCGACGCGTTCTCCGTCGACTTCGATGTCGAAGGTTCCCCGCCGCAGCTCCAATCCGAAGGCCTGGCGCATCAATCTAAGGTACGTCGACAAATCTCACCCTTTCCTAGAAATCTCGCCTGAGCGAGAGCGCGAGGGATGGCACGACGAACGACACGAGAAAGATCGGCAGCGGCCGCTTTCCGCCGCTTTGGAAGGCGATGACTCCGTCCTCGACCACGTCGAAGGTCAGAGTCCGGCTCGAGTTTCGACCACTGCGGACTTGCACGGTGTGACGTCCCGCTGCCACCTGCAACTCCGTCGTTTCGTGCAATGCGACCGAACCGGCACGCTCACCGTCGACAATTACGTCGTACGGGTCACGACGGACCTCCATGCCGATCGTCTTACGCGACACCTTGAGGGTTGCCGACATGTTCCCTCCTTCTCTTGATCTCTGACATTTAGAAATAGGCACGAGGCAAGCGGTTCAACTTCGTGCACCGGCAACGAGGCGTTCCCGGTTGAACAAGGTCGCCACGAAGCGCCATGCCATCGCGTCGAATACCAGGAGCCCTCCGGCGAGACCGAGGGCAAGGCCGAGCGAGGGGGTGATGACGTTGAAGTTCATCAAGGCCACGATGCCAACAGGCGGCAAGCTTGCCAACACGGTGATCTGTTGGGCAGCACGGACGTCACGCATGCGAGTGGAGATGGCGATGCCGGCCCAGATCGACCATCCAGCGACGAGCGGAGTGAAGAGCAGCTGAACGAGCAGGTGGTTTCGTTCGAAGATCGCCGAGGTGACGCCGGGATGGGCAAAGGCAGCGACCGCACCGAGGAAGAGGCCAAAGATCACGTACGCGACGGTCAGGGTGGGCAAGAGCGCGGCAAGGGCCTTGCCGATAAGGAACTCTTCTGAATGGATGGGCGTCGTGAGGATCGGTTCGAGCGTGCCCTGCTCGCGCTCACCAACGACGGAATAAGCGGAGAGAACGGAAGGGATGATCGCCGGCAGGATCAACATATAGAGCAGGGCGAGTCCGATGTGCGCATCGAACTTGCTGGTCGTGATGGAAGCCCTGATCGTGAAGATTTGGACCATGGGTGCGGCGATGAAGACGAGCGGCAGGAACGACATCGTGTAAATGACGAAGCGGTTGCGGCGGTAGTCCCGCAGCTCCTTCTGCACGATTGCGCCAACTCTGGTCCAGCTGAAGCTCATCGTTTGCTTACCTCGACGTCCTCGTCGACAAGCTCCAGGTAGACATCTTCCAAGGAGTGGTGGGATTCGGCGATCGAAAGAATGTCGACGTTCGCGCTCATGAGCGCACGCGCGATTTCCGGCGCGGCGGCATCGGGATCGGCGACGCTGAGCACGTAGGAGCCCGACGGTGACTGCTCCCAACCCTCGACGTTCGCGAGGCCGTTGAACACGCGACCTGGATCGTCGAGCTGTGACCCGATCCGCACTTCGAGGCTGCGGCTGAACAGCTGGTCGCGCAGTTCATCCGGCCGCCCGATCAAGCGCAGGGTCGTGTTCAAGATCGCGACGCGGTCACAGAGTCGCTCCGCCTCTTCGAGCCGGTGTGTCGTGAGAAAGATCGTCACCCCTCGCTCGCGAAGCGCTGTGAGGAGATCATGAACGTCACGGGTCGCGACAGGGTCGAGCCCGGAGGTGGGCTCGTCGAGAAACAGGACCTGCGGGTCGCTGAGAAGTGCTCGGGCCAGGGCCACGCGTTGACGAAGGCCTTTTGACAATGAACCGCAGAGGTCGTTCGCTCGATCGGTGAGGTTGACTGCGTGCAGCACCCGGTCGATGCGGTGCCGCACATCGCGGAGCTCGTAGAGACGAGCGAAACATTCGAGGTTCTCTCTGATGGACAGCCGGAGGTAGAGGCCGGGTGACTCGGGCATGATCGAGATACGCGCCCGAATCGCCGGACCGTTCTCGGCGCTCAACGGAATGCCGGCGATCGTTGCTGCTCCCGACGTCGGCGCGAGAAGGGTACCGAGCGTCCGCACGGTCGTCGTCTTCCCGGCGCCGTTCGGACCGAGGAAGCCGAACACCTCGCCGTAACCGACTTCGAAGGAGACGTCCTCGTATGCCACGCGCTCGCCGAATCGCTTCGTCAGATGCTCGACGACGAGTGCACGATCGACGTCCGAGCCGATACCAGGAGAAGTCATGAGCGGGTGCACATGTCGACGCTGTTCCCTCGCACATCCGGAAATTATCACGCATTCTGACCAGTCGTACTAAACTTTGTCCTAATGGTCAGTTCCCGTAGATTCTGATCATGACTGAATCGGCGCCGGGTCCCAAGGAACGGACGTTCACCGAGAACGCCAGGCGCAAGCAGATCGTTACTGCCGCGATCGACACGATTGCCGAGGTGGGGCTTGCGCAGGCGTCCCTTGCTCGCATCGCCGAGCGGATCGGTGTCAGCAAGGGCGTGATCAGCTACCACTTCGCGGGGAAGGATGAACTCATCCGGCAGGTTGTTATAGACGTCGTCGAAGCCGGTCGGGCCTACATGATCCCGCGCATCTTCGCTGAATCGACCGGTCCCGCGACGCTTCGCGCGTATATCGAATCGAATCTCACGTTCATGCGTGAGCACCGGAACTACATGGTCGCCGTTGTCGAAATTCTCCGAAGTGGAGGGATGACGACCGATGGTCGCAAACGCGTCGATGGCCGCAACGTCGACGTTGCGACCCACCTCCTCCAGGAATTGCTCACTCGCCTCCAAGCGGAGGGGGGACTCCGAAGCGACTTCGACCCGTGGGTAATGGCAGTGTCGATCCGAGCAGCTATCGACTCAGTGCCGCACCGGCTGGTCCTTGACCCAGATTTGGACATCGATCACTACGCGAAGGAGGTCGCCACCATTTTTGACCTGGCGACCCGCTTACCCCAGTGACAATCTTTGGTTGAAGGCTTGGAGATATCGCCATATTCATAGTCATCTTGATGGCGATGAGCCGGTCAATCACAGCGCTCGCAACCATGGCATGCTGGGCGAGCAACGGGAGCTCGGAGTGGCCGGGCTGAGAGGGTCCGAGGCGCGATGCGCCACGGGACCGACCGTCGAACCTGATCCGGGTAATGCCGGCGAAGGGAGGCCTACGTGGAAAGCAGCACTCGCCGTCGTATGCATGTCGTCTCGTCCTCAGGTCGAGTCGAGGTTCCGTTCGAGGAGGTGACGGTCGGCTCGCCACCGGACAACCTCGGTGACGAAAAGAATCACGCGATCCGCCTCTACAGCACGAGCGGACCCGGCAGCGATCCCGCGGTCGGCCTTCCTCCCTTACGCCGAGGTTGGGTACTCGAACGGCACGATGTCGAGGAGTACGAGGGTCGACGCACCGCGCTCCGCGATGATGGACGAGCAGCCGTTCGGCGCTCGGAATCGCGCGGCACAAGCGCGGTGGCAGAGGTTCTAGAGAATGCGCGTCCGTTTCGTGCGCGTGCTGGAACGATTGTTACGCAGCTGCACTACGCGCGCCGCGGGGAGATCACTCCCGAGATGGAGTTCGTGGCGCTGCGCGAAGGGGTCGAGCCGGAATTCGTCCGCGACGAAATCGCTTCGGGTCGAGCGATCTTGCCGGCGAACATCAATCATCCCGAGTCCGAGCCGATGGTCATCGGACGGAACTTTCTCGTGAAAGTCAACGCAAACATCGGTAACTCAGCAGTGTCGTCCTCGATTGACGAAGAAGTCGACAAACTCGTCTGGGCGACGCGTTGGGGTGCTGACACGGTGATGGACTTGTCAACAGGTCCCGACATCCACTCAACGCGAGAGTGGATCGTCCGCAACTCGCCAGTACCAATCGGCACCGTTCCGATCTACCAGGCGCTTGAGAAGGTCGACGGCGTGCCTGCCGCGCTCACCTGGGAGCTCTATCGCGACACCCTCGTCGAACAAGCAGAACAGGGAGTCGACTACTTCACAATTCATGCCGGCGTCTTGTTGCGTTACGTGCCACTCACGATCAAACGCGTGACCGGCATCGTGAGCCGCGGTGGTTCGATCATGGCTTCGTGGTGCCTTGCGCACCATCAAGAGAACTTCCTCTACACGCACTTCGAAGACATCTGCGAGATCATGGCCGCCTACGACGTCGCCTTCTCGCTCGGCGACGGTCTTCGTCCTGGATCGATCGCCGACGCGAACGACGAAGCGCAGTTCGCCGAACTCGATACCCTCGGCGAGCTGACCGAGGTCGCCTGGCGCCATGACGTGCAGGTGATGATCGAAGGTCCCGGTCACGTGCCAATGCACAAGATCAAAGAGAACGTCGATCGTCAGATGGCGGTATGTCACGAAGCGCCCTTCTACACGCTGGGTCCGCTCACGACCGATGTCGCGCCGGGTTATGACCACATCACGTCCGCGATCGGTGCCGGGATGATCGGCATGTTCGGCACGGCGATGCTCTGCTACGTCACCCCGAAAGAGCACTTGGGTCTCCCCGATCGCGACGATGTGAAGCAGGGGATGATCGCTTACAAGATCGCCGCGCACGCGGCCGATCTCGCCAAGGGCCACAAAGGCGCGCAGGCGTGGGACGACGCGCTATCAAAGGCGCGCTTCGAGTTCCGTTGGGAGGACCAGTTCAACCTGGCACTCGATCCCGAGACCGCGCGCGCCTATCACGACGAAACGCTTCCCGCCGAGCCCGCGAAGACTGCGCACTTCTGTTCGATGTGCGGTCCAAAGTTCTGCTCGATGCGGATCAGCCATGACCTGCGACGAAATGCCACGGAGTTTGATGGAGTCGACGAAGTCGTTGTGGAGATCGGGATGAAAGGCAAGGCAGAGGAGTTCGCCGCAGGAGGTTCACAGCTCTACCGTTGAGCGCGTACGGAAGGGTGTTCGCCACTGCGGAACCACTCAGACCCGCCTTGTGTCGAACAGAAAGGAGAGTCACGGTCCGGTGACGGTGGCTACCAGCGGTTCGTTGAGCCGCTGAACGTTTCGGGATAGAAAAGGGAACGAGCCATTAATCCGGCGGAGGACAGGCGATGCCAAAACTGGTCAAGGGAAATGCGGGGCGAAAGCCGCCGGAGCCCTGTGCGGACCACTCCGACATCGACGAGTGGTCTCGACGCCAGATGCCGCATCTGCAGCCCATTCTCGAGTGCTTAGACGAGTTGATCCGGGCGACAATCCCAGGCCTTCACTTCGCCGTCAAGTGGAAGAGGCCTTACTACGGGCTACCGGAACTTGGCTGGGTCATAGAGCTGGCCGCTTACGACGTTTCGGCGAACGTCGTCTTCCTCGGCGGCGCCGACTTCGAATCGCCGCCCCCGCTCGGAACTACTGATCGGACTCGGTACTTCAAGGTGACCAGCCGTGAGGATGCGCAGCGACCGGAGCTGCGGAAGTGGATCGAGCAAGCGGGACGCACGCCGGGTTGGACGTAAGGGGGTGTCGGTCGAGGTGAGGCAGTGGGGGATAGTCGTGGCGTCGGCCGGACGAGTCCCGATCCCTGCTAGTAGTCCCGCGCTGGGGGTGACCCGAAGAAAACCCGAAGGCGTCTGACCATCCCTAGTTCATCCCTAGTTTTCGGAATTTGTCCGCGCGGGGAGCTTCGCTGGTCACGGACTACGTTCTTTGGGAAGAACCTGGTCATGCATAGAAAATGGCGGACTCCGACGGATGGCCCCGGACGCTTTGGATGGGTCTTAGCGCCCTCATAACCCGAAGGTCGCAGGTTCAAATCCTGCCCCCGCCACCAAAGAAAGTGCAGGTCAGGGCCGGTCCGGAAGGACCGGCCCTTCTGCTGCCCCGACGAAAATCCCAAAGGGAATCCCAAAATCTCGCGACGCTTGCTTTCGTGCGTGGATCGAAGCGCGAGATCAAGCGTGGGGTGTGGGAGCTGCGGGTCTCCCTTGGGAAAGACCCGGTCACCGACAAGTACAAGGTGCGCTCGAAGACCTTCCACGGGTCCGCCAGGGCCGCAGACGAAGCACTCCGGGACCTCATCGACCAACAAGCCCCTTCCCGCTCGGACGGGATCGGAGCGACCTTCGGTCGGCTCCTCGACCAGTGGCTCGAAGAGTGCGAACGACTCGACCTCTCGCCGACCACCCTTCGGACCTACCGGGCACAGATCAAGCAGACCATCCGGCCACGGCTTGGCGAGGTCCTCCTGAGCCGTCTTTCTGCCAGGAATCTCGACGAGCTGTACGGCGCCATGAAGGATGCCGGAGCCTCACCGAAGACCATCCGGAACCACCACGCCATCATCGCCGCCGCCCTCCACCAAGGTGTCCGCTGGGGATGGGTTCGGTACAACGTCGCCGAACGGGCGAAGCCTCCCCGAGTGGAGCATCACCAAGTGCAGGCGCCCTCCGTTGACGTCGTCCACAATGTCATCGATGCCGCAGAGAAGCGAGACCCCCGGCTTGCTCCCCTCCTCATGCTCGCCGCTCTCACGGGAATGCGCCGAGGGGAACTGTGCGCCCTTCGGTGGTCCGACGTAGACCTTCAGCTCGGGATCGTGAGCGTCTCACGTTCCCTGGTCGTCGTGCCCGGTGGGCTCGCCGAGAAAACCACCAAGACCGGACGCTCCCGGAAAGTTGCTCTCGATCCGTTCGGGATTGCGTTGTTGACGGAACACCGGGCGAGGGTCGAAGAGTGGGTCACCGCCGCAGGGGCAACCCTCAGTGCGGATGCCTTCGTTTTCTCGCCATTCGTCGAAGCCGAGACCCCCTTCAGACCCGACAACGTCACGTCGTTCTTCATCCGGGTTCGGGATGAGGTTGGTGCTCCAGACGTTCGGCTCCATGACCTTCGGCACTTCACCGCCATCCAGCTCATTGGAGCTGGCGTGGACGTCCGGACCGTGGCCGACCGGCTCGGCCACTCCGACCCCTCGTTGACCTTGCGGGTCTACAGCCACCTCATCGAAGAACGGGACCGTGCAGCCGCTGCCATCATGGGCGGAGTCCTTGGTCTCAAGAAGCAACTGCCCAAGGCGGCTGCAGGATGACCGAGCACGAGCAGCAACAGCAACAGCAACAGCATGAAGACGAGCATGAGCACGACGATGATGTCGAACATGGTGATGCCAATGATGATGGCGAGGTTTCACTTCCCTTCGACGTGACGGTCGGCGTCATCTCGATGATCCAGCAGGACTGGTGGATCATCCGGATGCCCTCAGCGAAGCGGAAGCCGTCCTCTCCTGGGAAGAGCTGCATGTCGAGCGACGCACTGTCGGGCCGGTCATCACGGACCGACCAGAACAGCGCTTGACGATGTCCGTCGTCACGTCGAGGAAGCGGCCATCACCCTTGGCATCTCCCGCACCTTCGCCTACGAGGCGGTCGCCCGTGGCGAAATCCCGTGCATCCGGATTGGTCGGCGCATCCTCATCCCGAAGGTTGCCTTGCAGCGGTTGCTCGAAAGCGCCGGTGATGCCTCGTGACCACTGTCATCCCGAACGAGCCGATCCACCTGCTGACCCTTACCGTCGAAGAGGCGGCAACGGCGCTCGGCATCTCCCGAGCGTTCGCCTACGAGGCCGTCGCCCGTGGAGAGATTCCCTGCATCCGCATCGGCAAGCGAATCCTCGTCCCCATCGCTGGTCTCAACCGGCTCCTGAAAAGCGCTGGGGCGGCGATGGAGCCGGAGGCATAACCATCAATATGGATTCTGTGTGTGAAAGGTTGTACAATAACCTTTCATAAGGAGATTCCATGTCAAAGGTTGTCAAGCACCGCTGGATCAGCGACTTCTCCGGTCCGTCGAAGCCGGATCGACGCTCGTGCGAGTACGAAGCCTACATTCCTGACGGCCTTCTCACTCGCCGGTTCGGGCTGGACGGCGACGTCGCCGCCGAGGTTGCAGATGCCGAAGCATCCATCGCTCGACTGAACGTGTCCGGAGCGAGCCTCGTCAATACAGAGGCGCTCGCTCGAATCCTGCTCCGTGCTGAGGCTGTGGCCTCCTCACGCATCGAGGGACTCGACGTCGGAGCGCGACGACTCCTTCACGCTGAGGTTGCTCGTGGGCTCGACGGCGCTCCAAGTGATGTCACAGCCACCGAGGTGCTCGGCAACATCGACGCCATGATCTATGGCATCGATGGCATCGGTCTTGGGGATGAGATCACCGAGGGACTCCTCCTGGAGATACACCGTCGATTACTCGTTGGAACCAGGCTTGAAGAACACGGGGGTCACTATCGAGAGGTCCAGAACTGGATCGGGGGTAGTTCGTACAATCCCTGCTCTGCGGCCTTCGTTCCGCCACCTCCCGAGAACGTCCCTGAACTCATGGCGGACCTCTGTGCGTTTGCGAACGACGACGGTCTC
>Ga0307374_10001430_pt1 | contig 44205 bp, 40 predicted proteins | sample OX3MG_FD_202532 | JGI IMG/M metagenome (GOLD analysis project Ga0307374, IMG submission 202532) | Soil microbial communities from Risofladan, Vaasa, Finland - OX-3 | ecosystem: Environmental > Terrestrial > Soil > Coastal area > Acid sulfate soil | place: Finland: Risofladan, Vaasa | collected...
GCGCAGCATCGCGGTCGTGTAAAGGTGATCGAGCTCCTTCGGGCCGCCGGTGCCATAGCGGAGCTGCTCCGGTCGGTAGCCCTGGACGATAACGAGGCCGCCGGGCTTGAGCGTTTCGCGAATGCCGCGAAAAATGCGTGATCGCAGCGCCGCATCGGCAAACTGGATGAAAATGCCGACCACCACGTCGAAGCGTTCACGCTCCCATCGCCAGTGAGCGAAGTCCGCGCACTCGGTTTCGAGCTCGACACCCTCGCGCGCCGCCAGACGCTGCGCCTTGGCGAGCGCAACCGGCGAGAAATCGACCGACCGGACCTTGAGCCCGTGTTTGGCCAGAAACACACCGTTGCGGCCCTCGCCGTCGGCGATGGCGAGCGCGCGTTGGCCGGATTGCAGCCGGCCCCCCTGCGCGACCAAGAAGCCGTTCGGCGCGGTGCCGAAAAGATAGTCGTCGCCCTGAAACCGCGCGTTCCAGCGCGCCAGGGCCTCACCGGCTTGCATGAGCACGGCTGAGCTCTGGGGCGAATGCCTGCGGTTTTCCGCGCCTTCCAGGGGATTGTGGCGGGCGATACAGCCTATAACCGTCGGGGCGATTCCCCTTCGGATTTCGCCGCGTCACGAGCGAGCGCAATCTGTGGTGAGCTCCAGGCATGGTCGAAAGCTTTCCCAAAATCCGCGGTGGTTTTATACCTTGGCGGGACACGCGAGAAGGGGCCATGAGACCGAACGCGGTGGGGGTCGTGGCCTGGATCGCGCCGCCGCTCCGCTCGCTGGAGGGCCGCTCCTGCCGGCCGCAGCCTCTGGCTTCCATCTGGAAGAGACCATGCCCGTGACCAGCCCCCTGCCCATATCGGCATCGATATCAAGCCGCAGATGCTGAATCTCGAGCAACGCCTCGGCGGGCGCCGCCGGCTGCTCTGGGGTGGCGCCGGGCTTGCCGCGCTCGTCGTCGTCGGCCTGTGGATTGCGCTGCGTCCCGGTAGTCGCGCACCAAGCACAACGCCGCCGCTGCCCGTGGTTGCGGCGCCGGCGGCCACCGGCACGATGCCGGTGATCTATACCGCCCTCGGCACCGTGACGCCGCTCGCCTCCGTGACGGTGCGCACGCAGATCAGCGGTCAGTTGGTTGCTGTCGGCTTCACCGAGGGTCAGGAGGTCAAGGCCGGCGACTTTCTCGCGCAGATCGATCCGCGTCCCTATCAGGCGGCGCTCGACCAGGCCGAAGGGCAGCTCGCGCGCGATCAAGCGCAGCTCGCCGGCGCACGCGTCGATCTCGCGCGATATGCAATCCTGATGAAGCAGGATTCGATCGCCAAGCAGACCTACGACGATCAGGCGGCGACGGTGCACCAGCTCGAAGGCACGGTGAAACTGGACCAAGCGACAGTCGAGACCGCGCAGGTCAATCTCGCCTATAGCCACATCGTCGCGCCGGTTGCGGGCCGCGTCGGCTTGCGCCAGGTCGATCCCGGCAATTACGTCACGCCGGCGGACACGAATGGCCTCGTCGTCCTCAACCAGATGCGACCGATCTCGGTGCTGTTTGCGTTGCCGGAGGACGATCTCGAAGCGGTGCTGAAAGGAAGCCGCGGCGGTGCGAAGCTGCCAGTCGACGCGTACGACCGAACCGGCGTCACCCAATTGGCCGACGGCACGCTCGCGAGCATCGACAATACCATCAACACCAGCACCGGCACCTTTCAGTTGCGCGCGGCCTTCGCCAATGCCGACGAGAGCCTGTTTCCCAATCAGTTCGTCAACGTGCAGATCACCGTCGACGTCCTGAAGAATGTCATCGTAATTCCGGGCGCAGCCATCCAACGCGGCGCTCCGGGCACGTTCGTCTTTGTCGTGAACAAGGATGACACCGTGTCGGTACGGCCGGTGAGTTTGGGTCCCTCGACGGCCGACCGCGTTGCCGTCACCAAGGGCTTGCAGACGGGCGATTCCGTGGTGGTCGACGGCGCCGACAAGCTCAAGGACGGCACCAAAGTGGTCTTGCGTCCGGCGTCGACGAGCGGCGGTGCGGCGGCGCCATCCGCGCCAGATGGCGCGCCGATACCACGCACGAATACCGCACCGGCGCGCCAATGACCGCCGTGGCGGGGTGACATGGCGCTTGGTCCATCGCGCCCGTTCATCCTGCGGCCGGTCGCCACGTCACTGTTCATGGCGGCGATCATGCTGGTCGGCATCGTCGCGTTCCGGTTCCTGCCGTTGTCGGCCTTGCCCGAGGTCGATTATCCGACGATCGAGGTGACGACCTTCTATCCCGGCGCGTCGCCCGACGTCATGACCTCGTCGGTGACCGCGCCGCTCGAGGTGCAGCTCGGGCAGATGCCAAACCTGGTCCAGATGTCGTCGACCAGCTCGACCGGCGCGTCGGTCATCACGCTGCAATTCGGCCTCAATATCAGCCTCGACATCGCCGAGCAGGAAGTGCAGGCGGCGATCAACGCCGCCGGCAACCTGCTGCCATCCGATCTGCCGGCACCGCCGATCTACGCCAAGGTCAATCCCGCCGACGCGCCTGTACTGACGCTCGCCGTCACATCGGCGACGATGCCGTTGCCGCAGGTCGAGGACCTCGCGGATACGCGGCTGGCGCAGAAGATCTCCCAGCTTCCCGGCGTCGGCCTCGTGAGCATTGCCGGCGGCGAGCGGCCGGCGGTGCGCGTGCAGGCGGATTTACGGGCATTGGCCGCCTATGGGCTCAACATCGACGACCTGCGCACCACCATCGCCAACGCCAATGTCAACACGCCTAAGGGCAATTTCGACGGGCCGTCGCGCGCATACACCGTCAACGCCAACGACCAGATCCGGGACCCGAACGCCTATCTCGGCCTGGTTGTCGCCTACAAAAACGGCGCACCGGTGCATTTGGGCGATGTCGCCCGTGTCGTCGCCGGCGCCGAGAACGACAAGCTCGGCGCCTGGATGAACGTCACGCCGGCGGTGATCCTCAACGTCCGGCGCCAGCCCGGCGCCAACGTCATCTCGGTTGTCGACGGCATCAAGGCGTTGCTGCCGCAGCTCCAGGCATCGCTGCCGCAGTCGGTCGACGTCGCGGTGCTCACCGACCGCACCGTCACCATCCGCGCCTCGGTCGCCGACGTCGAATTCGAGCTGACGCTGGCGGTGATCCTCGTCGTACTGGTGATCTTCGTTTTCTTGCGCTCGACCCGCGCCACCATCATTCCGAGCCTTTCGGTTCCGCTGTCCCTCGTCGGCACCTTTGGCGCGATGTATCTCCTCGGGTTCAGCCTCAACAACCTGTCGCTGATGGCGCTGACGATCGCGTCCGGCTTCGTGGTCGACGACGCCATCGTGATGATCGAGAACATCTCGCGCTATCTCGAGCAAGGCGAGACGCCGCTGCGCGCGGCGCTGCGCGGCTCGGAGCAGGTCGGCTTCACCATCATGTCGTTGACCATCTCGCTCATCGCCGTCCTTATCCCGCTGCTGTTTATGGGCGACGTGGTCGGGCGGCTGTTCCGCGAATTTGCCCTCACCCTCGCGGTGACCATCCTGATCTCGGCGGTGGTGTCGCTCACCATGGTACCGATGGCCTGCGCCAAGCTGCTGCGCCGCCCCGGCGAGATGCCGGAGAACCGCTTCCAGCGCTGGAACCGCGAGAAATTCGACGCGGTCATCCACGCCTATTCGCGCGCGCTATCGTGGGTGCTCGATCGTGAAACGGCGACGCTGTTGGTCGCGGTGGCGACCCTCGCGCTCACCGTGCTGCTCTATGTCATTATTCCGAAAGGCTTTTTCCCGGTACAGGACACCGGCCTGATCCAGGGCATCTCCGCGGGGCCGCAAAGCGTATCCTACGCCGCGATGGCCGAGCGCCAGCGCGCGCTGGCCGAGGCGGTGCTCAAAGATCCAGCCGTCGCCAGCGTCTCGTCCTATATCGGTGTCGACGGCACCAACACGACGCTCAACAGCGGCCGTCTGCTCATCAACCTGAAGCCAAAGAACCAGCGCAGCGACGTCGAGACGGTGATCCGCCGGCTGGAGCAGGAGACGGCAAACGTCCCCGGCATGACGCTCTATCTACAGCCGGTGCAGGATCTGACCATCAACACGCTGGTCAGCCGCACGCAGTATCAATTCGCCCTCGAGGATGCCAATCCCGACGAGCTCGCCGCATGGGTCCCGAAGCTCGTCGACAAGCTCGGTCATACGACGGGGTTCGCCGACGTCGTCAGCGACCAGGCGAGCAACGGCCTGTCGGTCTATCTCAATATCGACCGCGCCACCGCGTCGCGCTTCGGCGTCACGCCGGCGACGATCGACAACGCGCTTTATGATTCGTTCGGCCAGCGTATCGTTTCGACCATCTTCACGCAGTCGAACCAGTACCGGGTGATCCTCGAGGCCGACAAAGGCTATCAGTCATCGCTCGACGCGCTGAACTCGGTCTACCTGCCGTCGGCCGGCGGCGGCCAAGTGCCGCTTTCGGCGATGGTCAAGGTCACAACCGAGACCGCGCCGCTGCAGATCGATCACCTCGGCCAGTTTCCGTCCAATACCGTCTCGTTCAATCTGGCGCCGGGCGCTTCGCTCGGCGCCGCCGTCGATGCGATCAAGGCCGCGGAGACCGCCATCGGCATGCCGCGCGGCGTCATCACGGTGTTCCAGGGCGCGACACTTGCCTTCCAGGCCTCGCTCAGCAACGAGCTGTTCCTGATCCTGGCGGCTGTGGTCACGGTCTACATCGTGCTGGGCGTGCTCTACGAAAGCTACATCCACCCGGTGACCATCCTGTCGACCCTGCCGTCGGCCGGCATCGGCGCGCTGCTGGCGCTCATGCTGGTCGGCGATGACCTTACCGTCATCGCCATCATCGGCATCGTTCTGCTAATCGGTATCGTCAAGAAGAACGCGATCATGATGATCGACTTCGCGCTCGATGCCGAGCGCAACGAAGGCAAATCACCGCGCGATGCGATTTTCCAGGCATCGCTGCTGCGCTTCCGGCCGATCATGATGACCACCATGGCGGCGATCCTCGGCGCCCTGCCGCTCACGGTCGGCACCGGCGTTGGCTCGGAGCTGCGTCACCCCCTCGGCCTCACCATCGTCGGCGGCCTGATCGTCAGCCAGGTTCTGACCCTGTTCACGACGCCGGTGATCTACCTCGCCTTCGACCGCGTGGCGGCGCGTTTCCGCCGCCGCACCGCCGGCTTCTTCAACCGCGAGACAGGCGACCGGCCCGGGGAGAATCCGGCGGAATGAACTTCTCGGCGCTCTTCATCCGCCGGCCTGTGGCGACGACGCTGCTGACCCTCGGCGTCGCGCTTGCGGGCATTGTCGCCTTCTTCCTGCTGCCGGTGGCACCACTGCCGCAGGTCGATTTCCCGACTATCTCGGTCCGCGCAACGCTGCCGGGCGCCAGTCCGGAAGTGGTCGCAACCTCGGTGGCGACGCCGCTCGAGCGCCATCTTGGCCAGATCGCCGACGTTACCGAGATGACCTCGCAGAGCACGGTCAGCGGCACGCGCATCACGCTCCAGTTCGGTCTCGACCGCGATATCGATGGTGCCGCGCGCGACGTGCAGGCGGCGATCAACGCGGCGCGCGCCGACCTGCCAACCAGCCTGCGGCAGAACCCGACCTACAAGAAGGTGAACCCCGCCGACGCGCCGATCATGGTGCTGGCGCTGACGTCGAACACGCTCGACCGCGGCCAGATGTACGACGCCGCCAGCACCGTGCTGGCGCAGAAGCTGTCGCAGCTGCCGGGTGTCGGCGAAGCCGATGTCGGCGGCTCGGCGTTGCCGGCGGTGCGCGTCGAGCTCAATCCGCTGGCGCTGGCGCAGTACGGCATCGGGCTCGAGGACGTGCGGGCCGCGCTGGCCGCCGCCAACGCGCATGCCCCCAAGGGTGCGATCGAGGACGGTGGCAAGCGCTATCAGATCTACGACAACGACCAGGCGCGCAACGCCGCCGCGTACAAAAACCTGGTCATCGCCTATCGCAACGGCGCCGCGGTGACGCTCAACGAGGTCGCGGATGTCGTCGATTCGGTCGAAAATCTGCGCAACGCCGGTCTCGCGAACGGCAAGCCGGCGGTTCTGGTCATCATCTATCGCCAGCCCGGCGGCAACATCATCAGCACCGTCGACCGCGTAAAGGCCGAGCTCCCGGTGCTGCAGGCGGAGATGCCGGCTGGCATCGATATCGCAATACCGGTCGACCGCTCGACCACCATCCGCGCCTCGCTGACCGATGTCGAGCGTACGCTCTTGATTTCGACCCTGCTCGTGATCGCGGTCGTCTACGTATTCCTGCGCAACGGCCGCGCAACGATGATCCCGGCGGTCGCGGTGCCGGTGTCGCTGATCGGCACCTTCGGGGTCATGTATCTGCTCGGCTACAGCCTCGACAATCTGTCGCTCATGGCGCTCACCGTCGCGACGGGCTTCGTCGTCGACGACGCCATCGTCGTGCTCGAGAACACCACCCGCCATCTCGAAGCCGGCATGCCGCGGCTCCAGGCGGCGCTCCTGGGCGCGCGCGAAGTGGGCTTTACGGTGCTCTCGATGAGCCTGTCCCTCATCGCCGTGTTCACGCCGATCCTGCTGATGGGCGGGCTCATCGGCCGCCTGTTCCGCGAATTCGCCATGACGCTGTCGATCGCGATCGTCGTCTCATTGGCGCTGTCGCTGACCACGACGCCGATGATGTGCGCGCGGGTACTACGCCGGCCGCGCGCGGACGATCCGCCGCCGCACCGCATCCTGCGCTGGAGCGAGCGCGGCTTCGATTGGCTCAAGGAGCATTATCGGCGCTCGCTCACGTGGTCGCTCCGCCATTCACGCCTGGTGCTCGCGATTCTCGCCGCGACGCTGTGTCTCAACGTATTTCTGTTCATCGTCGTGCCCAAGGGATTCTTTCCGGAGCAGGACACCGGAGGGCTGATCGGCATCATCCAGGCCGACCAGAGCATTTCGTTCCAACTGATGCAGAAGAAGTTGAGCCAGTTCATTGCGATCATACGGAAGGATCAGGCGGTCGCGAACGTCGTCGGTTTCACCGGCGGCTTCCAGACCAACTCGGGCTTCATCTTCACGTCGCTCAAGCCCAAGAACGAGAGACCCGGCATCGACCAGGTGATCGGACGGCTCCGGCACGAGATGTCGGTCGTGCCGGGCGCCACGCTTTTCCTACAGCCGGTGCAGGACATTCGCGTCGGCGGCCGGGCCTCGAACGCGCTCTATCAATACACGTTGCGCAGCGACGATCTGCGGGCACTCGACGAGTGGGTCCCCAAGATCACGGCGGCGTTGGAGAAGGTCCCGCAGCTCCGGGACGTCAGTTCCGACCAGCAGAACAAGGGGCTCGAGGCGGATCTGGCAATCGACCGCGCGACCGCGGCGCGTCTTGGACTCGGCGTCAGCGCCGTCGACAACACGCTTTACGACGCCTTTGGCCAACGACAGGCATCGACCATCTTCAATCCGCTGAACCAGTACCACGTGATCATGGAGGTGGCGCCGCAATTCTGGCAGAGCCCGGCGACGCTGAAGGCTCTTTACGTCAGCACCGCCGGCGGCGCGGTCGGCGGCACGCAGGCGACCAACGCCGTTGCCGGTACGGTCTTGCTCAAGGGCCAGAGCAGAAAAGCCGCTGCGGTGGCCGCCGACGCCGCGCGTAATCTCGCGACCAATTCGATCACGGCGACGGGCCACGGTCCGGCATCGACCGGCACCGCCGTCAGCACGGCGAAGGAGACCATGGTACCGCTCGCGGCGTTCGCCAGCTTCCAGCCGGGCACGACGCCGCTCGCGGTCAATCACCAGGGGCTTTCGGTCGCGTCGACGATCTCGTTCAATCTGGCACCGGGCGTGGCCCTGGGCCAGGCGGCTTCGATCATCAATCGCACGATGCTCGAGCTGGGCGTGCCGTCGAACGTCCTCGGCAGCTTCCAGGGTACCGCCCAGGTCTTCCAGCAGTCGCTTGCCGCCGAGCCGTTCCTCATCGTCGCTGCCCTGGCCGCCGTCTATATCGTGCTCGGCATGCTCTACGAGAGTTATGTCCACCCGATCACGATCCTTTCGACGCTGCCGTCGGCGGGCGTCGGCGCGGTGCTGGCGCTGATGCTGTTCCACAGCGAATTCAGCATCATCGCGCTCATCGGCGTCATCCTCTTGATCGGTATCGTCAAGAAGAACGCCATCATGATGATCGACTTTGCGCTCGAGGCCGAGCGCAACCTCGGTCTCTCCTCGCGCGACGCAATCTTTCAGGCGTGCCTGATGCGCTTCCGGCCGATCATGATGACGACGATGGCAGCGATGCTCGGTGCGGTGCCGCTCGCCATTGGTGCCGGCGAAGGCGGCGAGCTGCGCCGGCCGTTGGGTCTCGCCATCGTCGGCGGTCTGATGGTCAGCCAACTGCTGACGCTCTACACGACGCCGGTGATCTACCTCTATCTCGACCGCTTCCGCTTGTGGGGCCAGCGGCAATGGAGCCGCGGCCCGGTGCGCGTGCCGGGCGGCGCACCGGCGCCGGGAGAATGAGCATGCGCCGCGCCGGTGCTTTCTTGCTTGCGATGCTCGTCGGGGCCTGTTCCGTCGGCCCCGATTACCAGCGGCCGCCGGCCGAGACCCCTGCGGCCTACAAGGAAAACGCTGGCTGGAAGCCGGCGGAGCCGAAGGCCGCCGCCTCGAGCCAGCCGTGGTGGTCGATCTATGACGATCCCGTGCTCGACGGGCTCGAGCGGCAGGTGACGGTTTCGAACCAGAATCTGAAGGCGGTCGAAGCGGCCTATCGCCAAGCAGTCGCCATCGTCGCCGAGAACCGCGCCGGCTATTTCCCATCGCTCGGCATCGATCCGGCGATGACGCGGTCCAAGCCTTCCACTGGATCGTTCGGCGGCGGCCGGATCCGCAACGATTTCAGCCTGCCGGTCGACGCCAGTTGGGTCATCGACGTGTGGGGTCAGGTCCGCCGCACCGTCGAGAGCGCCACCGCTACCGCGCAAGCCGATGCGGCGCAGCTTGCCGCCGCGCGGCTCTCGGCAGAATCGACGCTGGCGCAGGATTATTTGCAGCTGCGCATCAACGACGCGCAGCGGCAGCTGCTTGAGGCTACCGTCGCGGCCTATACGCGGCAGCTCCGCATCACCCGGAACAAATATGTCGCCGGCAATGCCGCGAAATCGGATATGGCGCAGGCCCAGGCGACGCTCGAGAACGCGCGCTCGCAGATGGTGGCGCTCGGTGTGGCACGGGCACAACTCGAGCACGCGATCGCCGTGCTCGTCGGCAAGCCGCCGGCCGCGTTCGCGCTGACGCCGATACCGGCGCCGCTCGCGTTGCAGGTGCCGGTGGTGCCGGCGGGTGTGCCGTCGACCCTGCTCGAGCGCAATCCCACTGTCGCCCAGGCCGAGCGGCAGATGGCGGCGGCCAACGCCCAGATCGGCGTCGCGGTGGCCGGCTATTTTCCGACGCTGACGCTCACCGGCAGCTATGGCGTCGCCAGCACCATGCTCGATACGCTGCTGCACGCGTCCAGCGTCACCTGGTCGTTCGGGCCGCAGATCGCCGCGAACGTGTTCAATGGCGGGCTCACCACCGCCAAGGTCGCCGCCGCGCGTGCCGCCTACGACGAGGCGGTGGCGAATTACCGCCAGGCGGTGCTGACGTCGTTCCAGGGCGTCGAGGACAACCTCGCGGCGCTCAAGGTCCTGCAAGACCAGGCGAAGGTCCAGGACGCCGCGGTTGCGGCGGCGAGCGAAGCCGAGCGCCTGATCCTGAACCAATACCGTGCCGGCACCGTTGACTATACGAGCGTGGTTACGGTCGAGACGACCGCTCTCGGCGACCGCCAGACCGCACTCAACGTCTTGCAAAGCCGCTTGAACGCGAGTGTGCTACTGGTCGAGAATTTGGGCGGCGGATGGCGTGCGGCGGAACTACCCGATCGATCTCTGGCGGTGCCGCCGCCGGGCTTCCCGCCGGAGGCCGAGACCAAGGAATCGCGATGAGAGCGTCCCAGCGTTTGCGACGTTTGCGCCAGGCTCCAGTCGTTATCGACGAGCGCGCGGTCGAAGAGGATTTCATTCTCGCGTCGGGCCCCGGCGGCCAAGCCGTGCAGAAGCAGTCGACCGCGGTCAAGCTGCACTACGATCTCAATCGCGCGGATGACATCGACGACCATATCCGCCGCCGTCTCAAGACCGTCGCCGGCAAGCGGCTGCGCCGCGATGGCGTGCTCGTCATTACCGCCCAGCGCTTCCGCTCGCAGGAGCGCAATCGCGCCGACGCGCGCGCGCGGCTGAGCGATCTGTTGTGCCGCGCCGCGTTCAAGCCGAAGCCGCGCCTGCCGATTGGGCCGTCGCTTAACGCGGTGCGCAGGCGCGTCGAGGACAAGCGCGTGCACGGCCGCTTGAAGCGCCTGCGCCATACTGCACCGGCCGGCGAAGAATAACCCGGCCGGTCGCGTCCCAGTGGTCGCTGGTATATTCTGACGAGGTGTCGCGGACGAGGCAGCATGGCGGAAACCGAGTGGGAAATGCCGCGCCAGTCGCGGCCAAACCCGGCCGACTACGCGTATGACCTGGACCGTGCGTTGTCCGCCGTGGTTGGCGTGCGCGCCACGGTGCCCGAGGATGCCTTCACGGCGCAGACTCTCGGCACCGAACGGGCCGGCAACGGCGTGGTCATCCGCGAAGACGGCATCGTCCTCACCATCGGCTATCTCGTCACCGAGGCCGAAAGCCTGTGGCTCAACACCGGCGACGGCCGCGCCCTGCCGGGTCACGTCGTCGCCTACGACCAGGAGACCGGCTTCGGTCTGGTGCAGGCGCTGGGCCGGCTCGACCTGCCGGCCGTGCCGCTCGGGCAATCGGCGGCGGCGCGCGTCGATGACGACGTCGTTATCGGTGGCGCCGGCGGTCGTGCCCGTTCGCTTGCGGCGCATATCGCCGTCAAACAGGAATTCGCCGGCTATTGGGAATACCTGCTCGATGAGGCGCTGTTTACCGCGCCGGCGCATCCCAACTGGGGTGGCGCGGCGGTGCTTGATGCCGCCGGGCGGCTGATCGGCATCGGCTCGCTGCACCTGCAGCAGGCGCGCGAGAACGGTCGCGCCGAACATCTCAACATGAACGTGCCGATCGATTTGCTGAAGCCGATCTACGACGATCTGCTGACGCTTGGCAGGGCCAATAAGCCGCCGCGTCCATGGCTCGGCTTTTATGCGACCGAAATCGAAGACCGCGTCGTGATCGCCGGACTCGCCAATGATGGCCCGGCGCGGCGCGCCGATCTGCGGGTCGGCGACCTCCTCGTATCGGTAGCCGGCCAGGAGATCGGCACGCTCGCAGCGCTCTATCGCCGCATCTGGTCGCTCGGCCGCGCCGGTGTCGAAGTGCCGATGACGCTGCAGCGCGATGGCCACACGCTCACGGTCATGCTGCGCTCGACCGATCGCGCCGCGTTGCTGAAGAAGGCGCGGCTGCAGTAGCGAATGGCCGTCGCACCGGAGAATCAGGCCCTGCCCCACGTTCTCGAAGCGGTGGCGATCAGGCCATATTCGATGGCTGTCGCGCCGCCGCCGTCGTTCGGCATTCGATGAAAAACCCTTGTGCGTCACGAAGCTTTGCAGCCGGCCGCGCCAGCGAACTGTGGATGACGTGCACAGCAGCAGAAAACTGTGGAAAGGTGCACGCAGTCGCGTACCGGCGTTAACCGCTATTAAACTATCGTGGCTATGTTGTGACCGGCATCGACCGGCGGGGGTTTGAGCGACGTGCAGACCGAGTTCCACGACGATCCAATCCTGGGTCCGGCCTATGCGTACTGGCGCGGCAAGTGCCAAGACGGCCGCCTGCCGCGCCGCCGCGATATCGATCCGACCGAGATTCCGCGGCTGCTGCCGTATCTCTTGATCACCGAGTTGGTCGAGGACGGCCGGCGCCTGCGTTATCGCCTCGCCGGCACCGCGGTGGTCGCGGCCTATGGCGGCGAGCTCACCGGCAAGTATTGCGACGAGGTCTGTCTGCCAGAGCGCCGGGCCTCAATCGTGGCGAACTATCGCTTGGTCTGCGAGCACAGGCAGCCGCTGCTGCTGCGCCACCATTATCTATCATCCCGCAAGGTGCCGCTCGTCTGCCATCGCCTCGTGATGCCGTTGGCCGAGGACGGTGTCGCGGTGAGCCACTTCGTCGCTGCGCTGCGGTTTGATTATCAGGGCCAGGCGCACGAATGGAGCGGCAAGTGGGCCGAAACCAGCGACTTCACTTTCGAGCGCGGCTACAGCGCGCTCGTTGCGTAACCAAGGCGCAGCTCAGCCCGGTTTGCCGCGTTTATGGCCGTTGCCCTTCTTGGCGTTGTCATTCGATGGGTAGCGGTGGACGAAGCGGCTGCGGTCCCAGATCTCGAAGCCCTCGAAGGATTTGCCATACTGCCTGTCGAATAGCGCCTTGGCGGCCGCGATCGCTTCGTCGTCGTTTCGGGCCGCTAACACTTCGACGGCGCCGATATGGCCATCACGCATGAAATAGCACCGCATCGTGTTCCCCCCCGAAGCCAACGGACCGGTGGCAGTCGGCGTTTCCGGCGGAGATTCGCACTCCGCGGTCCGCTCGAAAATAGTCTCAACGTCAAGGGGGCAGGTCAACGGCGCTCATTGGCGCCTCGGGCGAGGTCGACGGTCTCGCCGGCCGCCCGGGCTCCGGCCGTCGCGTTCAGTGACGCGCGGGGGCAGGCTTGAGGCCGAGCTCGCGCCGATGCCGATCAATCCATTCGTCCGCATCGGCCTTCGACAGAAACTCGTGATATTGCGCCATGGCCGAGCCGGCGACCGCCGCCTTGACGGCATAACGGCCGTCCTTCAGTGGCATGATCGTATAAACCGGCGATACAAGCTGATCTCGCACCATGTGGCTTGCATACCCGCGATTGATGTTGGTGGCGTTGATCTGGATCAGTCGCCACAACGGCGAAGCCGAACGTGTCACGCCAGCCGCGTGCCCGATCGCGCTCGCATCCCTAGTCGTTTTTCAGCACTGCGACACTCTCCGTTCGGCGAACTCTGCCAGCTTTTCGAACTGGGCCGCGACTTCGAGCAATTCGAACCGCAACACCGTACTCGCTGACTTCCGCGCCAACTCGCGCAACCGGGCGGCCTGTTCGCGATAGGTCGAGGCCGCCATTGCGTCGGCCATGGATCACCTCGCATTAACGGCCGCACGCTAAGGCTAATTCGCGAGGCGACGCAGTGACTGTTCTGTGACGCGATTCGGGCGGCTATGCTGCTTGCGGCGCTTTTGCGCCGCAGCGACTCGGTGCGCTCCGTGATTTTTTTGGAGATATGGCGGTCGCGGCGGCGCCGCATTGCTGCACCGCAACAGATGCCGCTAGCGCCGCGCCGTGGCGACGGCGAAGTTGCAGCCCATCGAGACCGCGAGTGCAAGCACCAGCGCCGCCGGCACCCCGAGTGGCGCCGCAGCCACTTGCAGCACCACGAGCGCGGCGGCGAAACCGCCGAGGCCGATCACCGCGTTGGCCGTAAGCGCCGCCGTCGCCGCGCCGCCGATGCGCGGCTGGAAGATCAGGACAAGACTGATCAGCACGATCGGGAACAGCGCTAGGGTGCCCGTGACGGCCGGGCCAAGCCGCGCGCTTAGACCCACCACTACCGCGACCAGCGCCGCGACCATGCCGGCGCGCAGCGGCAGGTCATACCAGCGGCGCACCGTCGACGGCATCCGCGCGACGCGAAACTTGCGTCCGATCGTCAAACAAATGGCCCAGACGGCAACATTGAGCAGGATTGCATAAGGCAACGTCCAGCCGACCGCGCGCGCCGCGATCGCCAGTACGATCCAGCTGCCGAGCGCGGCAGCGAGGCTTGCGGCCATGCCACGCGACTGGGCGACGGCGGCGTGGACCGTGCAGAAGACGATGTTGGCGGCATTGGCCGCAAGGCTCGCCAGCGCGCTGGCAGCGATGAAGCCGGCATCGTGATCGAGCGCGATGAAGACATAGGCTGGTCCGGCGGCGATCGGCAGTGTTGCCACCATCGCGCCGACCAGCGGGCCGGCGCTCTCGGCGGCGCGCGATGCGCCAACGACGAAGGCGGCCGTGACCGCCAGCTTCGCGGCCAATCCCAGCCAGAAGGCGCTTGAATCCATTGCTTGGTCGCTCGAACGCCCGGCCGGGCGCTCCCCCTGTCTTGCGTGATCGCGGCGGCGACTTTCGCCGGTCCGGGCGGGAAAGCCAACGTGGATCGCGTCGGCCGGCCTGCCCAACGGCTCACCACGGCCGGCCGCGCCATCGTCCGGTCGATAGGTTGCATTGGCTAACAGACCGCGAACGGTCGGCGTCGAATGCTCGGCCCGACGGACACGCCGAAGTGAAATTCACTGACCCCCGGACGTGCTTATGTAATAATCCATACAGTCGTCGGCTCGTACACCCCGCCGGGGGATATAGGCGGGGGGGGGCAGCATGCGTTGCTATTTCATGCGCGAGGGCCATATCGGCGCGGTCGAGATGGTCACCGATGCGTCGGACGAAGCCGCGGTTGCGGAGGCCAGATCCCTCTTCGCGAAGCGCAAGGACGCGTTCTCCGGCTTCGAGATCTGGGACCGCGCGCGGTTCGTCCACCGCCATCCGCCGCCGCCGAAATACACCCGGAAGGCGGACGCCAGCGGCGACGATCGTGGGCACGGTCAATGAAATCCAAAGACCTCGAGATGGTCATGCGCGAGGTGCGCCGCATGCGCGGCGAGGCGAAGGCCCTGCCGCGCGGCGAGATCCGCAAGGCTCTCAACGAAGCGGCGGACAAGCTTGAGAAACTCGTGCATCGCTTGGCAGCCGAAGCGGCGTTGGACAAAAAGCAGAATTGAGCCGCGTTCTCGCCGCGGCCCGCGCCGAAGCTACGGTTGCAGCCACGTGCCAAAATAACCGAACTTGCCGCCGCGCCAGCAACCGGGCGGCGTCAGGATTTTTTCAGTTCAGCGAGCCACGCGAGCGCGGCGTCGGCGCCAGCATCGGGCGTTCCGACGTGGTTCGAGTGCACGGTGACAAGCCGATTAAGGGGATTGGCCGGCGCCATGTGGAACACGGAGGCGGCCGACCCCTGCGTCGGGTCGTGGTCGCCCGCGACCCAAAGGATCGGCACGGTCAGTTTGGCAACATTGGCGCCGATATGCGTCAGCGCTCCGGCGTCGTTGAAGCTGAGGAAGATGCGCGGCGTCGTCGCCACCGTCATCGAAAAGACGCCGCCGGTGCCGGTGTTGACGTCGTCGAACGATGTCTTCACGTCGCCCTGGCCTTGCGCCATGAGTTGCTGCGCGTGCGCGAGGCTGGCCGCCACTTCCGGACGCGTCGATTTGCGTGTCGGATCGTCGGCCGGGCCGAATGCCATGATGCCAATGATCCCGCTATGGGTTGCGCCATAGGCGATCGCGCCGTTGCCGCCGAGGCTCAGGCCAGCGACGACGAATGCGGTCGCGCCCTGGGTCCTGAGTTGCGCGACGGCGCTATCAACCTCGGCGATACAATCCGGGTAGGGCTTGTCGAAATTGCGCTGCCGCGACCAGCACATCTCGGGCGTTGCCACGAGGTAGCCGGCATTGCGCAGCGCGGCGACCAGGCCAGCGCCAATGGCTGGCCCGCGGCCGTAGGTCATGCCCATCGGTATGCCGAGCTTGCCGTGCATCAGCACGACGCCGATGCGCTGCTGCGCCGGTTGCGCCGCCGCCCAACCAAGCGAAGCGATAGCCAGCAGCGCGCGACGAGCGATCATCGGATGTCCCCCTGCCGTGCCGGCTCCATACCGCGCCGGCATTCGCGGCCACGAATTATAGCGCTGCCGCGGTGGCCTCCACAGGGTGAGACCGGCGGAGCCGGTCTCGCTTGTGTGCCAACCGGCGCTCAGGCGGCGTGGATGCTGGCGGCCTTCACGTCGTTACTCACATAGGGCTCGTACTGCTTGAAGTTGGTCTCGAAGCGCTTGGTCAGGCCGCGCGCGGTCTGGTCGTAGGAGCTCTTGTCGGCCCAGGTGTTGCGCGGGTTGAGGACCTCGGCCGGCACCTCGCCGCAGGACTCGGGAACCTGCAGGCCGAAGAACGGTTCCTTGCGCGTCGGCACGTTCTTGAGCGTGCCCGCGAGCGCGGCGCGCACCAGCGCGCGGGTGTGCGCGATCCTCATGCGCGAGCCGACGCCGTAGGCGCCGCCCGACCAGCCGGTATTGACCAGCCAGCAAGTCGCCTTGTGCTTCGAGATCCGCTCGCCGAGCATCTTGGCATAGACCGTCGGATGCCGCGGCATGAACACCGCGCCGAAGCACGTCGAGAACGTCGCTTGCGGCTCCTTGCCAAGGCCCTTCTCGGTGCCGGCGACGCGCGCGGTGTAGCCCGAAAGGAAGTGATACATCGCCTGATCGGGCGTGAGCTTAGCAATGGGCGGCAGCACGCCGAACGCGTCGGCCGTCAGCATGATGACGTTCTCGGGATGCGGCGCGAGGCCGGTCTCGCTCATGTTCGGGATGAAGTCGACCGGATAGCATGCCCGCGTGTTCTCGGTCAGGCTGCCGTCATCGAGGTCGGGCAGACGCGTCGCCGGATCGATGACGACATTCTCCAGCACCGTGCCGAAGCGGAAGATCGTGTCGTAGATCTCGGGCTCTGCCTGCTTCGACAGGTTGATGCACTTGGCGTAGCAACCGCCTTCAAAGTTGAAGAGTCCCTTCTGACTCCAACCATGCTCGTCGTCGCCGATGAGCGTGCGCGAGCTGTCGGCCGAGAGCGTCGTCTTGCCGGTGCCCGACAGGCCGAAGAAAATCGCGGCGTCGCCGCGCGGACCGACATTGGCCGAGCAATGCATCGGCAACACGTCCCGGCCGGGAAGCACATAATTCAGGTAACCGAACACCGATTTCTTGATCTCGCCGGCGTACTCGGTGCCGAGGATCAGGACCAGCTTGCGCGCAAAATTCACGGCGACGACGGTGTCCGACCGGATGCCGTCAACCTCGTGCATCGCGAACAACTTCGGCGCATGCAGAATGGTGAAGTCGGGCGCGAAGTCGCGCAGCTCCTCAAGCTTGGGCCGGATGAACATGTTGCGCGCGAACAGCGCGTGCCACGCGCTCGGCGTCACCACGCGCACCTTGAGGCCGAATGCCGGGTCGGCGCCGGCGCGCAAGTCGTGCACGTAGACCTTGTGTCCCTGGTACCAGGACAGCACGCGGCGGTGCAGCGTATCGAACGTCGCCTCGGGCAGCTTTTGGTTGATCTCGTTCCAGTCGATATCTTTGCATGTCGACGGTTCGTCGACGGTGTACTTGTCCTTGGGCGTGCGGCCCGTGAACGCGCCGGTATAGGCGACGAACGAGCCGCCGGCGCCGAGGAATCCCTCGCCGTTGCGGACCGCGTGCTCGTAGAGCACGGGAACTGACAGGTTCCAGAACTCGCCGGCCAGATTCCGGAAGCCTTGCTGCTTGAGGCCGAAGCTCGAGGCGAGCGCGGCAGTTGTCTCGGTTGCGTCCTTGGGCACGGCGATTTCCTCCTGGGGCCAGTCGATTTTGCCGGCTTTTGGACGATGCGCCGTCCCCACGCGCATTCATGCCGGCTTCGTCGGCAAAAATATCGCGCGGAATATGACGAATGCAATGCGGCTCTGGCCCACCGTCTGTGGCCAATTTTTGCCGCAGCGCGATGACGGGCGTGCCGGTCCGCGCGTCAGGGCTTCGCTTTCGCCGATGCTGCGGTGCGATAATCGTCGCCCGAAATCCAGTCGATGCGGCCGAAACCGGCGACCAAATGGATGCGCGCAACCGCGAAGCGATAGAGCGCGAAGTCGTTGAAAGCCGCATAGCCGGCTGCCGACGGATGGCGCGTGACGAATGCCGCCTTCGCGGCGTCATCGGCGACGCGCGCCGCCTCGCCGAGAAAAGTCGCCCGCGCCGCCGCGAGCACATCGTTCGATCCCTCGGCGCTTTCAACCAGCAGCGATGCACGCGGGTCACGTTTCAGATTCTTCGTGTGCTCGGCCAAGTCGGACAGGAGCAACAGCGGCGCACCGCTGCCGTCGTCCGCCGTCAGTACCAGTGAGGCGTAAGGCGCGCCGGTCTCGGTCAGGGTTGCCAGGCTGGCGCGCGGCGCGCGACGGAGAAGATCGCGCACCGTGGCCGCCAAGCTTGCCGCATCGCTCATGCCGCCATCCTCGGCCGGGGTCGGACGCCGCGCAACCTCAACACGACTTGGCAGGCTCGGCCGTATCCCGCCTCCAGCGCTACTAATTGACGGCCTGCGAGCGCCATCCGGCCCAAAACCGGCCAGGCGGAGCCGGGCCCGCCCGACCAGCATGTTTCGGCGCGCCCTAGGGTCTTCTCCGACGCGGTATTTTGGTGAAAGTTCGCGCTAAACTGGCCGCCCTAAACTCGCCACACTTGGCCGGCTACCTAGGGAACACCATATTCTTTTGCCAATAAGAGGGCTCCATCCCGTGACCAATTCCATCGCCTTGGTCGATGACGACAAGAACATTCTTCAATCGCTCTCGGTCGCGCTCGAGGCCGAGGGCTTTGCCGTGCGGACCTACAACGACGGTGCCGAGGCGCTCAAAGCGATGACGGCGCAGCCGGTCGACTTGGCGATCCTCGACATCAAGATGCCGCGCATGGACGGCATGGAGTTGCTCTCCAATCTGCGTAAGCAGAGTGCGCTTCCGGTTATCTTCCTTACCTCGAAGGATGACGAGGTCGACGAAGTGCTCGGCCTGCGCATGGGCGCGGACGATTACATCAAGAAGCCGTTCTCGCAGCGTCTCCTTGTCGAGCGCATCCGCGCATTGCTGCGTCGCGGCGAGATCGCGCGTGGCGGCGGTGACAGCCCGGCTGAGCCCGTCGTCCAGCGCGGTGACCTGACGCTCGACCCCGGCCGGCATCAATGCACGTGGAAGAGCCAGGACGTCGATCTGACGGTCACGGAATTCCTGATCTTGAAGTCGCTCGCGGTCCGGCCCGGCCACGTCAAGAGCCGCGACCAGCTGATGGACAGCGCCTATGGCGAGCACATCTACGTCGACGATCGCACCATCGACAGCCACGTCAAGCGCCTGAGGAAGAAGTTCAAGGCCGTCGACACTGACTTTGCCCAGATCGAAACCCTGTATGGCGTCGGATATCGTTACCGCGACCACTAACCCGCGCGACGCTGCGGCGAGCGCCGCACCCCGCGCGACTGCCCGTGCGACGGCGGCTCGCCGGTTGCGTGTGCGCGGGCGCGGGCGCTGGCGCGTCTCGCCGCTTACGCGCCGCATTCTCGCGGTCAACGTTCTGGCGCTCGCGCTCCTCGGCATCGGCGTTCTCTATCTCGGCGAATATCAGGACAGCCTCGTCACCGCCAATCTCGATTCGCTCAAGACCCAGGCGGAGATCTTCGCCGCGGCGCTGGGCGAAGGCGCGGTCGAGCAGCAACGCGCGTCGTTCAAACTCGATCCGCAGCTCGCGCGCGAGATGATGCGCCGGCTCGTCGAGCCGACCAAGACACGGGCGCGCCTGTTCGACGAGCATGGCAAGCTGGTCGCCGATACCGATGTCCTCGGCGGCGAAAGCGGCATGGTCCAGGTCACCCAATTGCCCGCGCCGGCGCCGAGCTTCTTCGAGCGCGTCACCGACGCCATCTATGGCTCGGTGATCGGCGTTTTCCCGTGGCAGCGCGGATTTCCGCGCTATGTCGAGCCGACGACCGACAACGCCGACTCGTTTCCCGACGCCCAGCACGCGCTTGCCGGCGATGTCGGTAGCAGCGTGCGAACGCGCCACCTGGGTCTGATCCTCACCGTTGCCGTACCGGTACAGCACTACCGCAAGGTGCTCGGCGCCGTGCAGTTGTCGATGGGCAGCCGCGACATCGAGAACGCGATACGCTCGGTGCGCGTCGAATTCGTCAAGGTTTTCGCTTTCGCACTGGGCGTCACGGTCTTGCTGTCGATCTATCTCGCCGGCACGATCGCGCGGCCGATCCGGCGGCTCGCGGCCGCCGCCGAGTCGGTCCGTCGCCGGCCCACGCGCGAGGCGGCGATCCCGGACCTGACCGGTCGCGGCGATGAGATCGGCGATCTTTCGGGTGCGTTGCGCGAGATGACCGCCGCGCTGTGGCAGCGTGTCGGCGCCATCGAGCGCTTTGCCGCCGACGTCGCGCACGAGATCAAGAATCCGCTGACGTCGCTGAAAAGTGCGATCGAAACCGCATGCCGACTCAACGATCGCGAGAAGGAGCGTAAGCTGCTCGCGCTGGTGCTCGAAGACGTGATGCGCCTCGATCGCCTGATCAGCGATATCTCCGACGCCTCGCGGCTCGATGCCGATCTGGCGCGCGACGAATTCGTGCCGGTTCCGCTCGGCAAGCTGCTGGCGACACTGGTCCAGGTGAACGAGGCAGCCGCCAAGGACGATTCGCCGAGACTGCTGTTGTCGTTACCGGGCGAGCCGGACACTGCGGCCGGCGACCTGCCGGTTCCCGGCATCGAGGGCCGGCTCGTCCAGGTGTTCCGCAATCTCATCGCCAATGCCGTCTCGTTCAGTCCGCCTGACGGCGCGATCCGGATCGAGGCCCGGCGCGACGGCCGCAGTGTCGTCGTTACCGTCGACGACCAGGGCCCCGGCATCCCCGAAGGCAAGTTCGCCGCGATTTTCGACCGCTTCTACTCCGAGCGGCCGCGCGGCGAGAAATTCGGCACCCATTCGGGTTTAGGGCTGTCGATTTCCAAGCAGATCGTCGAGAACCACCGCGGCCAGATCTGGGCCGAAAACCGGATCGACAACGGCCAAGTCGTCGGTGCCCGGTTTGTCGTCCGGCTGCCCGCCGCCTAGCCGGCGGTCTATATTGCTATGCAACATAGCGCGTCTCCGGCGGCGTGTTTTGGGCGGCCGAGTTTAACAATATCCGTTTGTTTTCAATGGCTAATGGACTGTCAACGGTCACTGTGCAGCGCCACACCATTGACATTGAGGGCGGTCCGGCGCACCTAAGGCCCCCGATGCAAATGGTCCATGGCACGGCGGTGCGGTTGGGGCGGGCGGGCTTGCTGCTGCGCGGCCCGTCCGGCAGCGGCAAGTCGGATTTGGCGCTGCGCCTGATCGAATCGGGTGCCGCGCTGATCGCCGACGACCAAGTTGCCCTCGCGCATGACGGCGCGGAGATTTGGTTGAGCGCGCCGCCATCGATCGCCGGCATGATCGAGGTGCGCGGTCTCGGCATTCTGCGGCTGCCGCGCGCGCCCCGGGCCGCTTTGCGCCTTGTCTGCGATCTGGTGACCCGCGCAGCGGTTGAACGGCTGCCTGAACGCGGCACCTGCGACTTCTTCGGCGTCGCGGTGCCCCAGGTCGCGCTCTGCGGCTTCGACGCCTCCACGCCGGCCAAGCTGCGATTTGCCCTGCGCGCCGTGGCGGGCGACGACATTACCGCCGAACCGCTTTCAGTTCAGCCATGACGCCCGGTCCCGCCCGCCAGCGCCTTCTTGTGGTGACCGGCCTCTCGGGCGCGGGACGTTCGACCGCCCTCAAGGCGCTCGAGGACATGGGCTACGAGGCCGTCGACAACGTGCCGCTGTCGCTGCTGCCGAGCCTAATCGGTCCACGCGCGGCCGGTGGGCCGCTCGCCATCGGCGTCGATGTGCGAACGCGCGACTTCGCCGTACCGTCGCTGGTCAGAGCGCTGGACGAACTGACCACGGGTCGAACGATCGACCTCAAGCTCCTGTTTCTCGATTGCGACGATGACCAGCTCGAGCGGCGTTTCACCGAGACCCGCCGTCGTCATCCGCTGGCGCTCGAACGGCCGGTCGCCGACGGCATCCGGCTCGAGCGTCAGCGTGTCTGGCCGTTACGCGATCGTGCCGACCTCGTCATCGATACCAGCAACCAGACGCCCGGCGATCTCAAGCGCCTCCTGCAGGGCCATTTCGCCTTGGCGGCGCAAGGCGGCGTCACGGTTGCGGTGACGTCGTTCTCGTATCGGCACGGATTGCCGCGCGATGCCGATCTCGTCTTCGACATGCGCTTCCTGCGCAATCCGCATTACGTAGCTGCACTGCGCCCGCTGTCGGGCCGCGACCGTGCCGTCGGTGCGTTCATCGAGGCGGATCCGGATTTCACCGCGCGCTTCGACGAGATGGCCGCCTGGCTCGACCGGTTGCTGCCGCGTTACGAGGCCGAAGGGAAGAGCTACCTCACAATTGCGATCGGCTGCACCGGCGGCCGGCATCGGTCTGTTTACGTCGCCGAACGGCTGGCGGCGCGGCTCGCGGCCGGTCGGCGGCGCGTCGCGTTGATGCATCGCGATCTCGACCGGCCCGGCGAGGCTGGTCCGCATCCCGCCGAGCCACCGGCCCCTGCCGTGAAGGATATTGCATGATTGGTATGGTTCTTGTGACTCATGGCCGCCTCGCCGCGGAGTTCATCTCCGCGCTCGAGCACGTCGTCGGCCCGCAGCGCAATATCGCTGCGGTCTGTATCGGTCCCGAAGACGACATGGAGAAGCGACGCCAGGACATCCTCCGCTCGGTCGAGGAGGTCGGCAACGGCGACGGCGTCGTGCTGTTGACCGACATGTTCGGCGGCACGCCGTCGAACCTCGCCATCTCGATCATGGACAAGGCCAAGGTCGAGGTGATTGCCGGCGTCAATCTGCCGATGCTGATCAAGCTCGCCAGCCTGCGCCAGACCGAATCGCTTACCGACGCGGTGCGCGGCGCGCAAGAGGCCGGCCGCAAGTACATCAACGTCGCGTCGCAACTTCTCGCCGACGTTCGCTGATGGCGGATACGCCGGCCAGCGCTTCCGCGCCGTCCGAAGTCCACCGCACCGTCATCATCCGCAACCAGCGCGGCCTGCATGCGCGCGCCGCTGCTCGCTTCGTCAAGCTCGCCTTCGAATACGATGCCGAGGTTACCGTGACAAAAGCCGGCGCGTCGGTGTCAGGAAAGTCTATCATGGGCCTGATGATGCTCGCCGCGGGCCCCGGCAGCACCATCGACTTGAGCGCCACCGGGCCCGATGCCGCGCGCGCGATCGACGCGCTCGTGGCGCTGATCACCGGCGGCTTCAATGAGGACTGACGGCGCACGCGGCGAACGGCGGTTGCAGGGTCTCGGCATCGCGCCGGGAATCGCGGTCGGCCGCGCCTTCGTCACCGACAGCAGCATGATCGTCGTGCCCGAGCGGCGGCTCGAGCCGTCCGAGGTCGACGGCGAGCAGAAGCGCCTCGCCCAGGCAGTCGAAACCGCGATCAAGCAGCTCCGCAAGCTCAAGACCAAGGCGGTGGCGCTGCCCGGCACGGCGGCGGAGGAAATGGGCTATTTGCTCGATGCGCATCTCGCCATGCTGTCGCGCTCACGGTTCGTCCGCGGCGTCGAGCGCCGCATTGTCGAAGACCGCGTCAACGCCGAGCGCGCGGTGGCGCTCGAGATCGAGCGCATGGGCGAAAGCTTCGCCGCCATGGGCGATGCCTACCTGGCGGCGCGGATCGAAGACGTGCGGGTAGTCGGCCAGCGCCTGCTGCGCAATCTGACCAAGACGCCCTATGCCGCATTCAAGACGCTGGCGGAGGGCACTATCGTGCTCGCCGAGGAGCTGAGTCCGGCCGACATCGCGCTGATGGATCCGAAGCAGGTGAAGGGCTTCGCCACCGTCCTGGGCGGCGCCGAAGGCCATACCGCGATCATGGCGCGGTCGCTCGGCATTCCGGCCGTGCTGGGCATCGCCGATCTACTCAAGGACGCGGCGCCCGGTGACACTGTGGTGCTCGACGGCGCCACCGGCGAAGTCGTGCTGAGCCCGACTGCCGCGACTTCGGCGCGCTTCGAGAAGCGCCGCTCGGCGATCGAGCGGGCGGGGCGCGGTCTCGCCCGGCTCAAGCGGCTGCCAGCGGAAACCCGCGATGGGGCCGAGATCGCCCTCGAAGCCAATCTCGAACTGCCGCGTGAGCTCGGCCAGGCGTTGTCGGTCGGCGCGCAGGGTCTCGGTCTGGTGCGCACCGAATTCCTCTACATGAATCGCGACGACCTGCCCGACGAGGACGAGCAATACGCCGCTTATGCCGATTTGGTCCGCGGCATGGATGGCAAGCCGGTGACGCTGCGCACGCTCGACATCGGCGGCGATAAGCTTGCGGCACCGTTGGCCGAGCTGATGGAAGGCGAGGGCAACAACCCGGCGCTCGGCCTGCGCGCCATCCGGCTCTCGCTCAAGGAGCGCAGCCTCCTCGATGCTCAGTTCGCGGCCATGCTGCGTGCGGCCGCGCACGGACCGGTACGCATCTTGCTGCCAATGATCTCGAGCGTCAGCGAGGTGCGCGCCGCGCGTGAGGATCTCAGCCACGTTGCGCGGCGGCTCAAGCGGCGCGGCGTGCGCATACCCGATCCCTTGCCGCCTTTGGGCGTCATGATTGAAATACCGGGCGCGGCGCTCGCCGCGGACGCTTTGGCGGCGGTCGCCGACTTTTTCGCTATCGGCACGAATGACCTGATCCAGTATACGCTGGCAGTAGACCGCGGCGACGAGCGCGTCGCCTATCTGCACAATCCGCTGCATCCGGCTGTACTGCGCTTGATTCAGTTTGCGGTCGAGGCGGCATTGCGCGCGCAGATTGCGGTGAGCCTCTGCGGCGAGATGGCGGGCGACCCGCGCTACACGGCGCTGCTGCTCGGCCTGGGCATTCGCGAGCTTTCGATGTCGCCGGCCAATATTCCGCGCGTGAAGCAGCGGATCCGCGCTCTCGATCTGGCGGCGGCGACCCAGCGCGCCCGCGCGATCATGGATCAGCTCGACGACGCGCGCATCGCCAGCCTGCTCGACGATTTCAACGAGCTGGCTTGAGATTGGCGTTGCCGACGTTACCGTCCCGGCACGCCGGTCATGGTCGAATATTCGAAGTGCAGCGCCTCACCAGGATGGACCAGCGGGAAGATTGCGCGCGCCGCGAGCGCCGCTTCGGCAAAGCCTGACAGGATCAGCTTGAGCTTGCCGGGATAGTGCGCGACGTCGCCGATGGCGAAGATGCCGGCCTGCGACGTGGCGCAAGTTGCAGGCTCGACCTTGAGGTGGTGGCGTTCGAGCGCCAGCCCCCATTGCGCGATCGGCCCGAGATCGGTGGCCAGGCCGAAGAACGGCAGCAGCACGTCGGCCGGCAAGCTCCGCGTTCCGCCATCGAGGTCGGCGACGGTCACTGCGCGCAGTGTGCCGTCGTCGCCGTCGAGTGCCTGGAGCTGGCACGGTACCACCAGCTCGATGGCGCCCGCCTTGGCCAGGGCCTCGAGCCGCGCGACGCTCTCGGGCGCCGCGCGAAACTTGGCGCGGCGATGGACCACCATGACCTTGGCGGCGACCTCCGCGAGCGACAGCGCCCAATCGACCGCCGAGTCGCCGCCGCCGGCGATCACCACGCGCTTGCCGCGTAAATCCTCTCGCCGGCTCACGAGGTAGAACACGCTCTTGCCTTCATACTCCTCGATGCCGGCGAGCGGCGGGCGGTTGGGGCCGAAGGCGCCAGCGCCGGCGGCGACGATCACCGCGCGTGCCGTGACGGTCGTGCCATTCGCCGTGCGCAGCGCGAAGCCGCCGTCATGATGCGCGAGGGCGGCGACCGGATGGCCCAGGCGGTAATCGGGCGCAAACGGCGCGGCCTGCTCGATCAGCTTGTGCACCAGGTCCAGCGCGGCGATGCGCGGGTAGCCGGGAATGTCATAGATCGGCTTCTCGGGATAGAGCGCGGCGCACTGGCCGCCGGGCGCCTCGAGAGCGTCGATGACGCAGCAGCGCATTTTCAACATGCCGCACTCGAACACCGCGAAAAGCCCGACCGGCCCCGCGCCGACGATCGCGACATCCGTTGCGGTTTCCGTCATCGCGCCTACCATGCAGGCGCATCGGCGGGGGTGCAACCCTGCGGTTGCGGCGCCCGATGCCGCGGCCTAAAACAGCGCCGTGGACGGAGGTGTCGCGCTTGTTCTCGCATTGGCCAACGAGGCTGCGACCGGTCGGCTCGCGGCACGCCTGGCGCGCTCGGCGCGGAAGGGCGACGTGATCGCGCTCAAGGGCGAGCTCGGCACCGGCAAGACCACATTCGCGCGCGCGTTCATCCGCGCCAGGCTCGGCGACTCGACCGAGGTGCCGAGTCCGACATTTACCCTGGTCGAGGTCTATGGCGGTGATTTGGCGTTGCCGATCTGGCATTTCGACCTCTATCGCCTGAATAGCGCCGAAGAGGCGCGCGAGTTGGGATTCGAGGAGGCGCTTGCCGACGCCGTCAGCCTTGTCGAATGGCCGGAGCGGCTCGGGCCATGGCTGCCGCCGGAACGGCTTGAGCTGACGTTTGGCGCCGGTCCGACGCCCGAGTCGCGCATCGTGACGGTTGCGGCGGCGGCCGCCTGGCACGATCGCATCGAGGGGCTGAGCGGTGTCTGATCGTGCGGCGCTGATTGCGCGATTTCTCGATCAGGCGGGTTGGGGCAATGCGGAGCACGCGCCGCTGCCCGGCGACGCGTCGTTCCGGCGCTATATCCGGCTGCAAGGTTCGGACAAGCGCACCGCGATGCTGATGGACGCGCCGCCGCCGCATGAAAACGTCCGGCCCTATCTCGCGGTCGCGCGCCTGCTGCGCCGCCTTGGCTTGGGCGCGCCTGCTATCTTCAATCAAGACGCGCAGCACGGCCTGCTGCTACTCGAGGATCTCGGTGACGACACCTATGCGCGGCTGCTCGCGTGCGGCGAAGCCGAGGAACCGCTCTACGCGCTGGCCGTCGATGTGTTGATCGCGCTCCGGCGACGCTTCGACGCCAAGGAGGCTAAGGCGGCGGCGAGGTTCCTGCCGCCTTACGATGACAAGCGCTTGCTCGACGAGACGGCGCTGCTAGTCGACTGGTACTGGCCGTCGGTGGTCGGCGGCGCGGTCGATCCGGCGCTGCGCGCGGAGTATCTCGCCCTTTGGGAAGGCGTGTTGCCGGCCGCGCGCAGAATTCCGGCGACGCTGGTCTTGCGTGACTATCACGTCGACAACCTCATGCACGTCCGCGACCGCGGCGGCTTCCTCGAATGCGGTTTGCTCGATTTCCAGGATGCGGTGATCGGTCCGCTGAGCTACGACTTGGTGTCGCTGCTCGAGGATGCGCGGCGTGACGTGCCGATCGATCTTGCCGATCGCATGCGGCAGCGCTATCTCACGGCGTTTCCCGAGATCGATCGCGCGGCCTTCGACGCCTCTTACGCGATCCTCGGTGCGCAGCGCAGCGCCAAGATCGTCGGCATCTTCACGCGGCTCTGCGTGCGTGACGGCAAGCCGCAATATCTCGAGCACATTCCGCGCGTCTGGCGCCTGTTGCAGCATGATTTGGCCCATCCGGCGCTCGCGCCGGTAGCCGCCTGGTTTGCGCGCCATATCCCCGAGACCGAGCGCCGCATACCGCCATGCCGTCCCGCCGCGTGAACGTGCCTGACAGCGCGATCGTGCTTGCCGCCGGCCGCGGCAAGCGCATGGGCGCGCTCACCGATCGGCTACCGAAGCCGCTGATTCCGGTCGAGGGTCGCGCGCTGATCGATCACGTCCTTGATCGCATTGCGGCGGCCGGCGTCAAACGCGCCGTCGTCAATCTCCATTACATGGGCGACGCGATCGCGGCCCATCTTGAGCGCCGGCGCGACATCGCGATCGAGTTCTCGCGCGAGAGCGAGGCGCTCGAAACCGGCGGCGGCATCGCCAAGGCGCTGCCGCTGCTCGGCGAAGTGTTTTATGCGCTCAACGCCGATATCTTCTGGCTCGACGGCGCGACGCCGGCGCTGCAACGACTCGCTGCCACCTTCGATCCCGCGCGCGACGATGCGCTGCTGCTGATGCAGCCGATCGCCCGTGCCGCGGGATACGAGGGGCCGGGCGATTTCATGCTCGATCCGGCGGGCGCGGTGCGCCGGCGCGTCGAGACCGAGATCGTGCCGTTCGTCTTCGCCGGCGTGGAGATTCTGCACCGCCGCCTATTCGACGGTGCACCGACTGGCGCCTTTTCGGTCAATCGCCTGTGGGATGCGGCGATCGAGCGTGGCCGGCTGCGGGGGCTGGTTCATGACGGTGAGTGGTATCACGTTGGCACCCCGAGCGGCCTGGCCGTTGCCGAGGCGCGCCTGCACACGCATCGGACCGAACGCTAGCGCCATGGGCGCAGTGTTCACGATCGACGCCGGCGTTCCGTTCCTCGACGCGCTAACGGCAGGGCTGATTGCACGCGCCGGCAGCGATCCGCTCGCGCTTGCCCGCATGACCGTATTGCTGCCGACCCGACGCGCGGCGCGGTCGCTCGCCGAAGCCTTTCTCCGCCACGGCGAAGGCCGGCCGCTGCTGTTGCCGCGGCTGGTGCCGGTAGGCGATGTCGACGCCGACGAGCTGGTCATCCTGGCGGAAGAGGGTGCCGGCGACGACACGCTCGATCTGCCGCCGGCGGTGCCCGACCTCAAGCGGCGCCTGATGCTGGCGCGCCTCGTCCTTCGCTGGGGCCAGGCGCGCGGCGCCGGACCCGTGAACGCGGCGCAAGCGGCGCCGCTCGCCGCCGAGCTGGCGCGCTTTCTCGACGAAGTGGCGGCCGAGGGCTGCAGCCTCGCCGATCTTGATCGCCTGGTACCGGAAAGGCATGCAGAGCATTGGCAGCAGGTCGTGCAATTCCTCACTATCGTGTCCGAGCAGTGGCCCAAGGCGTTGGCCGAGATCGGCTGTCTCGATGCTGCCGACCGGCGCAACCACGTGCTTGGGCGTCAGGCCGAGTTGTGGACCCGGCGTCCGTCGGTCGATCCGGTCGTGGCAGCTGGCATCACCGGCGGCGTACCGGCGGTCGCTGCGCTCGTTGCCGCGGTCGCGGCGCTGCCGAATGGAATCGTCGTCCTGCCCAGCCTCGACCGCGACGCCGATGCTGCGGAATGGGCGGCGATCGGCGACGATCCGGCGCATCCGCAGCACCTTCTGGCGCGACTGCTGGCGCGGCTCGCGTTGACGCCCGACAAGGTCGCGATCTGGCCCGCGCCGGGTGTCGGTCGGTACAATCCGGCGCGCGCCGCTTTGCTGCGTGCGGCGCTCGCACCCGCGTCGCGTAGTCACCGTTGGGCGATGCTCGGCAGCCTGCCAGCCGGTGCCGTCGATGGCATTGCGCGTATCGATTGTCCGGGGCCGCAGGAAGAAGCGACAACCATCGCGCTGCTGATGCGTCGGCAGCTCGAGCGTGCAGGGGCAACCGCCGCGCTGGTCACGCCCGATCGCGATCTCGCGCGCCGGGTGGCCGCCGAATTGCGCCGTTGGGATATCGAGGTCGACGATTCTGCCGGCACGCCGCTCGCTAAAACACCGCCGGGCGTGTTCCTGCGTCTGCTGCTGGCAGGCGTGGCCGACGAATTCGCGCCGTTGCCGCTGTTGGCGCTGTTGAAGCATCCCTTGGCCGCTTGCGGCCTGGCACCGGCGGCGTTTCGCGAGCTGACGCGGCGGCTCGAGACCGCGGCGCTGCGTGGACCGCGGCCCGGGCCCGGCATCGACGGCCTGGGCGCGGTGATCGGCGAACGCGACCTCGCCGATCACGTGCGCCGCATTGGTCGAGCGTTGGCGCCGCTCGCCGAAGCGGCCGCGGCCGAGGCGGCCGACCTGACTGTTCTAGTCCAGGCGCATATCCGCTCTGCTGAGGCGTTGGCGGCGAGCGATAGCGAACGCGGCGATCACCGCCTGTGGCGCGAAGCCGCCGGCGAGGCGGCGGCACTGTGGCTCAACGAGCTGCTCGGCGCGGCCGATGGCTTTCCCAAGATCGCCGGTGCGGACTATCCGCACTTGTTCGAGGCGTTGGTCGGCGTGCCGGTGGTTCGACCGCCCTATGGCCGGCATCCGCGGCTGTTCATCTGGGGCCTGCTCGAAGCGCGCTTGCAGCAGACCGATCTGGTCATTCTCGGCGGTCTCAACGAAGGCGTCTGGCCGGCGCGGGCCGACAGCGATCCATGGTTGTCACGGCCGATGCGGCGCGAATTCGGCCTGCCGCCGCCGGAGCAACGCATTGGCCGAGCGGCGCACGATTTCGCCCAGTGCCTGTCGGCGGGCGAGGTCGTGCTCATCCGCGCCGCCCGCGTCGAGGGCAATCCGACCGTGCCGTCGCGCTGGCTGTTGCGGCTCGAGACCGCGCTGCGCGCCGCGGGGCTCGACGCCAAGTTGCCAGGGAATTTCGCCACCAACGGGGCGCCGCTCGCCTGGCAGGCGAGGCTCGACGATCCGGGCACGGTTCGTCGGATCCCGCCGCCTGCGCCTTGCCCGCCGCTCGAAGCCCGGCCGCGCCAACTCTCGGTCACCGAGATCGAAACGTGGCTGCGCGATCCGTACGCCATCTACGCCAAGCATGTCCTGCGCCTTCGGGCGCTTGATCCGATCGACGCCGACCCTGGCGCCGCCGACCGCGGCACGTTCGTCCACCAGGCGCTCGACCGGTTCTTGCGCGAGTTCCCGCGTGAGCTACCCGACGATGCGGAAGAGCGTCTCATTGCGATTGGCCGCGAATGCTTCGGCGACGCGCTTCGGCATCCCAACGTGCGTGCCTTCTGGTGGCCGCGCTTCGAGCGCATCGCCGGCTGGGTGGTCGAGACCGAACGCGAGCGCCGCACGCTCATCGCCCAGAGCTTCGGCGAGATCACGGGAACGATGACGGTGCCGTCGTCGCGCGGCCCGTTCACGCTGTCGGGCAAAGCTGATCGCATCGACCACCTTGTCGCCGGCGGTCTCGCCATTCTCGATTACAAGACCGGCGGGCTGCCGCCGATGGGCGAGGTCAAATCCGGCTATGCGCCGCAGCTCGCGCTCGAAGCCGCGATTGCCGCTTCCGGTGGTTTCCCAGGCATCCCGCCGGCAGCGGTGGCGGCGTTGATCCATTGGCGGCTCACCGGGCGCGATCCGCCCGGCGAGGAACGCAAAGACGCCGAAGGCGCCGCCGAGGTCGGCGCGTTGGCCGAAGCAGCGCGGCACGGTCTCGAACGACTGATCGCCGCCTTCGACGATCCAGCGATGCCCTATCGCGCCTGGCCACGGCCGGACAAAGGGCCGCGTTATTCGGACTACACCCACCTGGCGCGCGTCGCGGAGTGGCTGCCGGGCGGCGGTGGCGAATGAGCGCGCCGGTCAAGCTCGATCCCGGCGCGCGGCAACGTCTCGCCGCCGATCCAAAGGCCTCGGCCTGGGTTGCGGCCTCGGCCGGCACCGGCAAAACCAAGGTGCTGACCGACCGCGTCCTGGCGTTGCTGCTCGCCGGCAGTGCGCCGGCGCGCATCCTGTGCCTCACCTTCACCAAGGCCGCTGCGGCCGAGATGGCGATCCGGGTTGGCACGCGGTTGAGCGATTGGGCAACCAAATCCGACGCCAAGCTGCGTGAGGACCTCGCGAGCCTGACCGATGCCGATGCCGATCCCGATCTCCGTGATCGCGCGCGTCAGCTCTTCGCACGCGTGCTCGATGCGCCCGGCGGCATGCGGATCGAGACCATCCACGCTTTCTGCCAATCGCTGTTGCGGCGCTTTCCACTCGAAGCCGGCATTCCGCCGCACTTCCAGGTGATGGAGGAGCGCAGCACCGCCGAAGCGATGGGGCACGCCGTCGCCCAGGTGCTCGACCGCGCGCGCGACGGCAAGCCGAAGGCGCTCAAGTCGGCGCTCGACGCCGTGACGCAAATCGTCGGCGAGGACGGCTTTATCGAGCTGGTCGCCAAGCTCGCAGTCGAGCGCGGGCGGCTTGACGGGCTGCGTCGGGGAGGAGACGCGAAGTTCGAAGGGCGCCTGCGCGAACGATTTGGCCTGCAGCCGGGCGAAACGCCAGACTCGATCGTGCGGCAAGCGTGCAAGGAGGGCGCATTCGATGGTGCCGCACTCAAACGGGCCGCCCGCGTCCTCGGCCGGAGCGACTCGTCCTTCGATCAGAAAGCGGGCCAGGCGCTGGGCCAGTGGCTCGGTCGCGTGCGCAGCCGCGTTCACGGCTTCGACGAATATTGCGCCGCCTACTTCACGAAAGAGGGGGCGCGCCGCGTGCGGCTCGTAACCAAGGCAGCGCTCGCCCTCGATCCTGCTCTTGGCGAGGTGTTTGCGCGCGAAGCCGGGCGTCTCGAGGCGGTGCGCGCGCGGCGCGATGCGGCGCGACTGGTCGAGGCCACGGCGGCCTTGATCCGGCTCGCCGGCGCGGTGCTCGATGCCTATGGCGCACACAAAACCGCCCGCGCGCTGCTTGATTTCGACGACCTCGTGCTGAAGGCGAAAGACCTGCTGCGTCGGCCGGGCGTAGCGCCGTGGGTGCTGTTCAAGCTCGACGGTGGCATCGATCACATATTGATCGACGAGGCACAGGACACGAATCCCGATCAATGGGACGTGGTCGTGGCGCTGGCGGAGGAGTTCTTCGCCGGCGAAGGTGCGCGCGACACGCTGCGCACGGTTTTCGCCGTCGGCGATCCGAAGCAATCAATCTTCAGCTTCCAGCGCGCCGATCCGGCCGCCTTCCTTGCCATGCAGGAACATTTCCGGGCTCGCGTCGAGGCCGCCGCACAGAACTGGCGGCCGCTCGCGCTCGAGCTGTCGTTCCGCTCGGTCGCGGCCGTACTGCAAACGGTCGACGCAGTCTTTGCGGATCAACGCGTTGCCGCGGGCGTCGCCTTCGCCGGTGCCACGATCCGGCATGAGCCCTACCGCATCGGCGCCGCCGGCTTGGTCGAGCTGTGGCCGCCCGTCGGGCCGGAGGCCGACGAGCCGCCAACGCCCTGGGATGCACCGCTGAGCCAGGCGCGGCTCAAAGTGCCGCGCGCGCGACTGGCAGACGCGATCGCGGCGACGGTGAAATCGTGGCTCGATACCGGCGAAACGCTTGAGGCAAGCGGCCGGCCGATGCATGCCGGCGACATCCTGGTCCTGGTGCGGCGGCGCGATCCGTTCGTCGGCGCGCTGGTGCGCGCGCTCAAGGAGCGGGACGTGCCGGTGGCGGGCGTCGACCGCATGGTCCTGGCGGATCAGCTCGCGGTCCGGGACCTGGTCGCGCTGGCGGAGTTCCTGCTGCTGCCGGCGGATGACCTGACGTTGGCCACGGTGCTGAAAGGACCGCTCTACGGCTTCGACGACGATCTGCTGTTCGAGCTGGCGTGGCGCCGCACCGGAAGCCTGTGGGAAGCGCTGCGGCGTCGGGCCGGCGAGAACGCGAAATTCCGCTTCGCGGTCGAGGAGCTGACGTCACTCTTGGCTCGCGCCGATTTCATTCCGCCCTTCGAGTTGTTCGCCGAGGTGTTGGGCGCACGCGCCGGACGGCGCAAGATCGTGGCCCGGCTCGGCCTCGAGGCGAGCGACCCGCTCGACGAGCTGCTCGCCGCCGCGCTCGCCTTCGAGCGCGATCACAGCCCGTCGCTGCAGGGATTTTTGCATTGGCTCGTCTTGGGCGAGCTCGAAGTCAAGCGCGACCTCAACAACGAGGCCGGGCGCGACGAGCTGCGCGTCATCACTGTGCACGGCGCCAAGGGATTGCAGGCGCCGGTCGTCTTTCTGCCCGACACGCTCCAGGTGCCGGACCGGCCGCATGGTATCGTTTGGACGAGCGACGGCCTGCCGTTGTGGCTCGCACAAGGCGACGCACCGGCGGCGCGCGAAGCGGCCGAGCTCGCCGACCGGCGCCGGGACGAGGAATACCGCCGGCTCCTCTATGTCGCGCTGACGCGCGCCGAAGACCGACTTTATGTCTGCGGCTGGAACGGCAAGCGCAAATCACCCGACGATGCCTGGTATCCGTTTGTCCACGCCGGGCTCAAGGCGGCCGGCGGCAAGCCCTTTGCGTTCGACGGCACCAAACTCATCGGCGAGGACGGATGGAGCGGCGAGGGCCTGCGCCTCGTCACGCGCCAGCGCGGCAAGCGCGAGGAACGACCATCGCGCCGTGCCGCCCCGCCGGTTGCAGCGCCGCTGCCGTCCTGGGCCGTCGCGCCACCGCCGGCCGAGCCCGCGCCGCCCAAGCCACTGCAGCCGTCGCGACCTCCCCGCGCCGAGCCGCCGACGCGCTCGCCGCTGGGTGCCGACAACGGCCATATCTTCCGCAAAGGCCTGATCGTCCACCGCCTGCTCCAGAGCCTACCGCGACTGGTGCCGGAGCAGCGCGAAGCCGCGGCCAAGCGGTTTCTCGCGCGACCGGTTCTGGCGCTCGATCCGGCGGCGCAGGCGGCAATCGCGGCCGAAACCCTCGCTATCCTCGCTGAGCCCGATTTCGCGCCGCTGTTCGGTCCTGGCTCCGAGGCGGAGGTGCCGGTCGTCGGCCTGATCGGTGAGCGAGCCGTGTCGGGCCGCATCGACCGGCTGGTGGTCACGGAATCCGACGTCGCTATCGTCGACTACAAGACCATGCGGCCCGTGCCGCCAACCGAGTTGGAGGTGCCCGAGGCCTATCTCGATCAGCTCGCTGCCTATCGGGCGGCGCTGGCGCGCGTCTATCCCGGCAAGACCGTGCGCTGCGCGCTGCTCTGGACCGAGGGTCCGAAGCTGATGTGGGTGTCGGATATGGCGCTGGCCGGCCGTGCCGCGTGAGAATCATTTTCAAGGGCCGAGCCATGCGGTTGTCGCGCGGGAGCCTCGCTTGACCCTGTTTCCGCCGCTCGCCTAAGCTGCGGCCTGCGATGGATTGTGGAGCGAGATCAGTATGAAACCGAACAAGGTGACCGACTCGTCGTTCGACGCCGATGTCCTCAAGGCGCCGGGCCCGGTGCTGGTCGATTTCTGGGCCGAGTGGTGCGGACCGTGCAAGATGATCGCGCCGTTCATCGACGATATCGCTGCCGAGATGGGCGGCAAGGTGACGGTCGCCAAACTCAACATCGACGAGAACCCGCAAACGCCGAGCAAGTACGGCGTGCACGGCATTCCGACGCTGATGCTGTTCAAGAACGGCCAGGTGGCGGCGACGAAGATCGGCGCGCTGCCCAAGTCCAAGCTGGTCGAGTGGGTCCAGTCGGTCCTCTAGGCCGCTAGCCGTTCGCGGCCAGCGCCTTTCCCGCCAGATAGAGCGAACCGCAGATCAGAGTGCGATTGCCCGGCGCGCTGGCCGCGCCAACGGCGTCGCGCAGCGTCTTGGCCGGCGCGGCGTCGATGCCCAGGCCTCGCGCGGCTGCAGCACTTTCCTCTGCGCTCAACGTATTCGCCTCGCCCGGAATCGCCACGGCGCGTAGGCGCGCGACATAGGGCGCAAGCGGCTTCAGGAACGCCGTCGGGTCGTGCGTCTTGATCATGCCGAAGACGAGGCCAGTCGGGCGGCGCCAGCCGGCGATAAAGCGCGCCAGGGCTTCGCCGCCGGCGGCGTTGTGCGCGCCGTCGAGCCAGAGTTCGGCGCCCTCGGGCAGCACCTTGACCAGCGGCCCATGCCGCAGCCGCTGCAGCCGCGCCGGCCATTCGACCTTGCCCATACCGCGTGCCAGCGCCGCCGTATCGAGGGCGAAACCGGGCAGGCATTCGAGCGTCGCCAGCGCGGCGCCGGCGTTGTCGTATTGGTGCGCGCCGGCCAAGCTCGGCGGCGGCAGGTTGAGGGTCTGCCGACCGCGATAGATCAAACCGCCGCCTTCCGCCTGCTTGACGGACCATTCGCGGCCGTGGCGAAAGAGCGGCGCGTGGAGCTCGGCCGCGCGCGCGGCGATCACTGTTGCCGCCTCCGGCACCTGCGGCCCGACCACGACGGGCGCGCCGGGCTTGAGGGTGCCGGCCTTCTCGAAGGCGATCGCGGCAATCGTTTCGCCGAGGAAATGCTGGTGATCGAGCGAGATCGGCGTCAGCACCGCGACTGCGGGCTTGGCGATCACGTTGGTGGCGTCGAAGCGACCGCCGAGACCCACCTCGATCAGCGCGAAATCAGCGCCCTCGCGGGCGAAGGCGAGGAAGGCTGCCGCCGTGGTGATCTCGAAGAAGGTGATCGGCTGGCCCGCATTGGCGCGCTCGCATTCGGCGAGCAGCGCGCCCAGCATCTTCTCGGGAATGACCTTGCCGGCGAGCCGGACGCGCTCGTGGAAGCGCACCAGATGCGGCGAGGTGTAGACATGGACGCGCTTGCCGGCGGCTTCGAGGAAGGCGCGCAGGAAGGCGATGGTCGAGCCCTTGCCGTTGGTGCCGGCGACGTGGATCACCGGCGGCAGCTCGTCCTGCGGATCGCCCAAGGTCTTCAGCAGCCGCATGACGCGATCGAGCGACAGGTCGATCAGTCTGGGGTGGAGCGTCAGCAGACGCTCGAGAATGCGCTCGCTCGGCGCCCGGCGCCCGGTCAGGCGCGATCCCATCCGCGTTCCGTCGCCGGTGGCGGCGCGATCGCCGCGAGCGCCGGTGGTCCCCTGCGGCACAGCAGGCCGAGAATGCGCTCGAGTGTCGCTTTGAGATCGCGGCGATGCACGACCATGTCGACCATGCCGTGCTCGAGCAGATATTCGGCGCGCTGGAAGCCTTCGGGCAGCTTCTCGCGGATCGTCTCCTCGATCACGCGCACGCCGGCGAAGCCGATCACCGAGCCGGGTTCGGCCAAAGTCACGTCGCCCAGCATGGCGAACGACGCGGAGACGCCGCCGGTCGTCGGATCGGCCAGGATCACGAGGTAGGGCCGGTCGGCCTCCTTGACCATCTCGACCGCCAGCGTCGTACGCGGCATCTGCATCAACGACAGGATGCCCTCCTGCATGCGCGCGCCGCCCGACGACGGCACGACGATCAGCGCCGCTTCCTGCAGTACGGCGAGCCGCGCCGCCGTCAGCAAAGCCTCGCCGACGGCAATGCCCATCGAGCCGCCCATGAAGCTGAAATCGAACGCGCAGATCACCGTGGCGATGCCGCCGACCGTGCCATGCGCCACCACGGCGGCATCGCGTGCTCCACCCTTGGCGCCTTGCGCCTCCTTGAGCCGCTCGGCATAGCGCTTGCGATCGCGGAACTTGAGCGGATCGGCGATCGTCTTGGGTAGCTCGATGACCGTGTACTTGCCGTCGTCGAACAGCATCGCAAGCCGTTTTGCCGGCGCCAGGCGCAGATGGTGGCCGCAGGCGGCGCAGACATGGAGATTGGCCTCGAGCTCGCGGTGGAACAGCATCTGGCCGCAGCCCGGACACTTGTGCCAGAGGTTGTCCGGCATCTCCTTCTTGGCGACGACGGCCCGGATCTTGGGCAGGACGAAATTGGTGAGCCAGTTCATTGCGCCGCCCTGGCCGGATGGCGCGCCCGCGCCGTGCGGACGCCCCGCGCGAGCGCCGTTACATCCTTGAGCACGGCCGGCACCAGCGCGGCTTTCGACTTGCCGCGCTTGTCCAGGTTCTTCGCGACTTTCTCGACCAGTGCCGAGCCCACCACCGCGGCGTCGGCGACGCGTGCGACGTCCGCTGCCTGCGCCGGCGTGCGGATGCCGAAACCGACCGCGATCGGCAGGCCGGTATGACGGCGAAGCCTGGCAACCGCTGCAGCGACCACGTCGGCGCGCGCCGATTTGGTGCCGGTGATGCCGGCGATGGCGACGTAATAGAGAAAGCCGCCGGCATTGTTGAGAATAACTGGCAGGCGCTGGTCGTCGCTCGTTGGCGTCGCCAGGCGCACGAAATCGATACCCGCGGCGCGCGCCGGCAGGCAAAGCTCGTCGTCGTGCTCGGGCGGCAGGTCGACGATAATCAGCCCGTCGCAGCCGGCGGCCTTGGCGTCCTTCAGGAAGCGCGGCACGCCATAGCGGTAGATCGGGTTGTAATAGCCCATCAGGATCACCGGCGTGTCGCGGTCCGCCTTGCGGAAGCGACGCAGCACGTCGAGCGTCTTGGCGAGCGTCATGCCCGCTTTGAGCGCGCGCAGGCCTGCCGCCTGGATCGCCGGGCCGTCGGCCATCGGATCGGAAAACGGCATGCCGATCTCGATCAGATCGGCTCCAGCCTTGGGCAGCCGCGCCAAGACTTTCTCGAAGGTCGCGCGGTCGGGATCGCCGCAGGTCAGATAAGTGACAAGGCCGGCGCGGCCCTCGGCGCGCAACTGCGCGAAGCGCGCGGCGATGCGGCTCACAGCTTTACTCCGAGCGTCGCTGCCACGGTGTCGACGTCCTTGTCACCACGGCCGGAGAGATTGATCACCAGCAAATGATCGCGTGGCAGCTTGGGCGCACGCTTGGCGGCCTCGGCCACCGCGTGCGCCGATTCAAGCGCCGGAATGATGCCTTCGAGCCGCGTCAGCAGCTGGAACGCGGTCAGTGCTTCACGGTCGGTCACCGGCACGTATTCGACGCGGCGGTGTTCGAACAGCCAGGCATGCTCCGGACCGACGCCCGGATAATCGAGGCCGGCCGAAATCGAGTGGGTGTCGAGGATCTGGCCGTCTTCGTCCTGGAGGTAGTAGCTGCGGTTGCCGTGCAGCACGCCCGGTGCGCCGCCGTTGAGGGAGGCTGCGTGGCGACCGGTCGATATGCCCTCGCCAGCGGCCTCGACGCCGACCATCGCCACGCTTGGCTCGTCGAGGAAGGGATGGAACAGCCCCATCGCATTCGACCCGCCGCCGACGCAGGCGACCAGCGTGTCGGGTAGCCGGCCCTCCGCCTGCATCATCTGCACGCGGACTTCGTCGCCGATCACGGTCTGGAAGTCTCGCACCATCGCGGGGTAGGGATGCGGTCCGGCGACGGTGCCGATCAGGTAATAGGTATCGTCGACGTTCGCGACCCAGTCGCGCAACGCCTCGTTCATCGCGTCCTTCAGTGTCGCAGTTCCGGAGGTCACCGGCCGCACCTCGGCGCCCAAAAGCTTCATGCGGAAGACGTTGGGCTTCTGCCGCTCGATATCGGTCGCGCCCATGTAGACGACGCACGGCAGATCGAACAGTGCGCAAACCGTGGCGGTGGCGACGCCGTGCTGCCCGGCGCCGGTCTCGGCGATGATGCGGCGCTTGCCCATGCGCCGCGCCAGCAGGATCTGGCCCAGCGTGTTGTTTATCTTGTGCGCGCCGGTGTGGTTGAGGTCTTCGCGCTTGAGATAGATTTTGGCGCCCTGGCCTTGGCGTGTCAGGCGTTCGGCAAAATAGAGCGGTGACGGCCGGCCGACGTAATGCTCGAGGTAGTAGCGCAACTCGGCCGCGAAATTGGGATCGCGCTTGGCCGCTTCGTAGGCGCGCTCGACCTCGAGCACGAGCGGCATCAGCGTCTCGGCGACGAAGCGTCCGCCGTGAATGCCGAACAGACCGCGGTCGTCGGGCCCGCCGCGATAGGTGTTGGGAGCAGCCATTTCGAAAAATGCGCCTGAAGCCGCCTGGGGAGCGGGAGTTTTACCCCTAAACCCTTGAGCCTCAAAGGCTCATTTCGCGGTCTATAGAGTGCCGACCGCGGCCAGGAACGCGCGAATCTTGGCGAGGTCCTTGACGCCCGGCGCACTCTCGACGCCGGAGGAAACGTCGACCACGGTCGCGCGCGAGACACGCGCGGCGTCGGCGACGTTCACTGCGGTCAACCCGCCCGACAGCATCCAGGGCAGCGGCCAGGTGCGCGCGCGCAGCAACTGCCAATCGAAGGCGAGGGCGTTGCCACCCGGCCGGGTTGCGTCTTTCGGCGGCCGGGCATCGAACATCAGCCAGTCGGCGACTTCGTAATAGCGCGGCGCGGCGGCGAGATCGCTTTCGCCCGCGATCTTGATCGCCTTCATCGTCGGCTTGCCGAACCGCTGCTTGATCTGGGCCACACGGTCCGGCGTCTCCTCGCCGTGCAGCTGGATCAGATCGAGCGGCGCGGCGGCCAGAACGCGCTTGAGGAGATCGTCGTCGGGATCGACGAAGACCCCAACCCGCGTCACGCCGGCCGGCACGCCGCGGATCAATGGCGCGGCTTGTGCCGGCGACAGATTGCGCGGGCTCGGCGGAAAGAACACGAAGCCGACGAAGCGCGCGCCACCGGCGGTCGCGGCGGCGACGGCTTCGGGCGTCAAGAGACCGCAAATCTTGGCGGCGACGCTCACGGCTTGTGGATTTCGGCGAGCATCGCGCGCGCGGCGGCCGGCGGACTCGGCGAACCGGTGATCAGCCGGCCAATGACGAGATAATCCGCGCCGGCCTGCACCGCATCGCGCGGCCCCATCACCCGCTTCTGGTCGCCATGCCCCAACGACCCGACGCGGATGCCCGGCACCACGAGCAGGAAATCGGGCCCGACGACCTGGCGCAGCTCGGCGACTTCGTGCGGCGAGCAGATGATACCGTCGAGGCCGCTGTCCTTGCCGAGGAGCGCCAAGCGCTTCACCTGCTCGCCGGTCGGCCCCTTCTGACCGACCGCCTCGAGATCGCGCTCGTCGAGGCTGGTGAGGACGGTGACGCCCAAGAGCTTTATGCGCGACTTGTGCGCCACCTGCTTGGCCGCCTCGGCAGCCGCCCGCATCATCGCGCCGCCGCCGGCGCAATGGACGGTGAGGAATGCCGGTTCGAGCGCGGCTGCCGCCTTCACTGCGCCTGCGACCGTATTCGGGATGTCGTGCAGCTTGAGATCGAGGAACAGCGGCAAGCCCTGTGCGACGTCGCGAACGCCGCGCGGCCCGTTGGCGGTGAAGAACTCGAGGCCGAGCTTGATGCCGCCGACCGCGCCCTTCAGGTCGCGCACCAACGTCTTCGCCTTGGCCGGATCGGCCAAGTCGATGGCGCAGAGGATCGGGTTCGTCGGTTTCTCGATCATGGCAGCGCTGGATATACGGGATTTGCGCCTCAGGACGCGAGCGCATTCTCCAATCCTTGCTTCGCGGCGGCTAGGTCCTCCAGCGCATTCCGCTAGCTGCCTGCGCCCGGCAGGGATCGGGGCGGCGAAACGGCCGGACGGTTCGAGCGCAGGCCCTCGACCTCGCGTTCGAGCGCGGAAATGCGCTTGGCGCGGGCGCGGGATTCGCGCCGCGTTGCTCCGCTGGCCAGCCATGCCAGCAACAGGCCGAGCAGCAAGCCGATCAAAAGCGACAGCAGGATGACGAGGAAAAGGCGGGTCTCGATCTCGAACGGGAACGGCCACAGCGTAACGGTGACGCGGGCCCGGTTCGACACCGCGAAGATCACTAGAATCAGCGCCAGCGGCGCCGTCACCAGCCAATGAAACAGCTTCATCGGTTATTCGTCGGCCGCGCTCGCAGCCGCCCACGGCCTCCGCAGGTGCGGCCGAGAGACAGGGCCGCGTCGGCGGTCAAGGCCGCTCGTTGAGCCGCTCGCGCAGCTCCTTGCCGGTTTTGAAGAACGGAATGTGCTTTTCGCCGACCTGAACGCTCGCGCCGGTGCGCGGGTTGCGGCCCATGCGAGCGCCGCGCCGCTTGACCGAAAAGGCGCCGAAGCCGCGCAATTCGACGCGATCGCCACGCGACAGTGCCGCGGCGATCTCGTCGAATACCGTCGAGACGATGCGTTCGACATCGCGCTGGTAGAGGTGCGGGTTGCGCTCGGCCAGCCGCTGAATGAGTTCGGATTTGGTCATCGCGCAGCCTAAGCCCCCCGCCGCGTTAACGCATTGGAAACCCTGCCAAATCTCACCCGCCGCGTCAAGAAATGCGGGACGGGCCGACGGCCGGCGTTCAGCTGTCCGACTTCTCGTCCTTCTCGTTCTTGCGGTTCAGCGCCGCGCCGAGGATGTCGCCGAGGCTTGCGCCGGAATCGGACGAGCCGTATTCCGCCATCGCCTGCTTGTCCTCCTCGATCTCGCGCGCCTTGATCGACAGCGTGGCTTTGCGCCCGCTGCGATCGAAACCGGTGAGCTTGGCGTCGACCTTTTCGCCGACGGCGAAGCGGTCGGGTCGCTGCTCGGCGCGGTCGCGCGACAGCTCGGCCTTGCGGATGAAGCCCTGCATGTCGCCGGCAAGCGTGACCTCGATGCCGCTGTCGGTGACGGCCGAGACCGTGCAGGTCACGACGTCGCCTTTCTTGATGCCAGCGGTTTCCGCGGCCGACGCAGGCTCGGCCTGAAGCTGCTTGATGCCGAGCGAGATGCGCTCTTTCTCGACGTCGATGTCGAGCACGCGCACCTTCGCCATGTCGCCCTTCTTGTAGTCCTTGATCGCCTCTTCACCCGGCTTCTGCCAGTCGAGGTCGGAGAGGTGCACCATCCCGTCGATGTCGCCGGGCAGGCCGACGAACACGCCGAACTCGGTGATGTTCTTGATCTCGCCTTCGATCTCGGTGCCGACCGGGTACTTCTCCTTGAAGTTCTCCCACGGATTGGCGAGACACTGTTTGAGGCCGAGCGAAATACGGCGCTTCTGCGGGTCGACGTCGAGCACCATCACCTCGACCTCCTGGCTGGTCGAGACGATCTTGCCGGGATGCACGTTCTTCTTGGTCCAGCTCATTTCCGAAACATGGACCAAGCCTTCGACGCCGGGCTCGAGCTCGACGAAGGCGCCGTAGTCGGTGATGTTGGTGACACGGCCCTTGAATTTGGCGCTGGCCGGGTATTTGAGCTCGACGCCCTCCCACGGATCGGCCTCGAGCTGCTTCATGCCCAGTGAGATCCGCTGCGTCTCGGGGTTGAAGCGGATGACTTGGACCTTCACTGTCTGGCCAATATGCAGCGCCTCGGACGGATGGTTGATCCGCCGCCAGGCGATATCGGTCACATGCAGCAGGCCGTCGACGCCGCCTAGGTCGACGAAAGCGCCGTAATCGGTGATGTTCTTCACGACACCGGTCAGCACCTGGCCTTCCTTGAGCGAAGCTACGAGCTCGGAGCGCGCCTCGGCGCGGCTTTCCTCGAGCACGGCGCGGCGCGACACGACGATGTTGCCGCGCGCGCGGTCCATCTTGAGGATCTGGAACTGCTGCGGCGAGCCCAGGAGGGGCGTGATGTCGCGCACCGGCCGAATGTCGACCTGGCTGCCGGGCAGGAAGGCCACCGCGCCCGAGAGATCGACGGTGAAGCCGCCCTTGACGCGGCCGAAGATGACGCCCTGGACCCGCTCGTTCGCCTGAAAGCTCTTCTCGAGCTGCGACCACGCCTCCTCGCGCCGCGCCTTCTCGCGCGACAGCTGCGCCTCGCCGTTCTTGCCTTCCATGCGCTCGAGGAAGACCTCGACCGTGTCGCCGGCCTTGAGCTCGGGCGGATGGCCCGCGGCGCCGAATTCCTTCAGCGGCACGCGGCCTTCGGATTTGAGGCCGACGTCGATCAGCACCATGTCGTTTTCGACGGCGATAACCTGGCCCTTGACTACGGTGCCTTCGAGCCCGGCGGCGGAACCCAGCGTCTCCTCGAGGAGCGCGGCGAAGCTCTCCTTGCCCTTATCCTGTGAAACAGCGGTCTGACGAGCGGCCATGCAAACTCCGGAACTTCCCCGTGACGAAGACCGCGGCCTCACGGGGAGAGGACGCAGCCGGCCGCCGGCGGAATCGGGTGCGGCGGCGTGAACCCGTCGTCGGTGCAGGAAACGCCTAGCGGCGCGACTTGCGTTCTCCGATATACCGGAGAGTGGCCGCAAACGCCGCGTCGGCATCGAGCGCGGTGGTATCGAGCTCGAAGGCGTCAGACGCACGCTGCAGCGGGGCGGTTCGGCGCTCCCGATCGCGCGCGTCACGAAGCTTCATATCCTGCAGGACGCGCTCGTATATAGCGGCGCCGCCCGTGGCCTGCAACTCTTTGAATCGCCTAAGGGCTCTGGCCTCGACCGTGGCCGTCAGGAAGACTTTGGCGTCGGCGTCGGGGCAAACCACGGTGCCGATGTCGCGGCCGTCCAGCACGGCGCCCTTGCCCCGGCAGGCAAACTCGCGCTGGAACGCCAACAGGGCGGCACGGACGCCCGGGATCGCCGCGACAACGGAGGCCGCCTGGGCGACCTCGTCGTCCCGCAGTCGGGGGTTGTCGAGGTCGCGGGTCTCGACCTGCTTGGCGGCCGCCACGGCGGCATCGGGATCGGCCGGATCGGCGCCAGCCGCGAACGCCCGGAACGCGACGGCGCGATAGAGCGAGCCGGTATCGAGGTAGTTGAGACTAAAATGCCGGGCAAGCCGTCGCGCCAACGTGCCCTTGCCCGAGGCCGCCGGACCGTCGACGGCGATGATCACCGCTTCGCCTTGGCGATGCGTGCGCCCAGCCGGTTCATCAACCTGATGAAGCCCGGAAAGCTGGTGGCGATGGTCTCGCCGTCGTCGATGCGCACGGGCTTGCGCGCGGCGCTGCCGAGCACCAGGAACGCCATGGCGATACGGTGGTCGAGCCGCGCCGCGACGACAGCA
>Ga0307374_10001436_pt1 | contig 44072 bp, 40 predicted proteins | sample OX3MG_FD_202532 | JGI IMG/M metagenome (GOLD analysis project Ga0307374, IMG submission 202532) | Soil microbial communities from Risofladan, Vaasa, Finland - OX-3 | ecosystem: Environmental > Terrestrial > Soil > Coastal area > Acid sulfate soil | place: Finland: Risofladan, Vaasa | collected...
CGACCGAGGAGTCGAAGGTCGCGACCCCGAGCTCGAGCGAGGCGTAGAGGTTGGCGAGCGCCTGCCCGTAGGTGTCGTGGTAATGCCCGGCCAGGCGCTCGAGCGGCACGCGCCTGGCCACCGCCTCAAGCATCGCCTGAGTCTTGCGCGGCGTGCCCACGCCGATGGTGTCGCCGAGCGAGACCTCGTGGCAGCCCATTTCGTACAGCGCGCCGGCCACCGCGGCCACCTGCTGCGGCTTCACCTCGCCCTCGTACGGACAGCCGAGCGCGCAGGACACGTAGCCGCGCAGCTTCACGCCGGCCGCGCGCGCGGCCTCGGCCACCGGGCGGAAGCGCTCCAGGCTCTCGGCGATCGAGCAGTTGATGTTCTTGCGCGAGAAGGCCTCGGAAGCCGCGCCGAAGATCGCCACCTCGGTGGCGCCCGCGGCCTGCGCCGCCTGGAAGCCCTTCAGGTTCGGCGTGAGCACCGGGTAGGACACGCCCGGCTTGCGGCGGATGCCCTCGAGCACCTCGGTGTGATCGGCCATCTGCGGGATCCACTTGGGCGACACGAAGGCGGTGGCCTCCACCGCGGCCAGGCCCGCGTCGGCGAGCCGCTCGATCAGCTCGATCTTCGCCCGCGTCGGCACCTGCGCCTTCTCGTTCTGCAGCCCGTCGCGCGGACCCACTTCGACGATCCGGGCTCGCGCGGGGAGCATGACGCGCGTTTCTCCCGCCCGGCCTAGCTCTGGCCCCAGCGCCGGGCCAGGGCCCCGAGCGCGGGAGCGAGAAACTGCTCTTGCGGCATGGCGCGCACGATCTCGAACCCGCGCGAGGCGATGCGGTTGCGCTCCGCTTCGTGCGCCGCGTAGTGCACGCAGGTGTCGACCAGGGTCGCGTACGGGGAGAACGCGATGCCGCCCGCGAAGCGCGCCTCTTCCTCCGGGTCGCGGCCGGACTCGGAGACCACGCACACCTGGTTCGCGAGCAGGTACATGACGCGCACCTGCTCGAAGCGCGCCGCGTCCTCGAAGTAGCCGACGTTCAGCACCATTTTCGCGCGTCCGATCAACTCGTCGCGTGCCTCCCCGTACAGCCCGATCTCGCTGTGCACGCGAAGTCCGGCGCCCGCCAGCGACCTGATCACCTGGCGGCGGCGCTCCGAGCGGCTGCCGTAGAACAGCACGTCGATATCCTGCTCCTCGGCGTGAGCGATGCGGGTGAGCGCCCGGGCGTAGCCGAGCCGCACCAGTTGCCCCGAGACGCCGTGCCCGGCGAGCGCCTGCAGATTGGCGGGATGGTAATCCCAAACCGGAAATGAGCGCAGCAGCTGCAGGAAGAACGGCCGCTCCTGCAGCAGCGCCGGGCGGATCTGCTCGAGGTTGAAGATCACGCTGCGCTCGGGCAGCGCGGCCGGCGCCAGGCTGCCCACCAGGTGCGCGCCGAACAGGACGTTGACGCGGTCGGCGTATACCGCGTTGGTGGAAGTGAGCGCGTCGTGTCCGAGCCCCTCCAGCGCCGCCTGGAGCGCCTGCGCGGCCTCCGCGAACGCGGCGCTGTGCACGTAGCCCTGCGGCTGCAGCATCACGACGGCGAACCTCATCCGCGCGACTCCCGCGTCACGCCGCGACGAAGCGGATCAATTCGACGCCTTCGCTGACCTGCTCGCCCGCGTCGAACAGCACCTGCTCGACGCGGCCGTCGGCGGGCGCGGCAATGATGTGCTCCATCTTCATCGCCTCGAGGATCAGCAACGGCGTGCCCTTGGAGACCTTGGCGCCGGCCTCGACCAGCACCGCGATCACCTTGCCCGGCATCGGCGCGCTCAGGGTGCCGCCGCCGGGCTCCTCGTCCAGCCCCTCCAGCTCGCGGCGCAGCGTGAGCCTGTGAGCGCTGCCGCCGGTGAACACGTGCCAGTCGCCCCCGGCGCGCACGGCGCGCGCCTTGAACGCGTGGCCGTCGAGCCTCACCAGCAGGCATCCGTCGGCAAGCTTCTCGCCCGCCAGCGCGTGCTCGCGCTCGCCCACGCGCAGCCGCGTGCCCGCGGCGCGAAACTCCAGCGTGAGCGCGTGCAGCGTCTCGCCCTCGGCGAACAGGAAGCGGTGGTGCGAGTCCTGGTTCAGCCGCCAGCCGTCGACACTGCGCCACGGCGAATGGGGGTCGCCCGAGGCACGCGCGTGCTCGCGCGCTCCCTCTTCCTCGAGCAGCAGCTCGGCGAGCGCCACCGCGGCGAGCGCCCGCTCGGAAGCCGGAGTCGCGGGCGCGAACAGCTCCGCGCGGCAGCGCTCGATGAGGCCGGTATCCAGCTCGCCATCCGCAAACGCCCGGCACGCCGCGAGCCGTCCGAGGAACGCGACGTTGGTCGCGACCCCGGCGATCTCCACCTCGGCGAGCGCCGCGCGCAGCCGCGCCAGCGCATTGGCGCGGTTCTCGCCCCACACCACGAGCTTGGCGATCATCGGGTCGTAGTACGGCGTGACGAGCGCGCCCGCCTCGACGCCGGTGTCGATGCGCACCGAATCGGTTGCGCGCGGGAACCCGAGGTGCACCAGGCGCCCGGTGGCGGGCAGGAAGTCGCGCTCCGGGTCCTCGGCATAGATGCGCGCCTCGATCGCGTGCCCACTGATGTGCAGCGCCTCCTGCGGCAGCGGCAGCCGCTCGCCCGCGGCCACGCGCAACTGCCACTCGACCAGATCGAGCCCGGTGATCATCTCGGTCACCGGGTGCTCGACTTGCAGCCGGGTGTTCATCTCCATGAAGTAGAAGCGTCCGTCCTGCTCGGCGATGAACTCGACGGTGCCGGCGCCGACGTAGCCGATGGCCTTCGCGGCGGCGACCGCCGCGGCGCCCATGTCGCGGCGCCGGTCGTGCGTCATTCCCGGCGCAGGGGCCTCCTCGAGCACCTTCTGGTGGCGCCGTTGCACCGAGCAGTCGCGCTCGAACAGGTGCACCACCTCGCCGTGGGTGTCGCCGAACACCTGCACCTCGATGTGCCGCGGGCGCTCGAGGTAGCGCTCGATCAGCACGCGCTCGTCGCCGAACGCCGAGCGCGCCTCGCGCCGGGCGGCTTCGAGCGCGGGCGCGAACTCGGCCGCGGAAGGCACCGCGCGCATGCCCTTGCCGCCGCCGCCGGCCGAGGGCTTGATCAGCACCGGAAAGCCGATGCGCGCGGCCTGTTGCGCGAGCAGCGCCGGGTCCTGGCTCGCGCCGTGATAGCCCGGCACCAGCGGCACGCCGGTCCTTTCCATCAGCGTCTTGGCGGCGGACTTGTCGCCCATCGCCGCGATCGCCTCGGGGCTCGGGCCGATGAACACGAAGCCGGCGACGCGGCAGGCGCGCGCGAAGTCCGCGTTTTCCGCGAGGAAGCCGTAGCCGGGATGGATCGCCTCGGCGCCGGCCTCGCGCGCCGCGGCGAGGATCGCGCCGGCGTCGAGGTAGCTCTCGCGCGCGCTCGGCGGCCCGATGCGGCGCGCTTCGTCGGCGAGCTTCACGTGGCGCGCATCGCGGTCGGCGTCGGAATAGACCGCCACCGTGGCGATGCCCAGGCGGCGCGCGGTCGCGATGACCCGGCACGCGATCTCGCCGCGGTTGGCGATCAGGAGCTTGCGGAACATTTCAGCCCGCTGCCCCGGCCTTGCGCCGTTCGACGATCGGCTGCCCGGTCACGGTCACATCCTGAACACGCCGAAGCGCGTGTCCTCGAGCGGCGCGTTGAGCGAGGCCGAGATCGCCAGCCCGAGCAGCCGGCGCGTCTCCGCGGGATCGACCACGCCGTCGTCCCACAGCCGCGCGCTGGCGTAATACGGGTGCCCCTGGCGCTCGTACTGCTCGCGGATCGGCTGGCGAAAGGCCTCCTCCTCGTCCCTGGACCAGCTGCCGCCCTTGGCTTCGATGGCGTCGCGCCGCACCGTGGCGAGCACCGCGGCGGCCTGCTCGCCGCCCATCACCGAGATGCGCGCGTTCGGCCACATCCACAGGAAGCGCGGGGAATAGGCGCGGCCGCACATGCCGTAGTTGCCGGCGCCGAACGAGCCGCCCAGGATCACGGTGAACTTGGGCACGCGCGCGGTGGCCACCGCGGTCACCATCTTGGCGCCGTCCCTGGCGATGCCGCCCGCCTCGTACTTCCTGCCCACCATGTAGCCGGTGATGTTCTGCAGGAACAGCAGCGGGATGCCGCGCTGGCAGGCGAGCTCGACGAAGTGCGCCACCTTGAGCGAGGACTCCGAGAACAGAATCCCGTTGTTGGCGACGATCGCGACCGGGTAACCGTGCACGTGGGCGAAGCCCGTCACCACGGTAGTGCCGTAGTTCTGCTTGAACTCGTCCAGCTCCGAGCCGTCCACCACGCGCGCGATCACCTCGCGCACGTCGTAGGGCTTGCGCGCGTCGGCCGGGATCACGCCGTAGATTTCCTCGGCCGGGTAGAGCGGCTCGCGCGGCTCGCGCAACTGCAGGCCGACGCTCTTGCCGCGGTTGAGGTTCGCCACGATGCGGCGCGCGATGGCGAGCGCGTGGGCGTCGTTGAGCGCGTAGTGGTCGGCCACCCCGGATACGCGCGCGTGCACCTCGGCGCCGCCCAGCTCCTCCGGCGTCACCACCTCGCCGGTCGCCGCCTTGACCAGCGGCGGCCCGCCGAGAAAGATCGTGCCCTGGTTGCGCACGATGATCGACTCCTCCGACATCGCCGGGACGTAGGCCCCGCCCGCGGTGCACGAGCCCATCACCACCGCGATCTGCGCGATGCCGGCCGCGGACATGTTGGCCTGGTTGTAGAAGATGCGGCCGAAATGCTCGCGGTCGGGGAACACCTCGTCCTGCGTCGGCAGGTTGGCGCCGCCCGAGTCCACCAGGTAGATGCAGGGCAGCCGGTTGTGCAGCGCGATTTCCTGCGCGCGCAGGTGCTTCTTCACCGTGAGCGGGAAGTAGGTGCCGCCCTTGACCGTGGCGTCGTTGGCGAGCACCGCGCACTCGCGCCCGGACACGCGCCCGATCCCGGTGATGATGCCGGCGCCGGGCGCTTCGCCGCCGTACAGGCCGTAGGCGGCGAGCTGCCCGATCTCGAGGAACGGCGAGCCCGGATCGAGCAGCGTGCGCACGCGCTCGCGCGGCAGCAGCTTGCCGCGCGCCACGTGCTTCTCCCTCGCGCGCTGGTCGCCGCCCAGCGCGATCGCCGCCACCTTGTCGCGCAGGTCGGCGACCAGCGCGCGCATGCGCTCGGCGTTGGCGCGGAACTCGGGCGCGCGCGGATCGAGCCGGGACTTGATGACCGGCACCGGCCTCAGCCTTGCGACTTGTGCGGCCTTTCGCCCACCGGCATACCCGCCTTCTTCCACTCGCCGAAGCCGCCTTCGAGGTGGAACACGTTGTCCAGCCCCATCTCGGCGAGCGCGGCGGCGGCGAGCGTGGCGCGCCAGTCGGCGGCGCAGTAGAGGACGTACGCCTTGCCCTCGTCGAACACCGGCTTGTAGTAGGGGCTCTCGGGGTCGACCCAGAATTCGAGCATGCCGCGCGGGGCGTGAAACGCGCCCGGAATCATGCCGTCGCGCTCGAGCTCGCGCACGTCGCGGATGTCGACGAACACCGTGTCGGGGTCGGCCAGCCGCGCCTGCGCGTCCCGGGGCGCGATGCCGCGCGTGCGCGCGCCCGCTTCCTCGAGCAGCCGCTTGATCCCTTTTTTCAGCTTCAGTGCCACCTCGCCATCCTCCTGTCGTGAAATTCCTGTCGCGCCGATCGGGCGCTATCCGGCCGCCAGCGTGCGCCCGATCAGCATGCGCTGGATGTCGTTCGCGCCCTCGTAGATCTTGCACACCCGTGCGTCGCGCCACAGCCGCTCGACCGGGAAGTCGGTGACGTAGCCGTAGCCGCCGTGGATCTGGATCGCGTCCGAGCAGACCTGCTCGGCCATCTCGGAGGCGAACAGCTTCGCCATCGAGGCCTCCTTGAGGCAGGGCAGTCCGGCGTCGCGCAGCGCCGCGGCGTGCAGGTACAGCTGGCGCGCGGCCTCGATGTGCGTGGCCATGTCGGCGAGGCGGAAGCTGATCGCCTGGTGCTCGATCAGCAGCTGGCCGAAGCTCGAGCGCTGCTTCGCGTAGTCGAGCGCCGCGCCCAGCGCGGCGCGTGCGATTCCCGCCGCCTGGGCGGCGATGTTGATGCGCCCCGACTCCAGGTTGGCGAGCGCGATGCGGTAGCCCAGGCCCTCGCTCGCGAGCAGGTTGGCGGCAGGCACCGCGCAGTTCTCGAGCACGATCTGCGCCGTGTCGAAGGCGCGCTGCCCGAGCTTGTCCTCGAGGCGCGCCACGGTCCAGCCGGGGGTCGAAGTCGGCACCACGAACGCGCTGATGCCCTTCTTGCCGGCCGCCTTGTCGGTGACCGCGAACACCACCGCAAGATCGGCATTCTTGCCCGAGGTAATGAACTGCTTGACCCCGTTCAGCACGTAGTGCGCGCCTTGCTTCTCGGCGCGGGTGGCGATCGCGGAGGCGTCGGAGCCGACCTGCGGCTCGGTGAGCGCGAAAGCGGCCAGCCGCTCGCCGCGCGCCAGCGGCTTGAGGTAGGCCTCCTTCTGGGCGGCGTCGCCGTAGCCGGCGAGAATGCCCGCGACCAGGTTGTTGACCGCGATCACCGTCGCGGCGCCGCCGTCGCCCGCGGCGACCTCCTCGATCACCAGCGCGAGCGCGCTCGAGTCGAGCCCCGCGCCGCCCCATTCCTCGGGCACGGCGACGCCGTACAGGCCCATCGCGCCCAGCCCGTCCAGGGCCGCGCGCGGGAACGTCTTGTCGCGATCCCATTGCCCGGCATACGGCCACAGCCGTTCGCGCGCGTAGCGGCGCACGCTGTCGCGGATCATCTCGTGCTGCGCGGATAGCGGCATGTCAGGCGGCGGGCAGGCGGACGTAGGTGACGGTGTGGTGGCTGTACAGCTTGCCCGCGCGGCTGTGGCACTCGGCCACCCCGTAGATGCTGCGCTTGCCGAGCTTGAGGATGCGCGCCGTGCAGCGCACCGGCTCGTTCCTCGCCGCCGCGAGGAACGCGGTGTTCAGCTCCGAGGTGAGCGCATCGTGCTCGATGCCGATCGCCGCCTTGACCGCCAGCCACATGGCGCAGTCCGCCGCCGCCATCAGCGCCGGGCCGTTGACGATGCCCCCCGGGCGCTCGAGCGTGCGCTTGAACGGCAGCTCGATGGTGCAGCCGAGCGGGCGCAGCGCGACGACGCGGAAGCCGTAAGGGCGCACGAAGCGCTCGCCGTCGAGCAGCGCCTGCAGCGCGCGCTTGGTGGCGGCGCGCTTCAAGCGCCTGCCTCGCCGGGCTTCAGCGCCACCAGCCGGAAGCGGTGCTCGCGCACCACGTTGACGTAATGGCGCAGCGCGCGTTCGAGCGCCTCGCCGTCCAGCTCGCCCGCCGCGCAGCGCGCCCGCCACGGCTCGTCGAGGACACGCTCGTGCTCCTCGACCTCGAAATTCACGCCGTGGATCAGCCCGAGCGGCGTGTTCGGCCCGCCGGCCGCGAGCGCTTCGCGGTTGAAGCGCTGGCTGAACAGGCCCAGGGTGTCGAGCGTCACCGGGCGCACGTGGGTCGGGTCGCCGAGGAAATCGTCGTGGCGCGGGTCGGGCACGTTCACCTGGATGCGCGCGCCGCCGCGGCACACGCGCCACAGCTCCTTCATGACGCCGATGAACCCCGCGGGCGTGGCGCCCAGATGCTCGAGCACGTGGTTGAGCAGGACCTCGTCGGCGCTGTCGTCGGGCCACGGCCAGGGGAAGCGCTCGAGGTCCACCACCTGGTCGGGAGCGAGCGAGGCCTCGCGGTCCACGTTCACCCAGCCCGCCATCCGGTTCGCGCCACAGCCGAGGTTCAGCCTGAGCATGCGCGGGGGGCGGGCGCGCTCAGACGAGCTCGAGCGCCATGGCGGTCGCTTCGCCGCCGCCGATGCACAGGCTCGCCACGCCGCGCTTGCCGCCGTACTTCCGCAGCGCGCCGATCAGAGTCACCAGCAGGCGCGCCCCGGAGGCGCCGATCGGGTGGCCGAGCGCGCAGGCCCCGCCGTGCACGTTGACCTTCTCGTGCGGCAGCCCGTGCTCCTGCATTGCCGCCATGGCGACCACCGCGAACGCCTCGTTGATCTCGAACAGATCCACCTGCTCCGATGACCAGCCGGTGCGCTCGTAGAGCTTGCGGATGGCGCCTACCGGCGCGGTGGTGAACCAGCCCGGCTCCTGCGCGTGCGTCGCGTGGCCGACCACCACGGCGAGCGGCCTCAGGCCGCGCTTGTCCGCCGTCGAGCGGCGCATCATCACCAGCGCCGCCGCGCCGTCGGAGATCGAGCTCGAGTTGGCCGCGGTGACGGTGCCGTCCTTGCGGAAGGCGGGCTTGAGGGTCGGGATCTTGGCGAGGTTGGCCTTGAAGGGCTGCTCGTCGGTCTCGACGAACTTCTCCTCCTTGCCGGCCTTGATCGCGAGCGGCGTGATCTCCCAGGCGAACCAGCCCTCCCTGTTCGCCTTCTGCGCCCGCTGCAGCGAGGCGACGGCGAACTCGTCCTGCGCCTGGCGCGAGAACTGATACTTCTGCGCGCAGTCCTCGGCGAAGCTGCCCATGAGCCGGCCTTTGTCGTACGCGTCCTCCAGCCCGTCGTAGAACATGTGGTCGAGCACCTGCTGGTGGCCCATGCGGTAGCCGGCGCGCGCCTTGGGCATCAGGTAGGGCGCGTTGGTCATCGATTCCATGCCGCCGGCGACCACGACCTCCATGCTGCCCGCGGTCAGCAGGTCGTGCGCCAGCATCGCCGCCTTCATCCCCGAGCCGCACATCTTGTTCACCGTGGTGCAGCCCGCGGCGAGCGGCAGGCCCGCGCCGAGCGAGGCCTGGCGCGCCGGCGCCTGGCCCTGGCCGGCGGGCAGCACGCAGCCCATGATCACCTCCTGCACGTCCTCGGGCTTCACCCTGGCGCGCTCGACGGCCGCGCGGATCGCGGCCGCGCCCAGCTCGGGCGCGGCGAATCCCTTCAGCTCGCCCTGGAAGGCGCCCATCGGCGTGCGGGCGGCGGACACGATGACGATCGGATCGTTCGGCATGAGGGTCTCCTGTTTGCTACCGGGAAGCGAGTTGGGGGCCGCGCGCGGGGGTCAGGCGCGCGAGCGCCCGGCGATAGGTCTCGGCGAGCGTCGCGGGCGCCTCCACCGTGACGTCGAGGTCGCGCAGCAACCCGTCCTCGACGCCATACACCCAGCCGTGCACGGCGAGCGGCTGCCCGCGCGCCCAGGCCTCCTCGACGATGCTCGTGCGGCACACGTTGGCGACCTGCTCGACCACGTTCAGCTCGCACAGCAGGTCGTGGCGGCGCTGCGCGTCGGCCAGCGCGTCGATGGGGGCCGCGTGGCGCGTGCGCACGTCCTCGATGTGGCGCAGCCAGTTGCGGGACAGGCCGCTGCCTTCGCCGGTGAGCGCGCAGCGCACGCCGCTGCAGCCGTAGTGCCCGCACACGATGATGTGGCGCACCTTCAGCACGTCGACCGCGAACTGGATCACCGACAGGCAGTTGAGGTCGGTGTGCACGACCACGTTGCCGACGTTGCGGTGCACGAACAGGTCGCCGGGCAACAGATCGACGATGGTGTTGGCCGGCACGCGGCTGTCGGAGCAGCCGATCCACAGATACTGGGGCGACTGCTGCGCCGCGAGCTTGCGGAAGAACTCCGGATCCACCGCCTTGGTGCGCTCGACCCAGTGGCGGTTGTTGGCGAACAGCTGCGGCAGGCTTTTCATGCGCTCTGCGCGAACAGCTCGCGCCCGATCAGCCAGCGCCGGATCTCGCTCGTGCCGGCGCCGATCTCGTACAGCTTGGCGTCGCGCCACAGCCGCCCGGTGGGCGTCTCGTTGATGTAGCCCATGCCGCCGAGCGCCTGGATCGCTTCGCCCGCCATCCAGGTCGCCTTCTCGGCGGCGTACAGGATCGCGCCGGCGGCGTCCTTGCGCGTGGTCTCGCCGCGGTCGAGCGCCTGGCCGACCGCGTACACGTAGGCGCGGCAGGCCGAGAAGGTGACGTACATGTCGGCGAGCTTGCCCTGCATGAGCTGGAACTCGCCGATCGGCTGGCCGAACTGCCTGCGCTGGTGCACGTAGGGCAGCACCACGTCGAGGCACGCGGCCATCACCCCGAGCGGCCCGCCGGCGAGCACCGCGCGCTCGTAGTCGAGGCCGCTCATCAGCACGTTCACCCCGCCGCCCTCGCGCCCGAGCAAGTTCCCGGCGGGCACCTCGCAGTCGCGGAACACCAGCTCGCAGGTGTTGGAGCCGCGCATGCCGAGCTTGTCGAGCTTCTGCGCGGTCGAGAAGCCCTTCATGCCCTTCTCGACCAGGAACGCGGTGATGCCGCGCGGGCCGGCCTGCGCGTCGGTCTTCGCATACACCACCAGCACGTCGGCGTCCGGGCCGTTGGTGATCCACATCTTGTTGCCGTTGAGCACGTAGGTCTCGCCGCGCCGCTCGGCGCGCAGGCGCATGCCGACCACGTCCGATCCCGCGCCGGGCTCGCTCATCGCGAGCGCGCCGACGTGCTCGCCCGAGACGAGCTTCGGCAGGCAGCGCCGCTTCTGCGCCTCGCTGCCGTTCCTGCGGATCTGGTTCACGCACAGATTGGAGTGCGCGCCGTAGGACAGGCCGACCGCGGCCGAGGCGCGGCTGATTTCCTCCATCGCCACGATGTGCGCGACGTAGCCCATCGCGCTGCCGCCGTACTCCTCCTCGACCGTGACGCCGAGCAGGCCGAGCGCGCCGAATTTGCGCCACAGGTCCGGCGGGAACTCGTTGTCGCGGTCGATGTCGGCCGCGCGCGGCGCGATCTCCCTGGCGGCGAAGTCGCGCACGCTCGCGCGCAGCATGTCGATGGTCTCGCCGTGCTCGAAACGCAGGAACGGGAATTCCATGGGCGGCTCGCGGTGCGGGGGCGGAAACTCTACTTAACGTTTACGTAAACGTCAACCACGCCGGGCTCAGTCCTTGCGGCCGCCGCGCGCGGCGCGCCGCGCGGGCCTGGGCGCCGCGCCCGCCTGCTCGGCGAGGATGCGCCGGCAGCGCTTCTCGAAGCTGGCGATCTCCGAGAGCTGCGCTTCGATGTCCTGGCGCTGCTGCTCGAGGCTGTGCTTGTGCTGCGCGAGCACCGCCAGGAAGCGCTCCAGCTGCGGGCGCTCATCGCGCCCGGTGTCGTACATGTCGACGATCTCGCGGATCTCGGACAGCGTCAGCCCCAGGCGCTTGCCGCGCAGCGTGAGCTTGAGCCGCGTGCGGTCGCGCAGCGTGTAGATGCGCCGCTGCCCCTCGCGCCGCGGCGCGAGCAGGCCGAGGTCCTCGTAGAAGCGGATCGCGCGCGGGGTGACGTCGAACTCGCGCGCCAGATCGCCGATCGCGTACTCGGCGCCGGGCGCGGCTTCGGCGCGCGCGGGCGCCGCCTTGGAGCGCGGCGCGGAAGGGGAATCGGCGGTCATCTGAACGGATCCTGCGCGGGTTGCCCGGCTGCGGCGATGCGGCCATAATGGTCCGCAACCGGCTCGGCCGGGACGCGGTGCGCACGCCAGCGGATTCTAGCCCAAGCCGTGCGCCGCGGGCCGCAAGCCGTCCGCCACCGCCATGCGCCGCGCCACCCCGCTCGAGTTTCCGTTTCCGTCGGCACCTGCGCCGGGCAGCGTCACGCAGGTCGCGCCGGGCGTGCTGTGGCTGCGCATGCCGCTGCCGTTCCAGCTCGACCACATCAACCTGTGGCTGCTGCGCGACGACGAGGGCTGGACCATCGTCGACAGCGGCATCGGCAACGAGGCGACGCGGGCGCTGTGGCAGCAGGTCTTCGCCAGCGCGCTCGGCGGCCTGCCGGTGCGTGGCCTGATCGTCACGCACTACCATCCCGATCACGCCGGCAACGCGGCCTGGCTGTGCCAGCGCTTCGGCGCCGAGCTGTGGATGACCCAGGGCGAATACCTGACCGCGCACGCGGTGCGCGCCGCCGGGGCCGGCTACACCACCGACGCGGTGCTCGAGGTGTTCCGCAGGAACGGCCTGGACGAGGCGCATTTCGCCCGCATGTCCACGCGCGGCAACCAGTACCGCGAGCTGGTGCCGGATTTCCCGCTCTCGTACCGCCGCATCCTGGACGGCGACGAAATGATCGTGAACGGGCGGCGCTGGCGGGTCATCGTCGGCTACGGCCACGCCCCGGAGCACGCTTCGCTGTACTGCGAGGAGCTGAAGCTGCTGATCGCGGGCGACATGCTGCTGTCGACCATCTCGACCAACGTGAGCGTGTGGTCGATCGATCCCGAGGGCGACCCGCTCAAGCTGTTCCTCGATTCGATCCGGCGCTACCGCGAGCTGCCCCCGGACATCCTGGTGCTGCCCTCGCACGGGCTGCCGTTTCGCGGCGCGCACGAGCGGGTGGCCGAGCTCGAGTCGCACCACGCGGCGCACTTCGCGGAGCTGGCGCAGGCCTGCGAGCGGGGCGGATGCAGCGCGCTCGACGTGATTCCGGTGCTGTTCCGGCGCAAGCTCGACGCGCACCAGATGTTCTTCGCCATGGGCGAAGCGATCGCGCACCTGCATTGCCTGTATTACGCGGGGCGCATGTCGCGCGCGACCGGCGCGGACGGAGTCGTGCGCTACGCCTCCGCCGGCAAGCCGGCGCGGGCGCTCGAGTAGCGAGCGGCGATGGAGCGCCGCGCCGCCGACGCCGGCCCGGAGCAGCTCGCCAGGGTCTACCACGACGTCGCCGAGCACGCCGCCAGGCTGCTCGGGGAGTTCGCGCAGCGCCCGCAGCTCGCGCCGCTGGGCGACGAGCTGGGCCTGGCCAAGGCCTATATGGAACTGTACGGGCGCATGCTCGCCAACCCCATGGCGCTTGCCGCGGGCTCGGTGAACATGTGGCTCGACTACGCGCGGCTGTGGCAGTCGAGCTGGACCCGGCTGCTTGGCGGGCAGGCGCAGCCGGTCGCCGCGCCCGCCCGGGGCGATGCGCGCTTCAAGGACGACGACTGGTCGGACAACTTCGTCTTCGACCTGGTCAAGCAGTCCTACCTGATCGCCGCGCGCCACATCCAGCACGCGGTCGCCGGCGTCGAAGGCCTGCCCGAGGAGTCGCAGAAGAAGGTGGCCTTCTTCACCCGCCAGTACGTGGACGCGCTGGCCCCGTCGAACTTCGTGCTCACCAACCCGCAGGTGCTGCGCGAGACGCTCGCCACGGGAGGGCAGAACCTGGTGCGCGGGCTGAACAACCTGCTCGCCGACATCGAGAAGGGCGCGGGCCGGCTGCGCATCAGCATGACCGACGAGAGCGCGTTCGAGATCGGGCGCAACGTCGCCACCACGCCGGGCAAGGTCGTGTACCAGACCGATCTGATGCAGCTGATCCAGTACCAGCCCGCGACGAGCGAGGTGTACCGGCGGCCGCTGGTGATCATGCCGCCGTGGATCAACAAGTACTACATCCTCGACCTGCGCGAGAGCAACTCGTTCATCAAGTGGGCGCTCGACCAGGGCCACACGGTGTTCGTCGTGTCCTGGGTGAACCCGGACCGGCGCCTGGCCGGGAAGGGCTTCGACGATTACCTGCGCGAGGGCGCGCTCGCGGCGCTCGACGCGGTCGAGCGGGCCACCGGCGAGCGCCGGGTCAACTTCATCGGCTACTGCCTCGGCGGCACGCTGCTCGGCGGCGCGCTTGCGTACCTCGCGGCGAAGGGCGAGGACCGGGTCGGCTGCGCGACCTTCTTCGTCAGCCTGCTCGATTTCTCGCAGCCCGGCGAGCTCGGCGTGTTCATCGACGAGGAGCAGGTGCGCAACCTCGAGAAGAAGATGAACGAGCGCGGCTATCTCGAGGGCTCCGAGATGGCCACCACCTTCAACCTGCTGCGCGCCAACGACCTCATCTGGTCGTTCGTCATCAACAATTACCTGCTCGGCAAGGATCCGTTTCCGTTCGACCTGCTGTACTGGAATTCCGACTCCACGCGCATGCCGGCGAAGATGCACAGCTTCTACCTGCGCAACATGTACCTGAAGAACCTGCTCGGCGTGCCGGGCGGGATCTCACTCGCCGGCGTGCCGATCGACCTTTCCAGGGTGACCCTGCCGGCGTACTTCGTCTCGGCGCTCGAGGACCACATCGCGCCCTGGAAGACCACCTACCGCGGGGCGCGCTACCTCGGCGGGCCGGTGCGCTTCACGCTCGCGGGCTCGGGCCACATCGCCGGCATCGTCAATCCGCCCGCCGCGCGCAAGTACCATCACTGGACGAACGAGGCGCTGCCCGAGTCGCCCGAAGCGTGGTTGGAGAGCGCCACGCAGCGGCCGGGCTCGTGGTGGGAGGACTGGCAGGCCTGGATCGACGCGCAGAACGCGGGCGAGCCGAAGGTGCCCGCGCGCGTGCCGGGGGACGGCGCGCTGCCGGTGCTCGAGGATGCGCCGGGCAGCTACGCGCGGCTGCGGCTGGACGGCCGGCGCGCCGAAAAATAGCCAGGGCGCCGAGCGCGCCGGAAATCAGCTGCGCTCGCCGCTTGTGCGCCGCTTTCTCGGCGCGCGCGCGACGATCCGGTCGTACAGCGGCCGCGGCAGCGCGCGCAGCAGCGTCGCGGCGAGCGCCATCTGCCACGGAATCACCGCCAGGCGGCGGCGTGCGGCGATCGCGCGCGCGATGCGCCGCGCTGCCTCGTCCGCCGGCAGCAGGAACGGCATGCGGTAGGGGTTGCCGCGCGTCATCGGGGTGTCGATGAAGCCGGGGCAGATGGTGACCACCGCCACGCCGCTGCCGTGCAGCTCCGCGCGCAGGCTCTCCAGCCAGGCGATCGCCGCGGCCTTCGAGGCGCTGTAGGCGCCGGCGCCGGGCAGGCCGCGGAAGCCCGCCACGCTGGCGATGCCGGCGAGCGTGCCGCGCCCGGCGGCGCGCATCGCCGGAGCGAACGCCGCCAGCGTCGCGGCCAGGCCGGCGACGTTCACTTCGAGCAGCTGCAGCAGGGCGGCCACGTCCTCGAGCGACTCGCCCCGGGTGCCGACCGAGACGCCGGCGTTGGCGATGACCAGGTCCGGAGCGCCGAAGCGCGCGCTGAAGTCGGCGGCCGCGCGCGCCAACGCATCGCGGTCGCCGACGTCCAGGCCGTAGACGGAGACCTCGCCGGGCAGCTGCGCGGCGAGGTCGGATAGAAGCTCGGTGCGGCGCGCAGCGAGCCCGAGGATGCGGCCCTCGGCCGCGTAGTGGCGCGCGAGCGCCGCGCCGATGCCGGAGGAAGCGCCGGTGACGAAGACGCGGCGCGCCACCGCAGGCTCAGGCTTTTCCGGGCCCCTTGCGCGCCAGGCCGATCAGATAGTCGGTGGTCGCCAGCATGATGTCGAAGGCGCGCGCTTCGTCCGGCACGTGCGACTGCTCGCCGCTCACCGTGTAGCGCCCCTGGACCGCGATGGTGGGCACGCCGTCGATGCGGTATGCGATCGTCATCTGCTTGGCGCGGTTGACCTCGCTCAGCACGCCGAAGGACTTCACCGCCTGGTCGAATTTCTGCGGATCGACCTGCTGGCGCGTCAGCCATTGCTCGAAGGCGGCGCGGTTGTCGATGTCGAGGTGGTCGCGGTGCACGGCCTCGAAGAACGGCAGGTGCAGGCGCTTGCGCACGCCGAGCGCCTCGAAGGCGTAGAACACCTGCGCATACGGCGCCCAGCCGCTGGAAAAGATCGCCGGCACCGGGCGGAAGACCACGTCGGGCGCGAGCTTCGCCTCCCAGCCTTCGAGCTTCGGCTCGAGCGCGTAGCAGTGCGGGCAGCCGTACCAGAAGAACTCGATCACCTCGATCTTCCCGGGCGGAGTGTCGACCGGCTGCGGCGTGGACAGCACGATGTAGCCGTCGCCGGCCTTCGGCGGGCGGGGCTGCTGGGCGAGCGCGGCGAACGGCGCCAGGCCGAGGGCGGTGATCAGGCTGCGACGGAGGGGATTCATGCGGGTCTATGCCTTTCCTGATGGTTGCGGGACGGGCTGGGCCTTGCCGGCTGCGCGGCCGCTCAGTTCGCGGCGCCCGATGCCCCGGGCTTGAGTTTGACCAGGCTCGGATTGAATCCGTTCTGCGCCAGCTGCTGGCGCACGCGATTGATGTCGTCGATCTTGGTGTAGGGGCCGAGGCGGACCCGGTACCACGTGCCCTTGTCCGGCACGCTGGTCGGCTCGATGTTCGAATCGAAGCCGAGCAGCGCGAGCTTGGCCTTCTGGTTGTCAGCTTCCGCCGGATTCTGGAACGAGCCGGTCTGGATGTAATAGAGCTCCGCGGCCGGCGCGGGCTGTGGCTTCGCTACGCCCGCGCCCTTCGAGGCGCCCTTCCCGGTGATGGGCGCCTGGCCGCTGCCCGGCAGGATCTTGTAGAAGTCGAACTTCGGCGTCTCGCCGGAGGCGCCCTGGCCGTTCGCCGCGCTGCCCGGCGGCATGCCGGCGATCGGCGGCGGCTGCGACGTGAGCGGCGCCTCGCCCTGGAAGCCCGGCTTGGTCTTCTCGAGGAACGGGATCGGCGTCTTGTTGAGGTAGAACGCGACCGCGAGCGCGATGCCCAGGCCGAGCACCAGGCCGACGAACAGGCCGAGCAGGAAGCTGCCGCCTGACTTGCGGCGCACGGCTTGGCGCGTGCGTAGTGGCTTGGCCATTTACATTTTCTCCGGGGCGCTCACGCCGAGCAGCGCGAGGCCATTGGCGAGCGTCTGGCGGACCGCCGCGCCGAGCGCCAGACGCGCGAGGCGCAGCGCCTGGTCCTCGACGAGAATGCGCTCGGCATTATAGTAGCTGTGAAACTCGGCGGCGAGCTCGCGCAGGTAGAACGCGATCGAGTGCGGCGCGAGCTCGCGCGCCGCACTCTGCACCAGCTCCGGGAAATCCGCCAGGCGCTGCATCAGCGCCAGCTCGCGCTCGTGGACCAGCGCGTCGAGCGCGGCGCCGGCGAGCGACGCGGGATCGCCGCCCCACTGGGCGAACACGCTGCACACGCGCGCGTGTGCGTACTGCACGTAATACACGGGGTTGTCGTTCGACTGCGCCTTCGCCAGGTCGAGATCGAAGTCCAGGTGCTGGTCCGACTTGCGCAGCACGTAGAAGAAGCGCGCCGCGTCGTTGCCCACCTCCCCGCGCAGCGCGCGCAGGGTGACGAACTCGCCCGAGCGCTTGCCCATCGCCACCTTCTCGGTGCCGCGGTAGAGCACCGCGAACTGCACCAGCGCCACCGTCAGCCGCTCGGCGGGCAGGCCGAGCGCCGCGAGGGCGCCCTTCACGCGCGCGATGTAGCCGTGGTGGTCGGCGCCCCAGACGTCGATCATGCGTTCGTAGCCGCGGCCGAACTTGTCGGCGTGGTAGGCGATGTCGGAAGCGAAATAGGTGTACTGGCCGTTCTCCCGCCGCAGCACCCGGTCCTTCTCGTCGCCGAAGGCGCTGGAGCGGAACCACAGCGCGCCGTCCTTCTCGTACAGGTGGCCGCCCGCGGCCAGCCGCTCGACGGTGCGCTCGATCGCGCCGCCGTCGTAGAGCGACTGCTCGGAGTACCAGCGGTCGAACTCGACGCGGAACTGCGCCAGGTCCTCGCGCTGGTCGGCGAGCATCTCCTCCAGCGCGAAGCGGTGCACCAGCCGCCAGTCCTCGCCGAGCACCGACTTGGCGGCGGCGATCAGCGCGTCGAGCGCGGTGTCGGGGTCCGCGCCCGCCGCGGGCTGCGGCAGCGCGCGCGCGTCGCGGTCGAAGCGCGCGAGGTGCGCGTCCGCCAGCCGTGCCGCGATGCCGAGCACGTAGTCGCCGCGGTACCCGTCCTCGGGAAACGGCACCACGCTGCCGCGCGCCTGCAGGTAGCGCAGCCACACCGACAGCGCGAGGATGTCCATCTGGCGGCCAGCGTCGTTGATGTAGAACTCGGTGGTCACGCCGTGGCCGGCGAACTCGAGCAGGTTCGCCAGGCTCGCGCCGTAGGCCGCGCCGCGGCCGTGGCCCACGTGCAGCGGCCCGGTCGGGTTGGCCGAGACGAACTCGAGCTGCACGCTCGGCGGGCGCGCCTCGCGGCGGCGCCCGTAGTCCGCGTCCTCGGAGAGCACGCGCCTGACCACTTCCTGCTTGGCGCGCGGCGCGAGGCGCAGGTTGATGAATCCGGCGCCCGCCACCTCGATGTCTTGCACGTAGCCCGCGGCGAACCCCGGCAGGGCGCGCAGCGCCGCGGCCAGGCTCTCGGCGAGCTGGCGCGGGTTGCGCTTCAAGCGCTTGGCGAGCTGCAACGCGACGCTGCACGCGAAGTCGCCGTGCGCCGCTTCGCGCGGGCGCTCGATGACGACGTCCGCGTCAGCCGCCTCGGGGGCAAGCTGCTCCAGCGCTTCACGCAACAGCGCCGCAAGATGGGCTTTGACGTCGACAGGCATCGGGAAAAGGCGCGGATTATAAACCCCGCCCCTGTGCCAGCGCCGGGGGAACCCGCTTGCGCGCCGCGCGGCATATGCCGCCTGCCACACGATTATTGACACTCTTCCGGGTCAGCGGGCTTGATCTCCCAGGGCAGTTCGGCGAGCCTTACGCCACCGTGCCCGGGGGTGCCGTTCGCGCATCGCGGCGGGCGCGGGCCATTGGGGAGCGTCATGCGAATCCGCACGCAGTCGAAGCGCTTCGGCGAGGCCGTCCGGATGGCAACCGGAGGCGCTCGATCGAGCGCGGGCGACGCGGCGTCCGGCCGCCCCGCGCGCGGGTGATGCCTTGAGCACTCGGCCAATGAGCACTTCGGCGCAATCGCCGCCGGAGAAGGATTCCGGCAGCGTCCGACGGTTCGCGTCGCCGTCGACGCCGGCCAGGGAGCTGGAAGACCGGCTCATTGCGCCGGTCGTCAACAAGACCGAGATCGCGCGCCTGCCCGGACTGCCGATCCTCATCGACCATGCGCTGAAGGCGAGCCGCGGGTCGCCGGACCCGCGGGCGATCTGCGACTGGCTGGTCCTGGATCCGACCCTGGTTGCGCGCGTGCTCGAAGCCACGGCCGATGCGCGCGAGGGCCGGGCCGAGGTCGAATTCCGATCGATCGAAAAGCGCGTTGCCGCGCTCGATCCCGGGCTGGTCAAGTCCCTGCTCATCCACGCCGCCAGCTGCTCGCTGGGAGCGGAGCGACAGCCGCTGTCGGCGCGCGAGCTGGGCGGGTTCTGGATGCACTCCATGCGTTGCGCGTCGCTCAGTCGCGCCCTGGCCGAGACCTGCTCTTACCGGGACCCGGAGGAGGCGTACCTGGTCGGGCTGCTGCACGACCTGGGCTCGTTCGCGCTGCTGACCGCGGTGCCCAACACTTTCCGTTCGCTGGTGGCGGACCAGGCGATGGCGGACGAGGGGCTCCCCGAGCACGCCGGCCGGCTCGGGACCATTCATGCGCAGATCGGCGCGGCGCTGCTGGAAAAGCTGCGCCTGCCCTTCTACGCCGTGGATGCGGTGCTGCTCCACCATGCGCCGAGGCAGGAGCTCGACGGCACGCACATGCTGGTGCGCATCCTGCGCAGCGCCGAAACGCTGGCGCACCCGCGGGTCCCCGTCGAGCAGCTCAGGGCGGTGGGGGAATTGCTCGGCATCACGGCCGCCGATATTTCGGGCGCGGAGAAGGCCGCCGCGGAGCAGATGAGCTCGGTCCTGCAAAGCCTGGGGCTCGCCCGGCCCCAGCCGGGCGCCGCGGCGGCCGCCGACGCCTCCCCGGCGGTGCCAGTCGTCGACCTGCAACGACTGTCGGATACCCTGGTACTGCGCTTCGTCAAGGAAGCGGAACGGCCGCCGGGCGAGGAGCCCGCGCCATCCGGCCGGCCGGGGGGCGAGGAGGCAGCCGCAAGCGGCGGCGCGCGGGAAGGCGCGCCGCCCGGGTGGGCGGATGCGCTGCAGAGCGCGAGCGGCACCGTCAGCTCGCTGCTCGGCCAGGTCGTGAGCGAGGCAACGCGCCTCGAGGCCGAAGCCGTGTTGCGCTCGGCACACGATGTTCAGAGCGCCGTTTCTGCTATTCTGCCGTTGTCGGGCGTGGTGACCGGACTGAGGCGCGCCGCGCTCTTCGTTGCGGGGGAAGGAGCCGGCAATTGGCCCGGCTGGGTAGTCGACGCGGAAGGGGCCGCGCGCTTCGATCTGGAGCTGTCCACCGCGGTGTCGCGCAGCCTGGTGGCGCGCGCCGCGCGCGAATCGAACGCGGTCACTTCCTACGTGGAAGGAAGAACAAGAAAGCTCGCCGGCATGGATCTGCAGATCGCGCGCATCTTGGATGCCGATGAAATCGCTGCGCTTCCGTTGCTGGGAGACGAGCCGGGTTGCCGGGGCGTGGTGGTGTTCGGCACCTCCGCGCTGAAGGCCGCGCGCCTGGCGGAAAGCCTGCCTTTCCTCGGCGACGTCGTGCGCCTGGTTGCCCGCGCGCTGCCGCGGCCCGGCCCGGGCCCGTCCGCGGACCGCCCCGCCGACCCGGCCGAACAGCTGCGCGCCGCGACCAGGCGGCTGGTGCACGAAGCGCGCAACCCGCTCTCGGTGCTGAAGACCTACCTCGAGATCGCGAAGACCCGGGCCGGCGACGGCGAAGGCCTGGGAGGCGAGCTGGCGGTCGCGAGCCGGGAGGTCGACCGGGTGGCGAAATTGCTCGACGAAATCGGTCGGTCGGGTGCGCGGGGCCTGCCGCGCACCGGCCTGGTCGACGTCAATCGCACGATCAAGGATCTGCTGCTGGTGTACGGAGCCGCCCTGTTCGGCAGCAAGGGCATTGTCGTGTCCCCGTTGCTCGACCCGCGCGTCGCGGCCATCGCGTGCGACGAGGAAGGCCTCAAGCAGGTGCTTCTGAACCTGCTGAAGAACGCCTCCGAGGCGCTGCCGCGCGGCGGCCAGGTGCTCGTCAGCACCACCGATCGCGTCAATTACCAGGGACAAATGATGGTCGAGATTTCGGTTGCCGATAACGGGCCCGGAATCGCGCCCGAGAAGATCGCCGAGCTGTTCGCCGCCCCGGCCTCCAGCGCGCGCGCCGACGGGCGCGGGGTGGGCCTGCCGACCTCGCTGGCCATCGTGCAGGCCGCGGGGGGCCACCTGGTGTGCCGCAGCCGGCCTGACAGCGGCGCGACGTTCACCGTCCTGCTGCCGCGCGGCGCCGATGCGGGCGCGCCGGCTTCCCTCCATCCCGATGACTGAGGCGCAAGCGCAACCCATGCAAATCCCGGACAGCCTGCTGCAGCCGGCCAGTCAGCTTCCCGCGCCGGCCGCAGCGGTCGAAAGCTTCCGCGTGCTGGTGGTCGACGACGATCCCATGGTGCGGCGCGCGGTCGCGGACCTGGTGAGCAGCCGCGCGCGGCAAGTCAGGCAATGCGGCTCGGCGGCCGAGGCGATCGCTATCATGCGCGGCGAGCCGATCGATCTGGTGCTGCTCGATCTCAATCTGCCGGACGCCAACGGCCTGGACGTCATGCGCTGGGCCGGGGATCAACGCCCGCGCGCCACGGTCATCGTCGTCAGCGGCGACGACCGCATCGAATCGGCGATCGCCGCGCTCAAGTCCGGCGCGCACGAGTACATCCGCAAGCCCTTCGAGCCGGCGGCGCTGATCCGCAGCGTGGAAAACGCGCTCGCGGCACGCAAGCTGGAGTGGGAGAACAGCGCGATGCGCGCGCGCCTCGAGCACTCGGAGCGGCTGCACCGCTATTTCGTCGACAACTCCCCGGACCTGATCTTCGCGCTCGACTCCCGGGGCTACTTCCGCTTCGTCAACGACCGCTTCGTCGCGCTGCTCGGATACACCCGGGACGAGCTCTCCGCGATGCATTATTCCGCCATCGTCGAGGACGAGGATCTGCACCACGTGGAATGGGCGTTTCGGGAGCGCCGCACCGGGGAGCGCGCATCGCGCAACGTCGAGGTCAGGCTGAAGGCGAGCACCGCGGTTGCCGAATCCGCCGCGGAGGGCGCGGCGGTGACGGTCGCCGTCAGCGCGGTGGGAATGTACGGCGACGGCGCGCCGCCCTCCACCGGCGCGCTGTTCGGAACCTACTGCGTCGCCCGCGACATCTCGGCGCGGGTGAGGGCGGAGAAGATCATCGAGTTCCACGCCTTTCACGACGCGCTGACCGGACTGCCGAACCGGACCCTGTTCCGCGACCGCCTGCGCCACGCCATCGCCGAGACGCGGCGCCGCCGCAAGCAGCTGGGGGTGCTGTTCATCGACCTGGACCGCTTCAAGCTCGTGAACGACACCTACGGCCACCTCAAGGGCGACCAGTTGCTGCAGCAGACCGGCTCGCGGCTGCGCAAGTGCCTGCGCGAAGCCGACACCCTGTGCCGCATCGGCGGCGACGAATTCGTCGCCCTCATCGCCGACCTGGACCAGCGCCAGGACGCGGAAGCGGTGGCCGGCAAGATCCTGCAGGAGCTCGCCGCGCCCTTCGCGCTCGGCGCGGAGAAGTTCCACACCACCGTCAGCGTCGGCATCGCCGTCTATCCGGGCGACGGCGCGAACGAGGAAGAGCTGATCCGCAACGCCGACCTGGCCATGTACCAGGCAAAACGCAAGGGCAAGAACGGATTCGCCTGCTTCTCGCCCGACCTGAGCACGCATTACGCGGAGCGCTTGCAGTTCGAGCACGATCTGCGCGGCGCCGTCGAGCGCAAGGAGTTCGAGGTCTATTACCAGCCGATCCACAACGTGAGGACCCGGGTGGTCGAGCGGCTGGAGGCGCTGCTGCGCTGGCGCCATCCCGCGCACGGGCTGCTGTTGCCGTCGCGCTTCATCGGCATCGCCGAGGAGTCCGGCCAGATCCGGGAGCTCGGCGAGTTCGTGCTCGATTCGGCGTGCGCCCAGCTGGCGGGGTGGCGCGCGGGCGGGGCGGGCGGCCTGGGCATCTCGGTGAATCTCTCGCCGCGCGACTTCGACCGCAACGATCTCGTCGAGCGCGTCATGCAGGCGACCGGCCGGCACGGGGTTCCTCCCGGGGCGCTCGAGCTGGAGATCACCGAGAACGTCCTGATCGAGGACATGGATGCCGTGTCGCGGCGGGCATCGCGCCTGCGCGGCGAAGGCGTGCGCATCGCCATCGACGACTTCGGCACCCGCTATTCGTCGCTGGGCTATCTGCAGACCCTGCCGATCAGCACCATCAAGATCGACCAGTCCTTCGTGCGCGATCTCGGCCTGCGCAGCGCCAGCGATTCGATCGTGGCGGCGATGATCGGCATCGCGCGCGGCCTCAGCCTGGGCATCGTCGCCGAGGGCGTCGAGCGGGCCGAGCACCTCGCGTCGCTCCGGGAGCTCGGCTGCGACGTCATGCAGGGATACCTGTTCAGCCGGCCGCTGCCGGGCGGCGAAGTGGGCGAGTACCTGGCCCACAGCAGGCCGCATTGAGGCGGCGCAGCGGGCCCGGTGCACCCTTCGCGCGCCGGACTCCATATCGCCCTTGCCATGCAATCGGACCTCGCCGCCGCCGCCCTCGCGGGCCTTGCCAGCCGCGCAGTAGTCGCGGTCGGCGTCCTTCGCCAGCAGAGGATCGTGTGGGCCAGCCCGGCGCTGCTGCGCATGTTCCGGCTGGACGAGGGCAATGCCTTGGGCAAGCGTTTTCTGGACCTGGTGGCCGCCGAGGAGCGCGAGGCGCTCGCGCGCGCCCTGGACGAAAGCCCCGGTGCCGCGTCCCCGCCGACGCTGCTGCACGGGCAGCGCGCGGACGGCAGCGTGTTCGACGCCGAGCTCACCAGCACCGCCTTCGACCTGCCCGGAGGCCCGGGAGCGGTCATCGCGGTGCGCGACGTCACCGAGCAGCGCCGCGCCGAAACCAGGCTCGCCGAGCTCGCGTTCCTCGACCCGCTCACGGAGCTGCCTAATCGCGCGCTGTTCTTTGACCGGCTGCGCCAGGCGCTGGTTCATGCGCGCCGTCACGGCAGCGCGTTCGCGGTGCTGGTCGGCGACGTGGACGGCTTGAAGCGCATCAACGACCGTCACGGCCACGAGACCGGCGACGCCCTGCTGCAGGTGGTCGCCAAGCGGCTGCGCGCCGCCGCGCGCGAAGACGACACCGTGGCGCGCATCGGCGGCGACGAGTTCGCCGCCTTGCTGCCGCGGGCCACCAGCCCGGAGGATGCGTCGATGGTGGCCACGCGCATGGTGCGCGCGCTCGACGCGCCGATCGTGATCGCCGGCCAGCAGTGCCAGATCGGCTTCAGCGTCGGGATCGCCCTCCACCCGGCGCATGGCAAGGACACGGACGCGCTGGTCGCGCACGCCGACGGCGCGATGTACATCGCCAAGCGCGCCGGCGGCCGGCGCTTCGAGTTTGCGCGGCTGCGCGACCCGGACGTCACCGGGCCGTTGCGGCTGCCGCTTTTCGAGTGGTACGAGGCGCACGTCCTCGGCGTGCCGCTGATGGACGAGCAGCACCAGGAGCTGGCAACGCTGATCAACCGCCTGGGCGAAGACCTCAAGGCAGGGCAGGACGCCGACAAGCTGAGCGAATCGCTGAGCGAACTGCTCAAGGCGGCGCGCGGCCACTTCGCGCGCGAGGAATGGCTGATCAGCAACGCCGGACTGGGCGTCGCCGCCGAGCGCCACCGGCAGGAAAGCGGCAGGCTGCTGGAAGACCTCGAGAGCCAGTCGATCCAGCTCGACAGGAAGAACATGGCGCTCACCATGCGCCACCTGACCGGCTGGCTGGCGCGCCACATCGAGGCCGACAAGCCTTACGCCAGCCAGCTCATCGAGCGCGGCCTGCAGGGCTGACGCGGGCCGCTCAGTCGAACTCGATCGGATCGACGTCCAGGTGCCAGCGCACGTCGCGCGGCGCCTGGGCGAACAGCCGCTCCGACCAGGCGCGCAGGAATTCCTGCAGGGCGGCGCGCGAGGGCGACTGCACCACCAGCTGGGCGCGCTCGAAGTCGGCGCGCCGGGTGACCACGGCCGGCACCGGATCGTAGACGCGCACCTCCGCCGGCGGCGCGACCAGCGCCGCCGCGGCGCGCAGGAACTCGAGCGTGCGCGCGAGCTGCTTCGCCTCGGCGCGCAGCGCCGCCTCGAACACGTACGGCGGAAAGCCGGCCGCCTTGCGCTCGGCGAGCTGCGAGGCCGCGAAGCCCGCGTAGTCGTGCCGCGCGAGCGCGGCGTACAGCGGGTGGCCCGGAAAGCGCGTCTGCACCAGCACTTCGCCCGGCCGCTCGCGGCGCCCGGCGCGCCCGGCGACCTGGGCGAGCGTCGCGTACAGGCGCTCGGCCGCGCGGTAGTCGGTCGAGAACAGCGCGCTGTCGGCATTGAGCACGCCGACCAGCGTGAGCGCCGGGAAGTCGTGGCCCTTGGCGAGCAGTTGGGTGCCGACCAGGATGTCGGCCTCGCCGCGCCGGATGCCCTCCAGCGTGCGCGTGAGCTCGCCCCGGCGCCGCACGCTGTCGCGGTCGATGCGCACGATGCGCGCGTGCGCGAAGCGCGCCGCGAGCGTTTCCTCGATGCGCTGCGTGCCGCGGCCGATCGCCTTGAGATCGACGTTGCCGCAGGTCGGGCAGGCGCGCGGGATCGCGCTCTCGGCGCCGCAGTGGTGGCAGCGCAGGCGCCGGTCGGCGGCGTGCAGCACCATGTGCGCGCTGCAGCGCGTGCAGCCCGCGGCCCAGCCGCAGGCTTCGCAGCCGAGCACCGGCGCGTAGCCGCGGCGGTTGATGAACACCAGGCTCTGCTCGCCGCGCGCGAGGCGCGCCTCGATCGCGGCGACCAGGCTGGGCGCGAGGCCGTGCTCGGCGCTCTCGCGGCCGAGGTCCACGAGCCGTACCGCGGGCAGCACGGAGCCGGGCGCGGCGCGCTGCGGCAGCTCGAGCAGCGTGTAGCGCCCGGCCTGGCAGTTGTACCAGGTCTCGAGCGCCGGCGTCGCGGTGCCCAGCACCGCCGGGCAGCCGGCGAGCTTGGCGCGGTACACCGCCGCGTCGCGCCCCGAGTAGCGCAGGCCCTCCTGCTGCTTGAAGGAGGAGTCGTGCTCCTCGTCCACCACCACCAGCGCGAGGCGCGGCAGCGGCGTGAGCACCGCGAGCCGGGTGCCGAGCACGATGCCGGCTTCGCCGCGCGCGGCGGCGAGCCACGCCGAAGTGCGCGTGCCGTCATCGAGCGCGCTGTGCAGCACGGCGAGGCGGGTGTCGGGAAACGCGTAGCGGAAACGCGCTTCGAGCTGCGGCGTGAGGCTGATCTCGGGCACCATCACCAGAGCCTGCGCACCGCGCTCGAGAACCCGCGCGATGAGGTGCAAATACACCTCGGTCTTGCCGCTGCCGGTCACCCCGTGCAGCAGGAACGGCTGAAAGCTCCCCGGTGCGCGCGCGACGCGCTCGATCGCGGCGGCCTGCTCGCGGCTCGCGGCGTGCTGCGCTACGAAGCGCGCGCCCGAAGGCGCACGCGCGGCCTCGATCCAGCCGGCGCGCAGCATCGAACGCAGCGCGGAGCGCGTGGCCTCGACTTGCCCGGCGAAGGGCGCGAGCAACGCGCCCTCGGCGAGGCACCCCTCGCCGAGGGTCTCGAGCAGGGCGCGCTTGCGTGCGGCCTTGAGCGTATCGGGCGAGGGCGCGTTGACGCCAGCGCGGTAGAAGCGCTCCGCCTCGCGCGGCAGCGGCCGCAGCGAGCGCAGCCGCGGCGGCAGCGACGAGAGCACCGTTTCGCCGAGCGGTCGCTGGTAATAGCCCGCGAGGAAGCGCACCAACTCGAGCCAGTCCGCGGGCAGCCGCGGTGCGTCATCGAGCACGCGCGTGATCGGTTTGACGCGCTCGGGCTCGATCTGACTTTCGGCCTCGACCTCGAGGACCACGCCCACGCGCTCTCGGGCGCCGAAGGGCACCGCCACGCGATCGCCCGCATGCGCCCAGAGGCCATCTGGCAACGCGTAGTCGAACAGCGTCGTGAGCGGAATATCGAGCGCGACGCGCAGCACCTTCATCGCCAGAGCGAGCGAGCGCCGAGGGGGAAAAGAATTGTCCAAGGCCGCAACAACTTATCGGACTGAGTTGAGCCGATGCTTTGGAACATGAGGCGTAGCCCTTGCCACAAAAGGGCAATTTCAGCGATCGGCAAAGTCTGTGGATAAGCTTGTGGGTAACGCCTTCACCGAAGCGTAACATCCTCGCGCGAAAGGAATTCTTGCCGGCGCCTTGTTGGTGGTCATGCCTTTTTAATTCATTAAATCAATTTGTTAAAAGACTCTCCAGAGAGAGGCCTCCCTTGGACCCGATGTGCGGGGGGGAAGCCGAAATTTGTGAGTAAGTCAAGCCCAGCGTTCCCGTTGAGGTGGAATTTTTTGGCTCCGGCGCGGTGCACAACTCGGGTGTCAGCGACAATCCGCGCCCTGGCGCAGCCTCGTGCTGTAAGCGCGCACTTCGTCTACGAGCGCTGCGACCGCATCGATGGGCGTGTGCTGCGAGATACCGTGCCCGAGGTTGAAGACGTGGCCCGGCGCGGCGCCGAAACGATCGAGCACGCGCCGCGCTTCGCGGCGCAGCATTTCGGCCGGCGCGAAAAGCGCCGACGGATCGAGGTTGCCCTGCAGCGCCACGCGCGAGCCGACCACGCGGCGCGCATGCGCCGGATCCGTGCTCCAGTCCAGGCCGATCGCGTCCGCGCCGCTCGCGGCCATCGCCTCGAGCCACTGGCCACCGCCCTTGGTGAACAGGATGCTCGGCACGCGCCGGCCCTCGCTTTGCTTTTTGAGCTGCGCGAGCACCCGGCGCGAATAGGCAAGCGAGAACTCCTCGTAGCCCGCGGCGCTGAGGTTGCCGCCCCAGGTGTCAAAGAGCATCACGGCCTGCGCGCCCGCTTCGATCTGCGCGTTCAGGTAATCGGCGACCGCGCGCGCATTGACTTCCAGGATCGCGTGCAGCAGCTCGGGGCGCGCGTAGAGCATGGTCTTCAGCGCCGGGAAATCGGTGCCGCCGCAGCCCTCCACCATGTAGCAGGCGAGCGTGTAGGGGCTGCCCGCGAAGCCGATGAGCGGCACGCGTCCGGCGAGCGCGCGCCGGATCTCGCGCACCGCGTCGGTGACGTAGCGCAGCTCGCGCTGCGGGTCGGGCGCGGCCAGGCGCCGGATCGCCGCCTCGTCGCGCAGCGGGCGCTCGAAGCGCGGCCCCTCGCCCTCGGCGAAGTACAGTCCGAGGCCCATGGCGTCGGGCACCGTGAGGATGTCGGAAAACAGGATCGCCGCATCGAGCGGGAAGCGCTCGAGCGGCTGCAGCGTCACCTCGGCGGCGAACGCCGGCGACTTGGCGAGCGCGAGAAAGCTTCCCGCGCGCGCGCGCGCGGCGTTGTATTCGGGCAGATAGCGCCCGGCCTGGCGCATCAGCCAGACCGGCGTGTACGGGGTGGGCTCGCGCGCCAGGGCGCGCAGCAGCGTGTCGTTGGCGAGGGCGCTCACAGCAGCTTGCCGGTGATGTAGCGCCACTCGGCCGCCGAGACCGGCGTGATCGAAAGCCGGTTGCCGGGCCGCAGCAGCCACATCTTCGCCAGCGCCTTGTGCGCGCGCAGCTCCGCGATCGGCACCAGGCGCGTCTTCCTCAGCGCGCGCACGTCGACGTTGAACCAGCGCGGCCGCTCACGCGTCGCCTTGGGGTCGAAATACTCGCTCGCGCGCTCGAACTGGGTGGCGTCGGGGTAGGGCGCCGAGGCGACCTCCGCCAGACCCGCGATTCCCGGCTCGGCGCAGCTCGAGTGATAGAACAGCACCCCGTCGCCGGCGCGCATCGCGTCGCGCATGAAGTTGCGTGCCTGGTAGTTGCGCACTCCGGTCCACGGCGTCCTGCGCTCCGGCGCGGCGAGCGCGTCGTCGATCGAGCACTCGTCCGGCTCGGATTTCATCAGCCAGTAATTCATGGCCGCACATTATGAGTCTTCGCGCGCATTCACACGCCGGGAGACTGGTTTCGCTTTTTCTGAAAGTATGGCCTTGCATTGCAGCAGCATGCTGCTGCAATGCAAGGCAGTGTTGTTCTTCCGGGGGGGGGTGCCCCCCGCCAGTGCCGGTGGACTCGCTCCCGAACCCTGGCTAAACAGGGTGGTCGCTTTCCGGTCACCTCAGGTTCGTCCGGCACGCGAACGTGGGACGATCACAACAGTGACACCAGGGGCCGCAACCAGAGGAAGCTATCGGTTCGGAAAATATGAGCCCGGCCGAACACAGCAGGGGGCGTAGGAGGACTGCTAAAAGAGCTTTTCCTGCTGGGCGAGCGCTCCGTCGAGCTTCGCCTCGATCGAAGCGATTCTACGCTTGAGCTGACCTATGTCAAAGCCGTTGCCGAGCTTGGTCGAGAGCAGCTCGTGCGCGATGTTGAGCGCGGCCATCACCGCGATGCGCTCGCCGCCCGTGACCTTGCCGCTGTTCCTGATCTCGCTCATCTTGCCGTCGAGATAGGCGACGGCCTGCATCAGCGCCTCGCGCTCGCCGTCCTCGCAGGCGACGTGATAGCTGCGCCCAAGGAGATTTACCTCGATCGTTTTGGCGCCGTCGGCCATGCTGTTATCGTTGTGCGCTCATGAACCCGCGGCGCCAGCGTCCGCAGCCCCCTCGAGACACTCAATCCGGCAAGCGGGAAAGCAGATGCTCGACCTTCGCCTTGGCGCCTTCGATCTTCTCGGCCAGGCGCGTGGCATCGTTCTGCGCGATGGCCAGCTGCTGGCGCAGCGCGCCGTTTTCGGCGCGCAGCCGTTCGCACAGATCCGCCACCTGCGCCACCTTGGCTTCGAGCGAGTTGAGCTCCCCTTCCACGCACAACACTATGTTGCAAATTTTCCTTTGCGTCAAGAAATAGCGAGCGGTTTTAAATGTTCTGCATGATCTTGTTTGCGGCCTGCAAGCCCGCGCCGGAAATGGCTTTTCGGCGGCCGCGATGAGCGCTGCCGGGGACGATCGGGAACGGCCGGATGCGCTGCCGCAAGTGCTCGGGCGCACCCGGCGCGGCCAACCCTGCGCGCTGCTCGACAACACCGGCGACGCGCTGCCGCGCGCGGAGCTCGAACGGCTGCTGGCGGATCTGATCGCCGCCGAGGCGTTCGGCTTTCGCGCCAAGGGCGACGCGGGCGGCACGACGATCCCTCTCGATCGTCCGAGCTTCGGCCACGTGCAGGTCGGCGAGCGGCTGTATCGCCTGATCGTCGAGCGCACCCGCGCGCGCCTGGAGAAATTCTAGAGCACGGGGCCTGGCCCTATTTCCCGGTCGGGCGCCTGGCGCGCGCCGCGTCGAGGTCCTCGCACAGGCGCTGCGCGCCATCGAGGATGCGCGGGGTGGCGCGCTGCAGGAGGTCGGGCGGAACGAAATACAGGTTGTCGCGCCGCACCGCGACCAGCGACGGGAAGGCGCGCCAGGCCGCGAGCCAGGCGCTGCGCTTGCCGTCGGCGCCGCTGGCGACGATCACTTCGGGGTCGGCGCGCAGCACCATCTCGCGGTCGAGCTGCGGCGCCAGGCCGGGCAGAGCGGCGAACACGTTGTCGCCGCCGCACAGGCGGATCACCTTCGTGATCAGGTCGCGCGCGCCCACCGTCATGAGCGGGCGGTCCCAGACCTCGTAGAACACGCCGACCTTCGCGCGGCCCGAATACCTGCGCTCGAGCCGCGCGAGGCGCTCGCGGAACGCACGCGCCGCGGCGGAGGCGGTCGCGCCGCGCCCGGTGAGGCGCCCGAGCGCCTCCAGCGTGCGCGCGATGCCCGCCAGCTCGCGCGGCTCGGAGCGGAACACGGGAATGCCGAGCGCCTGCAGGCGCGCCAGCGCGCGCGCATCGCCCGCGCTCGGCCACGCGAGCACCAGGTCGGGCGCGAGCGCGAGCACCGCCTCGGGGTCGATCGAGCCCTCGGTGCCCACGCGCGGAAGCGCGCGCGCGGCGGGCGGAAAGTCGCTGCGCGCGATGACGCCCACCACACGATCGCCCGCGCCGGCATCGAACAGCAGCTCGGTCAGATCCGGCGCGAGGCTCACCACGCGCGCGGCGGGCGCGGCGAGGTGCACCAGCCGGCCGGTGTCGTCGCGCACGGTCACTCCCGCGCGCGCGCCGCAGGCGCAGGCGAGCAAGGCGGCGAAAAGGAGCGGCTTCATCGGCCGCGTATAATAGCCGCGCGTCGCCGGGGCTATGGCACCGGCGGCGCGAATCGGCTGCCCAGGTGTCCGCTGCGCGCGTCCAGCGCCGCGGATGAAACGGGAAACAGGTGCGCGGGCTTTCGGCCCGCAATTCCTGTACTGCCCCCGCAACGGTAGGCGAGGAGATGGGCCACCCGGCCACTGTGGAGCGCGAGCTCCATGGGAAGGCGGCCCATCCGGCGGAAGAGCTTCCGCCACCTCGCGAGTCCGGAGACCGGCCTTGGCGACCAATGGAGTCGGTGCTCCGCGGGAGGGCGGAGGCATTGCGCGTTCTGCCCCCCACGGATCCCGGCGGTCAACGACTTGGCGGCATCGGGTTGGATGCCGGGGGAGACAGCATGCGCAATTCACTCATCGGGCTCGCCGGCGGCTTCGCCGCGGCGCTGCTCGCCTTCGCGCCCGCGGCGCAATCGCAATCGCAAGCAGATGACGCGGCCCTGGTGGTCACCGCCACGCGCTTTCCCGAGCAGCGGCTCGATGCGCCGGTCGGCATGACCGTCATCAGCGCCGCGGACATCGCGCGCGACACCGCCCGCACCCTGCCCGAGCTGCTCGAGCACCTGGGCGGCCTGTACGTGCGCGACAACTCGGGCGATCCGAACCAGCAGCTCGACCTGCGCGGCTTCGGCATCACCGGCGACCAGAACACGCTGGTGCTGCTGGACGGCATCCGCCTGAACGAGAACGACCTGAGCACGACCAAGCTCGCGGCGATCCCGCTGCACTCGATCGCGCGCATCGAGATCCTGCGCGGCTCGGGCGCGGTGCTGTACGGCGGCGGCGCGACCGGCGGGGTGATCAACATCATCACCAAGGGTCCGAAGGCGGGCGTGCGGGAGGCCTACGCCGGCGCCGGCATCGGCGCCTACGGCGCGGCCGAGGCGCACGCGAGCGTGAACCTCGCCGGCAAACGCTTCGGCGCGCTCTTCTCGGGCAGCCACTACGAGAGCGACAACTACCGCGTCAACAACCGCGTGCGCCAGGACGACGGCACCGGCGAGCTGCGCTGGGGCGACGACGCCGCGAGCCTGGCGCTCAAGTTCGGCACCGACAGCCAGCGCCTGCAGCTCCCCGGCACGCGCAACCAGATCGAGCTCGCCTCCGATCCGCGCGGCACCGATACGCCGGGCGACTGGTCGACGCGCGACGGCAACTTCGTCACGCTGCTCGCGCGGCGCTGGGCCGGCGACGTCGAGCTCGCGGCCGACCTCGGCTACCGCGACCAGCTCTCGACCGCGAACTACGCGAGCCTCGCCTCCTACTACCAGGCGCGGCTGCACAGCGTCACCTTCTCGCCGCGGCTGCGCTGGGCGGCCTCGCCGTTCGGGATCGACACCAGCCTGGTGCTCGGCGCCGACCTGGGCAACTGGGGCTACGGCCGGCAGTTCGCCGCCAGCCCGGCCTCGATCGACTCGCCGACCTCGGCCGATTCCGCGACCCAGGACACGAGCGCGTTCTACGCGCAGTACAACGCGCAGGTGACGCGCGCGGCCAAGCTCACGCTCGGCTGGCGCACCGAGCGCGTGTCGAGCGCGCTCGATCAAACCGGCTTCGCGGTGAGCAGCCAGAGGCAGACGCGCAGCCCGCACGCGGGCGAGATCGGCCTGCAATACGCGCTCGCCCCGGCCTGGACCGCGTTCGGGCGGGTGGGGACGAGCTTTCGCGTCGCCAGCGTGGACGAGAACGCGTTCACCTCGACCGGCAACCTGCTCGAGCCGCAGACCGCGCGCAACCGCGACGCCGGGCTCGAATACCGCGCGGGCCGGGTGCGCCTGCGCGCCGACGCCTACGCGATCGACCTCGAGAACGAGATCTACTTCAGCCCGATCGTGGTGCCCTTCGGCGCCAACACCAACCTGTCGCCGACGCGCCGCACGGGGCTCGAGCTGTCCGCGCACTGGCCGCTCGGGCGGCAGGTGGATCTCGCGGCGAGCCTGGTCTACCAGACCGCGAAGTTCAAGTACGGCGTGTACGGCGGCGTGAACGTCGCGGGCAAGGACGTGCCGCTGGTGCCGCGCGCGCTCGCCGACCTGCGCGCGACCTGGCGCCTGCCGCAGAACACGCGCCTCGAGGGCACGCTCACCTACGTCGGGCACCAGCGCTACGACAACGACCAGGCCAACACCTTCGCGCAGCTGATGCCGGCCTACCTGCTCGCCGACCTGAAGCTCGCGCGCGGGATCGGCGACTGGACGCTCGCCGCGACGGTGAACAACCTGTTCGACAAGCACTACTACAGCTACGCGATCGTCGATTCGTTCGGCTGCGCGACGCCGGTCTGCGCCTATCCCGAGGCCGGGCGCACCTGGTTCGCGAGCGCCGAGCGGCGCTTTCGCTGACTCAGGCCGTGCGCGGGCCCCAGGTGCGGTAGCGCCCGGTGTCCAGGTGCACGAAGTCCGACCGCGGGTAAAAGCCCACCCCGCCGCGGCGCGCGGCGATGGCCGCGGCGCGCAGCTTCGCGGTGTCGAAGCCCGACAGGCGCACGTCGATCGCGCGCCCCGCGAGGTGCAGGCTGTGCGCGGCGACGCCGCTCGTGGTCTCGCGCAGCAGCTCGTTGGTGGCGCTCGAGCGGTAGCCGGAGATCACCTCGAAGGTCCCGCCGCCGCAGCACGCGTCGAGCGCGGCGAGCTGGTCGAGCAGGCGGCGGTCGATCGCGTGGACCTGCCCGGTGCGGAAGTCGCGCAGCAGGTGATCGATGGCGCGCAGCGCGTCGGGCAGGTAGCGGCCGCCCTCGAAGTAGGTGGCCTTCAGGCGCTCGCCGGTATGGGTGTGATAAAAGGAGATTCGGCGCGGCGCGGTCCGGGCGGCGCGCGCCGGCGACGCCAGCAAGGCGAGCGGCAGCAGGGCGAGGCCCTTGATCAGCTCGCGGCGTACCGCGCGTGCGCTTCGGTGCATGCTCGTCCCGGCTGTCTCGTGCGATGCGCGAATGGTAGACGCCCGGTCCGGATCCGACCAAGGATTTTTTGCATGAAGCGCGGCGCGCTCGGCGCGGCGCTCGCCTTGCTGCTCGCGCTCGCGCCGCCGCTCTTGGCGGCGCGCGCGGCGGGCACCATCGAGGAGGCGCTGCGCCAGCGCGTCGCCGAGCTGCGCGCGGGCGGCGAGGTGCGCGTGGACGGCGCGCGCATCGCGGCGCGCAGGCTGATCGCCAACTTTTACGGGCAGCGCGAATTCCGCCCCGCCTGGACGCGGCTGCCGCGCCGCCTGGAGCTGCTGCGCCTGGTCGAATCGAGCCGCGCGGACGGGCTCGAGCCGGGCGACTACCACGAGCGCGCGCTGCGCGACGGCCTCGCCGCCGACGCCGGCCCGGGCGCCGCGGCCGATCGCGAGCTGCTCTACACCGACAGCCTGATCCGGCTCGCCTATACGCTGTACTTCGGCAAGCTCGATCCGCGCCAGCTCGACCCGCGGTGGAACTTCGCGCGCACGCTGGACGGCATCGACCCGGTGCACGCGCTCGACGAGGTGCTGCACGCGCCGTCGCTCGCCAAGGCGGTGGAAGCGTACGCGCCCAGGCTCGCCGCCTATCGCGATCTCAAGCAGGCCCTGGCGCGTTATCGCGCGATCGCCGCCGCCGGCGGCTGGCGGCGGGTGCGCGGCGGACCGACGCTCAAGCCCGGCATGCGCGATGCGAGGGTGGCGGCGCTGCGCGCGCGCCTGGCCGCGACCGGGGATCTCTCCTCGGCCCGCTCGGCCGATGCGGGGCTCTTCGACCCCGCGCTCGAAGCGGCGCTGAAGCGCTACCAGCGCCGCAACGGGCTCGAGGCCGACGGCCTCGCGGGACGGCGCACGCTCGCCGCCATGAACGTGAGCGCGCAGGCGCGCATCGACCAGATCCGCGTCAACCTCGAGCGCATGCGCTGGGTGGCGCAGAACCTGAAGGGCGACTACCTGGTGGTGGACATCGCGGGCTTTCACGCGCGCCTCACCCTCGGCGGGCGCGAGGTCTGGTCCTCGCGCGTGGTGGTCGGGCGTCCGTACCGCAGCACGCCGGTGTTCCGCGCCACCCTGCGCAGCATCGTGCTCAACCCGACCTGGAACGTGCCGCCGACGATCCTCGAGGAGGACGTGGTGCCGAAGCTCGTCAAGGACCCGGGCTTTCTCGCGCGCAATCACATGCGAGTGCTCGACTTCGCCGGCCGCGCGGTGGACCCGGCGGGCATCGACTGGGCGCGCTACGCGGGCAGAAAGCTTCCTTACCAGATCGTGCAGGCGCCGGGCGATGACAACCCGCTCGGGCGGCTCAAGTTCCTGTTTCCGAACGCGCACGACGTGTACCTGCACGACACGCCGGCGAAGGCGCTGTTCGAGAAGCCCGAGCGCGCGTTCAGCTCCGGCTGCATCCGGGTGGAAAAACCGCTCGAGCTGGCGCTCCTGCTGCTCGACGATCCCGCGCGCTGGAGCGCCGAGACGCTGCGCGCGGCGATCGCCACGGGGGAGACACGCACCCTGGCGGTGAAGCGGCAGGTGCCGGTCCTGCTGCTGTACTGGACCGCGGAAGCGCGCGCCGACGGCACGGTCGAGTTCCATCCCGACCTGTACGGGCGCGACGCGACGGTGCTGAAGGGGCTCGACGCGCCGTTTCGGTTCAGTCTGCCGCAACGTAACCGCGACTAGTCGCGATAATAGAGAGCTTTCGTGCTATGGAGCGTTCAACTGGAGGTGATGATGGGCAAATTGTGTCGACCCCAAAAGCGCGCCAAATTGCCGCGGGGCGAGTCGGTGCCGAAAGCGAAGCCCTCCGGCCTGCAGCGACTCATTCAAAAGGGGATGATTCATTGGAACGGCGCAAAGCCGAAGGGAGGCCGTTTGCGACCGCCTATCTCGGGCAGGGCGGCCGCCGCTCGGATACTTGAAGAGCGTGGAAGGGCTTCGAGAACAAGGCGCCGGCCCTGATTGACGGCCTCCGTGACTCGGGAGACCGGACAGTTGCCGCTGTTCAGCCAGCAGGCGTAACCTAGCGACAAATGACCCAGCCGATCATCACTTCCTCTCCAGACATCATGGGCGGAACCCCGGTGTTCGCGGGCACGCGCGTCCCGGTGCAGACGCTCCTCGATTACTTGGAGAACGGTGAGTCGATCGATGATTTTCTTGAGGGATTCCCGACCGTCCGGCGCGAACAAATCATCGGGTTCCTCGAGGAGGCCAAGGCGCGCATGGTCGCCTCGGCGTCGTGAGGGTACTGCTCGACGAGTGCATTGACCGACGTCTTGCGGCTCACGTTGCGGGCCACGAAGTAACGACGGTTCCACAGGCCGGGTGGGCCGGAAGAAAAAACGGCGAGCTCCTCGCGCTCGCAGCGGCCAGCTTCGACGCGTTCGTTACAGTAGACCGGAATCTTTCCTTTCAGCAGCACATCCCGCGTTTCTCCATTGCGGTGATCGTACTGCGGGCGCCATCGAACCGGCTTGTCGATCTGCGTCCGCTGATCCCAAGACTTCTTGAGGTCCTGTCGACGGTACGGCCCGGAGCGCTGACCTGGGTCGGCGCGTAGCCACGCCGCCCGATCGCCGACGATTCTCTGCTATCGTGCGCGGCATGCCGCAGGGGCCTGCCGACGCCATCGACCCGGGCGCGCTGCGCCGCGCTCTCGTCATCAAGCTGCGCCATCACGGCGACACGCTGCTTGCGGCGCCCGTGTTCGGCGCGCTGAAGGCCGCCTCGCCCGCGCTCGAGATCGACGCGCTGGTGTACGACGACACCGCGCCGATGCTCGCAGGCCATCCCGCGATCGCGCGGCTGTACACGGTCGGGCGCGGCTGGCGCGCGCTCGACGCGCTCGACCGTATCGCCGCCGAGCGGCGCCTGTTCGCGGAGCTGCGCGCGCGCCGTTACGAGCTCATCGTGCACCTCACCGAGCATCCGCGCGGCGCGTGGCTCGCGCGCACGCTCGGCGCGCGCCACAGCGTCGCGCCGGCCGTTCCCGGGCGCGGCCGCCTGTGGGCGAACAGCTTCACCCACCTGTACCGGCTGCCCATGAACGCGCGCCGCCACCAGGTCGAGCTCAACCTCGACGCCCTGCGCAGGATCGGCATCCAGCCCGCGCCGGAGGATCGCCGCGTCACCTTCGTCCCCGGCGCCGAGGCCGAGGCGCGCATCGAGCGGCTGCTCGCCGCCGAAGGCCTCGCCGCGCGCGGCTTCGTCCACATGCACCCGGCCTCGCGCTGGCGCTTCAAGTGCTGGCCGGCCGAGCAGAGCGCTGCGCTCGCCGACCGGCTCGCGGGGGCCGGCCATCGAGTCGTGCTCACCGCGGCGCCCGAGCCGCAGGAGCGCGCGCTGGTGGACGAGATCGTCGCGCGCGCGGCCGCCAAGCCGCTCAACCTCGCCGGCCGGCTCGACCTCAAGGAACTGGGCGCGCTCACTTCGCGCGCGCGGCTCTTCGTCGGCGTCGACTCGATGCCCATGCACCTCGCCGGCGCGATGGGCACCCCGACCGTGGCCCTGTTCGGCCCCAGCGGCGAGCTCGAGTGGGGCCCCTGGCGCGTGCCGCATCGCGTGGTGGCGAGCCGCGAACATCTCTGCCGGCCCTGCGGCAACGACGGCTGCGGCGGCGGGAAGGTGAGCGAGTGCCTCACCACGCTGCCGCTCGAGCAGGTGTACGCGGCGGTGGAGGAGATGATGGGGGAGGAGGTGTGATGCGGCTGGCGCGCTTCGATGAATTTGTTCCTTTCCGCCTTCCCACCCGTTTTTGTTTTGGCTTTTACCCAATCTCCCCATTTCCGGAATTTCGCCTTTCAGGCGAAATTCCGGAAATGGGGAGACCATGGAAAGGCAAACCTGCGCTCGGTACTTATGCACTCACGGACCCGACGAGATGATGGGGGAGGAGGTTTGATGCCGGCGAGTGCGAACGATTTGGCCTTTACCCGATCTCCCACCCGTTTTTGTATTGGCTTTTACCCACCATGGAAAGGCAAACCTGCGCCGGGTGCCTATAGCCGCACGGGGCCACGGCGCCCGCACTCCCTCCCATGCGCATCGCCCTGATCCGCCAGCGCTACAACCCCTACGGCGGGGCCGAGCGCATCGTCGCCTCCGCGCTGCCCGCGCTGGAGCGCGCGGGGGTGGACGTGACGCTGATCGCGCGCAGCTGGGACGGCTGGGGCGCGCGCCAGGTGTTGAAGGTGGATCCGTTTTATGTCGGGCGGCTGTGGCGCGACTGGTCGTTCGCGCGCGCCGCGCGCGCGGCCTGGCGCCGGCGCGGGTTCGATCTGGCGCAGTCGCACGAGCGCATTCCGGGCTGCGACGTGTACCGCGTGGGCGACGGGGTGCACGCGCGCTGGCTGGAGATCCGGCGCGCGCACGGCTCGCTCGCCGAGCGACTCGGTATTTGGGCCAATCCCTACCATCGCTACGTGTGCGCCGCGGAGAAGGCGATGTTCGAGCACCCGCGGCTGCGCGCGGTGATCTGCATTTCGCGCATGGTGCGCGACGAGGTCCTGGCGCGCTTTCGCATCGCGCCCGAGAAGCTGCACGTGATCTACAACGGGGTGGACCTCGAGCGCTTCAGCCCGCGGGCGCGCCAGGCGCTGCGCGCCGAGGCGCGCGCGGCGCTCGGCGCCCAGCCGCGCGACACGGTGTTCCTGTTCGTCGGCTCGGGCTTCAGGAGGAAGGGCGTGGACACCGCGATCCGGGCGCTCGCGCAGGCGGGCGAGAAGGGCCTCAAGCTGGCGGTGGCGGGGCGCGACCGGGAGGCGGCGCGCTTCGAAGCGCTGGTGCGCGAGCTCGGGGTCGCCGACCGGGTGCAGTTCCTCGGCGGGCGCGAGGACGTGCGCCCGCTCTACGCGGCGGCCGATTGCTTTATGCTTCCCACCCGCTACGACCCGTTCGGCACCACCGCGCTCGAGGCGCTGGCGATGGGATTGCCGGTGATCGTGAGCGGCAACGCCGGCGCCGCCGAGCTGGTGCGCCCGGGCGAGAACGGCTGGGTCTGCCAGCCCGGCGACGCGGCCGGGCTCGCGCGCTTGATGCGGGAGGCGGATCGCGCGCTGCGCGACGAGCAGCGCCTCGCGCTCGCCGCGCGCGCCACCGCGGAGCGCTTTGGAATCGACGACATGGCCAGGCAGCTGACCGATCTGTACGCGGCGCTTGTGCCGGGAGCTGGACGATGACGACCGTACGCAAGATCCTCGCCCTGGCGCTGTGCGCCGGGCTGCTCGCCTGCGCAGCCGTGCCGCCGCGGCATCCGGAGAAGGAGATCGCGCAGCTCGCCAACGAAGCCGCGGCCGGGCGCACCGACTCGCGGCAGAAGCTCGAGGACCTCGCCAAGGGCGGCGACCCGGTGGCCGAGCGCTACCTGGGCATCCTGTACGTCGGCGGCAAAGGGGTGTTCCAGAGCGACAAGCTCGCCGTCGAGTGGTTCGAGCGCGCCGCGAAGCAGGGCGACGTCGTCGCCGCGCACAACCTGGCGGTGATCTATCAGCGCGCCCCCGCGTCGATGCGCAACCTGCCCGAGGCGCTCAAGTGGTTCCGCTTCGCCGCCGACAAGGGCTACGCGCGCTCGCAGGCGAACCTGGGCGAGATGCTGCTGACCGGCGAGGGCACCGCCGCCGACCTCCCCGCGGGCATCGCGTGGATCAAGAAGGCGGCGGCGCAGCACGAGCACTACGGCGAGTACCTGCTCGGCATGGCCTACCTCGACGGCCAAGGCGTCAAGCAGGACGACGCCGAGGCGGCGCGGCTGCTGAAGAGCGCCGCCGAGGGCAACGAGCGCAACGCCCAGTATCACCTGGCGCTGCTCTACGGCGTCGGCCGCGGCGTGCCGCACGACGTCAAGCAGGCGGTGGCCTGGCTGCGCAAGTCCGCCAACCAGTTCCAGCCCGAGGCGCAGTATCTGCTCGCCGCGATTTACTCGCGCGGCATGTACGGCGTGGAGCGCGACGACAAGATGGCCGCGGCGCTGCTGCAGCGCGCCGCCGACCAGAACTACCCGGACGCGCAGTACGCCCTCGGGCTGATGTTCTTCGAGGGCCGCGGCGTGACGAAGAATCCGAAGGAGGCCTACATCTGGATCTCGCGCGCGGCCAGGAACGGCCAGCCGCAGGCGGCGGCGCTGATGCGCCGCGCCGAGCAGATGCAGCCCAAGGGCTCGGGCGAGCGCCCGCTGCCCTTCCCCGGGCTGGAAAAGAAATAGCGATGCCCGAGACGCCGCACGCCGGGAGCCGCGAGCTGTACCTGCGGCTGCTGTCCTACGTCCGGCCGCACGCCAGGGTGTTCGCGCTCGGGGTGCTGACGATGGTCGGCGCGGCGCTCACCGAGCCGCTGTTTCCGGCGCTCATGAAGCCGCTGCTCGACGGCGGCTTCGCTTCCGGGGGCAAGCCCGCGCTCTCGCCGCTGGTGTTCGCCGCCGCGCTGATCGGCATCTTCGTGCTGCGCGGGGTGCTCACCTTCGCCGCGGCGTACCTGCTCGCCTGGGTGTCGAACCGCGTGGTGCTCGACCTGCGCGCGGCCATGTTCGCTCGCCTGGTGCGCCTTCCCACCGCCTACTACGACGACCACAGCACCGGCACGCTGCTCTCGCGCGTGGCCTACGACGTCACCGGCGTCACCGGCGCCGCCACCAGCGTGCTCACCGTGGCGGTGCGCGACTCGATCGCCACCCTCGGCCTGCTCGGCTGGCTGTTCTACCTCAACTGGAAGCTCACCCTGATCGCGCTCGCCGTCGGCCCGCTGGTGGTGATCGCGGTGCGCGCGTTCTCGCGCCGCCTGCGCGCCATGGCGCGCGGCGCGCAGCGCGCCATGGGCGAGCTGGCGCACGTGCTGGAAGAGGCGATCGTCTCGCACAAGGTGGTCAAGATCTTCGGCGGCCAGGACTACGAGTCGGGCCGCTTCGCGAAGGCCAACCAGCTGCTGCGCCGCTTCAACATGCGCCAGACCGTGCCGGCGGCGGCCACCGTGCCGATCACCCAGATCCTGGCCTCGTTCGCGGTCGCGATCATCGTCTACATGGCGCTGCGCGAATCGCTCGCCCACCGCACCACGGTGGGCGAGTTCGCCTCCTTCGTCACCGCGATGCTGATGCTGCTCTCGCCGATGAAGCGCCTGACCGGCGTCAACGCGCCGCTGCAGCGCGGCCTGGCCGCCGCCGACAGCGTGTTCGGCCTGATCGACACCCCGGTTGAGGAGGACCGCGGCACGCTCGAGCTGCCGCGCGCGCAGGGCTGGATCGTGTACGAGGACGTGAGCTTCACCTATCCGAGCCGCACCGAGCCCGCGCTGGCGGAGGTCACGCTCAGCATCCGGCCGGGCGAGACGGTGGCGCTGGTCGGCGGCTCGGGCGGGGGCAAGACCACCTTCGCCAACCTGCTGCCGCGCTTCTACACCCCGGGCGCGGGGCGCATCCTGCTCGACGGCCACGACATCCAGCAGCTCACGCTCGCCAGCCTGCGCGCCAACATCGCCCTGGTGTCGCAGGAAGTGGTGCTGTTCAACGACAGCGTGTACGCCAACATCGCCTACGGCAAGCTCGGCGGCGCGAGCGAGCGCGAGGTGATCGGCGCGGTGGAGGCCGCGCACGCGGGCGAGTTCGTGCGCGACATGCCCGAGGGCCTGAACACCATGATCGGCGAGAGCGGGGTGCGCCTGTCGGGCGGGCAGCGCCAGCGCCTGGCGATCGCGCGCGCGCTGCTCAAGAACGCGCCGGTGCTGATCCTGGACGAGGCCACTTCCGCTCTCGACGCCGAGTCCGAGCGCCAGGTGCAGGCGGCGCTCGAAGCGCTGATGCGCGGGCGCACCACCATCGTCATCGCGCACCGCCTGTCGACCATCGAGGGCGCCGACCGCATCGTGGTGCTCGAGCGCGGGCGCATCGTCGAGGTCGGGCGCCACGCCCAGCTGCTGGCGAAGGACGGCGCCTATGCGCGGCTGTACCGCAAGCAGTTCGCGGATGCGGACGCGGGCGAGCGGGCGGAAGCTTCCGTGCGCGCGCGGTTTTCTTCCTCCTAGCGCAGGCCCAGCTGGATCCTCAGTGCACGTTCGATGGCGAGCATCTCCGGCGCCGAGACTTTTCCGATGCGCTTCTTCAGGCGCCGCTTGTCGGCGGTCATGATTTGATCGGCCATCGCTTTTCCGGCTGCGCCTTTTACGACCACCGGCGCCTCGAACACGTACAGCTTCGCGGCGTTGCTCGTGATCGGGACCACCTGCACGCGATGCATCGCGGCGTTCGACGCGTCGTTGCTGACGATCACCGCGGGGCGAGTTTTTTTGACCTCCGAACCCACGGCGGGCTCGAAGTCGACCCACCACACTTCACCGCGTTTCATCGACGTCCCCCGCGAGGCCTTCGGTCCATTTCCGCGCCTCGCGTTCGCGTGCCCCATCCCTGGCCGCTTCGCGGTACTGGGCGCTCAGCTCCCGCTGCGCCACGTGCGGGCGGGCGAGGTCCTCGATGAACTTGCTGATGCTCCCGCGCCCGACCACCCGGTGCAATCCTTCGTAAACGGCGTCGTCGATCAGTATGGTGAGCTTCCTGGCCATCGCGGTCTCCTTCCCGATACGTACGATTATACGTATTCACGGGCATTGGGGGATGGAGCCGAACGGGGTCGACGCGTCGCGGGGAGGGCGGGCGTGACGCGCGCGGCCGACAGGGCGTTCCTCGCCGCCGGGATCGCCCTGACGCTCGGCCTGCTGTGGGCGAGCGTGGTGCCGGCGGCGCGCAAGGTGTTCGCGTACGGCGATCTGCATTACGCGGCGCACTTCGCCGCCTTCGCGGTGCTCGCCTTCGCCTGGCGCCGCGGGCTGCGCGGGGTGCCGGCGTGGATCGTGCTCCTGGCGGTGGTCGCATTCGGCTTCGGGCAGGAGGCGATCGAGATCGCCGGCCACGCGCATCCGTTCGAGCTGGCGGATGCGCTGGTGGATGCGGCGGGGGCGCTGGTCGGGGTGGTGATTGCACGCACCACGCAGCGGACGCGCGCGGGAGCGCCGAAGTGAACGCCTCAGTCCTCGTCACCGGCGGCCTGGGCTACATCGGCTCGCACACCTGCGTCGAGCTGATGCAGGCCGGCTATGAGGTCGTGATCGCCGACAACCTCGCGAACAGCAAGCGCTCGGTGCTCGGGCGCATCGAGGCGCTGGGCGGGAAGGCGGTGGAATTCGAAAAGCTCGACCTGCGCGACCGGGGCGCGCTGGAGCGGCTCTTCGCGCGGCAGCGCTTCGGGGCGGTGCTGCACTTCGCGGGCCTGAAGGCGGTCGGCGAGTCGGTCGCGAAGCCCCTTGCCTACTACGACAACAACGTCGGCGGCGCGATCGCGCTGCTCGAGGCGGTGGTGGCGCACCGGGTGCCGCACTTCGTGTTCAGCTCGTCGGCCACGGTGTACGGCGCGCCGCGGCGCCTGCCGCTCGCCGAGGATCACCCCTTGCAGGCGGTGAACCCCTACGGGCAGACCAAGCAGATGATCGAGCAGATCCTGCTCGACACGGCGGCGGCGGAGCCGTGGCTGCGGCACGCCACGCTGCGCTACTTCAATCCGGTGGGCGCGCATCCCTCCGGCCGGATCGGGGAGGATCCGGTCGGCGTGCCGAACAACCTGATGCCCTACGTCTCGCAGGTGGCGGCCGGCCGCAGGCCGCGGCTGCGCATCTACGGCGCCGACTACGACACGCCGGACGGCACCGGCGTGCGCGACTACATCCACGTCATGGACCTCGCCGCCGGCCACGTCGCCGCGCTGCGCTACCTCGAAGGCGCGCGGCGCTCGATCACGGTGAACCTCGGCACCGGGCACGGCTACTCGGTGCTGGAAATGGTGCGCGCGTTCGAAGCCGCGAGCGGCGTGCCCGTCCCCTGCGAAATCGTCGAGCGCCGGCCCGGGGACGTGGCGGCGTGCTACGCCGATGCCTCGCTCGCCGCGCGCGAGCTGGGCTGGCGCGCGACGCGGGGGCTGCAGGACATGTGCCGCGACGCGTGGCGCTGGCAGTCGCAGAACCCGCAAGGGTTTCCGGACTGAGGGACAACACCGCCGCGCAGGCGGCCTCTACAATAGCCTCCTTCCTTTCGCATCGAGCCCGC
>Ga0307374_10001437_pt1 | contig 44068 bp, 42 predicted proteins | sample OX3MG_FD_202532 | JGI IMG/M metagenome (GOLD analysis project Ga0307374, IMG submission 202532) | Soil microbial communities from Risofladan, Vaasa, Finland - OX-3 | ecosystem: Environmental > Terrestrial > Soil > Coastal area > Acid sulfate soil | place: Finland: Risofladan, Vaasa | collected...
ACTCCTTCGTCATCAAGGACTGAGCTCCTCCGGCGCGGCCCGCTTCGGGGGCCACCAACCCGCAACCGGATGATCATCCCCGTCGGGCGCTGGGTGCTCGAGACGGCATGCCGGGCCGCCGCGAGCAGGAACGCCCTGGGTCATCGGATCACGGTGGCCGTGAACGTCTCCCCCAAGCAGCTGCAGCGGGACAGCATCATCGATGACGTCGAAAGCGCCCTGTCCCTGAGCGCGCTCGATCCCACAATGCTCGTGTTGGAGCTGACGGAAACCACGCTCATGCGCGGAGCCGAAGACACGATCGCCCGACTGTTGCGGCTTCGTCGATCTGGCGCACGTCTGGCGATTGACGACTTCGGAACGGGTTTCTCCTCCCTGGCCTACCTCCAACAGTTTCCGATCGATGTGCTGAAGATCGATCAGTCGTTCATCGCGGGCCTGGTCGATGCCGGCAAGTCACGAGCGATCATCCAGACGTTCGTAAAGTTGGGCCGGGCGCTGCACCTCGAAGTCGTCGCCGAAGGGATCAAATCGGAGGATCAGAGGAGCCAGCTGGAGGCGCTGGGAGTGGACACGGGCCAGGGCTACTTCTTCTGGCCGCCACTCGACCGCGACGACGTACTCCGCGCCCGCTCCGGTTCGCGCAAGAGCCGGCTCCATCTCGTGGAGGGTGCCCTGTGATCCGGACGCTCCCCAGAGGGGCCCTGAAGAGCTCAGAACAGGCCTACAGGTCGCTGTTCGAGGCCAACCACCTGCCGATGTGGGTGTACGACGCCTCAACCAGGGAGTTCTTGGCGGTCAACGTCGCCGCGCTCGAACTCTACGGATACTCAGAGGAGGAGTCCCTGACCCTCCGACTGGCGGACATCGGCGCCGACGCACAGCTCATCGAGGACCGCGCCGCCATCGTCGAAGGCCGGCTCTTGGGCGTCGCCGGCCCCTATGTCAACTGGACCAAGGACGGGACACGGATTCAGGTCATCGTCAGCTCGCGCCAGATTGAGTTCTCCGGACGCCAAGCCCGTTTCGTCGTCGCAGAAGACGTGACGGAGAGACAACGTGTCCAGACTCTTCTCGACCGGTCGGAACGGCTGGCCAGCATCGGCGAACTGGCCGGAGGGATCGCGCACGACTTCAACAACATCCTTTGCCTCATTGCGCCCTATGCCGAAATGGTGTCCGAGGCCGTCGCACCGGATGCTGTCGTTGCGCACTCGAACGATGAGGGCTACTGGCACGCCGTCCGCTCCGACGTCGATCAGATCCTGCGCGCCGTCGAACGGGGCGCAGAACTCGCCTTCAGGCTGCTGGCCTTTGCCGGCCGTGAGGTCTTTCAACCCGGGCGCTCGACCTCAAGCAGGTCATCGATGAGGTCGCCGCTCTGCTCGAGCGTTCACTGGGCGAGCAAGTGGAGCTGGTCGTTGCGGTCGCCCCCGAGACATGGCCGATCCTGTTCGATCCCGGCCTCCTCGAACAGGTGCTCGTGAATCTGGCCGTCAACGCCCGCTACGCCCTGGCCAATGGAGGCACGCTGACCCTGACCACCGAGAACATCCCTGGGGACCCATCCGGGCGCAACCATGTGCGGATCACGGTTGCGGACAACGGGACCGGCATGACAGCGGACACTCTCCATCGTGTGTTCGAGCCGTTCTTCACCACGAAGCCGCCCGGTGAGGGGACCGGCATGGGCCTGGCCTCCTCCTACGGGCTGATCACGCGTGCGGGTGGGACCATTGAAATCGAGTCGGAGCTCGGCGAGGGCACGACCGTCACGCTTGTCCTTCCTGCCGGCGAGGGGGCCGTCGTGCCCGGGGGGAACGCGCTGCCCTTCACACTGGAGCCCGGCGGACAGGGCGAGCGCATTCTCCTCGTCGAAGACGATGAGGTGCTTCGAGAGGCAATCCGAAGGATGCTCTCGAACAGCGGCTTCCAAGTCTTCCCGTGCGCCGACGGCGCCGAAGCGCTCCACGTTCTGCGGCGTGCCTCGTCGAGGTTCGAGATACTGCTGACCGACGTCGTGATGCCCAAGATGCTCGGCCCTGAACTGGCGCAATTGGTCCGAGACGAGCAACCCGACATCAGGATCCTCTTCATGTCGGGCTACGCCGCCGGTGCTCTTGGGCCCACCAACCGGCTCGATGAGGGATGCGACCTGCTGCGGAAGCCCTTCGGACACCACCAGCTCCTCACCAAGTTGCGTGAGATCCTGGCTGAGGAGCCGGCACGGAACCAACAGGACGAGAAGCCCAGCAAGGGTGCCGGACCCCACGGGGCCAAAGACCTCCTGGTCGAACTGGGTGGCGCCTCCGCAAGTTGACCCTGGATGTGGAAGCCCCGGAGTAAGACTTGGATGCGGTTGAGTCTGGGGGGAAGCTGAGGGCCTAAAGGCTGCCGCCCTGACGAAACGCAACTGACGCTCAAATCGGCCCCCACACCTCCGGTGCGGCCCTTAAGGCGGTCTACCAGAGCGTCGATGCGTCAGTCGTGTTCACCGCCACTTCAGCCCGCCGCGCCGCCAACGCCAGCGCGTCCAGGGGACGTCGAGGCGGCCGTGGGGGGTTCGCCGCCGCCATACGCATGACCTCTTGCCTCCTGGTCGTCGTCGTCATCGGCATCGCCGGCGCCGGATTGGCCGGCGCCCAGAGCACCACGTCCTCGACCGGCATCCCGTCGGACAATTACTGGTTGGCCGACGCACAGGGGGCGGTTTTCGACTTCGGCAGCGCCGGCGCCTTCGGCTCGGCCGCCGGGCTCCCCCTCAACCATCCGATCATCGGCATCACCGCCACCAAGGATCAGCAGGGCTACTGGCTCGTGGCCTCCGACGGCGGCATCTTCTCCTACGGCGACGCCGCCTTCTACGGCTCCACCGGATCCATCGCGCTGAACAAGCCGATCGTGGGACTCACGCCCACGCCCGATGGCAAGGGTTACTGGATGGTCGCCTCCGACGGCGGCATCTTCTCCTACGGCGACGCCGCCTTCTACGGCTCCACCGGATCCATCGCGCTGAACAAGCCCATCGTGGGCATGGCGGCGACCCCCGACGGCAAGGGCTACTGGCTCGTGGCCTCTGACGGCGGCATCTTCTCCTACGGGGACGCCGCCTTCTACGGCTCCACCGGTTCGATCCACCTGACGCAGCCGATCGTCGCCATGACGCCCACGCCGGACGCCAAGGGTTACTGGATGGTGGCTGCCGACGGAGGCATCTTCAACTACGGCGACGCCGCCTTCGCCGGCTCCGCCGCCGGCGGCCCCAGCCTCGACCCGGCGGAGCGCGTCGTCTCGTCCCCGTCCGGCCACGGCTACTGGGTAGAGGAGCAGAACGGCACGGCCTACCCCTTCGGGGACGCCACGGGCGCTCCCCCGACCGAGGCGTTGCTGTTCAGGCCGACCACCCCCGGCGACAAGGCGGTCCTCTTCGCTTTCGCCCAGCTCGGCAAGCCCTATATCTGGGGCGGCAACGGCCCGGTGGGCTACGACTGCTCGGGCCTGGCGTTGGCGGCGTGGCAAAGTGCGGGCGTGGGCTTCGCCCGCGTGTCCGACGACCAGTACCACACCGCGGGTCAGCCGGTCGCGCTGAGCTCGTTGTCAGCCGGCGACCTCGTGTTCTGGGGCACCAGCCAGACCGACTGGACGACGGTGTACCACACCGCCGTGTACGTCGGCGGAGATCAGATCGTCGAGGCGACCGGTGACCACGTGCAGCTGAACTCGCTCGGCCAGTGGGGCACCGGCGACCTTATGCCCAACGGCCGCCGCCCATAGGCGACCCGCAGGCTCACCCTCCGCTTTCAGGAGCGGCGGACCCGCATCGCCTGGTCATCGGGATCAACGCCCCAACTGGCGACCCAGGTCGGAGTGATGGGGATCACTTCCCGGCTCATGAACGGAATCGGCGGCTCGACATTTGCAGCGCGACGGCGGTGCCGCGGATCTCCAAGCCCCTTCCCGTCCATGGATCCCGGGAGACGAGGCCGTCGATCACCAGGGCCATCCGGCCGTTGGCCTGGACGCTGCGGACCTTGCGCGTGGCCCCCATGGCACCGCCGCCGATGAGGATGTCACCCGTCTCCTCGTCGAAGGGCGCACCCACCGGGCTGTTCTGCGGCGCACCGCTGGGGTCGACAGTGGCGAGTCGCGCCAGGGGCTGGTTCTCGAGGTACCTGCGCTCGGGTTGGGTCAGTGCAATGGTCATTGCCGCAGCCTAGGGAGTCAGTCCGCGTCCAGTTCGCCGCCCATTCACGAACACAACTGCGGCGTCTCAGTCATCACTCTGCTCGTCCCGCTGATTGAGCTCCTCATCGTGATCATGGTTCCTGGGCGTCCTGGCCGGGATCGTCATTTTCGCACTGGGCGGCACGACCGCCCAGGCGGCAGTGGCAGCCTGCAACGCAGATGCCCACACCGTCGAGACCGCAGTCAGCGCCTACGACACCGTGACCGGCGGGACGACCCCCGCCACCGCCGCGCTCCTCACGACGGCCTCAGCGCAGGACGGGAATCTGGTCTACCTGCATTCCATGCCGAACAGCCCTGACTACGCCATCACCCTCGTCAACAGGACGGTCATGATCGCCGCACCCTCGTCGGCCACCCCGGTCGCCCCTCGGCGCCGGCCTCGAACGGCGTCGTCGCGACGCCAACCACGAACACGTACGGCGGATACGGCGGTCAGGACATCCTCACCGTCAGCAATACGAATGCGATCACCGCCCTGACCATCACCATCAAGGTGGCGCAGACCACCGGCGTGACTCCCAACGGCGGCTATAACAGCTTCCCCGGGGGAATAGCGACAACGACCTACGGCACAGGGAGCGGGAGCGGGACGCTGACGTCCACCTACGTCCTGAATTCGGGTCGGAGCATTCCTGCTGGCAGCCCGAGCGGTTCCTTCGCGGCCCAATACGGCGGAACGGGATCAGCCCGGGTCCAGACCGGCGACACCTGGACCGTCGTCAGCACCTCGAACGGTGTCACGTCGACGCTCAGCGGCCACTTCTAGGGGCTGCACCGCGGCCGCCCACTACGACGCGCTGTCAGCGGGACGACCGCCCTCGCTCTGGACGACGTGCTGCTGGGTCAAGGCCTCGATTTCCTCAGCCAAATAGCCCAACTCGCCCAAGACCTCCTCGGTGTGCTCGCCGAGCCCCGGCGGCCGTCGCGTCGCGACTGGCCGGACGCCGTCGAGGTTGAGCGGGGAGCCGACGAGGCGCAGGTCGGGCACGTCCGGGTGTGGGAGCGGCACGAGCAACCCGAGCGATGCCATCTGCTCGTCCTCGACGAAGTCCGCCACGGAGCGCACCGGGGTACAAGGGACCGACCGCGCTCCCAACAGCTCGCGCCACTCGGCGGCAGACCTCTCCAGGAAGCGCGCCTGCAAGAGGTCGTGCAACGCTTCGCGGTTGGCCACCCGGTCGGCGTTCCGGCGGTAGGAGGGGTCGGTGGACAGTTCGGTGAATCCCAGCGCGTCGCAGAGCCGCGCGAAGAGGTCGTCGTTCGCAGCGGTCACCATCAGGTCGCCGTCGGACGTGGCGAAGACCTCGTACGGCGCGAGGAAGGGTGCGCCGCTCCCGTGGCGCTGGGGCTCCTCCCCCGAGCCCAGGTAGCCGGCGATCAGATAGGACAACCACCAGGCCGCCGTCTCGTAGAGGCTGACCTCGACCAACCCGCCCTCTCCCGTGTGGTCCCGGCTACGGAGGGCGGCCTGAATCCCGACCGATGCCCACATGGCCGTGCCGAGGTCGATGGCAGCGATCGGCAGCCGGGCCGGTGGGCCCTCGGGGTACCCGGTCAACGACATCATGCCGCTCTCGGCCTGGAGGATCGGGTCGTACCCGGGCCAGTCCCGCTTCGGCCCCTGTGAGCCGTAGGCGCTGATGGAGCAGTAGACCAGCCCGGGGCTGTCACGGCGCAACGACTCGTGGTCGAGCCCCCGCTTCGCCAGCGAGCCGGGACGGAAGCTCGAGATGACGACGTCCGCCTTGGCCGCCAACCGGCGCACCACGTCCTGGCCCGCCTCGCTGTCGAGGTCGACGGCAATACTTCGCTTGCCCCTGTTGCCCGCGAGGAACGTCGCGCTCAGCCCGTTCCATTCCGGGGGTCGCCACTGGCGGGTGTCATCACCGGCACCAGGCGATTCCACCTTGATCACCGCTGCGCCGAGATCGGCCAGCAACATGGAGCAGTAGGGACCGGCGAAGTTCCGGGTCAGGTCGAGAACGCTGATCCCGGCAAGCGCGTCAGAAGGGGCGGGCATAGGGAACTATCTCACTCTCCGCGGCCATCAAACGCTTGCTCCGGCAATCATCCGGATACGTGCTTGCTGTCGTGCTGTCACGCCGACGGACTCGAAGCGCCCTCGACACGCAGGTCGAAGGCGGCGTCCACGCGCTCGCCTGCCGGTCCGGCTCTCATCGGGACGATGCGGCTCATATCGATATCTGTGAATGTACCGGAGGAGCCCATGTCCAGAGTGCAGCTCGCCCTCAACGTCTCCAATCTCAGTGAGGCGATCGACCTCTACACCGAGCTCTTCGGGAGCGCTCCTGCGAAAGTGCAGCCCGGCTATGCCAACTTCTCCCTGGCCGACCCTCCCCTGAAGCTGGTGCTCATGGAGGAACCGGGGACTCATGGCACTGGTGTCGCCGGCGCGCTCAACCACCGAGCCGAGCTCAGGTCGAGCTTCGATAGCCTGCCAAGTCCAGGCTTCATCACTGGTCTTCGGCGAACCGAACTCACCTTCCGGACCCACATACACAGCCACCATGACCGAGCCCGCCGAGATCCGCGTCCCCCTCTCGACCATCGTCCGCGAGTGGAGCCGCATCGGCATCATCGGCTTCGGAGGACCACCAGCCCACATCGCCCTCCTGCGCAAGCTGTGCGTCGACGAGCGCGGATGGCTGAGCGCCCACGAATTCGAAGACGGCATCTCCGCCACCAACCTGCTTCCGGGCCCGGCCTCGACCCAATTGGCCATCCTCTGCGCCTGGCGACTGCGGGGGCGACTGGGTGCGGCCATCGGTGGCCTCTGCTTCATCGTGCCGGGGCTCGCCATCATCCTGGCGCTCTCGGTGGTCTTCCTGGCCGCGAATCCCCCTCTCTGGGTCGAGGGAGCGGCCGCCGGCGCCGGCGCCGCAGTGCCTGCCGTAGCCCTGAATGCGGCTATCGGCCTGATGCCGGCGAGTTGGCACCGAACGGGCGCAGCACGTTCCGTGAAGGCCCGATGGCTCGTCTATTTCCTCGCCGGGGCGGCGTCTGCGGCCACCATCGGCCCGTACCTCGTGCTCGTCCTCTTCGGCTGCGGCCTCATAGAGATCGCCATTCGGGGAGGCTTCGCCGGTCTGTCGGGCAAGACAGCCCTCGTCTTGGTCCCGGCCAACGCCACGCCCGTCCTCGCGGGTGGCATCGCCGCCCTGTGTTGGGTCGCCTTCAAAGTCGGAGCACTCTCGTATGGGGGCGGCTTCGTCATCATCCCGCTCATGCAACATGACGCCGTCGTGACCTATCACTGGATGACCGGAGCCCAGTTCCTCAATGCGGTCGCTCTCGGCCAAATCACCCCCGGACCGGTCGTCCAGACCGTGGCGGTTGTCGGCTACGCGGCCGGTGGGCTCGGCGGCGGCCTCTTGGCTGCTCTCGTCGCCTTTGCTCCGTCCTTCTGCTTCATCATCGTCGGGGCACCGCACTTCGATCGCCTGCGCGCCGACACGCGCATCCAGGCCTTCCTCACCGGTGCTGGCGCAGCGGTCATTGGGGCGATCGCCGGATCCGCGATCCCCCTCGGAAGGGAACTCGCGCATATCTGGCAACTCGGGATCCTCGGTCTGGCTGCGCTGTGGCTGCTCGGCCTCCGGCGCGGTGTCGTCACCGGCCTTCTTGCCTCCGGAGTCCTCGGCGTCATCGCCGTGATGGCCGGCGCACCCGCCTGAGGCAAACCGAGAACCCTAGGACCGTGCCGGCGCCGACCGGGCGTGGACCATGTCATTGATGAGCATGAACCGAATTGGCCACAGCCCAGGCCGAGGCTCGGGCAGCTGTGATCGCGCCCGGAACGCGCCGGTCAGCGTGACGGCCGCCATGGCGAGCCAGAGAACCACCCCGGCGGCCAGGACCCACGGCGTCGATCCCGTGACCACCAGAATGACACCCACGATCGCAACGGCCAGCGCCAGGTAGCCCACGCGGAGTGCCCAGACGGCCGTCCTCCAGTGCGGGTTGTCCTGCAGTTCCGGCGGCTCGTCCACGTCAAGGAGTATGCACGAACCACCTTCATGCGAACAGATCGGTCGAGACCTTTTCCCCTCCTGAGGTCCCAGCGAGGTCAACCCCGCGACGGGTGAATACGTGCGGAGTCGCGTTAGGAATTCGCGGTCACGATGTCGCTGTGTGACTCAGCGTCGTCATCAGACCGCCTCGTCCACATGGGCGCTTTCGATCGGTTCGTCTCGCCCAGCACTGCCGGCCTCCGCCCGTCCCACGAGGTCGAGCACGTTCGTCATGACCTCACCGAACGCCTGGGGGTCGGCGAGCAACCAGGAATGATTGCCGGGTACCGTCACCACCTCGGGATCTCCCAAGCATCGGCACATGTCCTCGAACGACGCACGGGTCACCAGGTGGTCATGCTGCCCCCACAGCACCACGACCGGAAGGCGACGCCGGCGCAGGACGTCGAGCTCCACGGTCAGATCGGGCCGCCTTGCGAGGCCCGCCGCGAGCCAGAACGACCGCGGGTCCCGGATCAGGTTCGGCAGACCCTCGGCCAAAATGACCGGGAGGACGCGGCGAGCTTGGCGAATGGGAAGCAAGTCGGCCGGGAAGTGGATGCCCCAGTCCCACAGCGGCCGCTCCGCCATTGAGCGAATGGTGGAGCCGCTGTGTGCCCATGCCGAACCACCCACGGAGTTGATGAGCACCAGCGCGCGGACGTGGTGCGGGTGGTCATGGGCCAGCTTGACGGCAACCCCGCCTCCGAACGAATGACCCAGAGCGAGCACCGGTGACCCCACCCCGACGGTGTCGAGGAATGTCGCCACCCAGTTGCCGTAGGAGGACAACCCAATGGACGTGGATTCGAGCCCGGCCGTCCCGCCGAAACCGGGCAACGCCGGGGCGTAGACGTGTAAACCTGCCCGCACGAGACGAGAAAGCGCCCTCTTGTATGCCTTGTGATCGAGGCCCCAGCCGTGCAGGAAAAGCGCAGGCGGTCCCGATCCCGCCTCGCCATAGAACGCCGCACGCCCATCGACGACGGTTTCCTTCCAATCCATCCAGTCCATGCCCCGCACGAGCGGGGCTACCGGTCGGCCTCCATCCTCCGGACCCATGCATCAACGATGGGCTCCGCCGCCTGCCCCTCCTAGGGTCAAACGTCCCTTCGGCGTCACGCGAACGTCCTGTGCCGAATGCGGCTCTGCGTCACAACACGTCATGAGCCGCGCGTGTCATCAGCCGCGATCCAGGCATGTCATCAAACGCGATTGCACATTACGAGCACCCGCTGGTCGACCCGCAGCTCCCGCACACGTAGCACGAGCCCGCCCGCTGCATGGTGTTGCCGCAGCTGTAGCAGAGCGGCGCATCGAGCTGCTCGGCCCGGGACAGCGCCTGTGACGCCGGCTCGGCTCCCGCCCGCCCGCTGCTCAGGCCGTCCTCGACCAGCCCGACCGACGGGGTCGCCATCTCCTCCACGCCCGGCAGCGTCGGCTGCGTCCGCTCCTGCGTGGAGAGGATGCCGAGGTCCGAACGCTCTTCGACCGACAAGAAGTCGAGGGCCATCCGGCGGAAGATGTAGTCGATGAGACTGGTGGCGATGCGCAGCTCCGGATCGTCCGTGATGCCGGCCGGCTCGAACTTCATGTTGGCGAACTTGCGCACGAAGGTGGCCAACGGCACGCCGTGCTGCAGGCCCAGGCTGATGGAGATGGAGAAGGCATCCATGATCCCGGCCAGGGTCGACCCCTGCTTGGAGACCTTGACGAACACCTCGCCCGGACGGCCGTCCTCGTACTGGCCGACCGTCACATAGCCCTCGCAGTCGGCCACCCGGAACGAGAACGTCTCCGAGTTGCGCTTGCGGGGCAGGCGCTCGCGCACCGCGCCGACCACCACCGACGAGCTCACCCGCTGCTGCTCGCTCAGTAATGCCGCCTCGAGCTCGGCGATGCGGGCCGTCACGGCCCGGTCGCGGGCCTCGGCGTCCGAGCCTGCCGGCGCCGTGTCACCGCCCACCGCGGCGGCCTCCTTCTTGGTCGTCGACAGTGGCTGCGCCACCTTGCAGTTGTCCCGGTAGATGGCCACGGCCTTGATACCGAGGCGCCAGGCGTCGATGTGCAGCTGCTCGACGTCCTCGACGCTCACGTCCTCGGGCATGTTCACCGTCTTGGAGATGGCGCCGCTGATGAAGGGCTGCACCGCCCCCATCATCCGGATGTGGCCCGAGTAGTGGATGGTGTTGTCGCCCATGGAGCAGGCGAAGACGGGCAGGTGCTCGGACGCGATGTGCGGCGCGCCGAGGATCGACATGTTCTCGTTGATGTAACGGACGATGTCCTCAGCCTGCTCGACGCCGTAGCCGAGCTTGGCCAGCGCACGCGGCACCGTCTGGTTGACGATCGACATGGTGCCGCCGCCCACCAGCTTCTTGGTCTTGACCAGTCCGAGGTCGGGCTCGACCCCCGTCGTGTCGCAGTCCATCAGCAGGCCGATGGTCCCGGTCGGGGCCAGCACGGAGGCCTGCGAGTTGCGCACGCCGTAGGCCTCGGCCAGGTCGACCGCCCGGTCCCAGGACTCCTGGGCCGCCGAGAGCAGCTCGGGCGGCACGACGTCCTCGTCGATGCGGGCCGCCTCGGCCTGGTGCATGCGCAGCACGTTGAGCATCGGCTCGGCGTTCTCGTGGTAGCCGGCGAAGGGCCCCATGCGGGCCGCCGTCTTGGCCGAGGTGGCGTAGGCGTGCCCCGTCAGCAGGGCCGTGATGGCGGCCGCCCAGGCGCGCCCGGCGTCGGAGTCGTAGGGCAGGCCCTGCGCCATGAGCAGTGCGCCCAGGTTGGCGTAGCCGATGCCCAGCTGGCGGAAGGCCCGGGTGGTCTCACCGATGCGCTCGGTCGGGTAGTCGGCGTTGCCGACGATGATCTCCTGGCCGGTGAACACGACCGCCACCCCGGCCTTGAAGCCCTCGACGTCGAACTCGTCGTTCTCGTCGAGGAACGTCAACAGGTTCATGGAGGCCAGGTTGCAGGCCGAGTCGTCGAGGTGGACGTACTCACTGCACGGGTTGGAGCCGTTGATGCGCCCGGTCACGGGCGCCGTGTGCCAGCGGTTGATGGTGGTGTCGTACTGCAGGCCCGGGTCGGCGCACTCCCAGGCCGAGTGGGCGATCTGGCGGAACAGGTCGCGGGCGGGCACCGTCCGGATGACCGAGCCGTCGGTACGCGCCGTCAGGTTCCAGTCGCGCCCGTCAATGACGGCTTCCATGAACTCGTCGGTCACCCGCACCGAGTTGTTGGCGTTCTGGTACTGGGTCGAGTGGCTGTCGGACCCGTCGAGGTCCATGTCGAAGCCGGCGTCACGCAGGACGCGGGCCTTGCGCTCCTCGATGGCCTTGCACCAGATGAAGTCCTCCACGTCCGGGTGGTCGACGTCGAGGATCACCATCTTGGCGGCACGGCGCGTCTTGCCGCCGGACTTGATGGTGCCGGCCGATGCGTCGGCGCCCCGCATGAAGCTCACCGGGCCCGAGGCCGTGCCCCCGCCCTTCAGGAGCTCGTGCGAGGAGCGGATGCGTGACAGGTTGACGCCGGCTCCCGAGCCGCCCTTGAAGATGATCCCTTCCTCCGTGTACCAGTTGAGGATCGAGTCCATTTTGTCCTCCACCGACAGGATGAAGCAGGCGCTCCCCTGCTGGGGCACGCCCTGCACGCCGATGTTGAACCACACCGGCGAGTTGAACGCCGCCTTCTGGTGGATGATGAGGTACTTGAGCTCGTGGTTGAAGACCAGGGCCTCCTCGTCGTCGACGAAGTAGCCGTCCTTGATGCCCCAGGCGGTCAGCGTGTCGGCCACCCGGTCGGCCACCTGGCGCAGCGACCACTCGCGCTCCTCGGTACCGAGGGTCCCCCGGAAGTACTTCTGCGCCAGAATGTTCGTGGCGTTCACACTCCAGGACTCGGGCACCTCGACGCCCAGCTGCTCGAAGGCCACCGTGCCGTCCCGGAAGTTCGTGATGCGGGCGTCACGGCGCTCCCACACCACCTCGTCGTACGGGTGGACGCCTTCGGTGGTGAAGTGCCGGCGGATGCCGATCTCGGATCGCTGGGGGGCGATGGCCATAGCGCTGGGGTCCTCCTGTGGTGTCGTTCTCGGGGGTGTCGTTGCTGCTCTGCGGTTGCTGCTGCCTGCCTATTGCCGGACTTCCTCTGCCTGCCGGGCGTCGCCGTCACCCCACCCCAAGTCCAGCGGAGCGGTGTGTCACGGTGTGTCTCCCGATCCTGCGCCCGGAAGGGGGGTTGCGTCGCTTCACCACAACATATTGTGGTTGGTCCCTCCCCGAGACACGAGATGATGTGTCATTACAGCACTGTAGTTACGCCCTTGTCAACCAAATGCCTGCATCATTCCTGCAGGTCACGGGGCATTCGCGATTGTTTGCGCGCGAGCCCCGCCCGGAACGGCCGTCGGGGCGCCGAATACCCGCGATCCATTAGGTTCGGCACCTCATGGCCGGGGTCGTCGTCGCCGTCGATGCGGGTACGACCGGCGTGCGCGCCCTGGCCGTGGACGCCCGGGCCCGGGTCACCGACGTCGCCTACCGGGAGCTGGCACAGCACTTCCCGCGCCCCGGTTGGGTGGAGCACGACCCCGACGACATCTGGGACAGCGTCCGCGCCACGCTGGCCGAGCTCGGCGCCCGCCTGGCCGAGCAGGGCGACACGGTGGCCGCCATCGGCATCACCAACCAACGCGAGACCCTCGTCGCCTTCGACCGCTCGACGGGCCGGCCGCTCCACCGCGCCATCGTCTGGCAGGACCGCCGCACGGCCGCCCTGTGCGCCGAGCTCATCGAGGCGGGCCATCTCCCGCTGGTGCGGGCCACCACGGGTCTCGTGCTCGATCCGTATTTCAGCGCCACCAAGGCAGCCTGGCTCCTCCGCCACGGCGACCTCGCCCTGGCGGCCGACGATCCCGGCCTCTCCTTCTGCACGGTGGACAGCTGGATCCTGTGGAACCTGACCGGGGGCGCCGGCGGCGGCGTCTACGCCACCGACCCCTCCAACGCCAGCCGCACGCTCCTGTTGGACACCGCCACGCTCGCCTGGTCCCCCGAGCTGTGCGCCCTTTTCGGCGTACCGATGCAGACGCTGCCCGAGGTGCGGCCGTCGGCCGGCCGTTTCGGCACTGCCGCGCTGGGCGACCTCGGCCCCGCGGCGGCCGTCCTCGACGGCGTCCCGGTCGCCGGCGTCCTGGGCGACCAGCAGGCGGCACTGTTCGGTCAGGCCTGCTTCGACCCGGGCATGGTGAAAGCCACCTACGGCACGGGCAGCTTCGCGCTGGCCAACGCCGGACCCGAGAGGCCGGCCGCGCCCGACGGCCTCACCGTCAGTTGCGCCTGGGATCTCGGGGACCACGCCGACGAGCGCGGCCGCGTCGCCTACGCGCTCGAGGGCTCGACCTTCGTCTCGGGCGCCGCCATCCAGTGGCTGCGCGACGGCCTCGGCATCATCTCGTCCGCCGCGGAGATCGGCCCCTTGGCGGCGTCGGTGCCCGACAGCGGAGGGGTGATGTTCGTGCCCGCGCTGACCGGCCTCGGCAGCCCCTGGTGGGACCCCTCCGCCCGCGGCATCGTCACCGGTCTCACGCGCGGCGTCGGCCGCGCCCAACTCGCCCGCGCCTGCGTGGAGGCGATGGCCTTCCAGGTGCGCGACATGACCGATGCCATGGCTGCCGCCTCGGCCTCCCCACTGTCCGCGCTGCGGGCGGACGGAGGTGCCGCCGCCATGGACCTCCTCCTCGCGCTACAAGCCGAGCAGAGCCGCATGCCGGTGGCGCGGCCGGCGTCACTCGAGTCCACCGCGCTGGGCGCCGCCACGGTGGCCGGGCTGGCCGAAGGGATGTGGTCGTCGCTGAGCGAGCTGGCCGGGCTCTGGCGCGCCCAGACCGTCTTCGAGCCCGAATTGCCCGTCGAGCTGACCGACGCCCTGCACGCGGGGTGGCGCCGGGCGGTCGACAAGTCGATTGGCTGGGCCGACATCCACGCCGGGTGACCGTCTCGGGGCACGAGCGCACCAATCCCGTGTCCCACGCACGAAATCTGCGGGCTGGCGCTGCTTTGGCCCTACCACTGCCGAAGCGCAGCGGACACAATGGAGCGGGGAACACCGAGCTGTGCGCAGGCGAACGGGCGCTCGTCAGGGCTCGACCCCAGGGAGGGCAGCGTGGAACGACGCGATGCCAAGTCGCCGGGCTCGTTCCGTCGCTCCCACCCCGTGGCGCGGCGAGCGGGTGTGGTCGTCGCCGGGCTGCTCGTCGTGGCAGGGACCACGACCGTGTTCGACGGGTCGTCGACGGTCTTCGGCAGCGCGTCCCCCAGCCCCACGCTGAGCTGTAACGACAACTGGGTCGGAGACGGCGCGTCCGGCGACTGGGGCTCGGCCGCCAACTGGAGCACCGGGGTACCGAACGGCGCGGCCGTCAGCGCGTGCATCGCCGGCAACGCTGCCGTGACCCTCACCGGGTCGTCCTCCATCGGCGAGCTCACCGTGTCCGCCGGCAGCAGCCTCACTATCAGTGGCGCCGCGTCCACGGCCGGCAATCCGACCGCCGACCGCACGGCGGTGCCGAGCTTGACCATTTCGTCCGGCCTGCAGAACAGCGGCTCGCTGACCGTGGCCACGACGGGGACGTCCGGCGGCCACCCCGCTCTCTCGCTGAGCGGGCCCGTCACCAACTCAGGCACCATCACCGTCGATGGCACCATGGGTATCGGAGGCGCCGCCACCTCCGTCGTCCAGAACGACGGCATCATCGGTATCGCACCCGGCGGCCTGATCGACGGAGACCAAGCTCCGACGATCACGAACGGCCCGGAGGGCACATTGGCCTTCGGCATCGACGGTCCGCCGAATTCGAGCGACGCATACGGCCGCATCGCCGGAACCACGCTGGTTCTCGGCGGGACCGCGGACCCCGTCTTCGAAGACGGCTTCGTGCCATCCTCGGGCGCCGAGTACGTCGTCGACGACGGACCGACGGCAGGAACCTTCGTCGCCGTCTCGGACGGCGCCACGGCGGACTACGCAAAAACCGATCAGCTCGGACTCGTCGGCGGAGCTCCGGCCACGGGCACGGCGACGAGCGTCACGAGCTCCGCTCCGGCGGGCTCGCTCTTCGGGCAGCCCGTCCATCTCAGCGCGGTGGTCACCCCCGCCTCCGGCACCGGCCCGACCGGGTCCGTCTCTTTCTTCGCGAATGATGTCCCCCTCGGCAGCTCACCGGTGACGAGCACTTCGTCCGGCGTAACCAGCGCCACCGTGGTCACCTCGGACCTGCCCGCCGGGAGTGCGTCGATCACCGCGACCTATGGCGGCGACGTGCTGTTCGCCGCCAGCACGTCGACCGTCCTGACACAGGTCGTCACCCCGGATCCCACGAATGTGACGATCACTCCCTCGGTGCCCAGCCCCGAAGCGGGTCAACCCGTGACCGACACCGCCACCGTCGCGCCCACGTCCCAACCTGCCGCCAAGCCCACGGGAACCGTCTCGTTCACTGATGATGGCAGCCCGGTGCCCCCCTGCCAGGCTCTGCCGTTGCCCGACGTCGCCCCGTTCCAGGCGGCCTGCACCGAGACCTTCGGATCCGGGGCCACGCACACCGTCGCGGCGACCTACAGCGGGGACGTCGACAACGCCGGCAGCACGGGCTCGCTGCTCCAGACGCCCGGCCAGATCCCGACCGTGACCGCCGTCACGTCCTCCACCCCGCGCACCGTCTACGGACAGGTCGCCGACGTCACCGCCACCATCACGCCCACGGCGGGCGCCGCGGTGAACCCGAGTGGTTCCGTCACCTTCTTCGACGGCTCGTTGCCGCTCGGCACCGTGGACGTCTCGGACGCAGGCGGCACGGCCACCGCGACCATCGGCACCTCCAGCCTGCTCGAGGGCCCTCATTTCGTCACGGCCGCCTACAGCGGCGACGCGACCTACGCCACGAGCACGACGGTGACGCCGGCGACCGTCGACGTGGCCGAAGCGCCGACGTCGGTCGCCCTCAGCGACGCGTCCGCGCAATCGGTGGTCGGCCAGACGGTCGTCCTCACCGCCTCCATCGCCTCGCCTGCACCCGGCCCGACCGGCACGGTCCAGTTCGCCGACAACGGAGAGCCGATCGGCAGCGGAGCAGTGTCCGGCGGACAGGCAACCTTCGAGACGTCGTCCCTCCCACTCGGCGAGCACGCGATCACGGCCGTCTACGAGGGCGACGACAACTTCATCGGCGGCTCATCGACGGACACGCTCATGCAGACGGTCGGCCAGGCCGCGACGTCGACGGGCGTGACCAGCGCGCACGACCCTGGGCTGGTCGGGCAGCCGATCGCCTACACCGCGACGGTCACCGTGGCGACGCCCGGATCCGGGACGGCGACCGGCACCGCGTCCTTCAGCGATGACGGGAACCCCATTCCCGGCTGTCAGGCGCTCACGCTCCCTCCGGCACCGTCCTCCGTCGTCACGTGCACGCAGGCCTATGACTCCACCGGCACCCAGGACATCACCGTCGCGTACAGCAGCGACACGAACTTCACCGCCTCCGAAGGCGCCACGACCGAGAGCGTGTCGCCGGTGTCCACCACGACCACACTCGTCCCGTCGCCTGCCGCGTCGACGACGGGCCAGGGTGTGACGCTCACCGCCACCGTGAGCCCGACATCGGGGACGGCCGACCCGGACGGCGCGGTGTCGTTCACGCTCGGCGGGACGGTGCTCGGGAACTCCGTCGTGTCGACGACGAACGGCATCAGCTCCGCCAGCATGCTGCTCACGACCTTGCCCCTCGGGTCGGACCCGGTCACCGCGACGTACAGCGGCAGCACCGACTTCCTCGCCAGTTCGTCTGCCGGCGCCACGCCCGTCACCGTGACGAAGGCGCCCACCACCATCGGGCTCTTGGCGGCGGCGGACGCTTCCATCGCCGGCGGGCCGACGACGCTCATCGCCAACATCTTTCCGGCCACGGGGTCCGGGGAGACCGGCACGGTGACGTTCTTCGAGAACGGCGTCCGCATCGGGACGAGTCCCGTGACGAACGGGCAGGCCACGCTCGCCGTGTTCGACACCATGGGCGGCAGCGTCGCCTTCACGGCCGATTACTCGGGGGACCCCAATTTCAACGGCGGCACCACCCCGAGCCCATTCGTCCCCGGAGGCTGACAGGCTCGGGCGGATGGGCCGCGGGCCCCTGAACTGGGGCTCCCGCCCCTCGGGCCCCGCAAACGACCTTCGGAAAGTCTCCGTCCGAGAAATAAAGCAAGGGAATCCTTGTTATATTCATCCGGTAGAGCGGTCCCACCGCTCAGAAGGGTGGGCAGCCATGAGCGTGGCAATCGTGACAGGAGCAAGCCGGGGACTCGGCGAGGCGCTGGCGACGGGTCTGGCCCGTGCCGGCTGGTCACTGGTGGTCGACGGCCGTGATCCCCGCACGCTGGAGGCGGCAGTCCGGCGCATCGGGGCGAAGGCACCGACCGGGACGCAGATCGTCGCGGTCGCCGGCGACATCACCGACGAGGAGCATCGGCACAATCTGACGGCCGCCGCCTTCGAACTGGGTGGCCTCGACCTCGTCGTGAACAACGCGGGGACGCTCGGGACATCGCCGCTCCCCTCCCTGGCCGACTACCCGCTCGACGACCTGCGCATCGCGTTCGAGGTGAACGTCATCGCCCCGCTCGCCGTCGTGCAGGACGCACTGCCGCTTCTCTTGGACTCACCGCACCCGCGTGTGCTGAACGTGACATCGGACGCCGCGGTCGAGGCCTACGAGGGCTGGGGTGGCTACGGCGCCGGCAAAGCCGCTCTCGAGCATCTCGGCGCCGTGCTGGCGGCGGAGTTCCCGACCCTCACCGTGTGGTCGGTCGATCCCGGTGATCTGCGGACGGCGATGCACCAGGCCGCCTTCCCCGGTGAGGACATCTCTGACCGTCCCGAGCCGAGCACGGCGGTCCCCGGCTTCCTCGAGCTCATCGGCAGCGCGCGCCCGAGCGGCCGTTACCGCGCCGCGGAGCTCCTCTCGACCGGAGCGGTGGCGTGAGCGCGCTGACCGTGCCGAGCCTGGAGCACGCCTCGCCGGCCCGGCTGCCCGAACTCCACCCGCTGTCGTTCGCATTGCCGGCCGAGCTCGAGGCGCCGGCGCCCCCCGAGTACCGCGGCATGACGCGTGATGCCGTCCGCATGCTGGTGGCGACCAAGTCCGACGGCGCCCTCGTGCACTCCACCTTCTCCGAGCTCCCCCGCTTCCTGGACGAGGGTGATCTGGTGGTGATCAACACGTCGGGCACCCTCGCTGCCGAAATCGACGGCACGGCACGCGACGGGTCGGCCCTGCAGGTGCACCTGTCGACCCAGCTCCCGGCCGGGTTGTGGACCATCGAGGTCCGACGTGCCGGCCAGGCGTACCTCGGTGCCACCGCGGGTGACCACATCGACCTGCCCGACGGAGGGTACGTGTCCCTCCTGGCGCCGTACTCCCCCGGACCCGGTGGCCTCGGCGTCAGGCTCTGGGTCTCCAGTGTCGAGACGCCCGGGCGCCTGCACCGCTACCTGGCCCGTCACGGCCGGCCCATCCGCTATGGCTACGTCCAGGGCAGCTATCCGATCAGCGCCTATCAGAACGTGTACGCCACCGACCCCGGCTCCGCCGAAATGCCGAGCGCGGGCCGCCCGTTCACCCCCGAGGTCCTCACGCGCCTGGTGGCCAGGGGTGTCGGTGTGGCCCCCCTCCTGCTCCACACCGGCGTCGCCTCCTTGGAGGCCAGCGAGCCGCCCTACGCCGAGTACTTCCGGGTCTCGCTGCCCACCGCGCACCGCATCAACGACACCCGGCGATCCGGCGGACGCGTCATCGCCATCGGCACGACCGTCGTCCGCGCCCTCGAGTCCGTGGTCGACGATCATGGCCACGTGCACCCGAGCGAAGGCTGGACCGAGACGGTCGTCTCACCCGAGCGCCCGGTGCGCTCCATCGACGGGTTCCTGACCGGGTGGCACGAGCCCGAGGCCTCGCACCTCGCCATGCTCGAGGCCATCGCCGGACGTCCCCTCCTGGAAGCCTCCTACGCCGCCGCCCTCGAAGAGGGCTACCTGTGGCACGAGTTCGGCGACGTGCATCTGATCCTGCCGTGACCCCCGAGACCGAATCGCCCCTGCAGCAGCTGCCGACGACCCGGCGGGCCATCTTGAACCTGCTGAAGCGCCAAGGCCCCCTGGACGCCGCCGCTGTCGCCGACGCGCTCGCCTTGACGCCCGCCGCCATCCGGCTCCAGCTGAGCCACCTCGAAGAGGACGGCCTCCTGGCCCACACCGAGGACGCCGCCGAAGGCGCGCGGCGCGGCCGGCCCCGTCACGTCTACGAGCTGACCTCGGCGGCCGAAGCGCTCTACCCCAAGCGCTACGGCGACCTGACGACCGAGCTGCTCGGGTACCTGGGCGGCCCCGGCGCCACGCAGGTCGACGAGCTCTTCGAGCAACGACGTCAGAGGCGCGTCGCCGGCGCGTTGCCCAGGACCGAGCACCTCCCCTTCGACGAGCAGGTGGCCGCGCTGACGGCGATCCTCGACGAGGACGGCTATCTGGCCGAGGCAGAGAAGCTGCCCGACGGCAGCTGGCGCATCACCGAGCACAACTGCGCCATCCTCACCGTGGCCCACGGGTTCTCCCAGGCCTGCTCGAGTGAGCTGGCCTTCATCCGCGACGCGCTCCCGGGGGCGTCAGTGCGCCGGGTGGCCCACCTCATGGACGGGGCGCATGTCTGCGCCTACGTCGTCAGCCCGCCGACGTCGTCGAGTCGGCCGACCTGATCTCAAGGACGGAGACGCCGTCCACTTCGTGGATCTCACTCTGGAGCAACTCGACGAGATGGTCCCCACCGATCTCGACGACGAACTCGTCGACGGCGTGACCCTCGTCCCGTTCCAAGATGTTGATCGCCACGATGTCCCCCCCGACTGCCCCGATTCTGCTGGCCACGAGGCCCAGGGCACCCGGCCGGTCCGGCAGCGCGATTCGCACGACATAGCCAGCCATGGCCACAACTTAGGCGGTCAATGTGAACCGCTTGTTTCAGATTGCTTACGAAACACCGCTGCTGGGCACACGCTCAGGCAGGCGCCCTCAGGCAGGGGCCACGCCCGCCCGGCCCGGGACGTACTCGTCGACGTAGGGACGCTCCGAGAGGGCGGCGATCTCGTGCATGAGCCTGTCGGTGAAGTCCCGGCACTGGGTGTGGTCGTGGTTGGCCAACGGGTCGGCGGGGTTCTCCGGCGGCTCCATCTGCATCGGCTTGCCGAAACGTATGACGACGGTCTTGAAGGGCCGCATGAAGTTGGCGTTCACGGGCTGCACCTCGACCGTGCCGACGACGCCCACTGGGATCACGGGGACGCCGCACTCGCGTGACAACCTGGTCACACCCGTCCGTCCCTTGTGGACGTACGGGTCGAGGCTGCGAGTGCCCTCCGGATACAAGCCGAGGATGTTGCCCTTCCCGAGCACGTCGTTGCGCGCCGTGTCGAGTGCCCGCTCCGACACGCTCCCCCCGCCGCGGCGGATCGGTATCTGCCCCGCGCCCCGGAAGAACCACGCCGTCTTCCACGAGTCGAAGTACTCCGCCTTGGCCAGGAAGGTGACCTTGCGCCGGACCACCAACGGAATGAAGAAGGAATCACAGAAGGACTGGTGATTGGCCGCCAGCACGACGGGTCCGTGCTTGGGGATGTTCTCTCGCCCCTCGACCTTGACGCGCCACAGGACGAAGAAGATCGGGGTGAGGATCGCCTTGAGCACCCAGTACGTCACGGGCCCAAGGTACCCCCGGCAGGCGCCCCCCGCACCGGGTGCCGGCTGTGCTGAACTGCAATGCCGGATACCCGCCTGGCGTGGAGGTGCGCAGCGTGACAAGTGAGACCCTGACTGCCGAGCCGTTCGTGTCCGGCCTGTTCTTCGGCGAATGCCCCCGCTGGCACGAGGGCCGGCTCTGGTACTCGGACTTCTTCGACCACGCCGTCTTCTCCGTCTCGCCCGATGGCGAGCGCCGGGTCGAGGTGGACTTCGACGGTGAGCCGGCCGGCTTGGGCTGGCTGCCCGACGGGCGGCTCCTCGTCAACTCCCGGCTCGACCGGGTCATCCTGCGCCGCGAGCCCGACGGCATGCTCGTCGAGCACGGCGACCTGCGGCCGTGGGCCACCTGGCACGCCAACGACATGGTGGTGGCCTCCAACGGGCAGGCCTACTCGGGCAACTTCGGTTTCGACCTCGACGGCCTGCACGACGGGACGGTGGACGCCAGCGCCATCTCCACCGCCTCCCTCGTCCGCGTCGACCCCGACGGCACCAGCCACGAAGCGGCCGACGATCTGCACTTTCCGAACGGCACGGTCATCACCGAGGACGGCGCCACGCTCATCATCGCCGAGAGCTTCGGCGGGCGTTTGAGCTCGTTCGACCGTGCCGCCGACGGCACGCTCACCAACCGGCGGGAGTGGGCCTCCCTCAAGAACGTGGCGCCCGACGGCATGTGCCTCTGCGCCGACGGATCCGTCTGGGTGGCCAACGCGCTCGGGCCAGAGTGCCTGCGCATCGCCGAAGGCGGCGAGATCCGCGAACGCGTGAGCACGGCCCTCAATTGCTTCGCCTGCATGCTCGGCGACGACGACCGCCGCACGCTCTACCTCGTCACCGCCGCCGACAGCAATGCGTCGGTGGCCCGGGCCGCTCGCAACGGCGCGCTCGAGAAGGTGCGGACGACCGTGCCGGGTGCCGGCCTGCCGTGACCCTGGTCGGGCTCCGCCGGCGGGTCGGCGGGAGGGACGGCCTGCTCCAGTGGCCGAGACGCGTGGCCTCGTTCGTCGCGGCCTGCGCGGCGACGACGGCACTCGTGGCCACGGCCGGCGTGATCGGCGTCTGGTCGGCACCGCCCACGGGGGCGGCGGCCGCGCCCCCGTACCTGCTGGCCTTGGGTGGCTCGGCCTCGGTCGGCTTCCAACCGACGCCGGCCCATCCGCACGGGCAGGCGACGTCCTCGGGCTATGCCGAGGATCTGGTGGCGCTGGAGCAACAACGCTGGCCGGGGCTCACCGTCGTGCACCTGGGCTGTCCGGGCGCCACCACCGTGACCGTGCTCGAAGGGGGCGGGAAGTGCCCCTACGCACAGGGGGACCAGCTCCAGGCGGCCGAGGCCTTCCTCCAGTCGCACCCCAGCACCGTGCTGGTCACCGTCGATCTGGGCTTCAACGACCTGCTCGCCTGCCTGCGCCACAAGATCGTCAAAGCATCGTGCGTGGACGGCTCCCTGGCCACGGTGCACGACCACCTGGCACAGATCCTGGCCGGCCTCAAGGAGGCGGCGCCCTCGGGCACGCGCATCGTCGGCGTGGGCCACTACGACCCGTATCTGGGTGACTATCTGCGGGGTCCCGGCGGCCAGGCCTTCGCGGTCGCCACCTTGGGCGTGATGGAGCAGCTCGATGCAACCCTGCGGTCGGACTACGCCGGGGCCGGGCTGCCCGTCGCCGACGTCGCCTCAGCCTTCGAGCTCGGGAACCACCACGGCATGCGCTGGTCCGGACTGCCCACCGTGCCCACGGACGTCGCCCGCACCTGTGAGCTGACGTGGATGTGTGACCACCCGCCGCTCGGCCACAACATGCACCCCGACGACGCCGGCTACCTCGCGATCGCGTCCGCCATCGCCGCCGCTGTCGCAGGCACCTGATCCCGCGCAGCGGCGCCGGCGGCATCGACCACTCGGCCCGCCGCTTGCCGCACCGCGGCGGGCCGCTCGCGTCGCCACGGCACCTGGGTGCGCCCGGTCAAAGGCTTGGCCAGGGGGGTGCGGGCCAGCAACTCGGTGAGCCCGATGCACAGCACGAAGACGACTGCGACGGTGATCGCGGCGACCAGGGGCCACGGCAGGTACTGGTTGAGGTGTTGCCATCCGAGCCAGCTCATGATCGTGATGAAGAACACCTGCGCCAGATAGATGCCGTACGAGTTGTCCGACCCCGACTGCACCAGGGCCCGGGTCCGCTTCGATCGGCGCCGGTGCACCAGGGCCACGCCGATCAGATAGATGCAGGCGATCGCACCGATGTTGAACGGGATGACGATCGGCTGGAACGGATCGGAGCTCGAGCCCAGCCATGACGCGGCGTGGTCGGCCGCCAGGTAGTACCAGACCTCGGCCGCCACCGCCGCCGCCAGCGTGCCCGCCACAATCAGCAGCACGTGCGAGCGGAGCCAGTCGTGGAACTCGTCGAGATGCATGGCCACCACCAAGCCGGCCACGAGATAGAACTGGTAGGAGGTCACCTCGCGGGTCGCCCAGTAGCCCTGCATCCAACCCGGGACCAGGCCCCAGTGCATGGTCGACACCAGCACGATCTGCACCAGTCCGCTGGCGAGCAGCACGAGCCCGTGGTGCCCGATGGTCTTGCGCAGCAGGACCAGCAGGAGCGGGAACAGCGCGTAGAACTCCAGCAGTACAAGCAGGTAGTAGAGCTGGTAGTAGCCGGTGCCGAAGAGATAGAGCAGATGGATCGTGTCCGCCCTCGGGGTGCCGTGCTCGCTCGGCAGACCGACCATGAAGTAGATGACGGTCCAGCACAGGTACGGAACGGCGACCAAGGCGAAACGGCGGCGCCAGAACGTGCGGTGATCGATACCCGGCAGGTCCCGCACGCTGTAGGCCAGCATGCAGGCCGACACGAAGAGGAACGCCTCCCGGGTGACGTGGAGCAACTGCAGCGACGCCCCGACGGCCAGGCCCGCGGCCAGAGGGGCGAAGAAGAGGAGGGTGTGGGTCGACACAACGCCTGCCTGCTTCACCGGCCGCATGGCATCGATGTGATCGAGCCTCTTGCGGGTGCCCCGGACCGGCTGGTTCGGCGAGAGCGGCGATTCGACTGTTGTCACCGAAGATCGAAGTGGTACAGCACGGGGACCTCGGGCGTGTCGAGCAGGCGCCGCTTGACCTTGCCCGTGGCACCCGCCGGCAACGCCTCCACGACGCAGAGGGCGACCGGCCGCTTGGCCCGGACCAGGTCGCGCTCGAGCACCTTGGCCAGGCGTGTCGCTGTCTCCTGCGCGACGACGTCGGCGTCCCCGGTGTCGTCACCGTCCGGGTGCCCTGTGCCATCGGCGGGTTGCAGCACGACGAACGCCACAGGGACCTGCCCCAGTTCGGGATCGCTCCGGCCGACGACGGCAACGGCCGCAACCATGGCGTCGGCGCCGATGACCTCCTCCACCTCGCGCGGCAGGACCTTCTCCCCGCCCCGATTGATGACATCGTCGGTCCGGGCGTCCAGGTAGACGAAGCCGTCGGCATCCTTGTGCCCCAGATCCCCGGTGCGCAGCCAGCCGTCCGGGTGGAAGCGGTCCTGATGGGTGTCCCCGGCGTAGTGGTCGATGACCGAGACGCCGCGGATCTCGATGTGGCCGATGTGGAACTCGGGCGCCTCCAGCGGGCTGCCGACCGGCTCGGCCTGACGGACGATGCGCAACTCCAGCCCGACGGGCAGGCCCACCGACCCGGCGCGGCGCGGCATGGACAGCGGGTGCGCCGTGATCTGGCTGGCCGCCTCGGTCATCCCGTACGTCTCGATCACTGGGACTCCGGTACTCGCCTCGAATCGATCGGCCGCCGCCACCGGCAAGGGGGCCGACGCCGACCGGATGAACCGGACGCCGGGGGGAACGGTCTCGTCGGGTCCGAGCGTGCTCAAGCGCGAGACAATGGCGGGCACCGCGTTGATCCACGTGATGGAGTGACTGGCCATGAGGTCCCAGAAGCCGCTCCGGTGGAAGCGGTTGTCGAGGACCAGGCTCGAGCCCGCCGCCAGGGCCGACAACAGACCCACGACTTCGGCGTTGATGTGAAAGAGGGGCAGCGGATTGAAACCGCGGTCCTCGCTCCCGAGCTGCAGGTGCGACGCCACGCCGCGCGCTGTGTGCAGCAATTGCTCCTGGCTCAACCGGACCACCTTGGGCGTCCCGGTGGTGCCTGACGACGACAGGACGACGCCGCCCGCGCCGGCCCGCTGGGGTGCCGTCGCCCCGGGCCTGGTGGCGCGCCCGTCCTCCAAGCGCTCGAGGCGATCGAGCTCGACCCATTCGCCGTCGATCCCGCCGGGTGCGGGGTGATCGGCCAGCACGAGATCCACGCCCGTGCGCGACAGGGTCACCGCCAGGCCGCCGCTGCCGCCGACGGGCAGGGAGGGATGGAGGGGCGCCACCCAGAAGCCGGCGTTCACAGCCCCGAGGAACGCATCGGCGAATGCGACCGGGTCGTCGACGAGAAGACCGATGGTGGTGAGGCCCCGGGCCCGGACCCCGCCCAGCAAGGCCTGCCACCGCTCCATGCTCCGCTCCAGCTGGCGGAAGGACATGGACGCGTCGGCCCGGGCGTGCGCGACATAGGTGCAATCACCCAGCACCACCGAACGAGCGCGGATGAGGTCGCACAGGGCGATGACGGGCTCGGTCGAGGCGACGGAGCCCTGTCGTGGGCGCTCGCCGGCGGCAAGGGGCCTTCTCGTGGCGACGGCCTGCATCAGTACATCATCCTGGGGTCGGCGTAGTGCTTGAACTCGATCAGGTTGTCGGACGGGTCGCGCAGGACGAAGGTCCGGTGCACCTCGACCAGCCCGTCGAAGCGGGTGCTCACGTCGGCGAAGAACTCGATCTTGCGTTGCAGGCACAGCTCGTGCAGTGCGTCGAAGTCCCGGCCCTCGCGGAAGGTGACCCCGAAATGTCTTGGGTAGAGGCGCAGCTCGGCCGGACGCGGAGCGGGATGCTCGTCGAGGTGGCAGACCAATTGATCGCCGAAGAAGTCGATCGTGATGCGATCGGCGTAGCGGCGGGCCAGCTTGCAGCCCAGGGCGCCGACGTAGAAGGCCTGCGCCTCGTCGAGATCGTCGACCGGGATCGCCAGATGGAAGACGTCGCAGCTCTCCCTCATGAGACCGCGACGTGCAGATCCTCGAAGCATTCGAGGGTGTCAGCACGGAGGCCGAGCCGGATCGTCTCGAGTCCGAGGAGCGCGGTCGATGCGACGTTGCCGAGATTGACGTCCGAGCCGATGCGTCGGACGAAATAGCACTGCAGCTTCGTGGACGGCGCCTCGAAGAGCAGACGTGCCGGGTCGACGTCACTGTCGAGGATCTCCTCAATGAGGCCGATGCGGAGCTCGCCGTTGGACCGGCAGATGCCCGAGCTCCCGCTCTCCCTGGACTCGAGGGTCACAAGGTAGGCCCCGGCCTCCAGGTCCTCGTGGATGCACTCGATCCAACGGTCGGGCGCCAGGCGCTCGGATCGCTCCGAATCCTTGAAGCCGACCTCGGACATCACTTTGAACTCGCCCGCCAACTTCCGGACGTAGCCGGCCTTCTCAATGTGCGAGAGGGCGATGGTCCCGTTGGAGACCTCCACGTACCGACAGCCGAAGCTCTCGCACATGTCCCTGAAGTCGTCGAAGCGATCCTGCAGCACGAACTTCTCGAAGAGGGTGCCCCCGAAGTAGTAGTCGACACCGACGTCGTTGAGCACGTCGATCTTGCGCTGGAGGTCGGAGGTCACGATGGCGGTCCCCCAACCGAACTTCACGAAATCGAGGAACTCGGCTCCGCTCTCCACGACGTCTTGGAACTGACGGGTCGCCAGCCCGCCGTCCACCATCATCGTCAGGCCTTGGGCCCTCGGCTTGCTGCTCCTCGGGGGCAGTTGCAACATCGTTGGACGCATCACACGCTCCTTGCTGTTTCTCTCGACTAGCTCTACTGCGTGACCGTCGCGGCCGGACGGAGCCGCCCGAGGCGCCACACACTGGCGTTGGGGACCGCTCCCCATTCCATGGCGTCCACGCCGATGCCGTCGGCGTAGGCCTGGGCCACCCGGATGACACCGCCGTGCGTCACCACGACGACGCTGCCTTCCGCTGCAGTGGCTTCGGCGACGTCCATGAAGGTGGCCACGCGCTGGTACATCTCTCGCAGAGACTCCCCTTCCGGCGGCCGGGCGTCGGCGTCGACGACCCGACCGCCCTCCATCCCTGAGAATGCGGGGTGCAGCTCGCTGAGCGGGTGGCCCTGCGCCGTGCCGAAGTTCCGTTCCCGCAGCGAACGCTCGTAGCGCAGTGGAAGACGCAGTGCGTGCCCGATGATCTCGGCGGTTTCGTGGGCCCGCTCCAGATCGCTGGTGCAGATCGCACTGGCGCGGAGGCTTCCGAGTTGTTCTGCGGCACGAGCGGCTTCACGCCGGCCCTTCGCAGTGAGGATGGAACCTTCCGCCTGTCCCTGCACGAGCCCGGATGCGTTCCAGGTGCTCTCACCGTGACGTACGAACCACAGTGTCGGCTTCTCGTCTTGTTCACTCACCGACTACCACAATGCCCAAGTCGTCTGAGCCTGTACTGGGAATCGGAGAAGAAGTTCATGACGAAATGTGAGGAAATGATGAGCTCGCGCACGCGAGCGTTTCCGGTACCTGAGATGAAGCTGATATCTGAGATGAGCCTGAGTTTTGAAGTGGTCGTACGCGCGTTGCACACATGCGCGCGCGGCGCGCACAGACGCGCGCGGCGCGCACAGACGCGCACAGCGCGCGCGGCGCGCTCAGACGCGCACAGCGCGCGCGGCGCGCTCAGACGCGCACGGGCTCGCGCTCGGGTGCGGCGGCGACGTCATCGACGACGGCCGGGGCGGGTGTGGTCAGCGTCTCGGGGCCGAGTCGCGCCCGCTGCTCGGCGCGCACCGGACCACAGAGCACCCAACGCAAGGGCGTGTGCAACAGCAGTGCGGTGAAGAGCGCCGAGATCCCGATGGTGAGCACGAAGGTCATGGCCACCGTCCCGGCCCACCCCAGGTGTGGCGTGATGCCCGCATCACCGAGACCCGACCGCACGAGATTGATGAAGAGCACGTGGCAGAGGAAGATCCCGCCGGTGAGCCCGGCCAGGAATTCGGCCGAGAAGATCCTCGGCCCGCGGGCGGGACGGCGCATGCTGTGACGCCACCACATCCAGGCCCCGCACTCCAGCGCCGCCACCGCCGCCGTGAACCAGAGAAAGGCGACCGGCTGGTAGAGGTCCGAGGCGCGCCCGGTGGGCGACCCGGTCCAGACGGCGATCAGGTACCAGAGCGTGGAGATGGCGCCCATCACGACGGCGCCGGCGATGACCTGCCGGTACCAGCGCTCCACGAAGGCGCGCACCTCGTCGAAGTGCAGGGCGACCAGAATGCCGGCCACGAACTGCTCCTGGTACGTGATCGGGTTGCGCGCCCAGGGCCACTTCGACGCGATGTCAAGGGTCCACTGGCCCACCACGCCGAACGACGAGGTGTAATGGAGGTCGGCGGCCAGCAACAGGGCGAACAGAAGGCTGCCGAGCATGATGAGTCCGTGGTGCGAGCTCGCCCGCAACACCCGGAACACCGCCGGGAAGACGGCGTAGAGCAACAGGAGCACGACCACGAAATAGAGTTGGTAGAAGCCGTACAAGGTGTAGTTCCAGAGCAGCGACCACGCCTGGTCCCACGCATTGCCCGTGATCATGGTGAAGACCCAGTAGATGAGCGTCCAGGCGAGGAAGGGCACGCCGATCTGCACATAGCGGCGGCGCCAGAAGCCGACCGTCGAGCGGGGTCGGGTGATCTGCGAATAGGTCAGCAGGAAAGCAGCCAGGAAGAAGAAGGCCGTGCGGCTGAAGTGCAGGAGCATGACGAAGGCCCACGCCGTCGTGTTCCCGCCCTGGACGTTCCACAGCAGCGAATGCTGCAACACGACGGCGCAACAGGCGATCACCCGGAACGAGTCGAACTGGCTGATGTAGCCCCCGCGCCTGCCCGGGACGGTGACGCCGGCCGGCACCGGAGCCGGCGACACGCCCGACTGGTCCGCGCTCGACACGGAGGGATCCTCCCGCACTTGCCTCAAACCAACCTGTGTGCGCGCCGGGAAAAGGCGCCCGCTCAGCCCAGCTTGGTCAGCGCACCGCGCAGATGGCGCACGGCCTGGCCGATGCGCTGCTCGTTCTCGATCAGGGCGAAACGGACGTGTCCGTCTCCACCGGGACCAAAGCCGACGCCGGGCGACGTGGCGACACCTGCCTCGCTGACCAGGTACTTCGAGAACTCGAGGGAGCCCATTTCGCGGTAGGGCTCGGGAATGGGGGCCCAGACGAACATGGTGCCCTTGGGCGGCTCGAGGTTCCAGCCGATCCGGTTGAGACCGTCGCACAGCGCGTCGCGGCGCGACCGGTAGATGGCGTTGATCTCCTTCGGATAGTCGGGCGCTTCGTTCATGGCGACGATGGCGGCGATCTGAATCGGCTGGAAGGTCCCGTAGTCGAGATACGTCTTGAGCTTGGTGAGCGCCTGGACGATCTCCGCGTTGCCGACCACGAAGCCGACGCGCCAACCCGCCATGGAGAACGACTTGGTCATGGTGTAGATCTCCACCGCGACGTCAGAGGCACCCGGCACCTGCAGAATGGACGGCGGGTCGTACCCGTCGAAGCCGAGATCGGCGTAGGCGAAGTCGTGCACCAGGACGACCTCGTGCTCGCGGGCGAAGGCAACCAGGCGCTCCATGAAGGAGAGATCGACGCAGGCGGTCGTCGGATTGTGCGGGAACGACAGCACGATCACCCGCGGCTTGGGCCACGACTCCTCCCAGGCCTTCATGAGCCCGTCGAAGAAGGCCTCACCCGGGTCCGGCGCGTCGTCGGACTCGGCATCGGGGCCCTGCAGCAGCACCTGGCGCACGTCGGCGCCGGCGAACAGCGGGCCCCAGATGTGGATCGGGTACGACGGTGAGGGCACAAGTGCGGTGTCGCCGGGGCCGACCAGCACCCACATCAGGTGCGAGAAGCCCTCCTTGGCCCCGATGGTGGTGACCACCTGCGTCTCGGGGTCCAGTGCCACGTCGAACTTGCGCTGGTAGAGGTCCGTAATGGCGCTGCGCAGCTTGGGTATGCCGCGCGACGCCGAGTAGCGGTGGTTGCGCGGGTTCTGGGCGGCCTCGGCCAGCTTGGCCACGGCCACGTCGGGCGACGGGAGATCGGGATTCCCGAAGCCGAGGTCGATGACGTCGCGCCCGCTCCGCCGCGAGGCTGCCTTCAGGTCGTTGATGGTGGCGAAGACGTACGGCGGCAACCCGTTGATGCGGCGGAACTCCATCGTGAAAGTCTAGGACCGGAGTCGCGCGGCGCCGGACCACGCCTCAACCGAGCCGGCGCCCCGCCGCCGCCAGCTCGTCGACGTCGACGGGCCAGCCGAAGATGACCCAGGTGGCACCCGCCTCGCCCAGTGCCGCCAACCTCTCGGCCAGGGGCGGTGCGGCCGACGGTGGCGGCCCGGCCCACGTGACCTCCACGCCCGGCGGCCCGGCGACCCGCTCGGCCACCAGTGCCGGCTCGGCGTCCCAGACGTTGAGCGCGGCACCGATGGCCCGGGCCTCCTCGGTCCGCCCCGCCGGACCGCCGGCCACCCAGACCGGGATGCCCTCCTTGACCAGCCGGCGGCCCAGCTCGATCATTTCGACCCGGCGCTCCGCCGCCGGCGCGAAGGGGATCCCGTAGGCGCGGTTCTCCTCCTCGCTCAACCGGTCGCCCGTGCCCAGGCCGGCGATCACCCGTCCCGGGGCCAGACACTCGAGCGCCACGAACTGCGCCACGAGCACCGGGTCCGGCACCAGGCCGACGCGGGCCACGAGGGTGCCGAGGAACGGGCCGCCCCGGGCACCATCGGACGGCCCGAGCATGGTGGCCAACGCACCGAGAAGCGGAAAGGGGGCCAAGGCCGGGCGCTCGGGCTGACCGATGGGCCAGATGTGGTCGTAACAGAAGAGGCCGTCGACACCGGCTTCGACCGCCGCCGCCGCCGCGGCGAACGCCTCGTCGGGAGTGTCGCGGAACGTCGGCAGCACGACGCCGGTCCGCATCAGCCCAAGCCACCCTGCCGCACCGCCAGTGCGCCACCAACGGCGCCGGCGCGCTCGCCGAACGCGGCCGGCACGATCACGGCGGCCGGACGCCGGTCACCTCCCTCCACCTGATCTGCGTAGGCGGCCCGCGCCGAGACAATGAGAAGGTCACCTGCCTCGACGACCCCGCCCCCCAGCACGAAGCACGCGGGGTCGAGCAGGGCGGCCAGGTTGGCCAGGCCGAAGCCGATCCACCCGCCGACCTGGCGGATGACCTGCTGTGCGGCGGGGTCACCGGCCGCGGCTGCGGCGGAGACGTCCTCGCCCCGCACCGTCTCGGCGTCGCCACCGGCGAGCCGGACCACCTCGCCCAGCCGCCCCGCCAGGGCGGCCTCGCGGGCCAGGAGGCCGAGCCCGGCGCCCGAGGCGAAGCGCTCCCAGCACCCGCGCCGGCCGCAGGGGCACGGGGGGCCGGCCGGGTCCACGACCATGTGGCCGATCTCACCGGCGAAGCCCGCCGCACCGACCTGGACCCGCCCGTCGAGGACGAGGCCGCCCCCGATGCCCGTGCCGAGCGTGACCATGACGACGTGGTCGTGACCGCGGGCCGCGCCGATGCGGTGCTCGGCCAGCACGGCGAGGTTGGCGTCGTTCTCAATGAGCAGGGTCCGGCGGGGCAGCTGGTCTCCGATGAGCTCGTTCCAGTCCACACCCTGGGCCTGCGGGAGGTTGGGGGCGAAGCAAAGCCGGCCCCGGCGGTCCACCATGCCGGGAGCACCCACGCCGATCGGCACCGGGATCGTGGCGCCGAGTTTCTCGTCCAGGCCCGCCACCACGCGGGCCACCGCCTCGGCGACGTGGCCGCCGACGATGTTGCGGGTTCCCTTCGGGGTGGCCTCCCGGGCCTCGGCGACGATCTCGTCCGATCGGCTCAGGGCGACGCCGAGGACCTTGGTCCCGCCGATGTCGATCCCGTACGTGACGTCGGCGGCCGTCGGGCCCCCGTCGGGTGTCACGAGGTCGACTCGACCCGCGCCTTCAGCTCTCGCATGGCGGTGGCCATGATGCGGCTCGTGGCCCGCATCTTGATGAAGCCGGGGATCGGCACCCGCAGTTCGGCCTCGAGGTGGTACGTCACGTCCGTTCCCCCGTCCTCGGCGGGGTCGAACACGTAGCTCCCGTCGAGCTTGGTGGTGATGTCGCCCTGGGTGAGCTTCCACGCCAGCACATGGGGCGCATCGGCGTAGTCGTAGGCCAGCGTGTAACTGGTGCTGCGCCCGAAGGCGGCGGCGCGGAAGGTGACCGAGAGCGGGCGGTCCTGGTCGTCACGCTCCTTGATCTCGACCTCTTTGATGTCGGCCGCCCACTCCGGGTAGCACTCGAGGTCGGCCGCGACGGCGAAACAGCGCTCGGGCGGCGCCGCTACCGAGATCTTTTCTGTGGCTTGATCGGCCACGTCGGGAGGTCCTTCCTGTCGATGCTGCCTGGTGGGCGGTGCGTCAGATTGCCACTCCGGCCAGCGCTGCGGCCAGCCTAGAAGCGAGAACGTCGTTGTCGAAGGATTCCTGCACCCTAGATCGGGCGGCCCGCCCCATTCTCCGACGGCGGTTGGGGTCGACCAGCAGGCTGCGCAGGGCCTCGGCCAGCGCACCCGGATTGCCGGGGTCGGCCACGACCAGCCCGGTCTCGCCGTCGAGCACGGCCTCGGACGCCCCACCGCTGTCCCCGGCCACCTGGGGCACGCCGGCGGCGGCTGCCTCGAGGAAGACGATGCCGAAGCCCTCCTGCTCCAGACCGAGCCAGCGATTGCGGCAGGCCATGACGAAGATGTCGGCCGCGCCCAGGAGGGCGGCGCGGTCCTCGGTGCTGACCCGGCCGAGCACCTCGACCCGCACCGGGCTCTGCGCGGCCAGGCGGCGCAGGTGGCCCAGTTCCCGCCCGTCGCCCGCGATGGCGACCACGAGATCCGGGTACGAGGGCGCAAGGCGGTTGGCGGCGGCGATGAGGACGTCCATGCCCTTGCGCGGGACCAGCCGGCTCACGCTCGTGAGCAACGGGCCTTCGGCGGGCAACCCCAACCGGGTCCGCGCCGCCCGTCGCTCGGCCGCCTTGAGGGGGACGATGTCACTGACGTCGACGCCAGGTGGGATCTCGACCAACGACCCGGCAAAGTCCGGCACGACGCGGCGGGCCTCGGCGGCCGGATAGCGGCCGGCCGACACAATGAGCCGGGCGTCGCGCAGCACCCGGGTGAGCGCGGCACGCGAGCCGGGCAGCCGTCCCGGCACCGTGACCTCGGCCCCGTGGAGGACGACGCCGTAGGGCACACCGAGCTGCGGCCCGAGAAGGCCGAGCGGGAGTGCGGGATCCAACAGGACGAGGTCGATCTCGTGTTGCTCGACCGCAGCGCGCACGGTGCCCAGCGCGTCGGGCGTCGGGAAGAAGAGGATCCTGCCGGGCACCCGCTCGATGCGGCTGCCCCGCTCGGCCTGCGCGGCGTCGAAGGCGGCGGCTCCGGCGTCAGAAGACGCAGTGAGGACCACGAAGGAGGACGGGTCGAGCCGGCTCCACAGGTCCCACAGGTAGTTCTGGATCCCACCGACCTTGGGCGGGAAGTCGTTGGTGACGAGGAGGTGGCGCTTCACCGGGCGCCACCCACGCCGTCAGGCGGATGGGACGGTGCGCCGGGGACCTCAGCCGGCCTGCGTGCTGAAGCGCAACGTCGGGAGGAGACCGGCGCGCTCGAGCATGCGCATGGCACGCGCCTCGTCGGCGTCGATGACGACGGCGTCCTCGGGCTCGCGCTCCAACAGGAAGCTGACGACACAGTCGTCGCAGGCGTCGGTGTTGCGCAGCGCGCAGCAGTCGCAGTCCACGGTGAGATCGCCCACTTGGGCGCGATCGCCCGCAGGCTCCACGTCGGCCGGGGCGAAGAGCACGGGCTCGCCGTGGATCGCAGTGATGTTGGTGACCCTGGAAGTCGGCATGTCGTTGACCCTCTCTGTTGAGGGAAAGCATGCCGAAGGGGTGTGACAGAGGCCCCCATCACTAGCTGGTCCGCAGCGCCTGCAGAGCGGTCTGCAGCGTCTGCTCCACGCCCCAGGCCACGCTCTCGGTGCGCACGCCGTCGGCGGCGGCGACGGTCAGGAACGGAGGGCCCCCCACCCGGTAGTCCCGGTAGGCCCGGGTGCTCATCACCAGCTCCAGGCCCGGCGTGGCCGGGGCGTCACCGGCCAGGGCCGTGATGGCCTCGGGGCTCTCCTCCCCCGGGCTGCGCGTCACCACGACGAGGCGGGCGGCGGAGGCCAGGCCGGCGTGCAGTTCGCGCAGGCCTTCCCACAGGTCCCGGCAGCCGAGGCAGGCCGCCGAGAGGAAGAGGAGCAGAACCGGCGCGGCGGCCTCCACCACATCGATGCGACAGGGAGACCCGTCGGGCGCCACGCCGACGATGTCGTGCGGCGTGGTGGTGGGGTGGTCGGTGTAGGTCGGGATGGGGCGGAGCCGGCGCAACATCTCGGCCGGCGGCTCGCTCACGAAGCCTGCGACGACTCGCCGGGCTCGGTGAGCTCCTCGCCGGTGATCTCGACCACGCTGCGCCCGTGGCCGCACCAGCGGCAGACGACCCCGTCCACGTTGCGCTCGAGCACCTGCTCGTCCTCGATGGCGAGGTCGCCACCCACGCTGTAGTGGTGGAAGGCCTTGGTCTTCTGCGAAATCGTCACGTCGAAGCGGGTGAGGTTGCCGCAGCCGCCACAGCGGTATCGAGGGTCGCTCACCGTGCCCACGGTAGTCCGCGGCCCGACGGGGTCTCTCCGGTCTGGTGCCGCCCCTGGCCGACCTGCACGCTCTAAATGCGGTTGAGCAGCTCGGACTTCTTGGCGGCGAACTCCTCCTCCGAGAGGATGCCGCGGCGGCGCAGGTCGTCGAGCTCAATGAGCCGGTCCCGGATCTCGAAGGCGGTCGTTCCCGGGGCGGCGCTCGGTGACGCGGCCTGGGCCGGGGTCGTGGCCGGGTTGCCCGCTCCCCCGCTGCTGGTGCTGTCGGCGCCCCCGACACCGAAGGGCGGTGTGTCGTGTGCGTCGTCGTAGCGGGATCGGTCGTCGTAGAGGGATCGGTCGTCGTAGCGGGATCGGTCGTCGTGGTCGTCCTCGGTGTCCCGGTTGGCATACGGGGCGCCGTAGCGGTCACGGGGCTGCATGTCGGCCGGGATCGCTTCGCGGCGGCCCCCGCCCACGATCTCGTTGATCTGCGAGTTGATGACCCGCTGCACCACGGCCGGCTTGCGCATGTACTCGAGCGTCAGCGAGTCGTCCTCGCCCTGGACGTCGATGATCAGCGAGCCCGTGCCGAGCATCCGCTCGATCAGCTCCTGGCGGATGTTGACCTCGGTGATCCTCTGCAGCCGCAGCTGCACCGTGTCGCGCCCGAGGATCCCCTGGCGCACCAGGATCCGGGTCGACGTCAGCGCCACCACGTAGGAGCGCCAGCGGACGACGCGGCCGAGCAGCCAGAGAGCGGGGATCAGGGCGATGATCAGGATCGGGTAGTTCGTCCAGCCCGGGGCCTTGGACCACAGGACCACCAGCACAATGAGGGCGGCCCACACACCGATGGAGGTGAAGAGTGGGCCGAAGAGGAAGATCCAGTGCGGGCGCAACTCCGCGAGCAGCTCCTCGTCCTCGTTGAGGAATCGCCGAGGCAGGGCCATCGGTCCAGCGTACCGGCGGCCGTCCGCCGACCTGGGCATCGGCGGCGCTGCGTCCTAGGGTGGCGCCATGCCCTATGCCGAGGTGGCGCCCGACGAGGTCAAAGCACGCATCGCCCGCCGCGAGGACGTGTTCCTCGTCGACGTCCGCGAGCCCGACGAGGTCGAGGCCTGGGCCTACCCCGTCGGGATCAACATCCCGCTCGGCCAACTGGGCGACCGCCTCGACGAGATCCCCCGCGACGTGACCGTGGTGGTGGCCTGCCACTTGGGCGGCCGCTCCGCTTCGGCGGCGCAGGCGCTCAGCGACGCCGGCTGGACGGCCGAGAACCTGACCGGCGGCGCGGTGGCGTGGGCCGCCGGGGAGCCCGACGCGTAGGACCGGCGCAACGACTGGGCGCTAACCACAGGGCGGGGGCACCATCCGGCGGCGCGTCAGGCCGGTTCAGTAGGGCTGGTGGGGATCGAACCCACGACCCAGGGATTATGAGTCCCCTGCTCTGACCACTGAGCTACAGCCCCAGAGGGGTTCTAGCCCACATGGGGCGAAGACACGGACATTTCACATTGCAGCAACCTCCGGGACGAATAGTCCCGGCACCATGCCGGGATGGAGGACGACGGCCTCGAGGGCATGCAGGGTCACGTCATCGTCTGCGGGCTCCAGGGCGTCGGGTTGCGTGCCGTGGAGCAGTTCTGGCTCAGCGGCACCCCGGTGGTCGTGATCGACGACGATGCCGATCCCCGCCGCTGGCGCACGCTCAATGACTGGGGCGTGCCTCACGTCCGCCGTCATGCCCACCGGGGCGAGGGCTTCGACGAAGCGGGTCTGGACCGGGCCGTCGCAGTGGTCTGCGTCGAGGTGGACGAGATCCACACGCTCGAAACGGCGCTCCGGATCCGGGAGATCCGGCCGGACCTGCCGCTGGTGGTCCAGCTGGCCAACCCCTCAGTGGCTCGGGCGCTGGAACGGGTGTCGGGACCGGGGAGCGTGCTCGACGTGGCGTCGCTGGCGGCGCCCTCCTTCGTCGAGGCCTGCCTGCTCCGTCCCTCCCACGCCATTGAGCTGGCGGGAATCGACTTCGCCGTCGTCAAGCTCGTCGTGGAGCCGAGACCCGAGACGCACGACACCTTCCGGGCCCACTTCGGCCACCTGGCCCCCGTGGCGATCATGCCGGTGGGCGACACGCCGATGGAGCTGTGCCCGGGACGCGACCACCCGCTGCACGAGGGCGACCGCGTGGCTGTCCTCGGGACCGTGGAGGAACTGCAGCGCATGCAGATCTCGACCACCCAACCGGCGAACGGCCCGGCGCGCTCGGTGGGTCTGGGCCGCCGCATCCGCCTGCAGGTCGGCATCGCCCTCGAGGAGGGCAACCGCGCCCTGGCCATTGTGGCCTCGGCCCTCTTCGCGCTCATCCTCATCGCCACCATCGTGCTGCACTACACGTTCCGCCCCGACGACGGACATGCCCACCTCGGCTTCCTGGCGTCGCTGTACTTCACGGTGGAGACCGTGGCGACGGTGGGCTACGGCGACTACAGCTTCTCGCACCAGCGCCCGTGGCTCCTGGTGTTCGCCATCGTCCTCATTGTGTTGGGCGTGGCATTGGTGTCGACGGCGTTCGCGCTCTTCACCAACATTCTGGTGAGCCGCCGCATTGAGCGGTCGCTCGGCCGGCGCCAGGTCCCGGGCATGGTGGACCACGTCATCGTCATCGGCCTGGGCGCCGTGGGCATCAGCGTCGTGCGCCGGCTGGTGGCAGAAGGCGAGTCCGTCGTCGTGATCGAGCGCGACGCCGACAACCGCTATCTCTCGCAGGCCCGCGCCCTGGGTGTGCCGGTCGTCATCGCAGACGCCACGCAGTCCCAGACCCATCGCATGGTCAACATTGCAGACGCCAAGGCCGTGGCCGTGCTGACGAGCGGCGACCTGACGAACATCGAGACCGGGCTGTCCGTGCGCGAGTCGTTGGGCGAACGCTGGGACGACGTCCCCGTCGTCCTGCGCGTCTTCGACCGCGAGCTGGCGCAGATGATGGAGACGAGCTTCGGCTTCCAGCACGTCCGCTCCACCTCGGCGCTAGCGGCGCCATGGTTCGTCGGCGCCGCCCTCGGGCTCGACGTCCTCAGCACCTTCTACATTGACCAACAGCCGTTCCTGGTGGCCGGCCTCACGGTGGCGCCGGACGGCGGGTTGCAGGGTCTCGCCATGCAGGATCTCGGGTCTCGTACCCGGGTCATCGCCCTCAACCGCGCCGCCGACGGGGTGCTGGAGCATCCGCCCCGTCGGGGCACCGTCTTCGCCGCAGGCGACACCGCGTTCCTACTCGGTCCCTACGAGGAACTCCTCAGGGTCCTGCAGCGCGATCAGACACCCGTCTGAGAAGTCGGCATCATGGTGCGTCGTGACCATGGTCGAGGAGGAGGCGCCCGGATCCTCGATAGACATGCCCGTGCCCTCGACAGCGGCACTCAGCGGTAGGCACGCGGCATGGTTCGGCCCATGGGTGGTCGTCGCCCTGTCGATGGCGTGGGGGCTGTGGCAGCTGCGGCCCGAACTGCGGGCCGTGCCCTACCTCGACGACAGCTCGCTGCACGACCAGATGGTCCGCTCGGCGGCGGCTCGCATGAGCCAGGGCCACTTGCCGCTCACGAGCTGGTGGCCGTATCTCGGGCTCGGCTCACCGCAGTTCCTGCACTACCAGAGCCTTCCCTCCATGATGACGGGCGTCATCGGGACCTTCGCCAATCCGGATACCGTGTTTCGCTGGTCCCTCTACCTGCTGCTCGCCCTGTGGCCGATCACCGTCTACTGGAGCGGCCGGCTCTTCGGCCTGAGCCGCTGGACCGCGGCGTCGGCCGCGGCGGTGGCGCCCTTCCTCGCCTCGGCCGCCGGCATCGGCTACGAGACCAAGGCCTACGTCTGGGTCGGCTACGGCGTGTGGACGCAGCTGTGGGCGGCGTGGACGCTGCCGCTGGCGTGGGGGTTCACCTACCGGGCGCTGACGGGGCGACGCGGCTCCTCCACGTTTTTCGCCGTTCTCTTCATCATGGTGACGGTCGCGCTGCACTACGAGACCGGCTACCTGGCCTTCGTCCCACTCATGGTGTGGCCGTTCCTCGTCCCGTCGGACCTGTGGCGACGCCTCGGCCGCGCCGTGGCCATCGGCGCGGCAGCTGCCCTGGCGTCGGCTTGGGTCATCATCCCCGTGCTCCAACAGTCGCACTGGGCGGCGCGGAACCAGATCCTCGAGGGCACCGGGCTCGAGAACGGGTACGGCGCCCGGCAGATGCTGTGGTGGCTCGTGACGGGCAACCTCTACGACAACGACCGCTTCCCGGCCGGTCTGCACGTCTACTTCCCGATCGTCACGATTCTCGTCTTCGTCGGGATCGGCGTCTGCATCGCCCGCTGGCGAACCAAGGTGGCCGGCCGCGCCCTCCTGACCATCTGGGCGGTCACGTTGGTCATGTCGTTCGGGCGCACGACGTTCGGATCCTTCTACAAAATCCTGCCGGGCAGCAGCGACATCTTCATCCGCCGCTTCGAAATAGGCGTGCACCTGTCGGGCATCCTGCTGGCCGGCATCGCGCTCGTCTTCCTGGGCCAGCTGGTCCGGCGGGGGGTCCTTGCGCTATTCCCCGAGGACCGTCGCGCCTGGGCCGCTGGGCCGGCCGGGCGAGGCATTGCGGCGGGCCTGTGCATCGCCGCTCTGGTCTTGGTGCTCTTCCCGGCCTGGAGCGACCTGGACACCTACGACGGCCACAACGCCACCAACATCGGCCTGCAGGCCGAGGAGGACGCGCAGCAGGAGCCACAGATCGACGCGTTGCTCTCCTACGTGCAGGCCCACCCCCGCGGCCGCGTCTATGCCGGCGCCCCGACCAACTGGGGCAACGACTTCGTCGTGGGGGATGTGCCGGTCTACAAGTATCTGGAGAGCAAGGACATCGACGAGGTCGGGTACACGTTGCGCACAGCCTCGCTCATGACCGATCCCGAGTACTTCTTCGATGACACCAACCCGGGCGACTACCCCCTGTTCGGCATCGGCTATCTGATCCTCCCCCCCGACATGACGTCGCCCGTGGAGGCCGACAAGGTCGGATGCTCGGGGGAGTACTGCCTGTGGGCACTCCCCCACGGCGGGTACATCCACGTCTACGACACGACCGGCGAGCTCACCGCCACCCGGGCCGACGTCGGCTCGCAGAGCGAGACCCTGCTGGACTCGCCGCTGCTGACCGAGCAGCGCGACCTCACCGTCGGCTTCAACGGGCAGGCGGCGGCTCCGCCCACGGCGGCCGACGCGGCGGGGTTGCAGGGGTCGCCGGGACGCGTCGTGACCGAGCACGCCGACCTCCAGAACGGAGCCGCCCGTGCCGTCGTGCACACGACACGCCGGGCCACGGTCGTGCTCAGCGCCTCGTACGACCTGGGCTGGCACGCCACCGTGAACGGCCGGCCGGTGCCGACGGTCATGGTCGCGCCGGCACTGGTCGGCGTCGTAGTGGGCCCCGGCGTGCACACGGTGGCGTTCACCTACGACGGCTACGGGTCCTACACGGCGTTGTTCGTCCTCGCGGTCGTGGTCCTGCTCGCGGTGGCGGTCGGCCCGGCTGCGTGGCGCCGGATCCGGCGATCGACGGCGGGCGACACCTCGGGGAAAATGGAGGGTCATGACGACCCTCCCCAGCTCTGACCTTCCGCTCCCCTCCGCGGCCACCGCGCCGGCCGACACCGTCGTCGAGTTCCTGCGCGCCCTGGCGGCGTACGACGTCGATGCGGCGCTCGACCTCGTCGCCGACGACCTGGTGTACAGCAACGTCTCCCTGCCCACCATCTACGGAAAAGACTCTGGGTCTACGGCCGCTTCATCGTGGGTGCCGACGGGAAGGTCACGCTGTGGCGCGACTCCTTCGACTGGCTCGACGTGACGATCGGCAACCTGCGTGGCCTCGCCGGCCTGGTGTCCCCGGGGCTGAACCGGCGGATGCCGCCCGACTGAAGGCCGGGCCTTCGGGGTGGCGCCGACCACGCCGACCCCACCCCTCCGGTCCTACTGCAGATAGCCCTCGACGGTGCTGGCCGGGCGCTCGCTGGCTGCGTCGGGATCCTGCCCGGCGTGCCGCTTGGCCCGACGCTGGCGCAGCGTGTCCCACAGCTGGTCGAGCGTCACCTCGAGGTCACGCTTGCGCTTGAGCTCGTTCTCGCTGAGCCCCTCGCCGACGTGTGCCTCCTCGAGCTGCTGCTCTTCGGCGGCCAGCTGGCTGATGCGGTCCACGATGTCCTTGTCGTCCATGGTCCTCAGTCTGCCCGGCCTCAGGCCGCAGCGCCCAACGGGGCGTCAGCGGGCTCGTCCGTCGCCGCCGCGCCCGCCCCGGTCAATGCCGGGGTGAGCACGTCGGCGATGGTGGCCGCGAGGTGGAACGTCATGACGTCACGCACCTCCTCGGGGACATCCTCGAGGTCGTTGCCGTTGCGCTCGGGCAGGATGACCTCGGTCAGCCCGGCCCGGTGCGCCGCCAGCACCTTCTGCTTGACGCCACCGATCGGCAGCACCCGGCCCTGCAGGGTGACCTCACCGGTCATCCCCACCACCGAGCGCACCGGCACGTCGCGCAGGAGGCTGACCAGCGCGGTCGTCATGGTCACACCGGCCGAGGGACCGTCCTTGGGGACGGCACCGGCAGGCACGTGCACGTGGAACCGCTTGCCGGCGAAGACGGCCGGGTCGATCCCGAGCTCTCCGGCGTGCGAGCGCACGTAGGAGAGGGCAATCTCCGCCGACTCCTTCATGACGTCGCCCAACTGGCCCGTGAGGGTGAGGCCCTCGGGACCGTCGGACACACTGGCCTCGACGTAGAGCACGTCGCCGCCGGCGCCGGTCACGGCCAGCCCGGTGACCACACCGGGCACGCTGGTCCGGTCGGCCGCTTCGAAGAAGAAGTGCGGCCGGCCGAGCCAACCCCGCACGTCGTCCGCTTCGACGACCACAGGGGCCTCACGCTCGCCCGAGGCGAGCTTGGTGGCCACCTTGCGCAGCAGCTTGCCGAGCTCGCGTTCGAGGTTCCGCACGCCGGCTTCCCGGGTGTAGTCGGCCACGACCGCACGCAGCGCCTCGTCACTGATCTGGACCTCGGCCTCGCGCAACGCCGCCCGGGTGAGCTGTCGGCCCACGAGGTGGTGCTTGGCGATAGAGACCTTCTCGGACTCGGTGTAGCCGTCAATGCGGATGACCTCCATCCGGTCGAGCAACGGCCCGGGGATGGTGTCGATCACATTGGCGGTCGCAATGAACAGCACGCGCGACAGGTCGAGGTCGACCTCCAGGTAGTGGTCACGGAACGTGTGGTTCTGGGCCGGGTCGAGCACCTCGAGCAACGCCGAGGACGGGTCGCCGCGGTAGTCCGCGCCGATCTTGTCGACCTCGTCGAGCACGATGACCGGGTTCATGGTCCCCGCCTCGCGCAGGGCGCGCACCAGGCGGCCCGGCTGGGCGCCGACGTAGGTGCGCCGGTGACCACGGATCTCGGCCTCGTCACGCACCCCACCGAGTGAGACGCGGACGAACTTGCGCCCGAGGGCATTGGCCACGGACTCGCCGAGCGACGTCTTGCCGACGCCCGGAGGCCCGACGAGGGCCAGGATGGCCCCCGAGCCGCGCCCGTCCACCGGCGCGAGCCCACGCTCGGCCTGCAGCTTGCGCACAGCCAGGTGCTCGAGGATGCGCTCCTTCACGTCGGCCAGACCGTCGTGATCGGCCTCAAGGATGCGCGACGCCTCGGCGATGTCGAGCCGGTCCTCGGACTCGGTGCCCCAGGGGATCTCGAGCACGGTGTCGAGCCAGGTGCGGATCCAGCCCGTCTCAGGACTCTGGTCGCTGGTGCGCTCGAGCTTGTCCACCTCGCGCTCGACCGCCTTGCGGACGTGCTCGGGGAGGTCGCGTGCCTCGATCTTGGCCCGGTAGTCGTCGGGGTCCTCGTCGCCGCTCTCACCGCTGAGCCCGTTGAGCTCCTTGCGGATGGCATCGAGCTGACGGCGGAGCAGGAACTCGCGCTGGGTCTTCTCCATGCCCTCTTCGACGTCGGTCTTGATCTTCTCGCGCAACGTGACATCGGCCAGCGTGTCGCGGGCCCACCCGAGGACGAGGTGCAGCCGCGCTTCGACGTCGCGTGTCTCGAGCACCTCGACCTTCTGGGTCAAGGAGAGGTCGGGCGAGTAACCCGCCATGTCGGCCAGGCGGCTCGGCTCGTGGATCTCGCGCAACTGGGCCGCGATGCGGCCGGCGCCCCGGCTGTGGAGGATGTTCTCCAGCACGGCGCGGTACTCCCGGGCCAGCTCGTTGGCGGCCGGCGTCGGCTCGGGCTCGTCGAGGGGCTCGGCCTCAACCCAGAGGGCGTCGCCGGTCCCGGGGACCCCGGTGCCGATGGTGGCGCGACGGTCACCACGGATGAAGACGGCAGGGAGCCCGCCGGGCAGGTCGCCCTCCTCCATGACCTCGGCGATCACGCCGACGGCAGCGAAGCGGCCCTCGATGTGGGGCACCAAGAGCAGACGCCCCCCGGCCGACCGGGCGGATTCGACCGCGGCGCGGGCCTCATCGGACTCGAGCGCCATGGTGAACACCATCCCCGGCAGCACAACCCCGGAGGTCAACGGCAACAATGGGAGTGTCACGTTCTCATTCGTCATTGGGTGTCCTTCTGTAATGCCGTAACGGCAAATCGTCTGACTGGTCAACCATGTAGAGGGGAAGGTCATTCCCGATCGGGCAGGAGACCAGCTCGGCGACCTGTAATCACGTAATCGTGGCCCCCCAGCATAAAGGGATGACGGGCCCGGGCGGACAGGCTCCGACCCCTGGTCGGGGGCCCGGCGGTCCCGCCGGGCGACCTCCCCGAAGGCCTACGCTGGGCCTCGTGAGCGGCACGGAGACAGCCCCGAACCCCGGCGCGGCGGGCAGCACGACCCTGGCCCCGGCCCGGCCCGATCCCGACCTCGAAGACGGCGATCACGACCGCATGGCCCACATCGTCCTGGAGGGGTACCGACCCACCAAGGGCCGGAAGAAGGGCAAGTTCGTCTCGGCGGGCCCCAGCGTGGTCGAGGGCATCGTGAACGGGACCGCCGTGCGGGCCCTCTGCGGCAAAGAAT